>Ga0307312_10001099_pt1 | contig 13608 bp, 13 predicted proteins | sample ER_DNA_202_FD_194489 | JGI IMG/M metagenome (GOLD analysis project Ga0307312, IMG submission 194489) | Bulk soil microbial communities from the East River watershed near Crested Butte, Colorado, United States - ER_DNA_202 | ecosystem: Environmental > Terrestrial > Soil > Floodplain | place...
GCAAACTGACGCTGCGCTTCAACAACGAGGGCGTGCCGCGCTGGGAGGACCGCGCGATCCGCTACGGATGGCCGCTCGTCCTGCGCTTCGTGCGGCGCGAGCTCGGCATCCGTCCGGGGATCGAGGCCGAAGACGAGGCGGCGGTCTGGCGCGAGCTCGACTTCGTGGCGGAACTGCTCGCCGATGGCCGTCCGCACCTTTGTGGCGAGCACTTCGGCGCAGCTGACCTGACCTTCGCGGCGCTGTCCGCCGCGGTCGTCGTCCCACCCGTTTACGGCGTCCCGCTCCCACAGCCGGACCTCCTGCCGCCCGACACGGCAGCGCTCGTCGAGCGTGTGCGCGACCATCCCGCTGGGCGCTACGCGCTCGCGCTCTTCGCGGAGCGCCGGCGGGAGTGCGTCGTCTGAGCAGGCCATCCGGCCCACGGAACAGCGCGGGGCTGCCGTCAAGCGACTAACCTGGTTTGCGATCAGCCTGGTGAGCCGGATGACGAAACTCACGGTCGCCTGCCTGGGAGCATGGGTGCTGCTTGCCGCACCGGCCGGCGCCAAGATCCCGGCCTCCCTCTACAGCCCGAGCAGCTGCCACAGGATCGCCCCGGCTACGGGATACGCGGTCTACAAGTGTGACGACGGCGTTCCGGCTTTCGGTGGAACGACCTCGAACCCCACAGGCGCCAAGGCGGTCACGGTGCCGGCGAAGTACGGCGGCAATGGCTACGTCGGCCTCCCCGGGAAGGCGTCGGCTGCAAGCACCGTCCCAGGAGCGGACTCAAATGGGAACGTCGCGCTCGATGTCGACCTCACCCTGCCGACCATCGCCCCGCCGAAGGGTGGCTACCCGATGCTGGTCTTCATGCACGGCTGCTGTAGCGGCAGCAAGACGAGCTGGGAGGCGACCAGCTTCGGCGGTGCCGACGCGGGAGGCGAAAAGTGGCACTACAGCAACGCCTGGTTCGCGACGCGAGGCTACGTGGTGCTGAACTACACGGCGCGCGGGTTCGTGGACGGCAGCGGGCACGGCTCCACGGGTCAGACGGAGCTCGACTCGCGCAGCTATGAGATCAACGACTACCAGCACCTGGCCTGCCAGGTGCTCGGCGCAGTCGGCAAGTTCAACCCGGTCACCGGCCGAAAGCTCGCCATCAACCCAAGCAAGCTCGTCACGACCGGGGGCTCATACGGGGGCGGCTTCTCCTGGCTGGCACTGACCGATCCGAAGTGGACTTGCACCGGCGACACCGGTGCGGGGCAGCGCCTCATGTCGCTGGCAGCGACCGCTCCAAAGTACGGGTGGACCGACCTCGTCTACTCCATGGTCCCGACCGGAACGCACCGCCAGGAACCGGGGTCGCTACCGGCGTTCAACGGGTGTGACTCGGGCCCGCGCAAGCTCGACGGCAGCCCTTGTCCGAGTCCCGTGACCCCGGTCGGGATCCCCAAGAAGTCGATCGTCGCCGCGCTCTACGCCAGCGGCAAGACCGGCATTCCCCCCGGAACCCCCCACACGACCTTCCCGTCCAAGATCGACGACGCGATTGCGTGTCTCCAGGGTCCCTATCCGCCCGAGTCCAACCCCGCCTGCGCGACGACGCTTCAGACACTGCTGCCCGAATTTCTGCGCGAGCGCTCGGCGTATTACCAGAACTTCTTCTTTTACAACATCGCCTCCCACCCGAGCTATCGGATTCCGGTCTTCAACGCCGCCACGTTCACCGACCCGCTGTTCCCGGCATCCGAGGACCGCACGATGCTGAACCGGCTGCGAAGCGTGGTTCCCAACTATCCGATCCGGGTCTACCACGGCGACTACCAGCACTTCACCCAGAACAAGGACACCGAGTGGGCGGACATCTGTCAGTCCGGCACGGGCCCCCGCCACCCTTGCGCGGGCCCCGCCGACTATCCGAACGGCAACTACAACGCCATTTCGCCGAATCTCGTTCGCATGGGCGTGACGACCCGCCTCGACCGCTTCATCGATCACTATGCAAAGCCTCCCGGGGACCCCAACCAGCCAACGCCCACCTTCAACGTCACGGCCGAGGTTCAGATTTGTCCGCAGAACGCCGGCGCCCGGCCCCCGGACGAGCCGGGGCCAGCTTTCGCCGCCCCCACCTTCGAGCAGCTTGCGCCCAACACCCTCGATTTGAGCCTCGCCGGCACCCAGGTGACCACGTCGGATGTGGAGCCCAATCCTCACGCGGCGAACTCAGACCCGGTCGCCAACCTCGCCGGCAACGGCGGCAAGTGCCCCGTTGAGACCCAGCCGGCAGGGTCGGGTGTCGCCGTGTACACGAGCGACCCGATAGCGACTGGCGCGACGATGATCGGGGCCACCGAGGTGACGGCCCACTTCAGCGCCTCGCCGAGCGCCTCGGGCGTCGAATTGAATGCTCGCCTCTACGATGTCTTCCCCAACGCGGAGGCCGTCTTGGTCGATCGCGGACCACGTCGCGTGAGCAACGCCGAGGCGCAGTCCGGCTCGGTCACCTTCGAGTTGCACGGCAACGGCTGGCACTTCGCTCCAGGTCACCGGATCCGGATCGAACTCGCTCAGGACGACGATCCGTTCTTGAAGGCTGCAAGCGTCCCCTCGAGCCTCACGTTGACCGGCGTCGACCTGGCGCTTCCCATTCGCTGACCGCCGCCCAGCGTCTCAGCCGCCCGAAGTAGCGGTGGCGATCGTAGTGCGTACGCTCCGGACGACCTGCCGGATCGATCTGCGTAATCATCGGAGGCACGGGAGTCTGCCCGATCGCTTTCGAGAGCAAGGAGGCCCGGATTGCCGCGAGAATCGAGGCGCGGATGAAGGTCATCGTCCTGGGTGGGGGCGTCGCCGGCATGAGCGCCGCCCAGGAGCTGGCCGAACGCGACTTCGAGGTGGTCGTGTACGAGACGCGCGCGATCCCTGGTGGCAAGGCAAGGAGCATGCCGGTCCCTGGCTCGGGCACGGGCGGCCGGCCAGACCTTCCGGCCGAGCACGGGTTCCGCTTCTTCCCGGGCTTCTACAGGCACCTGCCCGACACGATGCAGCGGATCCCGTTCGGCGGCGGCGGCTCCGTGCTGAGCAATCTCGTTGACACCAGCAAGGTCCAGCTGGCGTTGGAGGGGCGTGCCGAGATCATCACCCCCTCGCACTTCCCGGCCTCTCTGGACGACCTGGAGCTGGCCTTCAGCTCCCTGTTGGCCCAGGCCACCGCGCTGGGAGTCCCCCCAGAGGACCAGGCTCACTTCGTCAACAGGCTGCTCCTTTTGCTCACCAGCTGCGAGGAGCGCCGGTTCGCCGAGTACGAGCACCAGAGCTGGTGGGAGTTCTCTGGCGCGAAGACGCGCTCGGCCGCGTACGGCAAGCTCCTCGCCGACGGCCTGACCCGCACCCTGGTGGCCGCCAAGGCTCGTGAGATGAGCGCCCGCACCGGTGGCACGATCCTGCTCCAGCTTCTGTTCGACCTCGCCCGGCCCGGCCACCAGGTGGACAGGGTCCTCAACGGGCCGACCAACGACGTCTGGATCGATCCCTGGTTGGAGCACCTGCGTTCGAAGGAGCTCGGAGTGGACTACCAGACTGAGCATCAGGTCCAGGCCATCCACTACAGCGACGGCAAGGTGACCGGCGTGAGCATCGTTCATCACGGCCGCCGCTTCGACGACACGGCGGACTTCTACGTCGCCGCGGTGCCGGTCGAGGTGATGCGCCTGCTGGCCACCGATGAGATCAAGCAGGCGGAGCCGCGGCTCGGTGGGCTGAACTGCCTGCGCACCCGCTGGATGAACGGGGTCATGTTCTACCTCGACCGCGACGTGTCCGTGGTTCACGGACACAGCCTCTACATCGACTCGCCCTGGGCCCTGACCTCGATCTCGCAGGCCCAGTTCTGGCGAGACGTGGACCTGAAGCAGTTGGGCGACGGACGGGTCGAGGGCATTCTCTCCGTCGACGTCTCCGACTGGGAGGCTCAGGGCGGCAACGGCAAGCAGGCCATGTACTGCTCGACGGAGGAGGTGTGCGATGAGGTCTGGACCCAGCTCAAGAAGAGCCTCAACGACGCCGGAATCGACGTCCTGGAGGATGCGAACCGGCTCCGCTGCTTCCTCGACCCGGACATCGTGTACCCGAACCCGACTGCGGCGGAAAACCTCGAGCCGCTGCTGGTCAACACCGTCGGGTCCTGGGGAAACCGGCCCGAGGCGACGACGGCGATAGAGAACCTCTTTCTCGCCTCCGACTACGTCCGCACCCACACCGACCTGGCCACCATGGAGGGCGCAAACGAGGCTGCGCGGCGCGCGGTGAACGGGATCCTGGAGAGGTCGGGCTCCAATCAGCCCCGGTGCTCCTTGTGGCGGCTCGGCGAGCCGGCGATCTTTGCGCCCGCGCGAGCACTCGATCGCGCGCTCTTCGCCCTCCACCAGCCGCCTCAGCTAGCAGTTAGCGCGAAGGAGGATGGGCGGATCGAGAGGTCGGAACTGGTCTCGCTCGGCGGGGAGCTGGCATCGCTCGGCGCCTCGGTCGCCGGGCGGATCTCACGCTTGCTGTAGCTGGGATGCCCGGCGATATCAAAACGCTGCGCGACGCCTACGGAGCCCTGAACCGCGGCGAATGGGAGCGCTCCGGAGAGTTCATGCACGACGAGATCACCTGGAACTTCGTCGAGGGCTCAGCCCCCGACGCGCCACAGACGCTGACGGGACCGTCGGAGATCGTCGACTTCTGGGGCTCTTTCTTCACCGCCTGGGAGGAGTGGGAGATGGCGCCCCGGGATTTCGTCGAGGGCCCCAGCGGGAAGATCCTGGTCTCCGTCCACTTCCACGCCCGCGGTACGGGCAGCGGCTTTCCGCTGGAACTCGACTACTGGCAGGTGATCGCGATGCGGGACAGCAAGGTGTTTCGGGTCGACAACTACCTGAACCGTAACCGTGCCCGGCAGGCGTGCGGACTGGGGTGAGTCCGGACCTCGATGCAGCCGTAGCGCCCCAGGATCAGCGTGACTCGGAGCCCACCGCCGCCTCGCTGCTAGCGAACCGGGCGCGCAGGAGCTTCTTGTCGAACTTGCCGACCGAGGTCTTGGGCACCTCGTCGATGAACTCGATGCGCTCCGGGATCCACCACCTGGCCACCCGCCCGTCGAGGTGCGCCCGGAGGCCATCGGCGTCGAGGTCGCGGCCCGCGCGGCGGACGACGCAGGCGCATGGTCGCTCCCCCCAGCGTTCATCGGGGACGGCGATCACGGCGGCCTCGATCACGTCAGGGTGGGCCATGACCGCGTTCTCGAGCTCCACTGAGGAGATCCACTCGCCGCCCGACTTGACCAGGTCCTTGGTGCGGTCGACGAGCCTGATGAACGCATCGCGCTTGAGCTCGGCCACGTCCCCGGTGCGGAGCCACCCGTCATCGGTGAACTTCTCATCGCCGCCCGGGTCCCGGTAATAGGCGCGCGCGATCCACGGGCCGCGCACCTGTAGCTCGCCACCAGCGTCGTCATCGATGCGGAACTCGACCAATGGCAGGACGCGTCCCTGGCTGGCTCGCAGCGCGTAGGCCTCGTCGTCTGAGAGCTCGACCCCTGCCGGCAGGCGCGAGGTGGCGGCCAGCGGGCTGGTCTCGGTCATCCCCCAGCCCTGGACCAGCGGCACCCCGAAGCGCTCCTTGAAGGCGCGGATCAGGGGCTCGGGGACGGCGGAGCCGCCCGCCTTGAGCTCCCGCACGCTGGAGAGATCGGGTGGCGGATCGAGCTCCAGGAAGCCGTTCCAGATCGTCGGCACGCCGGCGCTCCAGGTGACGCCCTCGGCCGCGATCAGCTCAGCCAGCCCCTCCGGGGTGAGGTCGGGACCGGGCAGGACCTGCCTCGCGCCAATCATCGTGGCGATGTACGGGATTCCCCAAGCCATCGCGTGGAACATCGGCACCACGGGCATCACCGAGTCGGCCTCGCGAATGCCCATGGAATCGGGCAGCGCAGCACCGAGTGTGTGGAGGACGATCGAGCGGTGCGAGTAGAGCACGCCCTTGGGTCGGCCTGTGGTGCCGCTCGTGTAGCACATCGCCGCCGCCGTGTTCTCGTCGAGCTCGGGGAGCTCGAACGCTGGGTCGCCGCTCGCCACCAGCTCCTCGTAGTCGAGCGCTCCCTGCCGCTCGCCGGGACCGTCCGGCATCAAAACCTCGCGGTCGGTGCCCTCGAACCGCGGCATCAGGGGCGCCAGCGAGGCGTCGAGGAAGATCATGCGGTCGTCCGCGTGCTCAACGATGTAGCGGAGGTGTTCCTCGTACAACCGGATGTTGAGCGTGTGGAGGACGGCCCCCATGCTCGGCACCGCGAGGTAGAGCTCCAGGTGACGAAGCGAGTTCCAGGCGAAGCTTGCGACTCGATCGCCGGGCCCCACTCCGAGCTCGGCGAGCGCGCTGGCCAGGCGCCGCGCGCGCTCGACGACCCGGCCGTAGGTCGAGCGCTCAACGCCTTCCTGGGTGCGGGCGACCACCTCGCGATGCCCGAACACCTCCTCCGCTCGCTCCGCGATCTGCTTGACGAGGAGCGGGCGATCCATCATCAGCCCGTCCATCACATCATCCTCCTCGGTCCCAACCGAACCGACGTGAGGAGTCTATGTGCGCCCCGTCGGTGAGGCCAGCCCCCCAGACGGCGTGCGAACCGCTTCGCGGGTCTCGCCGGTGATCTGGTAGCTGAGGTACCAGATCAGGTGTCGGGTTGCGCCGACACCCACCGTCAGCGGTGCGAGAAGACGCTTCATCGACCAGGAAATCTATTACCCGCGGCCGAATCGCGACGCAGCTCGCGCGGTGGTTGGTAATGCTTCGTGGAAAGGCTCGAGGAACCTGGTAAGGGTGAGGGAGATGAAGATCGTGATCGTCGGCGAGAAGGGGCGTCCCCACGCTCTCGCGGGGGCGCTCGAGACCGGGGGAGCGAGCGTCGAGCGCCCTCCCAAGAGTGCTCTCGGAGCCGCGCACGACGACCAACTCGGCGAGCTCGCCGCCGCGCTGATCGCATTCGAGCGGCTGTTCGCTGACGATGCGCCCGACGCGGTGCTGCTCGTGTCCACCTCGAACCTGGCGCTGGCCGCGGTTCTGGTTGCCACCAAGCTCCAGATCCCCGTCGCGGCCTTGGTGGTTTCGGCGCGGGATGAGGGCGGCATGTCCGAGATGAACTGGCGCCTGATAGAGCAGCTCGCCGACGGCACCGTCGCCGACGATGCGGGAACGATCTCCGCATCGCTGCGGGCGCTGGTTGTCGGCTGAGCGATCCGCAGACCGCACCTGCGCGTCGCCGAGCAACCTACACTTACGCGCCATGAAGGTCGGGATCATTGGCCTCGGCTACGTGGGGCTGCCGCTGGCGGTCGCCTTCGCCGAGGCCGGATGCGAGGTCGTCGGGGTGGATGTCGACGTGCGGCGGGTCGAGCGCCTGCGCCGCTCAGAGTCGGATGTCGAGGACGTGTCCTCCGGGCGCCTGCGGGCAGTCGCCGAGCGCTTCACCGCGACCGACGAATACAGAGGCCTTGCCGGCTGCGAGGCGATCGTGATCTGCGTGCCGACGCCGCTCGCCAACCATCGCGAGCCCGACCTCGGCTACCTGGTGGAGGCTGCTACCCAGCTGTCGCGGGTCCTGCACGAGGGCCGGCTCGTGGTGCTCGAGTCCACGACCTATCCGGGCACGACGCGCGAGCGCCTGCTTCCGATCCTCGAGGAGTCGGGCCTGGCGGCGGGGCGCGAGTTCAACCTCGCCTACTCGCCCGAGCGCATCGACCCCGGCCGCACCGATCACACGATTCGCACCACCCCAAAGATCGTCGGGGGCGTCACCGAGGAGTGCTGCCGCCGCGCAGCGGAGCTCTACCGCCTGATCTGCGACGAGGTCGTGGAGGTCTCGTCGCCGGAGGTGGCCGAGCTGACCAAGCTGCTCGAGAACATCTTCCGTTCGGTCAACATCGCCCTGGTCAACGAGCTTGCCCAGCTCTGCGACCGGATGGGGATCGACGTGTGGGAGGTCGTCGACGCCGCGGCCACCAAGCCGTTCGGCTTCATGCGCTTCGAGCCCGGCCCGGGGATGGGCGGGCATTGCCTGCCGGTGGACCCGTTCTACCTCGCGTTCAAGGCCCGCGAGCACGACTTCTATACCGAGTTCATCGAGCTGGCCGGGAAGCTCAATCAGGCGCAACCGAAGTTTTGCGTGGAGAAGATCGAGCGCACGCTCAACCAGGACCGCAAGCCGGTGCGCGGCTCGCGGGTACTGCTGCTGGGCGTCGCCTACAAGGCCGGCGTCGGCGACCTCCGCGAGTCGCCGGCGGTGAAGATCATCAGGGACCTGCGCGATCTGGGCGCCGAGATCGCCTACCACGATCCGCACATTCCGGAGCTGCCTGAGTTCTCGCTTGCCTCGGCGGACCTCGGGGGGGAGCTCGGACGGGCCGACCTCGTCGCCATCGTCACCGCTCATCCGGAGGTGGACTACGAGCGGGTGGTGCGCGAGGCGGCACTGGTGCTGGACTTCCGCGGGGTCACGCGGGACATCGCGGCGGAGAACCTGGTCCGGCTGTGAGCCGGCTGTTCCCTTGGAGCACCCGTCGTGGTGATCGCCGTCGCGCCGACCGGCTGACCGTTGGCCTCGCCGGCCTGGCGATCGCCACGGCCGGCAGCGTCCTGGCTGGCGAGACGGCGCGGATGGCGCGTCGGCGCCTGCGGCGACGCGAGCCGCCCGCGGGCGTGCGCGAGACGGCCGGGCAGGCGCTCGAGACCGCGGGCCGTGCCACCCAGGACACTGTCGCGGTCGCGATCGAGGGCTACGACGCCACGCCCCGGCACGAAACCGTGCTCTTCAACCTGCTGACCGGGTTCGTTTTCGCCTTCGCGCTGATCCGGCTCTCGACGGCTGGAATTCGCGGCGGCTGGTGGCCGTTCGGGAACGTTCGCCTCGGGGGCCGCCACATCCACCACTTCGTGCCGGGGATCCTGATCGCCTTCGGCTCCGGCGCTCTGGCGCTGGTCACCGCCAACCCACGGCTCGAGCAGGTGCTCGCGGTTCCGTTCGGGGCTGGAATTGGCCTCACCTTCGATGAGGCCGCCCTGCTGCTCGACCTGCGCGACGTCTACTGGACCAGGGAGGGGGTGCTCAGCGTCCAGGTGAGCTGCGGCCTGGCCGCGACGCTGGGCGGCACGATCCTGGCGCTGCGCATGCTCCGCCGCGGGGAGGAGCGGGTCGAGGCGGCTGGTCTGATCCCCGCGGCCTGAGAGCGGATTCAGGCGCGGAGGACCGCCTCGTCCTCGGCCGCTTCGAGGATCCGATCGAGGAGGCCCGGAAAGCGGCTATCGAGGTCCTCACGCCTGAGGCTGGTCAGCCGCAGGGTGGCCTCCTGGCGCTGCCGGATGACCCCGGCCTCGCGCAGGACCTTGAAATGGTGAGTCATCGTCGATTTGGTCACCGCATGCGCGAAGCTCCCGCAACGGCGCTCCCCGCCCGCCTCGGCAAGTTCGCGGACGATCCCGAGCCGGACGGGATCGCTGAGGGCGTGGAGCACGCCCTCGAGGTGGATCTCGTTGCGTTCCGGGTGAGAAATCATGCCTGAATTGTACGACATCTTTCGTACGTTGCTACGATGTTCGACAAACTTCGAACTAGGAGGAATGACGAATGACGATGGAGACCGGACGGAGACGTCCCCAGCGCTGGCCTGAGAGCCGCGTAGCCGAGCGCCGGACCGAGGCCTTGGTCGCGGCCTACATTCACGAGCTGTCGCCGCGTCATCGCGCCGAGCGCGAGGCCACGAAGGCCGAGCCCGACGCCGGCGGGGTTCGGACCTAGGGCTCGAGCCATCGGGGTATAGGGCATTGGAGGCGGGTCGCGCTCAGCTGACGGTTCGGTAGCGGGCGAAGAGCTCGCCGTCTTGCTCCAGGAGCCAGGCGAGCTCGAGCGGCCGCTCGAGCTCCGGCAGGCCCGTCACCAGGCCCGGACCCTCGCCGCCTGCGAGCTTGGGCGCGTGGGTGACGAAGAGCTCGTCGACAAGGCCCGCCTCGATCAGCTGGCCGTGCAGCCGCGGCCCGCCCTCGCAGAGCAGCGCGCGGACGCCGTGCTCGGTGTGCAGGTGGGTCAGTGCCGCGGATAGGTCGACGGGACCCTGGTGGCGGACGACGCCTACGGGGGTCCGGGTATCGGGCGCCTCCATCTCGGACACGGTGAAGATCAGCACCCGCCCGCCTCCCTCGGTGAACAGCGGCGCGTCCCACGGGATGTCGAGTCGACCGCTGACCACCACTACGAGCGGGTCGGGCGAGAGTCCATCCCGCTCGCGCCGAGCCCGCTTCTCGGCATCGGGCACGATGCGGCCGTAACGCTCGGTCCGCAGCGTGCCCGCACCGATCATCACGGCGTCGACAATGGTCCGGAGGCCGACCAGCATCTGCGTGTCGGCGTCGCTGCCGATCGGACCGGAGCGGCCCTGGATCGTCGCCCGACCGTCGAGCGTGATCGCGAAGTTGGTGATCACGTACGGACGGTGATCGCGCGCTTCCCTGCCCAGCTCGAGCCCGTCCAGCTGCTGGCCGACGCTGGTCGGGCCCGGATCGGGTAGCAGGCGGCGCACGGCGTGAGGCTATACGCAGCTACTGCGCCGGCGTGAGTCCATCCCTGCAGTTACTCGGCGGACTCGATTTCGGAGAGGTGGGTAACGTTGGCCCGATCGTCCGTTTCCGAGCTTGGCCGGGACTCGAACCAGGCATCCAGGATCTCCCGGAGCTCGGCCTCGGAGGTGGCGCGCAGGCTGAGCGCGAGCACGTTGGCGTCGTTCCACCTGCGGGCACCGGCGGCCGTTTGCGCGTCGCCGCAGAGCGCGGCGCGCACTCCTGGCACCTTGTTAGCCGCGATCGAGGCGCCGGTGCCGGTCCAGCAGCAGACGATCGCCTGCTCGCTCCGGCCCTCGGCGACGTCGCGGGCGGCGGCCTCGCTGGCCCAGGCCCAATCGTCGCGCTCGGTTTCGGTCAGGGCCCCGTGCGGGATCGGCTCGTGGCCTCGCCTGCGCAGCTCCTCGACGATTGCCTGGGCGATGCCGACCCGCTCGTCCGCCGCTACGGCCACGCGCATGCCAACAGCTTAGGTATAGGGCCGACCTAACCCAGCCAGCCGAATCCGCGACCCGCGACCCCCTCTAGGCGGGCAACGTCGTCGCGGAAGAGGTCCGCGAGCCGCTGTCTGAGCGGCGGCGGGACCTCCGGCTTGGGCGCCGCGCCGGCGCCGGGGTCGTGGACGACTCGCTCGACGAGCCAACGCAGCGGCTCGGGGAGGCGGTCGAAGTTGCGATCGACAGCCCGCAGGCCGGGGAGCCGCACCGCTCGATCCATGAGCCGGAAGCGGCCCCGGCCCTTGGCGGTGCCGGTCTCCCACTCGCGGTCGAACTGCGTGGAGCTGAAGCCGGGATCCACGCCGAGGAAGGCGAACACGCGGCGCATCGTGGCCGGGCGGTCGCGTTTCAGCTCCTCGCGGCCGACGATCTCGATCCGCTCCGGCCCGAACTCCTCCAGATAGGGCTCGAGCTGGAAGAAGTAGCGGCTGCGGGTCACGTAGGCGCTCTCGGGGTCGGCGAAAGCATCGGCGAGGGTGCGGTCGTCGTAGCCCCCGCCAACGTTGTGGAGGTAGTGGGAGAGCATGCGATCGATCGGGTCGCGCACCATGTAGACGAGGCGGGCGTCGGTGACCACCGAGCGCATGCGCTCGGCGACGCCCTCGAAACGGGGTCGGTTCGTGTAGTGGGGAGAGCTCTCGCCGCGCACCGAGGCGCGGCCGCTGAAGTGGCTCGCGTACCACTCTGGCCCCAGCGGCCAGTTGAGCTCGGCGACAAAGAAGTTGAGCTCCTTTGGTCGTGACATCTCGACCTCCGGGTGCAGGTTTAGGTAGTGATGGAGGCTGGTCGTACCGCACTTGAGCCCTCCGACCACGACCAGGTTGGGAAGCGCTCCCCCCCGGCGCCGGACGCGGCGCCGGACACCCCGCCTCTCGACCGCGAAGCGCTCGTGCGCTCGCGCCACCATCGCCTCGTCAGCGGCATCAGCCGGCGCCAAGTCTCTTCGCCGCCTCGCGGAAGTTCTTGACCATCGCGGTTGGCGGCTTCCGTCCGTCGAGCTTCTCGCTCTTGCGGTTGACCCAGATCACGGGCACGTTCATCTTCAGCACCGGCGCGACGTCGCTCTCATAGCCGCTGCCGATGTGCAGCCAGCCCTTCTTGCCGCCGATTCGCCGTGCGCACTCCTTGAAGTGGGCGGGATCGGGCTTGTAGCTGCGCACCTGCTGTGCGGTCACCACCAGGTCCAGGTCGGTTCGCAGGTGACGGCGCGAGACGCCGAGCAGCTTGTCGTCGACGTTCGAGACGATCCCGACCTCGTAGCGCTTGGCAAGCCGGTCCATGGCTGCGTTCGCCTCACGGAAGGGCAGCCAGCTGGCGACGCTGTCAGGCAGGAACTGGGCGCGCGAGGGCTCGATCTCCCAGCCGATCTCGTGCGCCGCACGAACGGTCGCGCGCCGCAGCACCTCGGCGTAGAGCTCATACGAGCCGCGGATGATCTCGGCCTGGATCTCGAAGAAGCGCTCGATGAACGGGCCCTCGTCGAAGCTGAAGCCGTCCCTCTTCGCCTCTGCTGCGAAGGCATCCGAGATCCCCTTCTCCCAGTCGATCAGGGTTCCGTAGCAATCCGTGGTCACCCACTGGATTTCCTTGAGCTTGGGTAGTGCCATGAGTTATTACCTGCGGGCCGCTTGGGTCACCATGATTTCCTCTGTCGACATCTCCCCCTACTGACCCTTGCGTTCGCGGCGCGGGATTATGCCAAGCGGCACATTTCCGCCTTCCACCGGGCTCGCGGCGTGGCTGCGATCCGCGTCCGGGCCCGGGCGCGGCCCTTATGCGTCGGATAGGCTGCCGCGACCCAGTGGACCTGCTCGAGTACCAGGGAAAGCAGCTCTTCGCCAAGCACGGCGTCCCGGTTCCCGACGGTCGCTACGCCGACAGCGTTCCCGCCGCTGTGGAGGCGGCGGAGGAGGTCGGTTACCCATGCGTGGTCAAGGCGCAGGTGCGGATCGGCAAGCGTGGCAAGGCCGGCGGGATCAAGATCGCCAACGATCGCGACGAGGCGCTCAAGCACGCCGAGGCGATCCTCGGCATGGACATCCGCGGCTTTACCGTCCACGAGGTCTGGATCGAGCGCGCCTCGAGGATCGACGCCGAGTACTACGCCTCGATCATCCTCGACCGCTCCGAGAAGAAGCTGCTCGCGATGCTCTCCCGCATGGGCGGCATGGACGTGGAGGAGGTCGCGGAGACGGATCCGTCGGCCCTGATCAGACGCCACATCGAGCCAGGCGAGGAGCTCACGCACGAGGTCGGGCGGGAGATGTCGATCGACGCCCGGATCGACGAGGACGCGACCGATCAGGTGGCGGAGCTTCTGGTCAGGCTCCACCAGGTCGCACTCGCCGAGGATGCCACCCTGATCGAGGTCAATCCCCTGATCGTCACCTCCGACCGCGAGGTGGTCGCGCTCGACTCGAAGATGACGATCGACAACAGCGCCCTGTACAGGCACGAGGAGCTGTCCGAGTTGCGCGACCGC
>Ga0307312_10001100_pt1 | contig 13598 bp, 10 predicted proteins | sample ER_DNA_202_FD_194489 | JGI IMG/M metagenome (GOLD analysis project Ga0307312, IMG submission 194489) | Bulk soil microbial communities from the East River watershed near Crested Butte, Colorado, United States - ER_DNA_202 | ecosystem: Environmental > Terrestrial > Soil > Floodplain | place...
TGCGCGGCACGGCTCCGCGCCCGGCTCGCCCGCCCGCAGCGCGCGCCCGGCGACTGGTCGATCGAACTACCCTCGGGCGGCTGCACGTGCGACTTGTGCGACACCCTCCGCGTGTTCACCGAAGACAAGAGCCGGCGCAGCTTCGAGTGGCCGCTCGCCAAGGAGCGCAGGCAGCACGTCCACTCCCGGATCGACGCCGCCGAACTGCCCGTCACCCACGTAACCAGGCGGCAGGGCAGACCCTACACGCTCGTCCTGACCAAGACCGACGCGCTCTTCGCCCGCGAGCAGGAAGCCCGGACCAGAGACGAAACGGATCTGGAATGGCTCGCGGCGCAGTGGAATCCCGGCGCTTGACCGGTGTAATCCCCGAACGGCCCGGGTGGGCCTCCCACTAGGTACAGCTGTGGTGGTCAGGTTGGGAAGAGCCGGATCTTGACCCCGATCGAGTCGGCGATGCGGGTCAGGTCGCCGGGGTCGCTGGTGACGACCGGGGCTTGGTGGCGGACGGCGGTCACGATGACGATCGCGTCGACGACGTCGGCGGTCCCGGAGGCGGCGCAAGCGACGCCAGCGGCGCGGCCGGTGCGCTGGTCGTCGGGGAGGATGTCGCAGGCCTTGAGTACCCGGGAGATCTGGTGCTGGGGGCCGCCGCGCCAGGCCTGGGCCAGGACGACGACCGGGACGAGCGGTCGGATCCGCGCGCTGGTCAGTTCGTCGTGCAGGGCGAGGAAGTCTGGGTTGTGCCGTTCGGCGGCTAGCAGCGCGCCCGTGTCGTAGACGATGGCTGGCATTACCCGGCGGCCCGGTGGGGCTCGTCGTCGATCAGCCCCGTCTCGATCAGGAACTGGCGGGCGCGCTGGCGGGATGCCGCGGGAAGCGGGCCGTGCTCGCTCTCGTACTCGGCCACCAGCTCACGGGCAGCGTCGCGGCCGGCGGCGTGCAGGGCGGCGGCGCGGGCTTTCTCGGTGGCGGCCTCGGCCAGCCATGCGGACACCGGCTTGCCCTCGTTGGCTGCGGCGGCCTTGATCGTTTCCTCGATCTCGGGAGGGACTGAGATCGATAGCTTCCGTACGGTCATGCCGCCAGGATAGCGCTTGGTAGGAATATGTTCCTACCAAGCTTCGGGCGTACTGGCCGACTCCGCCGCCTGAGACCAGCCTAGAGATGTGAACGTCGCGCTGTCAGTCCTCGACGCGCACGACCACCGCGGCACCAGTGTCCCCGGCCGCGCACCCGGTGAACAGTCCGATCCCCCCGCCACGCAGCCGCAGCGTATGCAGCAACTCGACCATCAGCCGCGCCCCCGTCGGCCCCTGCGGATGACCGTACACCAGGCTGCATCCATAGGAATTCATCCGCTCCAGCGGAATCCCGGTCTGTCCGCTGAACCACAGGTCGTTGACCGCGAACGGATTGTGCGTAGTAACCGCGTCCACGTCACCGAAGCTGAGCCCAGCCCGTTCGAGCGCAGCCACCGCCGCCGGAACCGGAGCCTTGGGCATCTCTCCCCGGCCGACGCGCGCGACGCCGGTGCCGAGGATCCGCGCGATCCCCTCCCCGCCCGCCAGCTCCCGGGCTCGCGCGGCCGTGGTTACCACCAGCCCAGCAGTGCCATCAGCGGGGTGCGTCTGGGTACCGTACGTCACCACCCCGCCAGCCTCCGGCGGGGCGAGCTTCGCCAGCCCCTCGGCGCTGGTCGCAAAGACACCGACGTCAGCCTCGATCACGACCGGCTCACCGCGCCGGCTCGGCAGGGTGACCGGGACCATGTAGGCGCGCTGGAAGGCCCGGTCGTTGGCCAGCGCCGTCTGGTACTGCTGGTAGCGCAGCAGGGCAACCTCGTCGATGCTTTCCCGGCTCATGCCGCCTTCGGCCGCGACCCGTTCGGCGGTGGCGACCATCGACAGCCCGCCCCACGGGTCGCGCCGGAAGCTGTCGAGCACCCAGTGCTCCTGCCGGGGCGCCCCTCCGGGTGACGACGGCGACGGGTAGGTCAGGACCGGGCCGTTGGAGGTGCGGTCGGTGGTGATCACCACCGACAGTTCGTCCAGCCCGGCGTCCACCCGCAGCGCCGCCGCCTCCAGGCACGCGGCCGAGGTCGCGCAGGCCTGTGACAGCATCGCCCCGGTGGCGTGGGGCGCGCCGATGCGGGCGGCGACGGTCGATGCCCCGTAGAAGATCTCCGGCTGCGGCACGGTCCAGCCGAAGACGATCCCGGTCACCTCCGAGGTCGGCAGCCCGCGGCCGGAGAGCGCGTCGACGGCGACCTTGACGGCCAGGTCGATGCTCGAGAGCTCGGCCAGCGGGCCCTGCCAGCGGGCGAACGGCGAGGACCAGCCGAGGCGGACCGGGATGCAGGCGTCACGGAGATTCATCAGCTCACTCCACCCCGCGCACGTGCAGCAACGGGGTCTTGTAGGTGGTGCGGGGCAGCGCACCGGGGTCCAGGAGGGTGACGTCCGCGCGGATCTGCAGCCGGGCCCGCAGCTCGCGCTCGACGGCCCGGGCCACCTCCGCGTACCGTCCCGTGGCGAGCCCGGGGGAGGCCTCCACGTCGACGGGGATCGGCGTGTCGTAGCGGACCTGGTCGGCGCGATCCTTCCAGATGCGCAGATACGGCTCGACCGCGTCCGGGAAGCGCTGCACCACGACGTCGCGGATCGCGCTGGGGAAGACGTTCATCGCCTTGTAGATCAGCATGTCATCGGTGCGGCCGACGCAGCGGATGCGGGGGGAGGTGCGGCCGCACGGGCAGCTCATCGCCGTCACCACTAGGTGGTCGGCGGAGCGGTAGCGCAGCACCGGGGTCGCCTCCCGGGCGAAGGTGGTGTAGACGGCCTCGCCGCGCACGCCTTCCGCCCAGGGCAGGACCGCGCCGCTGGCGGGATCGATGAGCTCGACCGCCACCGACCGCTGGCCGCAGAAGTGCATTCCGCCCTCGGCCTCGCATTCGGCCCACAGCAGCGACATCACGTCGCCGAGGCCCATCACCTCACAGGCGTGGTCGAGGCCCCAGCCCCGGGTGATCCGGTCGCGGATCTCCGGCTGGCCCAGGCCCGGCTCGCCGCCGCCGAGCAGCGTGCGCACCCCGAGGGCGGAGGCATCCTGGCCGGTCAGGTCGCGGCAGCGGTCAGCCAGATAGGTGCCGAACGAGGTGGTGGCGAGCACCGCCGTAGCCTGCACGCGCGGGATGAGCTGGATGATCCTCTCGGTCGCCAGCCCGCCGATCCAGGCGAGCGTCGCGCCGATCCGCCGGAAACCATCGGCGTACGGCAGGCCGCCGGCCACGCCTGGCAGCCCGACCAGGTGCGCGACCACATCGTCGCTGCGGATCCCCGCGGTGAAGAAACCCGCCGCGATCCCGTCCCGCCAGACCTCCAGGTCGGCGCCGGTCAGGGCGAAGATGACCGGTTCGCCGGTGGTCCCCGAGGAAGATATGGTCTGGACTACCGCCGACAGCGGCACGCCCTGGTGCCGTCCGAACGGCTCGCCCGGCCGTCGTTCGGCCTGCGAGCGGCGGATCTCGTCCTTGGTGGTGAAGGGGAGGTCGGCCAGGAACTCGAGGCCGGCCGGGCTCCCGGGCAGCGGTTTCCGGCCGAGCAGGGTGCGATGGAAGGCCGAACGGGTGGGCAGCGCGTGCACGAACGGCACGGTCCGAGCCGCCTGCCAGGTCAGCACCTCGTTCCAGGGCGCCGTCTCAAGTTCCGCGTCCCAGTAGCGCTGCGCCACGGCTCACACCTCCGCGACGGCGGCGGTCAGCGCCACGACCGCCGCCCGGCACTCGGCGAACCCGCCGCGGACCGGCCCGAGCGAGGTGACCAGGGGGACGCCGGGCGGGGGCGCTGGCCACGCGGCCGGGTCCGGGCTCAGCGCGATCCCCTGACCGGGGCCGGCCTGCTGCGGCGGCAGGCATACCACCGCGCCGCGCGGCGCGATGGCCGCGTCCGCCGGGTCGGCCAGCACGACCGCGGCCGCGGCCTGATGGAAGCGGGCGACGTTGACCAGCGGGGTGGCCGCCGAGCGCCAGCCGCCGGCGGACGTCGCCGGCAGCGGCTCGGCCTCCACCAGCAGCAGCAGGTTCGCCCCGGCCTCCAGGAAGGCCTTGGCCAGCGCCAGCAACACGGCGCCGCAGGTCTCCAGCGCGGCGTGGTCGGCCGGCGACTGCCCGAGCTGCGCCGCCAGCCGCGCGGGCCCGCACAGTGCGACGGCCAGCGCCGCGTCCTCGGCGGTGACCGCGAGCCGCCGGGTCGCCTCCACCGCTGCCGCCACGCGCGGGTCCGCGGCCGGTGACCCGGCGCGGGCCGCGGCCAGGTCGCCCGCCGCGGCCGCGGCCAGATCATCCGCGGCCGCGGTCACGATCACGTCGTTGCCGAACGACGTGTGCAGCGCCCGCAGCCCGTTGGCGAGCTTGGTCGCGTCGGTGAGAAAACGCGGCACGGTCAGCGCTTCGATCTCAGCGGCCTGCGCCAGGACCAGCGGGCACACCAGCGCCGGGGAGACCCGGCCGTGCCGGGCCAGCAGCCTGGCCCGGCTTCGGGCCGTAAGCGCGGGCACTGGTGTCACCCGGCGGGTCAGGGCCGCATCAGCGGCTCGACCACCTTGGCGTCGGGCCAGCTGCCGTACCAGGTGAGGATCTCCTCCGGCGGCTTGCGCTGCAGCCACTCCGCCTCGAATTCGGTGTACGGCCGGCCGCGCGCGATGCGCGCCTGGCGCTCGTCGGCGCGGCGCCGCTGCGTGGCCGCGGGGTCGACCCGCCTGCGCTGCGGATCCCAGACGACCTGGTAGACGTGCTCCGCGGCCCATTCGGAGACCAGCCCCTTGTCGATGTCGTCGCCGACCGACTCCGGGTCGCGCTCCAGCGGGTCGCCGTAGCCGGCCCCGCCGGTCGCGAAGGCGACCGTGATGACGTCGTTCTCCATGTACGGCCGGGGTGCCCGGCCCTGGAACTCGTTGCCCCACTCGCCGCCGATGCTGTGCGAGCGGAGGATTTCGGTGATGTCGAGGTCGATGGCGTCGCCCGCCTCCAGGCGCTGCATCAGGTCGGCGCTGGCCACGCTGACGCCCGGAATCGTGCACGGGGCGTACCCGCCGAACAGGCCCTGCGGTGTCTGGATCTTGGAGTTGTCCGCGATGGCCATCATGAACACCATCGGCACGTGGTGCGCCACCCACAGCTGGGCGGTGCCGACCCCGCCGCGGTACTTGCCGTGCCCGGCGGAGTCCTTCCAGTGCGACGAGATGGGGATGAACAGCGGGAACTCGTTCTCGACCAGCTCGACGTCCGGGGCCCGGCCGGCCGGGCACCACGGGAAGCCGAACGCGTTCATGCCGTCCATCTCCGGCAGCGCGCCTTGTCCCTCGGTGTTGATCGAGTACGCGAGCATGTCGGCGAACGGCGAGCTCCACTGGGACATACCGGCCAGCACGATCGCGTTGCCCCCGTTGCCCTGCGAGGCGCCCGCCTGCCGCCAGTGCTCCGTGGAGAACACCGCCTTGGCGAAGCAATTGTGCACCGCGCTCATCACCCCGGTGGCGATCATGACCGAGTTGCTGGTCGCGGCCCGGACGTCGGGGTACAGGCACGAGCCCGGCTCGAACTTGAAGTCGATCGGGGCGAACGTCGCGTTACTGATCGGCAGGTCGTGGAACAGGTACTCGTACACGTAGTTGGCGAAGTGCCCGATCGCGGCCTGCGGGTGGGCGTTGTAGGAGGACGGGGTCTCGGGCCCGGTGCCGCTGAAGTCGACCAGCAGATGGTCGCCGTCCTTGGTCACCGTCATGTAGCAGCTGCGGACCAGGCCCTGCTTCAGCCCGACCGCGTCGGCGAAGTGGACGGAGCGGTACACGCCGTCGGCCCAGGTGCGGATCCGGGCCCGGGCGCCCTGCTCGGCCACCTCGAGCATCCTCCGGAACAGCGACTTGATGTAGTCGATGCCCTCGCGCTCGCAGAACTCCAGCAGCCGGGTGCGGACCCGGTCAGCGGTCGTGCAGCGTGCCTTCAGGTCGACCGCGACCATCTGCGGCGCCCGGATGCCGAACGCCTCGAACATGGTCACGATGTCGTCGCGCAGCTGGAAGTTCTCGCCGATCTTGGTCGGCGGCAGGTTGAGCCCTTCCTCGAACCGGGCGGTAGCCCCGATGGGCATGCCGCCGGGCTCGGAGGCGCCGGTTTCGGTGGTGTGGACCAGCGCCGCGGTCCAGGCGATGAGCTCGCCCCGGAAGAACACCGGCATCGCGACCAGCTGGTCCGGGTTGTGGATGCCGCCGTAGACCGCGTCGTTGGCGAACCACAGGTCCCCGTCCCTGATGCCCGGGTTACCCCGGTAGTTGTGCAGGATGAACTTGATGACCAGCGGCGGGATCACGGCGTGCAGGTAGGTTCCGCAGGAGCCGTTCACCATGTCGCCGTCGGCGGTGAAGATGCCGACCAGGGAGTCCCCGGCGATGCCCATGGCGCTGCGGCAGGACCGGACGAACACCTCCATGCCCTCGTCGAGGATGTCGTTGGTCCGCTGGAAGCCGATCTCGAACTCGCCCAGCCCGAGCGGGCGCGTCGATGCGCCGTCGCCGGCGGGGGACGGGACGGGCTTGAGCCAGGCCAGCTTCTGTTCCAGCGTCGGGATCATCGCGCGCCTCCGTTCTCGGCGGCCTTCAGTAGGCCGAGGCCGTGCCGGTCGATGGTGTAGCGCATGCCGGGCGGGACCACCACCGTGGTGAGCGGCGCCTCGACGATGACCGGCCCGTCGATCTGGTGGCCGGGCCGCAGCGCGTCCGCGTCGTAGACGGAGGTCTCGGTCCACCCCTGGCCGGGCCACCAGGCCGGCCGCTTGCCGGTCAGGGCCGCCCCGGCGTCCGCGGGCTGCACGGGGAGGTCCGGCAAGGCCGGCTTCGGGGTCGGCACGGTGACCTTCAGCACGAAGTTGTCCAGGTAGACACCGCCGGGCTTGTTGACGACCAGGGGGCTGAACGCCTCGGAGAACTCCCGCTCGAACGCGTCGTACAGCGCCTGGACGTCCTCGGGGCGGCGCAGGTGCAGCACCGGGCAGGCGGTGCGCTTCACGTTGACCTGCCCGCCGTAGAGCATGTCCAGCTCGAGGGTGAACTCGGCCCGGTCCGCGGGCAGGCCCTCGGCCGCCAGGTCGGCTCTGGCCTGTTCGGCCAGCGCGTCGACGACGCCGTTGAACACCCCGTACTCGGTGGTCAGCGCCTGGGTCATCGGCGCCATCACGATCATCCGGCGCGAGGTCTCGTAGACGTGGACGATGTCCATGATCGACGAGCCCAGCGCGCAGAACACCGGCGCGGTCGGGAAGATCACCGCCCCGGCCAGGTCGCCGAGGAAGCCGGACACGTGGGTGGGCCCGGCCCCGCCGAACGCGAACAGCGCGAAGTCCTCCGGGTGGTAGCCGCGCAGGTGGATCTCGCGCTTGATGGCGCTGTTCATGTTCTGGTCGACGATGTGGCGGATCAGCGCGGCGGCCTGCTCGACGCCGATGCCCATCGGCTCGGCGATCTTCTCCCGGACGGCCCGCTCGGCCCGGTCGCGGTTCAGCGGCATCCGGCCGCCGTAGTAGGTGTCCGGGTTGATGTAGCCGAGCACCACGTCGGCGTCGGTGACGGTCGGCTCGGTGCCGCCCTGGTCGTAGCAGGCCGGGCCGGGGTCCGAGCCGGCGCTGCGCGGCCCGACGTTGAGCTGGCCGCCCAGGTCATGGTTGATCCAGGCGATCGACCCGCCGCCGGCCCCGATCGACAGGGTCTGGAGCATCGTGATGCCGACCATCCAGCGGTCGATGATCGGGCGGAATTCGTAGTTGCGGACGCTCTGGTCGACGACCAGGCCGATGTCGAAGCTGGTCCCGCCCATGTCACCGGCGACCACGTTCTTGTAGCCCAGCGAGGTCGCCAGGTGATAGGAGCCCATGAGCCCGGAGACCGGCCCGCCGTTGTAGGTGCGGCTGGCGGTGGTCTTGAACACCTCGCCGCTGCCGCCCGAATTGTGGATCATCAGGAAGCTGCCCTGGTAGCCGAGCGTACGCAGCCGGTCCCACATGGCCGACAGCTCCGTCTGCATCGACCGTTGCAGGTAGGCGTCGAGCACCGCGGTCATGGTGCGCTCGTACTCGCCGAGCTTCGCCACGACCTGGTGGGACAGCACCACCGGCAGGTAGCCGATGTGATACTCCTTGTATTCCTCGCGGATGATCTCCTTGGCGCGCTCCTCGTGCCGGGGATTGGCGAAGCTCCACAGCAGCGAGATGACGATCGACCGGGCTCCGCGGTCCATCAGCACGCGGAGCTTGCGTCGCAGGTCATCCTCGTCCAGCGGGCGGATGACCCGGCCGGTCGAGTCGATCCGCTCCTTGACGCCGACGATCATGGTCCGCGGGATCAGCGGTACCGGTTTGCGCTGCTGGGCGAGGTTGCGGCGCTCGGCCAGGCGCGTCCCGTCGGTCCACTGGGCGCCGCGGCCGATGAGGATCGCGTCCTCGTGGCCCTCGGTGGTGATCAGCCCGACCCGCGGTCCACGGCGTTCGATGAGGCGGTTCATCGCCACGGTCGTGGAGTACCGGATGACGTCGAGGCGCGGCAGCAGCGACTCGAGGTCCTGCCCGGCCTCGAGCGCCACCTCCTCGATCGCGTTGACGAAGCAGACCGACAGGTCGTACGGGGTGGTCGGCGCCTTGCCGATCCAGCGCTGGCCGTCGAGGGTGAGCACGGCGTCGGTGAACGTGCCGCCCACGTCGATGTCGGCGGAATTGAGCGGGGCGTCGGAAGCCACCCGTTCGGATGTCATCGTGCCCCCCCGTCGCGGCCGGGCACGACCAGCCGCCCGTCCCGCACCTCAATCTCGCCTGCCGAGAGCCGCTGCTTCAGCCGGTCGATGTCGATGGAGATGTCGGGGGTGATCGGATGCCCCGGCGGCAGGTACTCCGTCTCCACCTGGACGCCGCACGACGGGCAGTAGAACTCGAGGATGCGGACCCACTCGGGATCGGGGGAGAAGGTGTAGTCACCCTCGATCAGCGGCGGGTGGATCTCCCGGGGGTCGCGGTCGTACACCAGGCAGCCCCGCTTGTACTCCCCGCGCGCGGAGGTCAGCACCGCGTCGCAGCGGTTGCAGCGCCACACCTCCTCGTCCAGATCCAGGTCGAGGTACTCCGTGAAACGCAGTCGCGCCGTCATTGCCCCTCCTCGCGGGCTGAGCGGGCACGCCGCAGCGCGGCGTCACCGAGGTCGTCGACTTCCAGCACCCAGCCGGGCGGGACCAGGCAGGTCATGCTGCCGCCGGCCGCGAGGGCCGGGCCCTCGACCCGGCTGCCCGGGGTCAGGGCGGCCCAGTCGTGCACCGGGGCCTGCGTGCTGCCGCCGTCGGCGAGCAGCAGCGTGCGGCGGGTCGGCTCGGCCCGGCCGCCGCCGGTGCGGGGCGGCGGCTGGCAGGCCTGCAGGCGCCGCCGGACCCGCACCCGGACGACGTCCACGTGACTGGCGCCGTCCAGGCCCGCGAGCGCCTGCGCGGCGTCGCCACCCCGGACCGTGCGGCGGCCCTCGCCGTCGTGCACGTCGAGTTCGGTCTCCGTCTCGGCCTCGTCCGGGTCGAATCCCTCGCCGGCCAGATCCCGCCGCCCGGCCGCCGCCATGTCGGCGGCCGCGGCGACGACCGCGTCGCGGCCCGGCTCGGCGGTCACGCCGAGGCTGCGCTCGTAGACGTGCACGACGTCGGACACCGCCGAACCGAACGCGGACAGCACCGGGCCGAGCCCGAAGACCCGCGCGCTGGCGATGCTGAGGCGCTCCGCGACCGGGGCGGCGAACAGCGCGCCGTTGCCGCCGTAGGCGAACAGGACCGCCTCGCCCGGATCGATCCCGGCGCGCGCCAGGGTTGAGCCGACCAGCTCGGCGACCGTACCGACGGCGGCGTCGGCGATCCTGCGGGCCGCGTCGTCGACCGAGATGCCGAACGGCCCGGCGATCCGCCGCTCCAGGGCCGCTCGCGCCTGGCCGACGTCGAGCCTGCGGCGCCCGTCGAGGAACCCGTCCGGGTCCAGGTAGCCGAGCACGAGGAGCGCGTCGGTCAGCGTCGCCTCGTCCCCGCCGAGCCCGTAGCAGGCAGGCCCTGGTGCCGCGCCCATGCTCTCCGGGCCCAGCCGTACCCCGCCCCCACTGTCAGGCCGGACGATGCTCCCGCCGCCCAGCGGCGCCGACCGCAGCATGGCCAGAGGAATGGAGACCGGGATGCCGAATACGCTGCCGTCGCGGATGTAGCGGGGCTGGCCGCCCTGCACCACGCTGGCCTTGGCGGTGGTCCCGCCGACGTCGAGGCACACGACCCGGTCCAGTCCGTACTGCCGGGCGTACCACGCGGCGGCATGCGTGCCGAAGACAGGTCCGGACTCGATCGTGTCCACGGCCTTGGTCTTGCCGACCCGCGCGACGCCGCCGTTGGTGTGGCCGACCAGGAGGGCGCCGGTCCAGCCCTCGTCGTAGCGGAGCATGTCCTCGGCCTTGAACAGCGAGGTCGCCAGCTGGCTGTGCACATAGGCGTTGATCAGCGCGCAGTGCGTCCGGGTCTGCCCGTCGTCGACCTGGGCCATGTCGCTGGCCAGCAGGACGGGCACGGAGCCCAGGTAGTGGTCGCGGTACTGCGACTCGACGATCCGCTTGACCGCCTGCTCCTGCCGCGTCTCCGGGAAGCTGTCCAGGCTGACGCAGATGCGGCGGGCGCCGTCCTCCAGCAGCCCGCGGACCGCGTCGAGCACGCCCTGCGCGTCGGCGCTCTGCCCGCCGGCGTTGGCGCCGATGCCGACCACGTTGCGCTCGGCGACGAGGGTGCCGACCGCGGGCGACGGGCCGTCGCCGTAGAGGCTGCGCTCGCTGCCCGGCCGGACGAGCAGCCCCAGCTTGGCGCCCTTGCGCTCAGCCAGCGTGTTCGAGGTAATGGTCGATGACCAGCGGATCAGGGACACCTCGTCGAGGAAGGCGCCGAGGTCGCGGCCGAACCCGAGCCGACTGGCCGCCTCCCCGAGGAGCTCGCGGAACGACACAGTGAGGTCGTGCGGCGTGGTGTCCACCTTGACGGTGACCATGGTCGTGCCGTCCCACACGAGCCCATCGGTCATCGTCCCGCCGGTGTCGATGTCGACGGTGTACATGTCCCTCCCTCGGCTCCCTCGGCGACGGACCTGGCAAGCAGCGTCACCCGCGTTCTCGGCTCGTTCCATGTGTCACCACCACACACTTCGGATCAGGCCGTTGTTACGATGCCCCAAGGGTGCCGTCCACCGAAGGGGCGCAGATGCGGGTCGAAGCCGAGGAACGCCGGGTCCACGCGCTGATGCAGGTCGGCCGGGCGATGGCCTCGACCGCCGACTACGAGCAGGCGCTGGCCGCCCTGATCAGGACGATCAGTGAACTGCTCAACGTCGAGAGCGCCGGTTTCATGCTGTACGACCCGGAGCGTTCGGAGCTGGTGCTCCAGCAGCCCGCGTTCGGGTTCGACGACCCGGAGCGGATCGCCGCCTACCACGTGCCGCTCCGGGACGGCGGAAACGCGGTCAAGGTGTTCCTGTCCGGCCGCCCGTACCTGACCAACGACGCCGAGGACGACCCGCGGCTGATCCGTCGGTTCGTGGACCTGTTCGCCGCCCACGCGATCCTGACGGTCCCGCTGATCGTCGAGGACCAGGCCATCGGCGTGTGCCACGCGATCAACAAACGCGGCGGCCCGTTCACCGACGAGGACCTGGAGCTGCTCAACCTGATCGCGCCGCTGCTCGCCGTCAGCGTGCAATCAGCCCACCTGTTCCGCCACGTGCGCGCTCAGGGCCGCCAGCTGGAGCGGGCGATCTTCCTGCAGCGCGAGCTGTCGCGGACCGCGTTCGACGCGCCGGGCATGGGGCCGCTGGCGGAGCGCCTCGCTGACCTGGTTAACCGGCCGGTGATGGTGCTCGACCCGGCGCTGCGGCCGCTCGCCACCAGCCGCTGGCCTGAAGAGCAGCCGCCGGATGGAGGGTGGCTCGACCATGGCCAGCGCGAGGTCTGGTGGCGCCGGGGGCAGGACCTGGGCGGCCGGCCGGCGCTCGCGCCGATCGCCGTGGGCAGCCATTTCGGCGGGTACCTGGCCGTCTGGGACGGCGTCGCGCCGCTCGACGAGATCGACGCCCGGGCCATCGAGCACGCCGCGACCATCTTTGCGCTGGAAATGCTGCACGAGCGCGCCTCCTACGAGCTCGAGCTCCGGCTCAAGGGGGATCTGCTGCGGGACCTTTCGAGCGGCGAGGACCGCGACGACCGGGACGTCAACCGGATGCTGGCCGACCTCGGCTACACGATCGCCGGACCGTGGCGGTTCGCTCAGGTCCACGCGAGCTGGCGCCGGCCGGCCAGCCACCTGAGCGTCCGCTGGCGCGACGAGGTCCAGGTGCCCCAAGCACGGCTTTACCCGGCGGTGCGGAGCATCTGCCTGCAGGTCGTCGGTGCCGCCGCGGTCGTCCCATGGCGATCCGGCTTCCTGATGCTGCTGCCCGCGGCTCCGGATAACCTGGCCCGAGACCTGGACGTCGCGGCGGACCTGCTCGACCGGTTCCATGCCGCCGCCGAGAACGTCGGGCCGGGCGCGCGCGTCCACCTGGCCGTCAGCTCTCCCGTGCGCACCGTGCGAGAGCTGGGCCACGGGCTGCACGAAGCCGAGCAGGCCCTGGAGCTGGCGCGCAGGCTCGATATCGCCGACCGTCCGCTGGCCTTCGAGCACCTCGGCGTCTACCGCATCCTGCTCGACGGCGGCGGATCGCAACACCGGCACGACTTCGTCGAGGACGCCCTGGGGCCGCTCAGCCGCTACGACGCCGAACACGACACAGCGCTGGTCACGACGCTCCGGGCCTACGTCGAGGCCGACTACAACGCCAATGAGACCGCGCGGCGGCTCTACGTCCATGCCAACACTCTCGCCTACCGCCTGCGGACCATCCGTCGCCTGCTCGGCGGCGATCCCGCCCGCGGTGACCTGCGCCTGACGGTCGAGCTCGCGCTCAAGCTCAAGGACCTGCCCCGGCTGTCGACGGCGTCCGGCGCCGACGGGCCGAATGGGCGGCCAGGGTAATTTCGCCCCTGGCCATGAGGGCTGGCGCCGGGTCCTCCGCTTTACCCTCACGGCCTGGCACCAGTTCGCCGAACAACTCAAGGCAGCCGGGCGCACCTCCGGATAAAGCATTCGCCCTGCGGGAGGCGTGTACCACCACCCGTTCGGCCCCAGCCGCTCGTCAACCAGCCCGACGGCGACGGAGCAGCACAATCGCGAAGGCCCCCGCAGCGGTCGGCAGGATAGCCGGGATGCCCCCACAGCGGCGGGAAGATCTGTGCGCCGTACTCGGTAGATGCGAGTAGGAGCAGGGCGAGTGCGGCGGTGATCGCGGCCAGCCGGCTATCTGGAGACTGGAGACCCTGAAGGTGGCCGCACGACAGCGACCCTGCTCGCGCAGTGGCTGGCGTCGAGTGAGCGCGACGAGGGGGAGAGTGAGCCGCCGCGCGTGGCGTGGCTGTCGCTCGATGCCGGGGACAGCGAGCTGCGCCGGTTCGTCACTCACCTCGTCGCGGCC
>Ga0307312_10001101_pt1 | contig 13596 bp, 11 predicted proteins | sample ER_DNA_202_FD_194489 | JGI IMG/M metagenome (GOLD analysis project Ga0307312, IMG submission 194489) | Bulk soil microbial communities from the East River watershed near Crested Butte, Colorado, United States - ER_DNA_202 | ecosystem: Environmental > Terrestrial > Soil > Floodplain | place...
CGCCAACGCTACCGCCTGTACGCAGGGAGTCGATCCCGTCTGGGTGGAGGAGGTTATTCTTCAGTCGTACCTCTTCGCCGGACTTCCGCGGACGCTCAACGCGATGCGGGAGTGGCGGCGGTTGTCCGGGCGGGTTGCGCCGGTGGAAGACGAAGGCGCCAACGCGGAGCGACGTGTCGCCGAGTGGCGTGCGCGCGGCGAGGAGACCTGCGCTGCCGTGTACGCGGACATGTACGATCGTCTGCGCGTGAACATCGCGGCCCTGCATCCGGCGCTCGACGCCTGGATGGTGGTCGAAGGATACGGGAAGGTGCTCGGACGGCCGCAACTGGACCTCATGCGACGCGAGCTGTGCATCGTTGCGATGTGCGCTGTCGCGAAGCAGGATCGGCAGCTGCAGTCGCATCTTCACGGCGCGCTCAACGTCGGCGCGACGCCGGAGCAGGTCGCTGGCTCACTTGTCGCCGTCGGCGACATGGTCGGCAAGACGGGACTGACGCGCGCGCTCGCGATGCTCAAGCGCGTGCTGAGAAAATAAACGGAGTCGGAATGTTCATCGATCGCGCGGTCGTACGAGTCGAAGCGGGAACGGGTGGGTCGGGATGCACATCGTTCCGGCGCGAGCATCGGGTGCCGATGGGCGGGCCGGATGGCGGCGACGGCGGCCATGGCGGCGACGTCATCGTGCGCGCTGATTCGAACCTTGCGACCCTGCTCGACTACACGTATCGCGATCGCTGGGTCGCCGAGCGTGGCGAGCACGGCATGGGGTCGAACAAGACCGGGCGTTCCGGTGAGGACGTCTACCTCCCCGTGCCTCCGGGCACCGTTATTCGCGATCTGGATTCGGGCGAGATACTTGGCGAGGTCCTCGATAGCGGCGACGAGATCATCGTCGCCAAGGGCGGCCGCGGTGGAAGGGGCAACTCCTTTTTCCAGACGTCCACCCACCAGGCGCCACGCGAATGGCAGCCCGGTGAAGAGGGGCAGGCGCGGAACCTCGAGTTCGAGCTCAAGCTCATCGCCGACGTCGGTCTCGTCGGCCAGCCTAACGCCGGCAAGTCGACGCTGCTCTCGGTCATATCGGCGGCGCGACCGAAGATCGCCGACTATCCGTTCACGACTCTCGCGCCCAACCTTGGCGTCGTGCAGCTCACCGACGGCCGCACGTTCGTCGTCGCCGACATTCCCGGGATCATTGAGGGCGCGCACGAAGGCAAGGGATTGGGTCTCCAGTTCCTTCGTCACATCGAGCGGACGCGAATCCTCGCCTTCCTGATTCCGATCGACACGATGGACTGGCAGGCGGAGTACGATCAGCTCCGCGCCGAAGTGCGCGCCTATTCCGCGGAGCTGGCGGAGAAGCCGCACTACGTCGTCTTCACGAAGCTCGATCTGCTCGGAGAAGACTACATTCCAGAGATCGAGGCCCCCGACGCCCTCGGGATCTTCTCGATCAGTGCCGCCGCTCGCACTGGGCTCGAAGACTTGCTCGCCGCATGGTGGTCGCAGATCCTCGCCATCAAGAAGTCTCTTGAGCGGAGCGACAGCGCCGCCTTCCCTTGAGTCTCGCGCGAGGGTCGCGTCCCTCGCGCTCGCACTGGCGCCCGGCGTCGGATGCGCGAAGTATCGGGAGCTTGTGGGGCGATTCGGATCCGGCGAGCGCGCGTTTGATGAGCACGTAGGCCGCGGCGATCGCGACGCCCTGCTTCAGGCGGCGCGGGAAGCGTTCGAGGACGCTCGGCGAGTGGGGGCGGAGCTACTCCTCCTCGACGACGCGCGATATCCGGCCGCGCTTCACGACCTTCCGAACCCTCCGTTGGTGCTCTACGCCGCGGGCGCGCTCAGTTGGCTCGAGCCGTCGAAGCTGACCGACACTCCATCGGAAGCGACGACTAACGGTCACGAAGCTCACCAACCCGCCGTTGCTCCGCCCGTCGTCGCGATAGTCGGTACGCGCCGGGCGACCGCGTATGGAGCGAGGGTGACTCGCGAGATCGCGACACATCTCGCCCGAGCCGGTGCCGTCGTCCTCTCAGGAATGGCGCGCGGCATCGACGCCGAAGCACACGTCGGCGGTCTAGCGGGTCGCACCGCCGCGGTGCTCGGCACGGGGATCGACATCGCCTACCCGGCCGGGCATCGTGCGCTGCACGCCGAAATCAGGTCGCGCGGACTGTTGCTGTCAGAGCAGCCTCCAGGTGCGCGCGCAACCGCTGGTTCCTTTCCAGAGCGCAACAGGATCATCGCCGCACTCGCTCGCATGACGATAGTGGTCGAAGCCGGAAGGAAGAGCGGCGCGTTGATCACCGCGGCGCGCGCGCTCGATCTCGACCGGATCGTTGCCGCGGTGCCCGGGCCGATCGACGTGCCGCAAAGCGCCGGGAGTAACGAGTTGCTGCGCGATGGTGCGCAAGTCATCACGTCGGCGGAAGACGCGCTCGCTCTCGCCGGGCTCACTCTGGCTGCGCGTTCGCCCGCGATCGATGCAGCCGGTCCCGATCGCGCGATCTGGGACGCAGTCGGCGCCGGCGCTCACGACCTGGACACGATATCCAGCGTGACGGCGCTCCCGGCGCGCGAGGTGATGGCGGGCATTACACGGCTCGAACTACGCGGCGCGGTCGAGTGCCTGTTGACCGGTGAGATCCGGCGTCGGTAGCCGCCTGTCGGGCTATGACACGGCGGACAAGCTGGGGGCCTGTATTGCAGGTGAATCGTAACCGTGATGTAACCGAAGGCGATCGATGAGTGACTCCGCGCTGCCTGGAGCTCATTCTCACTCGTCAATCGCCTTCGGTTATATCGATCACCGCTGTGTTGAAGCCAGTATCTTTCTGCGAGTGATTCCTCGCCATCTCTATGTGCACGTGCCGTTCTGCGCACGTCGCTGCGCGTACTGCGACTTTGCCATCGCGGTCCGCAAAGTCGTGCCTGTCGACGAATATCTTCGCGCGCTCGACACCGAGCTTGCGATGCGCTGGAACCTCGGCCGCGATCGGTGGGTGTTGGATACGCTGTACTTCGGTGGAGGGACACCATCACGGCTAGGTGAGGCGGGCGTCTCTCGGATGCTCGATCTCGTCCGCGAGCGGGCGACGCTCGCTGAGGGCGCCGAGGTGACGCTCGAGGCAAACCCGGAAGACGTGTCGCTCGACGCAGCACGGTCGTGGCGCAGGGCCGGGGTGACCCGCGTCTCGCTCGGCGTGCAATCATTCGATGACGCTGCCCTCGACTGGATGCATCGCGTCCACGACGCGGATCGCGCCGAGCGTGCTGTGGAGGAACTTCGGGAAGCAGGGTTCGACAACTTCTCGATCGACCTCATCTTCGCCCTGCCCGAAAGCGTGGGCCGGTCGTGGGACCGCGACGTGGAGCGCGCGCTGCGGCTCGAGCCGCCTCACGTCTCCCTCTACGGGCTGACGCTGGAGGAGAAGACGCCGCTCGGGCGGCAGCGCCGGCGAGGGGAGATCATCGAAGCGCCCGAGGAGCATTACGAGCGGGATTTTCTTCGTGCACATTCGGCGATGACGTCAGCTGGCCTCGAGCATTACGAGGTGTCGAACTTCGGTCGGGACGGCCACCGGTCGAGACACAACTCGTCGTACTGGACGCAGGCGCCCTACGCCGCGATCGGGCCGGGCTCGCACGAGTTTATCGATGGCGTGCGGCGCTGGAACGAGCCGGCATACAGCGCGTGGGTCGCCAAGCTCGCCGCAGGGGACGACCCTGTGGCAGGGAGCGAGCGACTGACGCCCGACAACACAGTTGCCGAAACGGTGTATCTGGGACTTCGTACGGTCGATGGTCTCGAGACAAGCGCCGGCGAGGCGAGACATATTGCGCCGTGGGTCGACGCCGGGTGGGCGGATTTGTCTGGCGGCGATGCCCAAGTGTTGCGTCTCACGCCGCTCGGGTGGTTGCGTCTCGACTCCATCGCCGCCGCCTTGACAGAGGTCCGAAGTCGTTAGCATATTTGAACTTATGTCGATTCCAGAGCTCAGCGAGCGGGAGCGTAGAGTCCTCGAGGCCGTCATCAGGACATATGTCCAGACGGCGGAGCCGGCCGGGTCGCGGACGTTGTCGCGCCGGTACGGTCTCGGCGTCTCGCCGGCGACGATTCGAAACACGATGAGCGATCTGGAGGAAAAGGGCTTTCTGTTCCATCCGCACACCTCGGCCGGCCGCGTACCAACCGACATGGCGTATCGGGTCTACGTCGATTCCCTGATGGCGCTGCCTTCAGTCGCCGTCGGCGAGCAGGAGCGCGTGAGGCTGGCCGAAGAGATCGCCAGCGGCGGGTCGGCGATCGAGGCGATCATCGCGCGCGCCGCGCAGTCCCTTGGCGTGCTGACCCAGGAGCTCGGGGTCGCTCTTGGCCCGCGTCTGGATCAGACGGTGCTCCAGCGCCTCGAGCTTGTGCGTCTGTCCTCGGAGAGGCTCCTGATGGCGCTCACCCTAAAGGGCGGTGTGATGCGCACCGTCTTCGTCGAGGTGAGGGGTGAGATCGCCGATGCCGCGCTTGCCCACGTCTCGCTCGTGCTCAATGAGCGGCTGGCCGGCCTGTCGCTCCAGGAGATCCGTGCGTCGTTAGGCACGCGGCTGCGAGACGCCGGCGCCGACGGCGGGGCCCGCGAGCTGTTGAACATCTTCGTGCAGGAAGTGGATCAGCTGTTCGAACCGCCGCATTCGGTCACGGATTCGGGCGTCGTCCTGGGCCAGGCGAGCCTGCTCGCTGAACAGCCCGAGTTCGCGGCCGTGCCGCACATGCGCCGCTTGATCGAGCTCACCGAGACGCCGCAACGGCTGGCCGATCTACTCCAGCGCCGCCACGCGACGCAGGGTATCTCGGTTACGATCGGCAACGAGAACGAAGATCCGCGGCTCGAGCGTTTCACGATGGTCACGGCGCCGTACCGCGCCGGCTCCTTGGCCGGCGTCATCGGCGTCATCGGTCCGACGCGGATGCCGTACGAAAAGGTGGTGTCGCTCGTGCGTCATACCTCGCAGCTTCTGACGGATCTACTGGACTGAAAGGCGCGCGGTTACGCGCCCGCAACTGGCGCGCGCGAGCGGTGACGCTCGAGCGCATGAGACTTCAGCATTCACGGTTTCTGAAATGGCGGATTTCTACTCTGTACTGGGCGTCGCACGCGACGCAAGCGACGACGATATCAAGTTGGCGTATCGCAAGCTTGCGATGCAGTTCCATCCGGATCGCAACGGAGGCTCGAAGGAAGCGGAGGAGCGCTTCAAGTCGATCACCGAAGCGTACGACGTCCTGCGCGAGCCGCAAAAGCGCGCGGCGTACGACCGCTTTGGCGAGGCCGGCCTGCGGGGTGGCGGCGCTGGCGGCTTCCACCACGTCGATCTGGCAGAGGCGCTCAGCATCTTCATGCGCGACTTCGGCGGATTCGGTGGCTTCGAGGAGATGCTCGGCGGCAGGCGAAGCGGCAGCGGCGCGACGCGCACGGGCGCCGACGTCAAGGTTCCGATCGAGCTGACGCTCGCTGAGTCGGCGACTGGTGTCGAGCGCTCCATTACGCTGAAGCTCCTCGATCCCTGCGACCGCTGCGCCGCGTCTGGCGCCGAGCCGGGCACGCAGCCCACACGATGCACCACGTGCGGTGGCTCGGGCGAAGTGCGCCGAGCGCAGCGCTCCTTCTTTGGACAATTCGTATCGGTGTCGCCGTGTCCCACGTGCTCGGGCCAGGGAACGGTGATCGCGTCGCCATGCAAGAAATGCAAGGGAGATGGCCGCATTCGCGTCGAAAAGAGCATTGCGGTGCGTGTGCCGCCCGGTGTCGCGACGGGGCAGTACATGACCCTGCGCGGAATCGGCAACGTCGGTCCGCGCAACGGTGAGCGCGGCGACATTCTCGCCGTGTTCGAGGTCGAGGAGGACGCACGGTTCGAGCGCGACGGGGAAGATCTCTATACCGAGGTGTTCATCACCTATCCGCAGCTCGTTCTCGGCGCCGACATCGAGGCGCCGGCGGTGACCGGCACGATCACGCTGCGGGTGCCTCCCGGCACGCAGAGCGGCCAGGTCTTCCACCTGCGCGGCCGTGGGATGCCGCGCGTGAACGCGGGCGGCGTGGGCGATCTGCACGTGCGCGTTCAGCTCTGGACGCCGGATACTGTCAGCCCCGAAGAAGAGACGATTCTCAAGCAGCTCGCTACGTTCGAGCGTCGCCCGCCCGAGTCGCGCGAGAAGGGCTTCTGGGCGAAGATGAGGGAACGGTTAGGCGCATGAGCTGGCATGCCCTGCGCGTCCGTCCGTCGCGCGACCGCGAGCTCGTGATCGCGGCGCTCTTCGCATCCGGATCTCAGGGCGTGCTCGAGGACGGCGATTCCCTCGTCACGCACTTTCCGTCCGATGCCGACGTCGACGAGATTCGCGCCGGAATCGCGCGCGCCGACAGCGGGGCGACCGTCGAGGTGACGGAGTCGCCGACGGTGGACTGGAGCGAGGCGTGGAAGCATGGCGTCGGCGCGCACGACCTGGGTACGCTCGCCGTCGTTCCTCCATGGCTCGAGGGGAAGCGCGACCCGGCGCGCACGATCGTCATCGACCCGGGAATGGCATTCGGGACTGGCGAGCATCAGTCGACTCGCTGTGTAATGCGCCTCATGCAGCAGATCATCCGGCTTGGCGACCACGTCGCCGATCTCGGAGCGGGGAGCGGCGTCCTGTCGATTGCCGCCGCCAAGCTCGGCGCCGCGAGCGTCGCTGCGATCGAGATGGATCCGGAAGCGATCGGCAACGCGCAGGAGAACGTCGACCGCAACGGCGTCGCCGACCGCGTGAGCGTGATCGAAGGTGAGGCGGGGCTGCTCCTCCAGCTCGTCGCGCCGGTACGCGTAGTTCTCGCGAACATCCTCTCGTCGGTGCTCGTCGAGCTGCTGCCGGCGATCGCTGCCGCGCTCGCCCCCGACGGCGAGGTGATTCTCAGCGGCATCCTGGTCGCCGAACGGAGCGACATGCTGGCCGTGCTCCAATCCGACTGGCGCGTCCTCGCCGAAGAGGCAGAGGAGAAATGGTGGAGCGTCGCAGTCGCGCGGGCGTAGCGACCTTCTTCGCGCCCGAGACCCCCGTCGCCGGCGCCCAGTCCTCGCTCGAGGAAGTGGCCGCGCACCACGCTCGCGTTAGGCGGGTCGATGTCGGCCACAAAGTACGCCTGCTCGACGGCGCGGGAACGGTGGCTCTCGGGACGCTCGTGCGCCTCGCCAAGGCGCACATGCTCGTGGAAGTTGACTCAATCGAGACAATTCCAGCGCCGCCTCCGGTGCATATGCTCGTGCCAGTGGCCGATAAGGAGCGCATGCTCTTGCTAGCTGAGAAGTGCGCCGAGCTGGGCGCGGCGAGCTGGCGTCCGGTCCTCTGGCGCCGGTCGCGAAACGTGACGCCGCGCGGAGAGGGAATGACCTTCCATTCGAAGGTGCGCGCCCGTATGATCGCGGCGTTGGAGCAGAGCGGCAACGCATGGCTGCCGACATTGTTTCCCGAGTCGACAGTGGAGCGCGCGATCACCGCGGCACCTCGTGGCGCGCACGTGGTCCTCGATGCTGACGGAGACGCGATGCTGACGACGGAGATGATCTCGCCGCTGTCGATCGCCGTCGGACCGGAGGGAGGCATCGAGCCGGACGAACGAGCGCTGCTGGTGGACGCCGGCTGGTTGCCGGTCGCGGTGAGCGACGCCACCTTGAGATTCGAGACGGCTGGCATCGCTGGTCTGGCGATCGCGCGTGCCGCGCTCGAGCGTACACCGGAGACGACGAGTGGCTGAAGACTGCCTTTTCTGCAAGATCGTGCGAAAGGAGATTCCAGCGAAGATCGTCGCCGAGTCGCCGGAGTGTGTCGCCTTCCGGGACATCAATCCCCAGGCTCCGACCCATGTGCTGGTCATCCCGCGCGAACACGTCGCGTCGCTCAACGAGGCAACGGATGCGGCAATGATCGGACGTCTCGCGCTCTTCGCGGCGGAGATCGCGAAGCGCGAAGGCATCTCCGAGGGCGGCTACCGGACCGTCATCAACACCAACGCCGGCGCAGGACAGACGGTGTTTCACGTGCATCTGCACTTGCTCGGCGGGCGCAAGTTTCGCTGGCCGCCCGGATGAGGTCCCGTCTCGCAGCCACGTTAGGCATTGTCGCGCTCGTGGGGTGCGTGCAGAGAACTCCACCGCAGCCGAGCTTCCCGGCGCGCGTCGGGATCCAGTGTTTCACGCCCGGTCCCGAGGACTACGCGGTGACGATCGTCGTGCGCGACACGCTCTACCGCGACACCCTGTGGCTGCGGCCCATGCTCGACGCCATCGGCACGACGTGGAAGGTGGAGACGCCTCTGCCTCGCCGGTCCCTCGACGTCGCGGCGACCCTCTCGCGCGACGGAGTAGCGCACAACGTGCGCATTGTCCGCCGTTCGGGTTTCCGCGATTTCGACGAGCGCGCACTTTCCGCCGTCGACACGGCGCTGGCCGACAACTATCGCCCCCTTCCGGCCGGCTACGCCGCCGATTCGCTACGCCTCCTCGTGCGGTTCGGGGCACCGGACACGGACAACGCGCTCGTGCAGACGTGGTTGAGCGTCGTGCGACCACCCAAGCCGAAGCGCGGTAATCCGGAGCCCGACTATCCGGCGGAAAGGCGTGCGGGACAGCGGGTCAGCGCAATCGTCCTCATCGACTCGCTCGGCAACGTCGACCCCGACTCGATCGAGATCGCGCTCTCGACCGACGACGACTTTGCCCGCGCCGTGCTCGAGGTCCTTCCACGGTGGCGCTTCACGCCTTCGATGATACGCGGCTGCCGCGTGGCCCGTCTGATCCGCCTCGACTTCGGCGACAAGAGCCCAGACTGACCTGTCGCGCCGTTCCTCTCTCGCAACCAGGATCCGTGATGTCCGCACTGTTCAGCAGGATGCAGGACGAGCTCAATATCTCTCGCAAGGCGAAAGACAAGACGCGCACGCTGCTCCTCTCGACGATCATCTCCGATGTCAAGAACAAGCGCATCGAGTTGATGCGCGACCTGACGGACGACGACGTGATCGACGTCATCCGAAAGGGGATAAAGCGACGGCGCGAATCGATCGAGATGTTCGACAAGGCCAACCGCCGCGAGCTGGCGGACAAGGAGCGCGCCGAAGCAGCCGCACTCGAGAAGTTTCTGCCGGCAGGGGTCAGCGACGACGAGCTTCGCGCGGCGGTCCGGGCGGCGATCGCCGGCGGCGCGGCCAACATCGGCGCCGTGATGGGCAAGGTGATGCCTCAGTTCAAGGGTCGCGCCGAGGGGGGGACCATCAATTCCATTGCCAAAGAAGAGTTGGCCCGAAAGTAGTGGAGGGCTGGTACGAGCTCTAACACGGCGGGCATTCGATATAACCGAAGGCGATTGATGAGAGATGAGTGAGGGCGCGGAGCTCCGTGTCTCACTCATCACTCGTCGATCGCCTTCGGTTACATCGATTCCCGCCGTATAGGTGCTAGACTACAGCTCAGAATGAACACTCACGCTCTGGGCGTCCTCGAGTACTCGCGCGTCCTCGCCGTCGTGGCAGACCGGGCGTCGTCGACACTTGGGGCGGAGCGTGTGAAGGCGTTGCTGCCGCGCACCGATCGGCAGTGGCTCGACGATGAGCACGCGCGCGTTACGGCTACGCGCGCGATGGTCGAGTCGGACGAGCCGTGGCATCCGGAGCCGATTTCCGATGTCGCCGAGGCGCTCAACCGGATGCGCGTCGAGGGCGCTGGACTCAACGGCGTCGAGATGCTCGGGGTCGGGCGACTATTTCGCTCATCGCGCCGGACACGGGACTCACTCGCTGACGACCGGCGTCCTGCCGCCGCGCGGGCGATGCTCGCGCAATTGCGTGCTCGACTCATCGAGCAACGTGCGCTGGAAGACGCGGTCGAACGCGTGCTCGACGACGACGGCACCGTTCGCGACGATGCGTCACCGGCGCTCCGGCGCATACGCCGTGAGCTCGCCGCGGCGCACGGGGAGCTGATCCGGATCCTCGAGCGCGAGATCGCCCGGCTGGACGAGCATCATCGTGTGCCTGATGCTTCCGTCACCGTGCGCAACGGACGTTATGTGATGCCGGTGCGCCGCGAAGCGCGCGTCGTCGTCGGCGGGATCGTGCACGACACGTCACAGACCGGGGCGACGCTGTTCGTCGAGCCGCCGGCGGCGATCGAGTTCGGCAACCGGATTCGCGAGCTCGAGGTCGAGGAGCAGCGCGAGGTCGACCGCATTTTGCTCGAGCTCACGGACAAGATTCGGCCGCATCGCGCGGCGCTCGCCGAGGCGCTCGACGCGCTGACCGAGCTGGACTCGCTCTACGCGCGCGCACGCTACGCGATCGAGTTTCGCTGCTCGGCGGCGGAGCTCTGCGCGCCGCGGGACGGATTCGCGATCGTCGGTGGACGCCATCCGCTTCTGCTGGCGCGCGGCGGAATGGTCGTGCCGTTCGACCTCACGATGGAGGCAGGCGAACGAACTCTGCTCGTCTCCGGTCCGAACACCGGCGGCAAGACGGTGCTCTTGAAAGCGGTTGGCTTGCTCTCGTCACTCATCCAGAGCGGAGTTCCGGTGCCTGTCGATGCTGGCACGCGCATCGCCGTCTTCGACGACATCTTCGCGGACATCGGCGACGAACAGTCGATCGAGGCTTCGCTCTCGACCTTCAGCGCGCACCTCAAGAACCTCGGTGAAATCCTGCGCCTGGCGACCGATCGCTCGCTGGCGCTCGTCGACGAGCTTGGATCTGGCACCGATCCGGTCGAAGGTGCCGCGCTTGGGGGCGCGATACTCGAATCGCTCACCAGTCGCGGTACGCTGACCCTGGCAACGACGCATCTCGGCGCGCTGAAGCAGCTTGCCGGAGAAGTGAGTGGCGTCGTCAACGCATCGCTCCAGTTCGACGCGGTGGCCCTGGCACCGACGTATCGGCTCGTAAAGGGAATTCCCGGTCGCTCGTACGGCATCAGCATTGCGCGGCGCCTGAATCTTCCTTCTGCCGTCATCGAACGCGCCGAGGAACGGCTGCCGATCGACGAGCGTAACGCGGCGGCGTTGATTGAGGATCTCGAACGTCGCGACACGCAGCTGACGGATCGGGAGCGTGAGGCGACGGCGATGGCCGCCGACGCACGCGAGCGCGCGCACCGCGTCGCCGAACGTGAGGCGCACGTTCGTGAACGCGAGCGCGAGGTGGAGCGAACCTCGCGCCAGGAGGCGCGCCGGTACCTGCTCGAAGCGCGAACGACGATCGAGCGCACGATCGCGGAGCTGAAGGAGTCGGCGTCGGGCGCGGCCGACGAGGCGGCACGCGGAGCACGGCAGCGCGTGGAGCGAATGGCGGCGGAGCAGGGCGAGGCGCTGAGTCGCATCGACGAGGAGGAACGCCTGCGCAGCGGACCTCGCCACGTCGACACCGCCGACGCAATTCGCGCCGGGGACGTCGTCGAGGTCGCGACGCTCGGCGGCAAGACCGGAAAAGTGCTCGAGTTGCGCGACGGCGAAGCGCTCGTTGCTGTGGGCGGCCTCAAGCTCGCCGTGCCGATGACCGCCATGCGCCGGACCGCGAGCCCGCAGCCGGCCGAGCGGACGGTGGCGATCGTCGGCGATGCACCCGACGTCCATGCACCGTCGGAGGTCGACCTGCGCGGAATGCGCGCCGACGAGGCGGAGAGCCTGGTGCTGAATGCCCTCGATTCGGCGATCCGCGCCGATCTCAAGGAGTTGCGCATCATCCACGGCAAGGGAACCGGCGCCTTGCGAGCTGTCGTCGCCGAGATGCTGCGCAAGGACACGCGAGTCCGTAGCTTTCGTCTCGGGGCGTGGAACGAGGGTGGTACGGGTGTGACGGTTGCCGAGATCTGAGTGCGATGATCCCTGACGAGACGATCGAGCGAATTCGCGAAAGCGCCGACATCGTTCAGGTGATTGGCGAGTACGTGGAGCTCAAGCGCACGGGCGCCGACTTCCGCGGCCCCTGTCCCTTTCACCAGGGCACGAACAAGAACTTCTCCGTCTCGCCGAAGAAGAAGATCTACTACTGCTTCGTGTGCCATGAGGGTGGTGACGTCTTCACGTTCCTGCAGAAGCGCCTCGGTGTCGATTGGCCGACCTCCGTGAAGATGGTCGCCGAGAAGAGCGGGATCGAAGTCCGCGAGATCGAGCGGAGCCATCGCGAAGGTCCCGACCCGCGGGCGAGATACTGGGAGATGAACGCCGCGGCAGCCGAATACTTCGCGCGGATGTTGTGGGAAGACCCGGGCGCCGACGCGGCGCGCGACTACCTCGCCTCGCGGGGCATCACGCGCGAGATCGCTGACCGCTTCGGCCTCGGCTTCGCGCCGCGGGAGATCGGTGTCATGCGCGCCTCGCTCAACGCCCTCGGCTACGACGATGCGGCGCTGCTCGAGGGCGGGTTGATGGTCCAGCCCGAGGAAAGCAGCGAGCCTCGCCCGCGCTTTCGCCGCCGGCTCATGTTTCCGATACTGGACGCGCTCGGCCGGCACGTGGGCTTCGGTGGTCGCGTCATCGGCGAGGGAGAGCCGAAGTACCTCAACTCGCCGGAGACGCCGGTCTTCTCCAAGGGCAAGCTCCTCTACGGCCTCAACGCGGCGAAGCTCGGCGCGAGGCGCGAGGAGCGGATGCTCGTCGTCGAAGGATACTTCGACGTCGTGCGCCTGATGTCCGCCGGCGTCGAGGAAGTCGTCGCACCGTTAGGCACGGCGCTCACGGAGGCACAGGCAGCACTCGTCGTCCGCTACGCGAAGGATGTCTATCTGCTCTACGACGCCGACGCACCGGGACAGAAGGCCGCCTTCCGGTCGGGCGACGAGCTGCTGCGGCAGGGAGCCGCGGTCTTCATCGTCTCGCTGCCAGACGGCGAAGATCCGGACACCTACGTCGCAACGCAGGGGCCGGACGCGCTCCGTGCTCGACTCGGCGAAGCGGCTGACATCTTCGAGCGAAAGGTGCAGATCCTGGAGCGCGCCGGCTGGTTCGCCGATCTCGCCGGGAAACGGCGCGCGCTGGATCGCCTGTTGCCGACGATTCGCGCCACCGCGGATCCGTTGACCCGCGACATCTATCTTGCGCGCGCGTCGGAGGTCAGCGGCGTCGGCCGGGAGATACTCGCCGATGAGCTGACGAAGCGCTCCGACCGCGGCATCGCCGGCGTGCGCCGGCAGCAGACGCACGATGATCGTGGTGCCTCCGGACCATCCGATGAAGGCGAGGCCGGTAGTCCGCCACCCGGATTTGATAGTGGACCGCCGCCGGACGAGATGATGGACATGCCGACACCTCGCTACTTTGCGAAGCAAGGCGGCGGCCGGCGGAAGTGGACGGGACGCCGCGAAGAGGATGAGCGGCCGTCGATCAGAGGATGGGGAAAGACCTTATTGCGGGGTGCGCTGGCCGAACGCGAGCTTCTGCGTGCGCTGCTCCAACTGCGCGGCCAGCTCGGTTCCGTCGCTGAACGCATCGGCCCCAAGGGCTTTCGCATTCCAGCCTATAGTCGCATCTTCGCGGCGCTGCTCGCCGAGGGAGAGGACGCGACGGTGGAAGCGTTG
>Ga0307312_10001102_pt1 | contig 13593 bp, 10 predicted proteins | sample ER_DNA_202_FD_194489 | JGI IMG/M metagenome (GOLD analysis project Ga0307312, IMG submission 194489) | Bulk soil microbial communities from the East River watershed near Crested Butte, Colorado, United States - ER_DNA_202 | ecosystem: Environmental > Terrestrial > Soil > Floodplain | place...
CCCAGCCGGGCTCGTTATGTCCGCCCGGAAACTCCTTGTCGAGGATCCACAGTGCTGTTCCGCGCATCAGGATGAACGCCGGGACGAGCACGACGAGACCGACCCAGAACGCGAGGCCGCGGAGCCACACCGAGCGGTCGGGATCCCCGCGCTGGCCTGCGAAGCCCAGCAGGGCGACGGTTGCCGTCGCGCCGAACGTCAGGGTCGCCCCCAGCACGTGGAGGAAGAGCGGCAGGTTCCAGGAGTCGGGGCGGATGAGCGCGAGCACCATCAGGCGCCCGGCTTCCAGATCATGAGCCCGAGGATGGCGAGAGCCGTCAGCCCGCTTGCGTAGCTGATCACGAGTGCCAGGGGGTTCAGAAGGCGCGCCCGCAACTCGGGGCTCGGGGCGTCGCCCTCGGCCGCCAGACGCTGCGCGAGCTCGCCGGTCTGCCGCTGGTACTTGCCGTCGATGTTGCCGAGCGCGCTCCCCACCACCCAGAGCACGATCGCGGCCACGATCCAGGTCTGGCCGTAGCCGTAGCCGACGTTGTGGACCAGCCAGAGCCCGATGACGAGTGTCAGGAGCAGGCCGACTCCGATCAGCGGGACCGCGAAACGGATCAACCCGTACAGCGCCGCTACCTCGCTCGGCCGTCGGTCCTTGACGATCGCGGCGAGGTTCAGGATTCCGGCGACGACGATGCCGCCGATCAGGAAGAACGCGCCGGTGACGTGGAAGAAGAGCAGCCACTGATAGAGGCTCATGGGAGCGGGAGACTAACGCTCCTACAATCGGTTCGATGGACGCTCCCGCCCGACACCTTCGTCTGCTGACCGAGACGATTGCTGCTGTCAACTCGACGCTCGATCTCGAGGAGGTGCTCGGTCTCGTCGCACGGAAGGTCGCCGAGGCGCTCGAGGCAGACGCCTGCTTCGTCTATCTCTACGACGCGCGGGCGGACGAACTCGTGTTGCGCGCCACGCACGGCACCCGAGTCGAGGAGATGACGCGCCGGCCGAAAATGCGCCCAGGCGAAGGGATCACCGGCGGCGCCGCGGCGGAGCGTACGCCGATCATGATCGCGGCCGAGGCGCATCTCGACCCGCGGTTCAAGAGCTTCTCCAACCTGCCCGAGGACGAGTACGAGTCGATCCTTGCGGTGCCGATCCTCGCGCGCGAGAAGCTGGCGGGTGCACTGAACGTCAGGACCCGCCGACCGCGCGAATTCACGGACGCGGAGGTCGAGCTTCTCGTCGCGATCGCCGGGCAAGTTGCGCAGACGATCGAGCACGCCCAGCTCTATGCGGACGCGCAGCGGCGCGTCGGCGAGCTCGAAGCGCTGGCCCGGATCTCGGAGGCGGTTTCCGAGTCGCTCTACCTCGAGGAGTCGCTCGAAGCGATCGTCAACGCGACGCTGGAAGCGGTCGACGCAACGGGCGCCGCGCTCGTGCTGGAAGACGGCGGCGTCGCGAGGCCGGAAGGGCGGGCCGGCGCCTTCGCCGTCCGGATTCCGTTGCGGTGGAAAGGCCGCCAGATCGGCGAGCTCGTCTGTGACCGCGACACCGACTTCACTGCCGACGAGCGCGCGCTACTGGCCTCGATCGCGCACCATGCCGCGGTCGCACTCGAGCACGGACGCGCGGTGATGCGCGGCGTCCTCGCTCAGGAGATCCACCACCGGGTCAAGAACAACCTCCAGACCGTCGCGTCGCTGCTCCGCCTTCAGGCTCGGGCCGAGGACGGTGTCGACCCGCGCAAGGCGCTCGACGACTCGGTCAACAGGATCCTCGCGATTGCGGCCGTTCACGAGGTGCTGACCGAGCAGCGCGAGGAGGAGGTCGATCTCGGCGAGCTGCTCGACCGCCTGCGCGCGATGCTCGTGCAGGGGATCGGCGCCGGCAAGCGCGTTGAAGCAGAGCTCTCGCCCGTCTCGCTGGCTGGAAATCGTGCGACCGCGCTCGCGCTCGTCTTCAGCGAGCTCTTGCAGAACGCCCTCGAGCACGGTGGCGACGAGGTGCGGATCGAGCTCGCGAGCCGAAATGGAAGCGCGATGCTCGCGATTACGGACGACGGCGGAGTCGACGAAGAAGTGCGGAGTGGAACCGGTCTCTCGATCGTCCGGGCGCTCGTTCGTGACGAGCTGGGGGGAAGCTTCGAGCTGCGCAGCGACAGAGGCACGCGCGCTGAAGTGGTGTTCCCGGCCTGACGAAGCCCCTTTAGATGTTCACGCGCGTCACCCGGGAGCCCCTGTCCCCGCCCACCTAGCCGTCAGGCTAAAGCCGAAACCGGCACGTGTCCGTCCCGGGTCCGTATCGAATCCGTGACACTTGGGCGGTGCGGATCCTGGTCGCCGAAGACGAGACGATCATCAGGCTCGACCTGGTCGAGATGTTAGGGCGCGCCGGGCTCGAGGTCTGCGCCGAGGCGCGCGACGGCGTCGAGGCTGTCGAGCTCGCGCATGAGCACCAGCCCGATCTCGCGATCATGGACGTGAAGATGCCGCGGCTCGACGGGATCGAGGCGGCCCGGCGCATCCTCGACGAGCGGCCGATTCCGATCGTGATGCTGACCGCCTACGGTCAGGACGAGCTTGTCTCGCGTGCAGTCGAGGCCGGCGTCTTCGGCTATCTCGTCAAGCCGTTCCGCGAGCAGGACCTGCTGCCTGCGATCCGGGCGGCGCGTGCCCGGCACGAAGAGCTACTCGAGCTGCGGGAGGAGGCTGAGTCGCTCGCCGATGCGCTTGCCTCCCGCAAAGCGATCGAGCGGGCCAAAGGGTTGCTAATGGAGAAAGAGGGCCTGTCGGAGCAGGACGCGTTCGCCAGGCTGCGCAAGGCCTCGCAGGTCTCGGGGCGGCCGCTCAAGGTCGTCGCCGAAGCCGTCGTCGCAACGCTTGGCGTCGAAACCGACTCTTAACGCAACGGCAACCAAAGGTGCGTTTTTCAGCGCCGATGTTCTGCTTGACTTGGGCCGACCAACGGCAAGGAGCTCTTTCGTGGCCACGGCGGGTACCGGGTCGAATGGCAGGCTCCAAGTCGGAACTTCGGCCGGCCACGCTGGTGTAGCCGGCAGGCTGGGCCCCAGAGGGAGCCGGACGCTCGGCTGGTCCGTGGCGCTGGTGGCAACCGCGGCAGCCCTGACCGCCGGGCTGGGGGGTGTCTACCGCTACGTCGACAACTTCTGGCTCTACCGCGGCTACCCGCCGCCTCGCGATCCGGCCTGGGTCAAGGAGCACGGAGCTGTGCAGACGATCGCGGTGAGCAGTCGGGCGATCGGCGGACGCAGCCAGCAGGTGATCGTCTTCCTCCCGCCAGGCTACGCTGCCTACCCGCGCCGGCGCTACCCGGTCTTCTATCTCCTGCACGGATCGCCCGGCCTTCCCAATGCCTTGCTTCTGACCGTGAAGACCGGGGTCGTCGAAGACGAGCTGCTGGCCAGGCACGAGATCCGGCCGATGATCCTGGTGATGCCCTTCGGCTCCTCGGGCCGGTTCACGGACACGGAGTGGGCGAACGGTGTCCGGGCGAACTCCGGCTGGGAGACGTTCCTCGCCCGCGACGTCGTCCGGGAGATCGACGACCGCTATCGCACGATCCGCTCCGGATCAGCTCGGGCGCTCGGCGGGCTCTCCGAAGGGGGATACGGGTCGCTGAACGTCGGGCTTCACCACCCCGGTGAGTTCCGCGTCCTCGAGAGCTGGTCCGGCTACGAGCGCGCCGACAAGATCCTCTCGATCTTCGGCCGCGGCAAGAAACGACTCGCCTACAACAGTCCCCGGTACTACCTCCCCGACGTCGCCCGCCGCCTCCGCCGGGAAGGGACTTACGTCTGGTTCTACTCGAGTCACGGCGACCGCTACATCGGCCAGAACAAATCCTTTGCGCAAGAGCTCGCGCGACTGCGCATTCGCCACAGCTTCCTTGTCGTGTCCGGCGGACACACCTGGCGAGCCTGGCGCGAGAACTTCCCGCAGGCGATCCGCGCCGCCTCGAAGGGACTGAGTGGTGGCTAGAGCGCTTCGTCTCGCAGGGCTGACGTCCGCCGGCCTGCTCGGACTCGTTGTCGTCGTCTCCGCCCAGGGCTGGTTGTACGAGCTCCGTAGCTCGACGCTGATCGGGCCTCAAGTGCATGACGCGCTTCCCCTTGATGAGCTCCCGCGCCACGACTCGGTTTCTCTCCTTCTCTTCCTCGCCGTCTGGGCCAGCGCCGGGGTCCTCGTCGGACTGCTGGCGAGGAGAGCACGTGTCGAACGTCTGACGGCGGCGCTGCTGGCGGCTCTGGCGACCGGCCTCTGGCTCTTCCTGACCACCTGGGTTTCGCTGGTGGTTGTTCGCCAGGTCGCCGACCGGCAGGCATTCCACGCGGCCCTCCACGTGCCAGTGCTCTACCTCGCCGCCGGTTTGATCGGCCTCGGCTGCGCCCTGCTCGGGCGAGCGGACGGGCGCCCCTCCCGACGCGCGCCGCTCGTCCTCGCCGCTCTGGTCGCCGTGGCCGGGATCCTCGACATCGCTTCGGCCGTGACACCGGAGCTCGCCAATCGCGTGCAGTTGATCGAAGGCGTCGCTCCGAATGCCGTTCCGGGTCTGGCAAGCGCACTGATCGTTCCCACGGGGCTGGCGCTCATCGTGCTCGCGCGAGGCCTTCGCCGTCGGCGCCGCCGCGCCTGGCAGTTGACGGTCGCGCTCGTACTCGTTGCGGCGGTGCTGCACATCCTCAAAGGGTTGGACTACGAGGAGGCGACCGTGAGCATCGCGCTGGCTCTCGCGCTCGTCGCCCGCCGTCACGACTTCGAGGGGAGCGGCGATCCGGCGACCCGCTTGGCGGTCGGGCTCCGCGCCCTGCTCTACACGGTTGCGATCTTCGCCTACGGCACGGCGGCCCTGTGGATCAACCGGATCGAAGCTGACCGCCCGTACACGTTCGGGTTCGCCCTCCGCGAGACGGCGACGGCGCTGGCAGGGCTGAATCCGCGCGGATCCGCCCACTTGAGCGGGCCCTTCGGCGACTGGTTTCCGCTGTCGGTGTTTCTGCTCGGCATTAGCGGCGGCCTGTGGCTGCTCTCCAGCTGGCTCGCCCCGTGGCGCTATTTCTGTGACCGCCGGGAGCACGAGCAGCTGATGGTGCGGGCGCTCGTCGACAAGCATGGGACGGACACCCTCTCGCCCTTCGTCCTCCGCTCGGACAAGTCGTACTTCTTCAGCCCGGACAGACGGGCGTTTCTCGCCTACAAGGTCGTTGCCTGCGTCGCGGTCGTCTCCGGGGATCCGATCGGAGACCCGCAAGCGATCGAGAGCCTACTGCCGGCATTCCAGGCGTTTGCGCACGAGCGCGACTGGCGCGTTGCCGTCCTGGGTGCCGGGGAGCGTTGCCTCCCGCTCTACGGCCGGAACGGGCTGCGGGCGCTCTACCACGGCGACGAGGGCGTGATCGACGTTGCTGCGTTCTCGCTCGAGGGTCGCGCCGTTCGCAAGGTGCGCCAGTCCGTCCACCGGCTCGAGCGGGCCGGGTACTCGGCGGCGTCCGTCTTTGCCGGGGAGGTGGACTGCAGGCTTGCGGCTGAGCTGGCCGAGGTGGCAGCGGAGTGGCGCGGTCCCCAGCCGCAGCGCGGCTTCACGATGGAGTTCGGCTCGCTCTTCGAAGTGGGCGGGTCGGACGCACTCTTCGTGATTGGCAGAGACGGTTCCGCAGCCGTGGCTGGCTTCTTCCACCTCGCCGTGTCGAACGCGGGCCGGGCGCTTTCGCTGTCGTCGATGCCGCGTCTGCGGACGACGCCGAACGGGTTCAACGAGTGGCTGGTCGCCGAGACCGTAAGCTGGGCTCGACAGCACGGGTTCGAGCGTGTTTCGCTGAACTTCTCGCCCTTCGCGGCCGTATTGGCGCCTAACGGCGAGCTCTCGGCCTCGCAGCGTGTTCAGCGAAAGGTCCTCCACCAGCTCAAAGGCACGTTCCAGCTCGACAACCTGCTCGCTTTCAACCGCAAGTTCTTCCCGCAATGGCAGAAGCGCTACGTCGTCTTCGAGCGCTTCGCCGACCTGCCGCGCGTCGGGATCGCCGGGCTGGCCGCGGAGGGCTACCTTCCGCTCGTGGGGCAGCGGCGATGAGCGCCTCGACGGCGGCAGCCTTCTCCCTCGCAGCCGGGTCGGCACTCGCGCTGAACTGGGCCTACTTCACGCAGCATCAGCAGGCCTCCAAGCTCCCGCCGCTCAGCGTCAGGCGGCCGCTCCACTCGCTGCTGCTGCTCTTCTCGGACAGGCGCTGGCTTGCGGGCTTCACGATCGGGATCGGCGGCTGGGTCCTCTACGTGGCCGCGCTTTCGTTTGGAGCGCTGTCGCTCGTACAGGCCGCTTCGGCCGGCGGGATCGGGATCCTCGCGTTGCTCGTCTGGCGGCTCGGGGGCGTTCGGCTCTCCGGCCGCGAGTGGGGCGGGGTCGGGCTGGCGATCTCGGGCCTCGTCCTGCTCGCCGTCTCGCTGGCGCGGAGCGGGACGACCCATCCGTTTGCCGCACACGCCTCGTGGGGCGGCGTTGCGGCCTGGATGGCGGTCAGCGGCGGTCTCGCCGCGGCGTTCGCGGGGCCGTTCTCGCGGTTGCTGGCCAGCGGCGCGGGGCTGGGGATCGCGGCGGGTCTCTGTTACGCGGCCGGCGACGTCGGGACGAAGGCGGCGGTCGGCGGCGGCGCACGCCTGCTCTTCGCCCTGCCGGTGCTCGCTGCCCACGGGCTCGGGTTCGTCTTCCTCCAGCTCGGCTTCCAGCGCGGGGGCGCGCTCACGACGGCCGGCGTCGCGACCCTGTTCACGAATGCGGTGCCGATCGCGGCCGGAATGGTGCTGTTCGGAGACGGCCTGCCCTCGGGCGTGCTCGGGGTCGCCCGGGTGCTCTCGTTTGCCGCGGTCGTGGCCGGCGCCGCTTTGCTCACGCGCGGCGCGGGCTTGCCCCTTGAAGTCGTTCCGGCGACGCCGGTGTCTGCTCGTTGAGGCGCGCCGCCTGGGGACTCGTGCTCGCCGCCGTGATCGCGGCAGGTGCGGTTGCGAATGCGGCTCTGGCGCCCGACCGCCGCGCCGCAGGGCCGACGACGCGGCTCGCCTCGTTCAGCTCGAAAGCCGTCCACGGACGTGTGCGCCTTCTCGTGGTCCTGCCCGCAGGCTATGCCGGCAGCGGGCTCCGCTACCCGGTCGTCTACTTCCTCCACGGGCTGCCGGCATCGTCGAAGGCGTACCGGAACGTCGGCTTTCTCCAGCGCGCGCTCGAAAGCCTGCGGCAAAAGGCGATTCTCGTCGCCCCGCAAGGGGCGCGAGATCACGACACGGATCCCGAGTATCTGGACTGGGGTCCGGGACGAAACTGGGAGCAGGCCGTCTCGCGGGAGCTCCCCGCGTATGTCGACAGCCACTTTCGCACGATTCCGGATCGCCGGGCGCGCGCCCTCGTCGGACTCTCGGCGGGTGGCTATGGAGCCGTTGCGCTCGCGTTTCACCACCTGGAGAGCTTCGGTGTGGTCGAGTCGTGGAGCGGCTACTTCCATCCCACCGATCCAAGCGGAAGGAAGACGCTCGACCTCGGCTCGGCCCGGCGCAACCGTCGCGCGAATCTGCACAACGCCGTCGTCGGCCTGCGACATGCCTTCCGCGTCCACCCGACGTTCTTCGGGTTTTACGTCGGCCGCGGCGATGCCCGTTTCCGGGCGGAGAATCTGGCGCTTCACCGGGAGCTCGCCTCGGCCGGGATTCCGCACGTCTTCGAGCTGTACGCAGGCGCACACGGGCAGCGCGTCTGGAGCACGCACGCCCGTGCCTGGCTCGGGCTGGCGCTTGCGCATCTCACTTCTGCCACGAGGGCCGACCCGCCGGCCGGCTTGGCGGGGTTCGTCCCGGTCGCGAAAGGCCCTGCCGGCGGCGTCGTGCTGAGGGGGCGGATCCCGAACAGCGTCGTGCGTTGGGACCGAAGGCCGAGCGCGGTCTATCTGCCGCCCGGCTTTCAGGCCGGCGGCCACTACCCGGTGATCTTCCTGCTGCACGGCTTTCCCGGCTCGCCCTCCGGGTTCTACGACAGCCTCCAGCTGGCCCTGGTCGCGGATCAATTGATCTCTTCACACAGGGCCAAGCCGTTCGTCGCGGTGATGCCGGCTGCGGGGCGGGTAACGGGTAAGCGCACCGACGAGGAGTGGGCCGGGCCGTGGGAGACGTACCTCGTTCGCGACGTCGTTCCCTGGGCGGAGTTGCACCTGACGTTAGGGACACGACCGTCCGATCGTGCGATCGCGGGACTTTCGGCGGGCGCGTTTGGCGCGGTCGACATCGCGCTGCGCCATCCAGGGATCTTCGGTGTCGCGGAGTCCTGGTCCGGCTACTTCCGGCCCTTCCGGGACGGCCCGCTCGCACACGCGAGCGCCGTCGAGCTCGCCGATCACGACCCGACTGTGCTCGTCCGCCGAGAGGCGGCGCTGCTGCGTCAGCAGCACGTGCGCTTCTACCTCGCGACCGGGTTCAACCATGGCGGCATCTTCCGGCGCTGGACGTACGAGTTCGCGAGCGAGCTCCACGACTTGCGGTTGCCCTACCGCGTCTGGGCCTCCAAGTCGCCAGACGGTGGCAGGTACCTGCGACTGCAGCTGCCCGCCGCGCTCGAGTTCGCGTTCGGGTACTAGGGCTAGGCCTGCGCCTGGTCGAAGAGCCGCTCCCAGCGGCTGAGCAACGCCTGCAGCTCGTCGCGTGCGTTGCGATGGGCGGCGACGGTATCGGTATCGGACCAATCGTCGGCAAGCCGCTGCTCGAGCTCGGCGATCGAGCGCTCGCGCTCCGCGATCTCGGCCTCGAGGCGGGCGAGCTCGCTCAGACCGGTTTGTTTCCGCACCGCCGGCTTGGGCGGCTTCGCCGCCGCTTTCGGCGCCGGGGCGGGCGGCGCCGCGAGCTCGTCGCGGCGGCGGACGTAGTCGGCCCAGCCACCGTCGTAGGAACGGATCGTCCCGTCCTCGACCGCAAGCGTCCGCTGGGCGATCGCGTCCAGGAGCGCGCGGTCGTGGGAGACGAGCAGCACGGTTCCCGGGAACGCCTCCAGCGCCAGCTCGAGCGCCTCGCGACTCTCGAGGTCGAGATGGTTCGTCGGCTCGTCGAGGAGGAGGAAGTTCGCCCCGGACGCGACGACCAGCGCGAGTGCGAGCCGCCTACGCTCTCCGCCGGAGAGCTTGACGACCGCCTTGTCCTGCTCCTGCCAGCCAGAGAAGAGGAAGCGGCCGAGCAAGTTCTGGGCCTGGGGGCGTTTGAGGCCGGTCGCCTTCTGTGCGCAGTCGAGCACGCTGCCGGTCTCGTCCAGCTCGACCTCATGCTGGGAGAAGTAGGCCGGAATGACGCCGTGTCCCAGCCGCATCGAGCCCGCAACCGGCTCGCGTAGCGCGAGCAGCGTTTCGAGCAGCGTCGTCTTGCCGGATCCGTTCGGGCCGACGAGCGCCACGTGCTCCCCACGCTCGAGCGCGAAGCCGACGCCGTGCAACAGCTCCTTGGTGCCCGCGGAGACCTCAAGGCCCTTTGTTTCGATCACGGTCCGGCCACTTCGCGGCGGGTCGAGGAAGTCGAAGCCGAGCCGTTTCTTGCGCATCGTCAGCGACTCGAGCTCGCCGCTCGCCTGCTGCCGCTCGCGCTCAAGGCGGCCGATCTGGGTCAGCTTTGCCTGCGCCTGCTTCGCCTTGCTCTTCTTGTAGCGGAACCGCTCGACGAAGCGCTCGAGCCGCTCGATGTCGACGCCGAGACGGTCGGTCGTCTTGCCGGCGGCCGACGCGCGGGCCGCCTTCTCGATCCGCCAGGCGTGCCAGGGGCCGGCGAAGGAGATCGAGCGTCCGCCGCCGAGCTCGAGCACGCCGTTCGTGACCGCTTCGAGGAACCAGCGGTCATGCGCGACGAGCATGATTCCGGCGTCGAGCGACTGCAGCTCCTGCTCGAGCCACTCGAGGCTCGCGACGTCGAGGTGGTTGGTCGGCTCGTCGAGCAGCAGCAGGTCAGGGTCGCCGCCGAGGGCTCGGGCGAGCGAGGCCCTCGTCAGCTCGCCGCCGGAGAACGTCTCGAGCGGCCGGTCGAGATCCGGCTCGGCGAAACCGAGTCCACGCACGACCGAGGCCGCACGATCGCGCCAGGCATAGCCGCCGGCGTGCTCGAGCCGGGCCTGCGCGTCCGAGTAGCGCCGGAGCGTCGCGGGGTCGTGCTCGCCGGCCGCCATCTTGTGTTCCAGGTCGCGAAGCTCCCGCTCCGTGGCGACGAGGTCGGCCGCACCCGAGAGCACGTACTCGCGCAGCGTCAGCCCCTGGTCGAGCGGCGGCCGCTGGTCGTGCAGCGCAACCCGCGTCCCTTTGGAGAAGACGAGCTCGCCGCCCTGGTAATCGGTCTCGCCGTTGAGAATTCGGAGCAGCGTCGTCTTGCCGGCGCCGTTCGGGCCCGAAAGCGCGATCCGGTCGCGGCGCTCGACCTTGAATGAGACCCCGTCGAAGAGCTGCCAGCCGGAGAGCTCCTTGCGGAGCTGGGATGCGATCACAAGAGCCACCGCCACAGGGTAGGGACTGTCCCTCTTCACCTGACGGACGTGTCCCATGCGAACGTGGGCGAGGGACTGTCCTAAAACCGGTTCGAGCTGAGCCGAGCTACGCCGTAACGGGGGCGCCGACCAGCCGCCGGGCAGCATCGGCGATGTGCTCGGCGTCGATGCCGGCCTCAGCGAGCAGCTCGGCAGGCTTGCCCGAGTGCGGCATCTCGCGAACGGCGAGCAGTTCGAGGCGTGGACGCTCGTCGGAGTCGGCCAGCGCCGCGAGCACGGCTTCGCCGAGCCCGCCCTCGGCCCAATGGTCCTCGACCGTGACGATCGGCATCGCCAGGGAGCGGATCGTGTCCTCGTCGAGCGGCTTGATCGAGTAGAGGTCGATCACCCGGGCCTCGACTCCGTCGGCGGCGAGCGCCTCGGCCGCCTTCAGCGCCTCGTGCACGGTCACGCCTGCGGCGATCAGGGCGACGTCGTCGCCCTCTCGCAGCGTGCGCGAGCCGCCGATCTCGAACTCGTCGTCGGCGTCATAGATCACCGGCGTGTTCGGCCGCAGGGTCCGCAGGTAGACGATTCCGTCGCGGTCCGCCATCTTCGCGACCAGCTTCGCCGTCTGGTTCCCGTCGCAGGGGTGGAGCACCGTCGAGCCGTAAACGGCCCGCAAAGCCGCGATGTCCTCGAGCGCCATCTGCGAGGGGCCGTCCTCGCCGATCGAGACACCCGCGTGCGAGCCCGAGAGGCAGTAGTTCGCGCGGCTGATCGCAGACATGCGGACGAAGTCGTAGGCACGTGAGATGAAGGCCGCGAACGTCGAGGCGAACGGGCGCCAGCCGGTCACCTGCATGCCGACCGCGGTGGCGATCAGTTGCTCCTCGGCGATGTACATCTCGAAGTACCGCTCGGGGATGGCGTCCCTGAAGATCTCGGCGAACGTCGAGTTGGAGACCTCCCCGTCCATCGCGACCACGTCTCCCCGCGCCTTGCCGAGCGCGGCGAGCGCCTCGCCATAGGCCTTGCGCGTCGCGACCTCGTCGCCGACCTCGTACCGCGGGAGCTCGAGCTCACCGTGCTCGATCTCGACTGTGCGGCCGCTCGCCTCCGGCTTGGCGACCTGGACGACGATGTTCCGGATGCCGCCGAGCTCCTCGATCGCTTCTTCGGGATTGTCGAGCGCCTTTCCGTGCCAGCCCGGCTTGTTCTCGACTGCCTTGACGCCCTTGCCCTTGATCGTGCGGGCGACAATCGCCACAGGCCTGTCGCTCGCGATCGCCTCGCCGTACGCCTGGTCGATCTCCTCGACGTTGTGGCCATCGATCTCGATCGCGTGCCAGCCGAACGCGCGGGCGCGGTTCGCGTAGGAGTCGAGATCCCAGCCGTGCATCGTCTCGCCGCGCTGACCGAGCCGGTTGATGTCGAGAACCGCGACGATGTTGTCGAGCTCGTAGTAGGCGGCGTGCTCGAATCCCTCCCACTGGGAGCCTTCGGCCATCTCGCTGTCTCCGACGAGCACCCAGGCGCGCATCGCTGTCCGGTCGAGGCGCTTACCCGCGATCGCCATGCCGACGCCGTACGGCAGGCCCTGTCCCAGCGAGCCTGTGGCGACGTCGACCCACGGGATCCGCGGCGTCGGGTGGCCTTCGAAGATGCTCGAGAACTGGCGGTACGTCAGCAGCTCCTCGTCCGAGATCACGCCGGCCGCCCGGTACATGGCGTAGAGCAGCGTGGACGCGTGGCCCTTCGAGAAGACCAGCCGGTCGTTGGCGGGGTCCTTCGGGTTGTCGAAGTCGTAGCGCAGGTACTTGGCGAGCAGCACCGCCATCAGATCGGCTGCGGACATGCCGGAGGTGGGGTGACCCGACTTCGCCTCCGCCGCGCAACGGACGGAATCGACCCGAAGCTGCTGTCCTAGCTCACGCCAGAGTTCAGGACCCTCCATCGGGGGTAACGTAACGGTTCTATGAGGGTTGCAGTCGCGTTCGATCACCGGGGCGTCCGGCTACGGGACGCTGTGCTCTCAGAGCTTGATGCCCTCGGCCACGAGACGTTCGACCTAGGCGTCGAAACCGCCGCCGTCAGGATCGACTATCCCGACAAGGCGCGAGAGCTCGGGGAGCTGATCCAGAACGGCGACGCCGAGCGTGGAATCCTCGTCTGCGGCTCCGGCGTCGGCGCTTCTGTTGCGGTGTCCAAGCTGGACGGAATCCGCGGCGCCATGTGTCACGACATCTACTCGGCACACCAAGGGGTCGAGCACGACGACATGAACGTCCTCTGCCTCGGCTCTGAGGTCGTCGGCCCGGCACTGACGGTCGACCTGATGCGCGCCTTCTTGCACGCACGCTTCGACGGCGGTGAGCCGTACACGACCCGGTTGCAGAAGATCGAGGAAATCGAGAAGGGAAAAGCAAATGTCTGAATCACGACTGCATCAGCTCTCCGAGCTCGGCCAGAGCGTCTGGATCGACTTCCTGTCACGCGAGATGCTCCAGACCGGCGAGCTCGAGCGGCTGATGCGCGACGACGCCGTCGTCGGCGTCACCTCTAACCCGACCATCTTCCAGAAGGCGATCTCGCAAGGCGGTCTCTACGACGAACAGATTCGCGCTTCCCTCGGCCAGGTAGACGATCCGAAGGAGATCTTCTGGCGTTTGGCCGAGAAGGACGTCGGCGACGCTTGCGATGTGCTCCGCCCGATCTGGGACGAAGGGCAGGGCCAGGACGGCTACGTCTCGATCGAGGTCGACCCGAACCTCGCCGGCGACACCGAGGGGACGATCGCCGAGGCGCGGCGCCTCCATGCTGAGATCGACCGACCGAACTTGTTTGTGAAGATCCCCGCGACGAAGGCGGGCCTGCCCGCGATCGAGGAGATGATCGCGAGCGGCAAAAACATCAACATCACCCTGATCTTCTCGCTCGAGCGCTACGCCGAGGTGGTCGAGGCCTACATCCGCGGGCTCGAGCGATTGGTTGAGTCCGGCGGCGACCCGTCGCAGGTCGCTTCGGTCGCGAGCTTCTTCGTCTCGCGCGTGGACACGGAGACCGACAAGCGCCTCGACGAGCTCGGCGGCCACGACGAGCTGAAGGGGAAGCTCG
>Ga0307312_10001104_pt1 | contig 13575 bp, 11 predicted proteins | sample ER_DNA_202_FD_194489 | JGI IMG/M metagenome (GOLD analysis project Ga0307312, IMG submission 194489) | Bulk soil microbial communities from the East River watershed near Crested Butte, Colorado, United States - ER_DNA_202 | ecosystem: Environmental > Terrestrial > Soil > Floodplain | place...
ACGATATTCGGGCGCCACAGCACTGCGACGCCGCCCGCGCGGCAATTGCCATCACATCGCCACGGCGATCGTCCGGATAGTTTTCAAACGGCTCGGCGTAATCGAAAACGACTTCCGATTGCGGCACGCCAGCGATGAAGTCCAGCGTCAGCGAGACTGCGTCACGGGTCAGATACGGTACCACGCCGAGCCACTGGAAAAACGCGGGGTGATCGGCTTGAAAGCCAGCGGTCTTTAATCCATCAGCCAGGCTTTGCCGCTCGAAATCGACGGGCGCGAAGGTGAGCGAAGTGGGTATCGCGAGCCCGGCCTGTTTCAGGCGCTCGCGCTTCCAGCCCTGCGTCGCCGGGTAATCGACCTCGAACACGCGGACACCCTGGCCGGCATAGGGATTGCGCAGCGAAAATGTATCGAGGCCGGCCCCGAGCACGACCACCTGGCGCACGCCGCGGGCGACACCGGCCGCCAGCGTATGCTCGGAAAATCGGCTGCGCGCAGCGATGAACAGCCGCCACGGCCGCAGCGACGGATCGGCGGCTGTTTCGTCCAGCCTGGCGCGGGTCTCGTCATCGAGAATCCTTGCGGCGAATGGATCGCTGAAGATAACTCCACCGTCCAGCGTCTGGTGGATCGCACGATAGGCAGCCGCTCCGCGCGCGGTATCACTGGGCTGTCCTGTCTGCACGTGATCTCCTCAGACTGATAACGCGGCGAACTCGTAATAGAACATTTTCGGGTGTTCGGCTGGACCATTATAAACGGCTCGGCGTAATCGAACACGCACGTCGCCTGACTGCAGTTCGTGACGACAAGGACAACTCCCATTGCCACTATTCAAAATTGGCTTCCATATCGGCCCGGTTTTGCATACGCTTGGAGATTGCAAGCCGCACTGCGGCGACTGCCATCAGTCGCAAAGGCCCAAAATCCCGGCCACAAGGGATGGGTATCACAGGAGGGAATCCCATGAAGCGTAGATCAGTACTCGCCGGGCTCGGCGCAACAGCGGCCGCCGGCGTGCTTGGAATGCCGTCGATCCTCAGGGCCCAGGGGGCCATCGCGCTGAACGGCGCCGTGCAATTCAACGACGATCACGCCTTCACCAAGGCGCTGGTCAGGTTCGAAGAGCTGGTTCAGAAGTATTACGGCAAACCGGTCAATTTCACGCTGCACAAGAACTCATCGCTCGGTCTGGAGAAGCAATATTTCGAGTACATGTCGCAAGGAAAGGCCGTCGATTACGGCATCGTCTCGCCGGCCCACATGTCGACATTCGCCAAGGCGGCTCCGTTCATCGATGCGCCGTTCGTGTTCAAGGGCATCGAGCACATGAACAAGGTGGTCGAGCAAAACATCCTGTCGCCGATCGCCGACGAGATCGCGACCAAGGCCGAGGTGATGCTGATCGGTTATGCCGGCGGCGGCATCCGCAACATATTCGCGACCAAGCCGCTGCGGACCCTGGCCGATATCAAGGGCCTCAAGGTGCGCGTGCAGGGCGCGCCGATCTGGTCGAAGACGTTTGCAGCCGCCGGCATGTCCCCGACGGTCATCGCCTATAACGAGGTCTACAACGCGATCCAGAATGGCGTGATCGCGGCCGGCGAAAACGAGGCGGCCGGGGTCGAGGCCATGAAGTTCTATGAAGTCGCGCCGCACCTCAATTTGACGCAGCATGCGGTATCGATCCGGCCGCTGTGCTTCTCGGTGAAAACGCTCAAGACCTTGCCCAAGGAGCTGCAGGACGCGATCTTGAAGGCCGGCAAGGAGGCCGGCGATTTCGGCCGTCAACTGGAGTCGAGCGAAGAAGTCACCAAGCTCGATGCACTCGAGAAGGCAGGCAAGCTCAAGCGCGTACCGTTCGAGGAACGCGACGCCATGAAGAAGCTGGTTGATCCCGTGATGGCCTCATACGCCAAGGAAATCGGCGCCGAGGGCATCTTTGAAAAGATCAACGTCGCTTAAGACGACAAGCCTTTCGAACGAGATTGCGCGGCAAGCTCCGCTGCTTGCCCGGTTGAGGCCTGTTACCCGCGCGGAGCCCCGATGACCGAAATACCGCTGCCATCCAGCCCGTCGCTGTGGCGCCGAGTGACGGCCGCCTACGGCAAGCTGCTGGAAATTCTGCTGGCGGCCTGCGTCGGCATCCTGGTTATTCCGGTCACGCTGCAAGTAATCTCGCGCTACACCCCGTTCATCCCGTCCTACATCTGGACCGAGGAGATGGCCCGGTTCCTGTTCGTCTGGACCATCATGATCGGGGCGATGGTCGGCGTCAGGGAGGCGCAGCATTTCGAAGTCGATGTGTGGCCGGAGCTGTCGCGGCGGGCTGAGGCCGCGGTGCGGATCGTGGCGCGTCTCGGCATCCTGGCGATGGCGCTGGTGTTTGTGTGGGCCGGTATCGAGTTCACGCGCTTTGCCTGGAACAGGACGTCGGAGCTGGCCGATCTGCCGCTCTGGCTCATTCATGTCGCCTGGCCGGTTGCAGGCTTTACCTGGATCGCGTTCGCGGGCGAACAGATCGTCGATGAGACGCGGGTCTTGTTCGGGGCGAAGCGATGAGCGGGGCGGTGCTTTCCGCAGGCCAGGCCGCGGCGGTTTTGTTTGGTGTCTTCATCGCGCTGCTGATCGTGCGCGTGCCGGTCGCTTTCGCGCTCGGGCTCGCATGTCTGCCCATCCTTTTGATCGAGCCGCATTTGTCGGTGATGATGCTCGCGCAGGAAACCTTCAACGCCTACAATTCCTTCATCCTGCTGGCGGTGCCGTTCTTCCTGTTGACGGCGAACCTGATGAGCATCGGCGGCATCACCGACCGCCTGGTTGCGCTTTCCCGCTCGATGGTCGGGCATTGGCCGGGGTCGCTGGCACAGATCAACGTCGTGCTTTCGGTGTTCTTCGCCGGCATCTCCGGCTCCTCGACAGCGGACGCGGCGAGCCAATCGAAAATCTTCATCGATGCCCAGACCAAGGAGGGTTATGACCTCTCCTTCTCGATCGCCATTACCGCGGTGTCGGCGGTGCTTGCGGTCATCATCCCGCCCTCGATCCTGATGATCGTGTGGGGCGGGCTGATCTCGACATCGATCGCCGCGATGTATCTGGCGGGCATCATACCGGGATTGCTGATCGCGGGCGCGCAGATGCTGACCGTCCACGTCTATGCGGTTCGCCGCGGCTATCCGACTTACCCGAGGGACAGCTGGCGGGAGATGCTCTGCGCGATCTGGCGGTCGCTGCCGGCACTGACGACACCGTTCATCATCGTCGGCGGCATCCTGCTTGGCTGGTTTACCGCGACAGAGTCCGCTTGCGTCGCGGTTCTCTATTCTGTGGCGCTGTCGACCTTCTTTTACCGCGAGACCGGTCGGAAAGAGCTGTACCGGGCGTTGCTCGACACCGGGCGGTTGGCCGGAGTGGCGCTGTTCTGCGTCGGCACGGCGAGCGCATTCGGCTGGTTGCTGGCCTACTACAAGATTCCGCAGGCTCTGCTGGCCAATGTCTCGACCTGGGGCATGGGGCCGACTTCGGCGGGCTTCTTCATCGCGTTCTGTTTTCTGGTCGTCGGCTGCTTCCTCGACGCCATTCCGGCGATCGTGATCGTCGGCACCGTGCTCGAGCCGCTGGCGAGGTCGGTCGATCTGCATCCGGTGCAATTTGCGATCATCTCGATCGTCTCGCTGGCGTTCGGACTGGTGACGCCTCCGTACGGCCTGTGTCTCATGATCGCGTGCGCGATCGCCGGGGTGCGGCTGCGCTATGCGCTCAAGGACACCATGATCATGCTGGTGCCGATGCTGGTCGTGCTGGCGGCGCTGATCATCTGGCCGAGCGTGTCGCTTTTTCTGCCGCGCCTGATCGTTCCGGAGATGCTGAAATAGCGGCAAGTTTTCGTTTAAGCCCGAGCAGAAGCGTTCACCCATGGGCCTGGAAACCGCCTGGATTAAGAAGCCGACTTTTAGGCCGCGTTTTTCAGCCGCTCCAGCGCCTCGAGGATTTTTGCCTTTCGCGCCGCCGCTGCCTCGCGTTTCTCTTTCTCTTCCTCGACGATTTCTTCGGGCGCATTGGCGACGAATTTCTCGTTGGCGAGCTTGGCGTCGACGCGCTTGATGTCGGCTTCGGCCTTGGCCAATTCCTTGTCGAGCCGCGCCCTCTCCGCCGAAAAATCGATCACGCCCTTAAGCGGCAACGCCGCGACCTCGCCGCGCACCAATAACTGCACCGCGCCTTCCGGCGCAGATGCGGCAAACGAGATGTCGGCGAGCCGGGCCATCCGCCTGATGACCTCGTTCCAGCGCTGCGCGCGTTCCTTGGTTTCGGCGGACGCTCCGGCCAGCACCAGCGGCGTCAATGTCGCCGGCGCAATGTTCATTTCCGCGCGCACCGAGCGGATCGCGGTCACGAGATCGACGACCCAGCCGATCTCGGCTTCGGCGGCGTCATCGGTGAGGCCTTCGAGTGCGGGCCAGGGAGTTAGCGCAAGCAAAGCGCGGTTCGCTCCCCCCCTGTGGAGGAGAGATAGAGAGGGGGGTACCTCTTGCGCAGGAGTTTGTGGCTTACCCCCCTCCCCGCCCCCCCCCGCAAGGGGGGAGGGAGAAGTGAGAGCCGTCACCGCCCAAAGCTCTTCGGTGATGAAGGGCATGAAGGGGTGCAGCAGTTTCAGGATTTCGTCGCGCGCCCACGCCACCATGGCGCGGGTTTCCGACTTGGCGGCGCTGTCCTCGCCCAACAATACGGGTTTCGCCAGTTCGAGATACCAGTCGCAATAGACGTTCCAGACGAAACGATAGATCGAGCCCGCGGCATCGTTGAAGCGATAGGCTTCGATCGCCTCGGTTACCTCGCGGGTGGCGCGCGCCGTCTCGTGCGCGATCCAGCGGTTCAGCGTTTCCTTCGCGTTCGTCGGATCGAAGCCCGAAGGCAGCACGCAGGCGTTCATCTCCGCGAAGCGGCAGGCATTCCACAGCTTGGTCGCGAAATTGCGGTAGCCCTCGACGCGCTGGGCTGCGAGCTTGATATCGCGGCCTTGGGCGGCCATCGCGGCCAGCGTGAAGCGCAGCGCGTCGGCGCCGTAGTCGTCGATCAGATGCAGGGGATCGATCACGTTGCCCTTCGACTTCGACATCTTGGCGCCCTTCTCGTCGCGAACGAGGGCGTGGATGTAGACGATAGGGAACGGAGCGTTTCCCATGAAGTGCAGGCCCATCATCATCATCCGGGCGACCCAGAAGAAGATGATGTCGAAGCCGGTGACCAGCACATCGGTCGGATAATAGCGCTCGACATCGTTGGTATCTTCCGGCCAGCCCAGCGTCGAGAACGGCCACAGCGCAGACGAGAACCAGGTATCGAGCACGTCCTCGTCGCGCGTGATGAAGCCTTCGCGCCTGGACGGATCGAGCGCCATCTCCCGCCCCTGCTCCGGCGTGATGACTTCCTGCTCGGCGTAATAGCCGAGTGCGTTGCCGACGGCTTCCTCTTCGGTTTCGGCGACGAATACCTTGCCGTCGGGCCCATACCACGCCGGAATCTGGTGACCCCACCAGAGCTGGCGGGAGATGCACCAGGGCTGGATATTTTCCATCCACTCGAAGTAGGTCTTTTCCCAGTTCTTCGGCACGAATGACGTCGCGCCGCTGCGCACCGCCTCGATGGCCGGCTGCGCCATGGTCCTGGCATCGACGTACCATTGATCGGTCAGATAGGGCTCGATGATGACGCCGGAGCGATCGCCATGCGGTACCATGTGCGTATTCGGCTCGGTCCGCTCCAGGAACCCGAAATCTTCCAGCCGGACGAGGATCTGCTTGCGCGCGGCAAAGCGGTCGACGCCGTGGAATTCCTCCGCGAACTGCTCTGACTCTTCCGGCAAGCCGCGCAGGTAATCTTCGTTGCCGACAAGGGCGAGACGGCCCTCCTGATCGAGCACGCTGATCTGCGGCAGGTTGTGCCGCCGCCCGACCTCAAAGTCGTTGAAGTCATGCGCCGGCGTGACCTTCACCGCGCCCGAGCCTTTTTCGGGATCGGAATATTCATCGGCAACGATCGGAATCTTCCGCCCGACCAGCGGCAGGATGACATGCTTGCCGACCAGATGCGCGTAGCGTTCATCGTCCGGATGCACCGCGACCGCGCTGTCCCCGAGCATCGTCTCGGGGCGCGTGGTGGCGACGACAATGAAGCTTGCGGGATCTTCGGGATCGAACGTCTTGCCTTCCAGCGGATAGCGCAGATACCAGAGGCTGCCCTTGACCTCGACTTGCTGCACCTCGAGATCGGAAATCGCGGTCAACAGCTTCGGGTCCCAGTTCACCAGCCGCTTGTCCTTGTAGATCAGCCCCTCGCGATACAGTTCGACGAACACTTTCACGACGGCACGCGACAGGCCTTCATCCATGGTGAAGCGCTCGCGCGACCAGTCGCAGGACGCCCCTAACCGCTTCAGCTGGTTGATGATGACGCCGCCACTCTCGGCCTTCCATTGCCAGACCTGCTCGAGAAACCTGGCGCGGCCGATCTCGCGCCGGCCGGGTTGCTGCCGTTCCATCAGCTGCCGCTCGACCACCATCTGGGTGGCGATCCCGGCGTGATCGGTGCCCGGCTGCCACAGCACGTCGCGGCCGCGCATCCGCTCGAAGCGGCACAGAATGTCCTGCAACGTGTTGTTGAGCGCATGTCCCATATGCAGCGAGCCGGTCACGTTCGGCGGCGGAATCACGATGGTGAAGGGTTTTGCGTGACGGCGCTCCGGGCGGCCGGCTTTGAACGCACCGGCTTCCTCCCAGATGCGGGACATGCGGCTTTCGATATCGGCAGGCTGGTAGTTTTTCTCGATCATCGCGGTGCAATCGGGGGACATGGAAAGGGCTAGAAAGCCGCCGGAGCGCGCCAAGTCAACACGACAGGCACGTCGAAAGCTTAAGATAATGCCCGATGTAATGGCTGAATCGGGGCCGGCAATCGGCCAAGTTTGATGACTTGCGCGTATTCCGATCGCGAAACCGGATCCACTTTTGCGGAATACGCGCTGCGCTAGCGTCCGCGCGAAACCCGCTCGATTTCCGCCTTGACGATGCGCTCCACCAGTCCAGGCAGATTATCGTCGAGCCAGGATTTAAGCATCGGCCGCAGCATTTCCTTGACGAGGTCTTCCAGGGTGCGTGCGTTGTTGCTGAGCACGGTATTGGCGAGCGTGTTGAAGGCGGATTCGACGGCGGACACGGTCGCATGCGACAGGATCTGCTGAGGCTGCGGCGCGGCGGGACTTTCAAGAGGCGGCGGAGGCGGCTCAAACGCCGGCTGCCGATGCAGCGCTTTGGCTGCGGCAGTTTCGGTAAATTCGAGGTCATCCCTCGGTTCGATCTTGTTGAACGAAGGCTGCGGCGGGTCCGGCAGCGCCATCTCGTCGGTGAGTTCAAATACATCGCCGTCCGGCAAGGGCGGCCTTATCTCCGACGGGGATGTCGCTTCATCGAGGCCGGACAGCAATGCGTCAATATCGTCCTGACTATTGGACGCAGGGGGCGGCGCGGCAGATGGCGTGACGGGAGGCGGCGCGGGCTTGAGGGGGGGGTGCTGTCACCTTTGCCGCGGTGGCTTGCGCCACTGGGATGGCCGACGGAGGAATGTCATTCATCACCGGCTTGGCTGCCGGCGCCGTTGCGGCTGGTTTTTCCGGCTTCGCAGGTGCCGGGCTGGAAGGCTTTTCGGCGGCCGTCGGCTTTGCTTCGTCGTCGGCAATGATGCGCCGGATCGACGCCAAAATCTCCTCCATCGAGGGCTCTTGGACCTTTGCAGGCTGCGTCATCTCCGACTCCACATCATCAACGCCCCTGGATCATGATCCCATCAAATCGAAGCGCATCATGATCTCATCTCTTTGTTTGAGCATGATCTTTTCGCAAAAACCGGCTCCCACTTTTCCGCATCATGCTCGAGCGTCCCGAATCCGAAATTCGTGTCATTTTGCGGCGCGCTCTCCAGCAGACTTCGGATTCGAAAGGACACCAGCAACCCGTTATTCTAGCGACGTTTGGTTGAGAAGTCCTTTCGCCGGACGCCCGGCGTGTATGAAGAGAGCTTCTCAACCTCGCAGTTCTGCGTTTTACACCAAGCACGACAGGATTTGCCGGTTCCGGATATGCAGGCCGGGATTTTCATCGCACAAGCCTGACTTGTCCCCAGATCAAGCGCCGCTCGACACATCGCGCGGAATCCCGCTCCTGCTCAGAGCACCGAAGCGTCGCAGCCCAGGCACGCCAAATGCTGCGCGAATCGCTCTGCTGCCCCCAGGAAAAGTATGTCATGGCAACGATTGATTGCAAGCAACGCGCTGGCGCATGATTCGCCAAAGCATGCCCTTCGGGTCGATCCGAGGTGAGAGCCGCTTGGGAACGACGCAAGCGGCGAGGCTTGCGCGATCAGCGGCCGTCGGGAATGCGAACACCGTACCAGCTGTCGCGCACCTGGTGATAATGCACGCTCGGATCGTAGACGGTGGTTGCGAGATTGAGGACAATAGGGGACAGCCGACCGATGGCGCTCAACACCGCATATGATGCGACCACGCGATCATGCTGCGCGGTGACCAGCGCGACGCGGGCGTTGACCAGCGCCTGCTGGGCGTTCAGCACGTCGAGCGTGGTCCGCTGTCCGGCCTTGGCCTCTTCCCGTACGCCGTTGAGCGCAATCTCGGAAGCCGTCACCTGCGCTTGCGCCGATGCCACCTGCGCCTTGCCCGCCACTAGCTGCCCCCATGCCGTAACAGTGTTGGCGCGGGTCTGGTCGCGGGTCTGTTCAAGCACAAGACGCTGCTGCGCCAACGTTTCCTTGGATTGGCGGATCAATGAATACTCGGCGCCGCCCTGATACACCGGGACCGAAAGCTGCGCGATCGCCGAGGCGCCGAACGAGCGGAAGATCGTCATGGTCTGCTCGTAGGATTGCTGCACCGAGGCCTGGAACGTCACTGTCGGCAACAGCGCGCCTTCGTTGATCTTGACCTGGAGATAATTGACGTCGATGCCGAACATCGAGGCAGTCACATTCGGATTTTCTATCAAGCTGAGCTCGACCGAGCTGGGCAGCGTTGCCGGCAAATAGCGATCCACCGGCGAGCCCGGGGCAAGAGCGACCGGTTCGTTGCCGATGATGCGGCGGAAATTCGCTCGCGTCGTCGTCAGATTGGCTTCGGCCGTCAGGAGCTGCGTTTTGCCGGCGGCAAGCTGCGCCTCCGACTGCGCGACGTCGGTACGGGTGACCTCACCGACGTTGAAACGATCGCGGGTCTGTTTCAGCGTCTGTTCGAGCACGCGGACGTTGCTCTTCTGAACCTCGACGATCGCGGAATCGCGCAAGTAGTCCATGTAGATCGTGGCCGCCGAAAGCAGCACCGCTTGTTCGAGAACCCGCAAGGCTTCGCGCGAGCCCGAGACCTGGCTCTCCGCGGCACGGGTCCTGTTGGCGGTCTGCTGGCCGTTGAAAAGCGTCTGCGACACCGTAAGGCCGGCGCTACGCGGAGCGTTGGCGCCGTGAATTTCAGTCCTGACGATCGCGGTCGAGGAGCCGCCGGCCGTGGTATTTGTATCGGTGTATTGGTAACCGGCGCTGGCGGTGACCGCGACGCGCGGACGATAGCCGGAAAGCGCCTGCGGCACGTTTTCGTCTATGGATCGAACCTGGGCGCGCTGCGCATTGAGCTGCGGATTGTTCTGGTAGGCCCGCACCAGCGCAGCCTCGATCGTATCGGCCAGGGCGGGCGTCAGGCCCACATGCGCCATTAGGAGTACCGCAGCCGCAGCTCCGGTGACGACCTTCACCCCACGCATTCCTGGCAATCCATTCATACCGTTCGCCGGTTCAAGCGCGCGCCTGAACCGGGTTATCGCCTCATTCCGAGTCACTATCCCGCCACACCTTATGCTCCGCGCAAGCGGGACGGAACCCCGCGCCGGCCTCACCCGGTCGAAACTCTTCACGTGGGGCATCTGGGCCACACTTTTGATTTGGAACGGGATTACGGGGCCGGAAGGGACTAGAAGACGAAGGCGGGGCGCCGCTCAAGTCCGGGCAGAACCGGCACCGAGGCGTCGAACAGCGCCCGGTTCCCGAAATCGCCATGGGAGCGCGTCACGATCATGGCCCGGGGGGGCTGCGTCATGGCGAAAACGCCGACCAGCCGGCCGCCTTCCTTGAGTTGCCCGTAAAGCCGGTCCGGGGTTATCTCGGTCGCGCCGTCAAGGACAATCACGTCATAGGGCGCGTTGGCCGGATCCCCCTCGGCCACGTCGGCAGCCCGGACCGTCACCCTTTCAAGCCCGAGCTGGACCAGAACCTCCCTAGCGTTCGCGGCCAGCTGCGGGTCGACTTCGGTCGCCGTCACCTGTCCCGCAAGCCTGGCAACCAGGGCGGCGGTATAGCCGGTGGCGCAGCCGGCCACCAAAACGCTGTCGGTATCCCTGATATCGGCGGCCTGCAGCATCTTCGCTATGACCGCCGGCTTGATCAGGAAGCGCCTTGCCGAGCCGCCTTCGCTGACCTCGACGTCGAGATCGAGATAGGCCAGCGCGCGACGGCGTTCCGGGACGAATACCTCCCGCGGCACCGCGAGCATCGCATCGATAATTCTGAGATCGGTGATGTCGCTGGGGCGAACCTGGCAATCGACCATTTTCTGACGCGCGGTCGAAAAATCGGACATTGACGGACCTTGGGAGTGGAGCGGGGCGGCCGCCCGGGGAGAGCTGGGATCGCCTCATCTTTGGTACAGGGCTCGCCAAAACGCAACACGCCGATGGCGCGCGTCAAGACCGGCGACGCGTCCGTCCCTCGGACGCTTTGTGGCTTGCAATGCGATCTATTCGATCGTAACCGCCAGCCGTCCGATCAGCCTTGCAACCTCGTCCAGCTGCTCGGAATCCTGCGCCTCAATGGCTTGCGCAAGCCGGGTGAGACATTCGTCATCGCTCATCGCGGGTATCTCGCTCGGAACGATCGACGGCACCGGCCTCATGAGAGCGGTCAGCAAATCTGGCATCGAATCACCTCGACGGATCGAACCGGCGTGGTGGAGCTTGGTCGGGCATTAAGTCTTTTTGGCGCTCGGTTCGTGGCGCGGGGAAGCCACTGGCGCGTCCAGTGGGTGCCCGATCGCAATTTTCGGATCGCTGAAGGGGCGAAAAATCATTGCCCCGCAGCGAGTTTCGGCACCTTCTTGATACCGTGCCGGAGCTGCCTATTTCGTCCTTTGCAAGCCTCGGGGGCTTTGTTATACGCTCCCCCGTCGCAAACGCCCCTTTCGCCTATTCCTCGGTAGCTCAGCGGTAGAGCATTCGACTGTTAATCGAATGGTCGCTGGTTCGAATCCAGCCCGGGGAGCCAACAGGCCCTTTTAGAGCACGATCTCGACCTGCTCGAACAGCCCTCGCATCTCACCGCCCGATTTGCCGATCAGGTGCGGGATCAGGACGCTTTTAGGGCGACCTCCCTCCGCCAAGGCCGTTTCTTTTCCTCGCGCGATCTATAGTTCCGAAAGTGAGCAATATTGACCACCGACTCCAGAACTCGGAGGCGCATGCTGGTTCCATCACCGTCCGGCCATCGGCATCCATCGGTGACAGAGAGTGCTGCACGCTCCCGCCCAATGCAGGGAAGTGTCATGCCGCGAAATTTTTCCTCCGGTCCATCCCTCACATCCATCGAGCGCCCGCGCTGTTCGCGCTGCACGTCGGGCATGAGGCTTGCGCGCGTTATCCGTGGTCCCATGACCTTTAAGCATCGCCGGTTCGAATGTCCTAAGTGCAACTACGTACAGGACCAAATCGTTGCGAGCGACCCCATGCAATCGGCTTACCTAGGGTGGCTTGCCGGGGAACTCAGGGCTCCGAACTGAGGGGAGCAACACATGCTCGACACACAAAACCAAGGCCCGCAATGCACGGCTTGCGGTTCTCCAATGAGGTTGGCGGCGATTGAGCCGAGCACGTTTGGCCAAGATTTGCGAACGTTTACGTGCCCAAGATGCAACAGGATTCAGCGGCACGTCATCGAAAGTGCCGTGACTGAGGCTTGGTTGGCGCCAAAGAAATAGGCCGCCTCAGTTGGCGGACCCCTTTCATTAGTCGAACAGGTCACGGGTTTCAGTTTTTCCTTAAGCTCACTTTTTGTCCATTTGGCCCCGGAACGAATCCCCGACTTCCGCGTGATGTGTTTTGCGCAGGAGAGTTAGGGAAGGCCGTTGGAAGACTTACCCGTCATCTTGGTGGTTGATGATGACCCTATGATTCATAGCATTGTTGAAGCCGCTCTTACAGCTGGAGGTTTTGAGCCAGCAATCGCACCATCCGGAGAAGAGGCGGTGACCTTGCTGAAGGCAGGCAAGAGCAAATACCGCGCACTCGTAACGGACATTGATCTCGGGCGAAGCAAGATGGACGGATGGGAAGTAGCGAGACACGCCAGAGAGATCGACCCGGCCTTCCCCATCATCTACATGACCGCAGCAAGTGCCGACAAATGGGCCGCAAATGGTGTCCCCGACAGCGTTCTTTTGACCAAACCGTTCGCGCCAGCGCAACTTGTCACAGCCGTTTCCCAGCTTCTCAATACCGGTACGCCGACAACGTAAGGCCGCCTCGCCCCTTTCAAAGGAAAACGGCCCCAGCTTGGGGGAAACTGAGGCCGCCATATCCATCGGATGCCTTGTGGGGCCAATTGCATCCGGTAGCCTTCACCAAGCTACCCCGGCGACATTGGTTCCAATAATAATAGAACACCGATTTCTTACATCTGGCACGCTTGTATTCTACAGACGGCTACCGAGGAATTGCGCCGACGCCGCCAAGCATTATTCAGCTTGGTGGCGTCGTGCGTGTGGAGAAGCGGTCACCAGCTTGGGGTAATCGATAGCGGGAGCAGCCGACGTCAAAAGGCGAAGCTACCAGCCACCCCCGGGGTCCCGCTGTCAAAACCTTGCGTTGCGATTTGCAGATGCAGTCCCCTTTGATGGTGGTTTTTTCCGATTGTCCGGGACTGCCGCCGCCGAAGAAGACAACATAGGAGGATTGCTCTCTGGGCTTCCCGTAATCATACGGAAGAGTGCGACGGTTCGCTGAATCATTTTTTGCCCCTGGGTGGCAAGTAATAGAGGAGCGAGGCAATCTCGTCTTTCGGGACGGGTGGTCGCGTCGGGCATACCTCGTCTTCAAATGAGATGAGTTGGTTTTGCGCGCAAAGCCAGCGGCGGGTCAGGTCAGTCTTTTGGCCCTGTGGCGCTATCCAGCCAGTAGCGGGTCTGTTCGTCGGTCCAACCGGGAACAGCATAACCCTTGGGGACAGTAACACGCTGGCCCGGGCGCAAGTGGCCCTCGGGCGGCTTGGAACGATGCACCGTCGCGGCGTTGGCAGAAGCACACAGGGTGATCAATAGGCCCAAGGCCAAAACAGATCGCATCGCAGTTTGCTCCATTCAGTCTACCGACCGAACCACACCCTCGAAAGGATCATCGGGGGAGACGGGCTATCATGGACCTGACGACGAGCTGATGCGGGCGCAACTTGGCCCGGACCGATGCCTGAGTC
>Ga0307312_10001105_pt1 | contig 13573 bp, 14 predicted proteins | sample ER_DNA_202_FD_194489 | JGI IMG/M metagenome (GOLD analysis project Ga0307312, IMG submission 194489) | Bulk soil microbial communities from the East River watershed near Crested Butte, Colorado, United States - ER_DNA_202 | ecosystem: Environmental > Terrestrial > Soil > Floodplain | place...
GGCCGATGCCGGCGGGGTGGCGGTGCAGCCGGGGGCGATCGACGCCACGGCCGCGGGAGCTGCCGCCCTCGCCGCCGTGGGCGCCGGCATCTGGGAATCGACCCTGGAGATCGGCGAGCGCATCCCCACGGGTGACCGGGTGGAGCCCCAGCGCGACGATGCGTGGCGCGAGTGCGAGCACGCCGCCTGGCGGGCATTCGTCGAGAAGGCCGCCGAGCTCGCCTGAGCCGGCTCAGATCAACCCGGCGAGGATGTGCTCGGTGCCCTCGATGTGCTCGCGCATCAGGCGCGCCGCGCGCGGACCGTTGGCGCGGCGGAGCAGCCCCACCAGGCGCCGGTGCTGGGCGTTCGAGTGCGTGAGAACCCGCTCAGGGTGCGCGATCAGGGCGATCAGGTCGCTCATCTGCCCCTGCACCTCGGTCATCGCCGTGACCAGCCGAGGCGAGCTCGCCGCCTCCGCGATCCCGATGTGGAAGCGGATGTCGGCCCGCCGGTAGTCCTCGAAGTCGGTCGCCCCGGCCATCTTGGTGACCAGCTCGTCGAGGCGGTCGAGCTGGCCGGGCTTGGCCCGCTCGGCCGCCAGGATCGTGGCGCCGGTCTCGACTGCGACCCGGTAGTCGAGTACCGCCCAGGCGTCGGCGCCGAGTGGCTTTCCGTTCTTCTCTGCCAGCGGCGGCCGCTCGGCGACGAACGTGCCCCCGGTGCGCCCCCTCTGCGCGACGAGATGACCGCTCTGCACGAGCGTGGTGAGTGCTGCGCGAAGCGTCGAGCGCGAGATCCCGAGCTGGCCGGCGAGGTCCCGCTCGGCCGGCAGGCGGCTGCCCGCCGGCAGCAGGCCGAGGCGTATGGCGGTGCCAAGTCGCTCCACCGTCTCCTCGAACGTGGTCGGGGGGCGGACCGGCTTGAACACCGCCTCCGTGGCGGCGTCGCGCTGCATCGATCAAAGGTACAGCGAGGAATCCAAATCCTCAAGACACTGGGGAGACCAGCCTCGAGCGACGGCCCACCGGCGCCGTCGAGCACTCAGTAGGGTCCGCGGCGAGGTGAATCGCTGAACCCGGTCGACCCGCGGCCCGATCGTGTGCCCCCGGCTTCCACCGACGGCCGGTTCCCGGCATCGGACTCACCGGGGCGGCAGTTCGACCCATGGCAGATCGACCTCCACGGCCATCGGGTGATCTACCGGATAGCCGGCAGCGGTCCGCCGGTCGTCCTGATTCACGGAATGGTGAACTCGTCGCGCCACTGGGAGGCCGTGGCGCTCCGCCTCGCCGACAACTACATGGTGATCGCGCCGGACCTGATCGGACACGGCGACTCCGCGACCCCCCGCGGCGACTACTCGCTCGGTGCGCATGCGGCCAGCATTCGCGACCTGCTGGCGGTGATCGGGGTCGACAGGGCGACGATCGTCGGCCACTCGCTGGGTGGCGGCGTGGCGATGCAGTTCTTCTACCAATTCCCGCAGCGAACGGAGCGGATGGTCCTGGTGTCGAGCGGCGGGCTCGGTCGCGAGGTGAGCCCGATGCTCCGCGGCGCCGCTCTGCCCGGAGCGGCCGCGCTGCTCTGGCTCGCCGCCCACCCGCGGGTGGGGGCGGGCTTGTCGCAGCTGGGCGAACGGATGCGCGAGCGCGGCTTGGGGAAGGGCGTCTACCTGCAAGCGATCGCGCGAGCGCTACAGCCGCTCCAACGGGTGGGCGCCCGCAAGGCATTCCTGCACACGCTCCGTTCGGTGATCGATACCCAGGGACAGCGGGTCAGCGCTCGGGACCGCCTCTACCTCCTCGGCCCGCTTCCCACCCTGATCGTCTGGGGAGGGCGGGACCACACGATCCCGGTCTCGCATGGGCGCGGTGCGCACCAAGCGATACCTGGTAGCCGGTTCGAGATCCTTCCTCGCGCCGCGCATTTCCCCCACCTGGAGGATCCCGAAGGGCTCGCCGCGGTGTTGTGGGACTTCCTCGAGACCACCGAGCCGGGCCGGATCGACGATCGGGAATGGGGTCGCCTGATCGCCCCGCACTCGCAGCGAAGCCCGGCGGCTGAGCAGACCACGGCCTAGCCGATTGATTCCAAATCCACGTGCGCGGGGGGCGCCGACATCCGGACGCTCGTGACTTTTGACGTCCATAGCACGGTCAAGGTCACGAGGATGGCAAGCCGGGCGAGGCAATCGGCGCCGCGCGCACCATGTGCGCATTCCTCGGCGTTGACGCATTGCGAGTCAATCACCGAGTGGCGCCTACACGGCAGGCGCGTCCCCGCCCTGCCCGAGGGCGGCCATGATCGGCGCGGTGTCGAAGTAGGCATGCAGCCGTGAGGCCACCCCGTCGGTCATCGTCCATAGGTGGACGAACTCGACCTCGAAGTCCTGGCCGCTGGCCTTGGCGCGCCCCCGCAGGCGGCCCAGGACGACCATGCGGTCGCCGGCGTCGAGGAAGTCATCGGGATCGGCCCAACGCCCATCGACGTGGTCCTGCGACACCGATGCAAAGGCCAGCACGCCATCGTGGCCGTGGCGCATGCCGCCCCAGGGGAGCGTGTCCGGCAGGCTCCATTCGATGTCGTGCGCCAGGTCGCCGATGAGCTCCTCCACGTCCCAGCGTGAGAACGCGTCGTAGATACGCCGCAGTGATTCGATGTCCTGCTCGGACACGGCTTCCGCTCCACCTCCAAGCTGGCTTGGAGCCTGATCCTATTGGCCGGTCGGCGAAACGCTGATCGAGTCGGACGACTCATCCTCGAGTGCGTCAACCGGATGGCGCCCGCCGTTCACGATCGGTCCGTGGCCGTTGGCGGCTGGAAGCCCGTTCTGCGCCCTCGGGGGCAGGCCATTGCCGTTCAGGGGCGCATAGCCGTTGGCGGTGGCGGACACCGGCGACGGCCCCAGGCGCCGCTCCTCGTCGGTGGCCAACAGGGTGTCCAGGAGCTCGAACGCGCGCTGCGCGTCGCCCTCGGCCATCGCGACCCGGGCCGCGTAGTCCCCGGCGCCCTCGTCTAGCCGTACCGCCGCGCCGAGACCGCAGAAGATCGCGATCCGCACCCGCGTCGCGCCCCTGCTCCAAAGACCGCGAACCCCACCGTGACTCAGGTCGGCCCCCGCCCACTGAAGACAGATGTCGCGCCGCTCGCGCGTCACCCGGGGACTGCCACGAGAGCCCACGATGCGCTTCGCGTACGGGCTCAGCCGTTGGCGCTCCGCGTAAGGGGCGCGATCGTTCCAGCCACGCAGGAAGGCCCCGATCACCGGGCAGACACAGCGCGGCCGGTCGCTGAACTCCTCTTGGGCGATCAGCGAGGCCAGCTCGACCACGCAGACGCCCTCCCGAGGTGACGAGTGACCGCCGTCAGTGAGCCGGACGGGGGTGCCGTCCGAAATCACGGCGTTCTCGCGCATCGCCCCCATCGGTCTGGCTAGAAGCCCCGCCGCTCGCGCTGCTTGTTGAGCTCCCTTCTGATCCGGGGATCCCCGCCGCGGTCGGCGAGCTCGTTCGCCAGGCGGAGGCTGCGGATCGTCACCAGCGCCGCGAGGATGACCATCACTACGGTCAACCCGGCGACCTCCGCCGGCGGGATCGTCGCCAGGGTGACGAAGAAGACGTACAGCACGATCGCCCAAATGGCGCAGAGCCAAAGCGAAAGCCGTAGCGAACCCAGCAATTGCACCCCCGGATCAGACGACGCCTCGGACCATAACGCAGCCGGGACTGCGCGCGCGTCAGTCCACCTGTCCCGCGGGACTACTGGTCTGGGCCCGGCGCAGGGTCTGGGCCCGGCGCAGGGTCTGGGCCCGGCGCATGGTCTGGGCCCGGCGCGGGCTCTGAGCTCGGCGCGCGGAGCACCACCGCCGCCCCGACGACGGCGAGCACGATTCCGGCCACGAGCAGGACCACCTGGTGCCACCCGAAGCCGCTATGACCGATCCCCAGCGGATTGGCCAGCGCCGCGAGCAACGCAGCGGCAAGGCCCACGACGATTATGAGCAAGCCTGTCTGCCTTGCGGACACGATGCGGGAACCCTACCCTGTTCGACCCGCTCCGAGCCGGTTCAGCAATGGCCGTCGGAGATCCCCTGCTGGCTTCTGCACGGCGTCCAGGGTGTGCGCCGTTACGTTGGGCGTCGCGTCCACCGGGCGCGCCCGTCCCCCGCTCGGGCGCGGGTTAGCGACCCGGGCCGCTTTCATCAGCCTTTCACCCTTTCGTCATGGACCCTTCATCGCGTTGGCCTAGACCTGGCATCGACAAGTCCGCCAGCCGGTCGATGTGGCCGGATCCGAAGGGAGACAGAGATGACCAGGAGGAACACCAGAATGACCGCGACGGCGCTCGGCGCTGCGGCGTTGGCGATCAGCGTGGCTGCGTGTGGGGGCGACGACACCAAGGCGACCGGCAGGGAGGCGACGCCCACGGCGTCGTCGACCCCGACGGGGTCGGGCCTGCCTCAGGGAAGCGAGCCGGTGAAGCTCGATCCGGCCGAGTTCACGACCAAGATCGACAACCCCTACTGGCCGATGAGCCCCGGCAGCAAGTGGGTCTACAGCGAGACCGACACCCAGGGCACGAACCAGAAGGTCGTCGTTGAGGTCACCGACAAGACCAAGACGATCGCCAACGGGATCGAGGCGCGCGTGATCCGCGACACGGCGAGCGAGAACGGTAAGCCAGTCGAGATCACCGACGATTGGTACGCCCAGGACTCGTCCGGCAACGTCTGGTACCTGGGCGAGGCAACCGCCGAGTACAAGAATGGCCAGGTGGCGTCGACCGCCGGATCGTTCGAGGCCGGGGTCGACGGGGCCCAGGCCGGGATCGCCATGCCGGCGAATCCCGAGCCGGGGATGGCCTATCGCCAGGAGTACCTCAAGGGCGTGGCGAAGGACAAGGGTGCGGTCATCACCGTCGGCGAGGAGCAGGTCGAGGTGCCCTTCGGCCACTTCAACACCGACATCCTGATGACCCGCGACCTGGTGCCGTTGGAGCCGAAGGTCCAGGAGCTGAAGTTCTACGCCCCTGACGTCGGCCCGCTGTTGAGCGTGCATACGGACGGCGCCGGCGGCCGTGCGGAGCTGGTCAGCTATACACCCGGCAAGTAGGCAACGCGATCTCACCTCAAAACGAGGACGACGACGAGGGCCGGCGATCTACCGGCCCTCCTCGTCTGAGCGCGCGAGATGCGGCCCGTGACTGACAGCAGAAGGAGACGAGCGATGGAGATCGGGGTGCTTGGAACTGGGATGGTCGGACAGGCGATCGCATCCAAGCTTGCGAGCCTCGGCCACGAGATACGGATGGGCTCGCGGAAGGCGGGCAACGAGGACGCCGTCGCCTGGGTGACGGAGGCGGGCAAGGGCGCGAGCGAGGGCACCTTCGCCGACGCGGCCAAGTTCGGCGAGCTCGTCGTCAACTGCACGGCGGGGGTCGCCTCCGTCGACGCCCTCACGGCAGCCGGCGCCGACAATCTCGCCGGCAAGGTGCTCGTTGACATCGCCAATCCGCTCGACTTCTCGCAGGGAATGCCCCCGGTGCTCGCCGTTTGCAACGACGACAGCCTCGGCGAGCGGATCCAGGCCACGTTCCCCGAGGCTCGCGTCGTCAAGACGCTCAACACAATGAACTGTCAGGTAATGGTCGACCCGGCCAGGGTGCCGGGCGAGCACGCGGTGTTCGTCAGCGGCGACGACGATTCAGCAAAGCGCGAGGTCACCGCCTTGTTGGGCGGCCTCGGCTGGCCCGAGGAGCGGATCATCGACCTGGGTGGCATCTCCACCGCCCGAGGCACCGAGATGTACCTGCCCCTCTGGCTGAGCCTCTACGGTCAGCTCCAGACCGGCGATTTCAACATCGGCGTCATTCGGGCCTGAGGGGCCCGGGTCAGAATCAGGCGGTGGCCAGCGCTCGGCGCTGATCGCGCCGGGCGGTCACGGACAGGAACGCCTGCACAACCGCGCCATCGAACTGGCTTCCGGCACAGCGCCGCAGCTCACTGCACGCGTCCTCGTGATCTCTTGCGGTGCGGTATGGACGCTCGCTGGTCATCGCTGTGTAGGCATCGATCACCGCCACGATCCGCGCTTCCAGCGGGATCTGGTCGCCGACCAGGCCCCGCGGATAGCCGCGGCCGTCGGGACGCTCGTGGTGACAGCGGATCCACTCGCGGATGTCGTCGAAGCTGACGTCGCTGAGGAGGGCCGCCCCCAACTCGGGCTGGCCGCGGATCTGCGCCCACTCCTGGTCGTTGAGCGGGCCCTGCTTGTTGAGGATCTCGCGCGGAATCTGATCTCGCCCGACGTCACACAGCAACGTCGCCAGGCGAACTCGGGAGATCGTGGGCTCACTCAAGCCCAGCTCGCGGGCCGTCAACTCGGCCAAGTGCCCGTCGACGCACCGCGCCTCCGGTCGATAGCCCACCCTCTGCAGTTCGGCGCACTCGGCTCCGCAGGCGTCGCACACGAGCACGAGCCGCAGCTGACCGGCCTCCCGCAGGTATCGCGACTCGCCGTTCTGCGCTCCGGAGTGATCGCAGGCCACAGTCATCCATCGGCCACGGGGCGCAAAGCTGGCGAAATACCTGCAATTACTGGACCAGTTTCGCTGCGCGAGATACTGCGCAGGGCGATGTCGCGGGGAGCGTCGAGTCACCAAGTACGTCGGAGCGCAAGCGAGCGGTCCACGGAGGCGGTCGGCGACCCGAAATGGCTTTGGAATCCCATCCTGTCGGGACCTGTCGCAACCTGGCGAAGAGTTGGGATGAGTCGGGGCGGCGAGATTTGAACTCGCGACCTTTCGGCCCCCAGCCGAACGCGCTACCAAGCTGCGCCACGCCCCGAGGTGTGGACGGCTGCTCGTGCCGACCTGGACTGAATGATGCCCTATTGGGGCTCGAGCCGGTCGAAGCGGGCGACCGGACTTGAACCGGCACCGAGACCTTGGAAGGGTCTTGTGCAACCGTTACACCACGCCCGCGAACCCGGCCTCGATTATAGGTTCGCTCGCCCACGCCTGGCGAACCCCTTAGGAGCGGCTAGCGCTTTCGCATCCCGAGGTCGGTCGTGAACGTGGCACCGCCCGCGCCCGGCTTCGGCGGGATGCCGCGGACAAAGCCGATCCCGATCTCGCGGAAATCGGGATTGAGGATGTTGTAGCGGTGCTCCGGGCTGTGCATCCAGGCGCGGACGATCGCCTTCGGCGTGCCGAGCTGGCTTCCGCCATAGGCGATGTTCTCGCCATAGAGCCAGCGGCGCAGGCCGCCAACAATGTAGTTGACGTCCTTGAGGCGCGAGAGCACCGACGGCTCTCCGGAGCACTCGTGCGCGAAGCACCTGTGGTCCGCCATGTAGTTCGTGTGCCTCTGCGCCGCCTCCTTCAGCCGACCGCTCTTGCCGAGGCGGTGAAGACCGTGATTCTCGCGTTTGCGGTTCAGCAGGCAGCGGACCGCCATGCGGGCATGACGATGGCTGAGATCGCGCGGCATGTCCGTGCCGAAGCGCTTACAGGGGCTGGCGTTTGCGGGGGCGCTCAGAGGCCCGGCGAGAAGGAGCACGGCCGCCGAGACCAGCGCCAACGACCCGACGAAGACGATCTTGGGTATCCGGAGCACCATTCGACTCCGGCTTCGGCTGCACCTGGGTAGCGATCAAGCCGCCGTCGGCGCCAGGCGTGGCGAGGCTCGAATATGCGTTTAGGGTCGCGCGCTGCGCCAGCCGAAGACGATCGTGTAAGTAGCGAACTCGCTGTCGTCTCGATCCGCCACAGGGGCTCCCCAGCCGACCCCGACGCCGATGTCGCGGAAGTCGCGGTTGAGCACGGTGCGGCGGTTGAAGCGCGAGTGCATCCAGCGCCCGATCATCTGGCGCGGGGTGTTCTCGTAGCCCAGGATCTCGGCGAACTCCCAGCTTCTCTGCCCCTGGGTGTAGCCGGCCCTCTTCACCCGGCGATGGAGGCCGGGCTCGTCCTCGCATCGGTGTCGGAAGCAGTCCTTGGCGAGCATCGTCCTCGTGTGACTCCGGGCGGCGAGCTCCAGCCTGTCGTTGGGCTCGAGCAGGTGGCGGTCGCGCTGCGAGCGCTTGTGGTTGATCAGACAGGTGATTGCGTTGCGGATCTTGGGCAGGGCGACCTGATGGGGGTGGGCCAGGGCGTGGGGACAGGCGGCGGTAGCCGGTGGGACCGCGGGCCCAAGGGCGAGGGCCGCTGAGACGGCGGCGGTCGCCGCCGCAAGCGCGAGCAGCGCCGTCCACCCCCTTGGCGCCCGCCACGCAGGCGTATCAACCCTCGCCATCCGGGGGGAGGTTAGCGGCCGGGGTCGCTGCATAAACAATGAGCGGGGGACCGAGGAATCGAACCTCGAGCGGCGGTTTTGGAGACCGCCATGTTGCCGTTACACCAGTCCCCCGAGCGAATGGTCAGTGTAGTTCGCAGACGGTCGTTGACGGACCGGCGCGATCAGCATTTTGGCCCCACAAAACGATCGAGGATGGCGACCGATGCCTTCCTGTACACCGCTATCTGCCGATCGCAGGGTCGCGTCCACTCTACGCCCAGTAACTGAAGCCCCAGGCAATACAGGCGCTTGATGTCCTCGGACAGATTCGAAAAGTGGTACCTGGGAGACCGTCGGCCACGATCATTGGCCACGATCCGGCAGCCGTCACTGTGGACCAGGCCGCGGACAAACAGGTGGGGGTTGCCCACGACGATCGCGCCATGCCACGGCTCGAGGCGGATCGGCCTCAGGTGCTTCCTTCCCGGCCCATGCTGAGGGAACAGGCACGGCCAATGCTGCCAGTACATGGACACCTCTATGCAGCGGGGCCCGCCGTGGCGACCCGCCCAGGCTCGCTTGCCGGGACGGATCACCTCCAGGGCCGTCACGCACTGCTTGATGATTCCCGGATACGCAGCATCGAGCGTGAGTCGCAGGCGGTGGGCGCGCGGATGGAGTGAGATACACCCGTCGCCGAGATACACACCCAGCAGGTAAGCGTACGCTGCCGCCGGAGGGTTCGGGCGGAGTCCGGCGCACCGCTCGCATGCAGGCACTTTCGGCAGGCGACGCGCAGGGGGGCGGCACCGCCAGTCACGAATCGTCGATCGCGGGATCCCGGCGCGGCGCGCGATCTCGCAGTCGTTGAGACCCTGCGCGAGCAAGCGGGATACAAGGGCTCGGTCGTCCGCTGGTCTGGTCATCGAACGTGTGTTCGCCCAGCATCGCAGATTTGGCGGACAGGACCCGGCGTAGAATTGTGCTTCGCGGGCGTGCTGGAAGCTGGGTAGACAGGCCGGCCTTAGAAGCCGGTGCTCGAAAGAGCGTGTGGGTTCGAATCCCACCGCCCGCATAAGGATCGTCGCGCGCGGCCCCGGAAGATTCTAGACTTGCAGTGATGGAGAGCACTAGCCTCCGGCCCGGGTACGAGCTCTGGCGTCCGAACCGGCAGAAGGCCCAGGCCAAGACGACGAAGGCGATCGTTGCCTTCGTGCTGCTCGTCTCCGCCGGCCTTCTACTCGTGATCACGATCGGCGGCTGGCCGCACCTCGGGGGCGCCAGCGTGGCGGTCATGTCCCTGCTCTGGGCGGGCCTGTACGTGTTCTTCGCCCTCCTCGTCTCGCGCTGGAACCGCGGCATCCTCCCGGTCGCCTCGGCCCTCGCGATCATCCTCGCGATCTTCGCCGCGGTCGCCGCGCCGGACTGGTTCGCGCGCTCCAAGGAGGGGCTTGACCCACCGCCCCTCCCCGACGATCTTCTCGGCCTGCTGACCATCCTCGTGGTCCCCGTGCAGCTGCTCTTGATCACGGTTGCGATGGTCGGCTTCAGCCAGGAGTGGCACGTCGAGGAGGAGCGGCCTGTGGGCGGCGTTCCGCTGGCCGGCGAGGACACCGATGAGGCGCTCCCTCCGGCCAGGTATGAGCCACGCTCACCCCCCAGGGACGGGAACGACTAGAACAGCTGCGGCTGCGCCTCGTGCGGGTCGAGCAGGTGGGGGCCATCCTCGCGGACGTCGTTGACCGCATCGACGACCTCGCGAGCAACGAGCAGATCCTCCGGCGCCGGCACCAGCAGAGACGCCATCTCCTCCTCCCCGGCGCCCGGCTCGAGCCACCGCGCCTCGGCATCCGGCATCAGCACGACCGGCATGCGATCGTGGATCGGGCGAATCAGCTCGTTCGGCTCGCAGGTGACGATCGCGCAGCTGTGCAGGGCACCTTCGCCGTCTCGCGAGGGACGCGCAGCCCAGATGCCGGCAAAGGCGAACAGCCCGCCGTCGGAAAGGCTAATCCAGACCGGCGCCTTCCCCGACTCGCCGTCCCGCCACTCGTAGAAGCCGTCGGCCGGGATCAGGCAGCGGCGCTCGCGGAATGATGCGGCGAAGGCGGGCTGGTGCTCGAGCGTCTCCGCGCGAGCATTGATCAGCGGCGGACCGGGGCGGCGCTCGGCCCAGCGCCCGGGGATGAGCCCCCAACGCAGGCGGCCCAACTCGCGCTCTCCATGCTCATCGCGACGGACCGCCAGCACCGGATCGGTGGGGGCGATGTTGTAGCGGGGCTTCTCCTCGAGCTTGGCGGACTCGTCGAGCCCGAAGCGGGCGCGTATCCGCACCGGGTCGGGATCGGTGAGCGTGAAGCGCCCGCACATGGCCCTTCGAGGCTAGCGCGGGCGCGCGTCGGCCAATCAGTGCCGGAGGTGGGATTCGAACCCACATGCCCTTTCGGGCACGGCCTTTTGAGGGCCGCGTGTCTGACCAGATTCCACCACTCCGGCGTACCGGCAACGATAGCTTCGCCGCGCCGCGATAATCCTCCGCCCGTGGATGCCGCCGCGCGAATGGACGTGATCCGCAAGCTGTGCTCATTCGAGAATCGGCTGGCGGGGACCGACGCCGAGCGGCGGGCGGCGAACTGGCTCGCCACTCGCCTTCGCGACGGCGGGCGGCGCGCCGAGATCGAACCCACCTATGTACACCCGCAGTACGGGCTCGTCCACGCCGCGCACTGCGCCCTCGGATTCGGAGCCAGCCTGTTGGCCATCGTCCAGCCCGCAATCGGATTCGCGATCGTGCTCGCGACCGCGGTCTCGATGTACCTGGACCTCAACTACCGCAGGTACCTGCTGCGCCGGCTGTTCTTCCGCCGCGCCTCGCAGAACGTCGTTGCCCCCGGCAAGCATCCCGACGCCCCCGCGCGCGTCCTCCTCTGCGCCCACTACGACGCCGCGCGAACCGGAGCGGCCTTCAATCCGAAGCGAGTCGCGCGCGGCGCGCGGCTCACCGCCCGCCTCCGGATCCCCATTGGGCCCTTCCGAATCCTGTTCTGGTCGCTCGCCATCCTGCTGCCGATTCTTGGCGCCCGGATGGCCGGTTTCGACTCGACGCTGATCTCGCTCCTCCAGCTCCCCCCCACCCTGGTCCTCCTGGTCGGCGTCTTTCTGCTCACCGACATCGCACTCTCCGGGGTCGTCCCCGGTGCCAACGACAACGCCTCCGGGGTCGCGACCGTGCTCTCGCTCGCCGAGGAGCTCGACACGGACCCGCCCGCCAACCTCGACGTCTGGGTGCTGCTGACCGGCGGCGAGGAGTGCCTACAAGAGGGGATGCGCTCCTTCGTTCGCGCCCATCGCGCCGACTTCGACCGCGCGACCACCTACTTCATCAACGTCGACACCGTCGGTCACGGCACCGTCCGCTTCGAGGTTGGCGCCGGCTGGGTCGTCACGTACCGGCTCGATCGACGCCTGGTGCAGCTGTGTGCGGCGATCGCAACCGCCGACCGCGAGGACTCGGATCGCTACCAGGCGCGGCCCCTGCTCCACGGCCTCGCCGGCGACTCGATGCCGCCCAGCATCGCGGGCTTCCCAGCGACCGCGATCACCTGTCTCAACGACCTGAACTACGTCCCGGAATACCACACCCTGAACGACACGCCCGACCGCGTCGACGCGGCCGCACTCGACCGTGCCCACGGCTTCGCGCTCGAGCTGCTGCGGGCCCTCGACCGCGACATCGGCCGCCGCACCTCTCGGTGATATAAGCGGACCGTGGCACGCCCGGCCGCCAACGCCAAGCAGCGCGGGGAGCTCCTCTGGGAGCCCTCCCCCGAGAGCGTCGAGCGCGCGACGATGACCCGCTACATGCGCTGGCTGGCGGCCGAGCGCGGGCGCACGTTCGCGGACTACGAGGCGCTCTGGGAGTGGTCGGTCGCCGGGCTGGAGGAGTTCTGGGCCTCGATCTGGGACTTCTTCGAGGTCGAGGCGTCGTCTCCCTACTCCGAGGTCCTGCCGGAGCGCGCGATGCCGGGCGCCAGGTGGTTCGAAGGGGCCGAGCTGAGCTACGCCCAGCACATCTTCCGCGGCAAGCGCGACACCGACATAGCGGTGTTGCACGCGTCAGAGCTGCGCCAGCTCGGCGAGCTGCGCTGGGGAGAGCTCCGCGAGCAGGTCGCCAGCGTGGCCGACGGACTCCGCGAGCTGGGTGTCGAGCGCGGTGACCGCGTGGTCGCCTATCTCCCCAACATCCCCGAGACGCTGATCGCCTTTCTGGCGACGGCGTCCATAGGCGCCGTCTGGTCGAGCTGCTCGCCCGACTTCGGCGCGTCGAGCGTCGCTGACCGCTTCGCGCAGATCGAGCCGAAGGTGTTGTTCTGTGTCGACGGCTACCGCTACAACGGCAAGGACTTCGACCGCATCGAGACCGTCGCAGGGCTCCAGCGCGAGATGCCGACGGTCGAGCGCACGATCGTCGTTCCCTACCTCGACCCCACTCCCGACCTCTCGTCCTTGCGGTGCGCCACCACCTGGGCCGAGTTGCTCGCCGCTGGCGAGGGCGCGGAGCTTCGGTTCGAGCAGGTTCCCTTCGACCATCCGCTCTGGGTCCTGTACTCGTCGGGGACCACCGGCCTGCCGAAGGCGATCGTCCAGGGCCAGGGCGGCATCCTGCTGGAGCACCTGAAGAAGCTCCACCTGCACGTGGACGCACAGGACGAAGACCGCATCTTCTGGTTCACGACCACCGGCTGGATGATGTGGAACTTCCTCGTCGGGGTGCTGCTGACGCCCGCCTCGATCGTCCTCTACGACGGTAGTCCGGGGCACCCGGACATGGACGTGCTGTGGGACCTGGCCCAGCAGACCGGGATGAGTTGCTTCGGCACCAGTGCCAGCTACGTGGCGGCCTGCATGAAAGCCGGGGTCGAGCCATCCTCGAGCCGCGACCTCGAGCGCCTCCGCGCCGTCGGCTCCACGGGCTCGCCGCTCTCGCCCGAGGGCTTCGAGTGGGTCTACGAGCACGTCGGCCGTGACACCTGGCTGTTCTCCACCAGCGGCGGCACGGACGTCTGCACCGCGTTCGTGGGCGGCGTCCCGCTGCTGCCTGTCTACCGCGGGGAGCTCCAGGGTCGCTCGCTGGGGGCCGCGGTGGAGGCGTTCGACGATCAGGGAAACTCGGTCGTCGACCAGGTCGGGGAGCTCGTGATCACCGAGCCGATGCCCTCGATGCCGCTGTTCCTGTGGGGCGACGACGACGGCTCGCGCTACCGGGCCAGCTACTTCGAGCAGTTCCCGGGCGTCTGGCGGCACGGGGATTGGATC
>Ga0307312_10001106_pt1 | contig 13566 bp, 14 predicted proteins | sample ER_DNA_202_FD_194489 | JGI IMG/M metagenome (GOLD analysis project Ga0307312, IMG submission 194489) | Bulk soil microbial communities from the East River watershed near Crested Butte, Colorado, United States - ER_DNA_202 | ecosystem: Environmental > Terrestrial > Soil > Floodplain | place...
TCCGAGCGGCGGAAAGGTCGCCAACCGTGACGAACAGGTGGCTGAGCCCTGGTTCCCTCGTCACCAGCCGCCCTCGTCGCGGATGAGCCGATGCAGGACGCGGGCAGCCACGGCGCGTCGGTAGTCGGCGCTCGAGCGGACGTCGTCGATCGGCTCGATTTCGCTGGCCAGGGTCGAGGCGGCATGGTCGGCGACCGCCTCGGTCGGCGCCGCGCCCTCCAGCACAGCCTCAGTGACGGGCGCGTGGACCGGCGTTGCCGCCACCGAGCCGAGGGCCAGGTGCACGTTGGCCCAGGGCGCGTCAGCCGCCTCGTCCGCCTGCCAGGCGAGGGCCATGACGACCTTGCTGATCGCCTGCGCCCGCCGCGTGCCGACCTTGCGATAGCGGACGCGTCGGCCCGTGGCGAGGGGAATGCTGATCCGGAGCAGCAGCTCATCCGGCTGGAGCGCGGTCTGACGGTAGCCCGGCCAGAACTCACGGGCGGCGATCCAGCGCTCGCCGTCACCCTTGCCGGCGACCAGCTGCGCGTCGCAGGCGAGCAGGAGGGGCAGCATGTCGCCGGCGGGCGACGCGTTGGCCGCATTCCCCCCGATCGTCCCGCGATTCTGAATCTGGGCGGCGCCGATGGTCGCCGCGGCGTCCGCAAAGGCCGGCAGAAACTCGGCGATGAGGGGCGATCGCCGCAGCTCGGCGTAGGTGGTCAGGGCCCCGATGACGAGCGCATTTGATTCGACGCGGATCCCGCGCAGCTCGTCCAAGTGCCAGATGTCGATGACCCGGTCGGGCGGGTCGCCGAGCTCGCCCGTGATCTGGACGAGCAGGTCGGTACCGCCCGCCACCGGCCGATACCGGTCGGCGGCGAGGAGGGCGTAGGCGTCGGCCAGGCTGCGGGGCGAGGCGACCGGCGGCTCGACGGGCATTGGTCAGGCTGGTCCGAGGTCGGCGAGACGACGCCGTTTCGCAGACAGCGCGATCGCCTCGACGATCTTGGTGTAGCCGGTGCAGCGGCACAGGTTGCCGGCGATCGCCTCGCGAATGGCATCGTCGCTGACCGAGCCACCGGTCGACAGAAACGCCTCAGCGGCCACTAGCATCCCCGGCGTGCAGATCCCGCATTGGGCGCCCCCCGTCTCCAGGAAGGCCGCCTGCAGGTCGCTCAGTGCGGCCTCGGTCCCGAGCCCCTCGACCGTGCGAACGCTCGTCCCCTCGACCTGGCAGACCGGCACCAGGCACGCATCGACCACCGCGCCGTCGACGAGGACGCTGCACGCGCCGCACTCGCCCTCGCCGCAGCCCTCCTTGGTCCCGGTCAGGGCCAGTTCCTCCCGAAGCACGTCGAGCAGGCGGCGCATCCCCGGCACCTCGAGCTCGACCGGATCGCCGTTGACGAAGAAGCGGTAGCTCATGCGGCGCCTCGCTTCGGCGCGGGAGCGCTCACGCCGGGGGGAGCTGGGGTCGGTGCGCCTGTCAGCGCGGCGAGGATGCGCTCCGGGGTGGCGGGCAGGTCGTGGATCCAAACGCCCGTCGCGTCGTGGATCGCTGCCACTACCGCCGGCGCCCCGACGTCCATCGGCAGCTCCCCGATCCCCTTGGCGCCGTGGGGAGCCCCCGAGAACGGCTTCTCGACCAGGATCGCCTCCATCCGCGGAGCGTCGAGCGCGGTCGGGATCAGGTAGGTGGCCAGCCGATCGTTGAGGTAGCGACCGTCCACCAGCTTGATCTCCTCGATCGTGGCGTATCCGATTGCCTGCAGCGTGCCGCCCTCGACCTGCCCCTCGGCCAGCACCGGGTGGATGATGCGGCCCGCGTCGTCGGCCGAAACCACATCCCGGACCGTCACCTCGCCGGTATCGAGGTCGACCTCGACGCGCGCGACGGCACAGGCCCAGCCGAAGGCGGGGTAGGCGTCCCCGGTGTAGGTGGCGTCGTCGAAATGGACGTTGGGATACGGCTCGAAGTGCTCGTCGACGCGCAGCCCGCCATGCTCGAGCGCGAAATCGTGATAGGAGTCGACGAACGGGCGGTCGGTTGCCGCCTCGACCTGGGCGCGCAGCCGTCGCGCCGCCTTGACGATCAGCCCGCCGACCACCATCGCGGTGCGGGACGCCACCGTCGGCCCGGAGTCGGGGACCACGCTGGTGTCCTGCGGGGCGACCTCCACCGCCTCACCCTCGACTCCCAGCTCGGCGGCGACCAGCTGCGGGAAGATGGTCTTGGTGCCCTGGCCCATCTCCGTCTGCGCCGACAGGACCCTGATCGCGCCCTCATCGGTCAGCTCCACGGAGGCGACCCCGGCGATGTGCACCTCGCCCGAGCCCGTGAACCCGGCGCCGTGCCAGCCCATCGCCAGCCCGATCCCCGAGGCGACGCGCGCGCTGGGCTGCCGCGCTTCGCGCGCCCTTCGCGTCTGCTCGCTGTGGCGGGAGAAGTCGCTCGCCTCGGCCGCGGCCTCCAGGACGTCCAGTGCGGCGACGCTCTCGCGGAGCACCTGGCCCGTGGGCGTCGTGTCGCCCTCCCGATACGCCCAACGCCGGCGGAGCTCCAGCGGGCTGATCGAGAGCGCCTCCGCGATGCGGTTGACCTGCATCTCGGCGGCGAACTCGGTCTGCGGAGCGCCGAAGCCGCGGAAGGCGCCGTTGGGCGGCGTGTTGGTCGCCATAGAGCGACCGCTGATGTGCACGTTCGGGCACCGATACGGGCCACCGGCGTGCAGCACCCCACGTGACAGGACCACGGGCGTGAGGGTGCAGTACGCGCCGCCGTCCATCACCACGTCGATCTCCTGGACGACGAGGCGGCCGTCGCGCATGATGCCCGTTCGATGATGGACCACGGCGGGATGGCGCTTGGTGGTGGCGCTCAGGTCCTCGTGGCGGTCGTAGATCATGCGTACCGGCTTACCAAGCTTCCGCGCCAGCAGGGCGGCGTGCAGCGCGATCATCGACGGGTACTCCTCCTTGCCGCCGAAGCCGCCCCCGGTCTCGGCCTGCACCACTACCGCCTGCGCATCGGTGAGCTGCAGGGAGCGCTTCAGGGCGCGGTGGATGTAGTACGGGCACTGGCACGACCCGTGGACGGTCATGCCGTCGTCGGCGTGCGGGACCGCGATCATGGCCTGGTTCTCGATGTAGAGCTGCTCCTGGTGGCCGACGCGGTACGTCCCCTCGACCACCAGCTCGGCCTCGGCGAACCCCGCCTTCAGGTCACCCCGCCCGACCTCGAGATGCGAGAACTCCTCAGTCGACTCGAGCGGATCGAAGACCGCCGGCAGGCGCCGGGTGCGAACCTTCAGGTGCCGCTTGGCCGCCCGCAGCGTCTCGCGATCGGCCGCGGCGATAAGGCAGAGCGCCTCGGCCTGGTGCCGGATCTCGCCGTCGATCGGCACGAGGATCGGCTGGTCGTCGCGGATCAGGCTTACCACGTTGTCGCCCGGGATGTCGGCCGCGGTGACGACCACGACCTGGCTCCAGTCGAAGGTGTCGTCCAGGTCGATGCCCAGCAGGGTTGCGTGCGGCTCGGTCGAGCGAATCGTGGCGCCGTACCAGGCGCCGGGGAAGACGAGGTCGTCCGCGTACTTCGCGACGCCGGTGAGCTTCGCCGGACCCTCCCGCCGCAGCGGTCCTCGGGGAGAGGCGCGCCCCGGAGTGGGGACCCCCGGTGGGACGATCAACGCGTCGGGCGCGGCGAGCTCCTTGGTGCCCGGGGGCAGGACCCGCGTCATGAGGCACTCTCCTCCTGGCCCGACGATAGCACTCGGCCGATCACGGCCGCCCCCGGCGGAGGGCGCGCCCAGGGAGCGCGCCGGTATGGACGTTGGCGTCCACCACCAGCTGCCCGTTGACCGCCACGTGCTCGATCCCGTCGGGATATTGGCGGGGCTGGTCGTAGGTCGCGTTCGAGCGAACGCGCGCCGGGTCGAAGACCACCAGATCGGCCCAGAAGCCATCGCGCAGCAGGCCGCGATCCGTCAGCCCCAGGCGAGCGGCCGGTGCGCCGGTCATCTTGCGCACCGCCTCCTCCAGCGACAGCCGCCGCTCGTCGCGGACGAACTGGCCCAGGATCCGCGGGAACGACCCGTAGGTGCGCGGCGAGGGTTTGTCGCCGAGGAAGGTCGAATCGGTGCCGACCATGCCGACCGGGTGGCTCACGAAGTGGCGGAGCGTCTCGCTCCACGGTCCGCTGCTGACCTGCGCGACCCCGAGGTTCTCGCCCAGCAGGAGGTCGCAGATCGAGTCGACCGCATCGCGCCCGGTCTCGTCCATGACTTCGGCGAGGGTGCGGCTCTCCCAGCCCATGTTCTCTGGTCGTGTAAAGGCGCCGAGCTTCAGGTCGGCCCAACCGGCCGCGCTCGTGTAGGCGGCGCCGCGCGCCGCGAGCTCGTCTCGCAGCCGGTCGCGCACCATTGGATCGGCGAGCCGCTGCTTCAGCGGGGCCGGCCCGCCGGCTTGGACCCAGAGCGGCAGCTGGATCAGGAGCCGCGTCGACGCCCACTCGAATGGGTAACTGTCGAAGGTGACGTCCATGCCCGCCGTTCGGGCGTCGTCGACGAGGCGCAGCAGCTCCTCCGGGCCGCCGGGGTGCGTCTGCCGGTGGTAGAAGTGGGTCAGGTGCACCGGCCCCTCACCCCGTCGCCCGATCTCGATCGCCTCGCGGAACGGGTCCAGGAACCGGTCGCCGAGCGCGTAGCGCACGTGGGTGTGATAGAAGCCGCCGCCCTTGGCCGCCTCGGCGGTGAGGGCCGCCAGCTCATCGGTCGAAGCGTACGCACCGGGTGGGTAGTCGAGGCCGCTCGAGATGCCGAATGCGCCCTCCTGCAGCGCCTCGCGCAGCGCGGCGCGCATATTGGCAAGGCCCCGCTCGTCGGCCGGCGCATCCTCCCAGCCGATGGCGCCGATGCGAAGCGCGCTGTTGCCGATCATGACCGCCACGTTCACTGCCTGGCCACGGTCGTAGCGACCGACGTAGCTCGCCACGCTTCCCCAGTCGTAGGCGATCTCCGGGCGCCCATCGAGGCCGGCATTGAGATCCACGAACGCGTGGAGATCCTCTGGGCGATGGAACGGGGCATAGCCGTTGCCGTCGACGCCGATCACCTCGCTGGTGACGCCCTGGCGCACCTTCGGCTCGTGGCGTGGATCGGCCAGGATCACCAGCCCGCCGTGCGAGTGCAGGTCGATGAACCCGGGCGCCACCACCATGCCGGCCGCGTCGATGGTGCGCCCCGCCCGCGGTCGCCATTCGGCATCACCGAGGTGAAGCCGGCCGTCCAGGCAGGCCACCGTCCCGGCTCGGGCGGGCTCGCCACTGCCATCAACCACAGAGCCGCCGGTGACCAGGAGATCGACGGCCTCAGGCCCGCTCACGCGTCGCTCCAGGCCTGCAGTTCCACGATGTTGCCCTCCTGGTCGGCCACATAGCACCAGGTCACGGCTCGGCCGTCCGCGGTCAGGGTCGTGACGACCTCGCCCACCGCCGAACCGCCCGCCGAGAGCACCTCCGCCTGGGCCGCGGGGACGTCATCAACCGCGAAGGCGATGTGTCCCCAGCCGGGCCTGTTGGCCGCCGGCGGAAGCGGCTTTCCCTCGCGGTCGTAGGCGTAGATCTCCAGCGTCGGTCCCTGCACTCCGTGGCCCGGCAGTCGCAGGTGGACGCCGCGCAGACCCGAACCGGGAACGCCCGTCCCGGCCTCCAGGGTCGGGCCGCGGTAGTCGCGCTCGGGCGGCACCGGTTCGCAGCCGAAGAGGTCGATGTAGAAGCCGGCCAGGCGACGCCAGTCGCGCGCCACCAGGTTCGTGTGGCCATAGCGCGCCTTCATCGGGGCCATGCGGCGCAGTCTAATAGTCCGATGAACGTGAACCGACCGGTCGGCGCCGTGATCCTGGCGGCCGGGGCGTCGCGCCGCTACGGCAGTCCGAAGCAGCTGGCCATGGTCGACGGCCGCACCCTGCTCGACCACGCCATCGAGAGCGCTGTCACGGCCGCTCTCGCCCCGGTGGCGGCGGTGGTGCCGGTCTGGCTGTCGCGCCCCGCGCGCCTCGACCAGGCCTGGCTGCGCTGGGTCCGAAACCCGTTCCCGGAGCGGGGGATGGGCCTCTCGCTGCGGCTGGGCCTCGAGGCGCTCGGCGACGAGGTGTCTGCCGCCGTGATCCTCCTCGGCGACCAGCCGCGCATGCCGGCCGCTACCATCGCGGCCGTGATCGGAGCCAGGGGAGCCCTACCCATAGTCGCCGCGCTGGCGGACGGCGTCCTGGCGCCGCCAGTGCTGCTCGAGCGCACCCACTTTCACCTGGCCGGCGGCCTGACCCGCGACGCGGGACTGCGCGAGGTGCTGCGATCGAACCTCGACCTGGTGACCGCCGTGCAGGTGGCCGGCCACGCCCCGGACGTGGATCTCCCCGACGACCTTGATCGCCTCTCTCGGCAGGGCACGGGATGAGTAGAATCGGTCACATGTTCGATTCGGCGTCAGGGACGGCCCTTCGATGACCATCGAGCGCATCGCCAGCGCCGCCGTCGCGGAGGACGAGGTCGCGCTCGAGGCGACGGTTCGGCCACGCCGGCTCGACGAGTTCGCCGGGCAGCTGCGGATCAAGGAGAACCTGGCGATCCTGATCGACGCCGCTCGCCACCGGGAGGAGCCGGTCGATCACATCCTCCTGTACGGACCTCCAGGGCTCGGCAAGACGACCCTCGCCAACATCGTCGCCGCCGAGATGGGCGCCCAGATTCGCACGACCTCCGGCCCGGCGATCGAGCGGGCCGGGGACCTGGCGGCGGTGCTCACCGCCCTGAACAAGGGCGACGTCCTCTTCATCGATGAGATTCACCGGCTGTCGCACGTGGTCGAGGAGATCCTCTACCCGGCGATGGAGGACTTCGCCCTGGACGTTGTGCTGGGCAAGGGCCCTGGCGCGCGAACCGTTCGGCTGCAGATCGAGCCGATCACGGTCATCGGCGCGACCACGCGAGTTGGCAGCATCACCGGTCCGCTGCGCGACCGATTCGGCGTGACGCATCGGCTCGACTACTACAGCCAAGACGACCTGGAGCAGATCCTGCGTCGCAGCGCTGACATCCTGGGAGTGGCGCTCGATCCCGAAGCGGCCACGACGGTCGCCCGGCGCAGTCGAGGAACGCCGCGGATCGCCAACCGGCTCCTCAAGCGGGTGCGCGACTTCGCACAGGTCCGTGGCAGCGGCGACGGGGTGGTCACGCCCCAGCTGGCGACCGATGCCCTCGATCTGCTCGAGATCGACGAGCGCGGGCTCGACGCCCTCGACCGGCAGCTCCTGCGGGCGATCGCGGAGCACCACGGTGGCGGCCCGGTCGGCCTGCAGACAATGGCGGCCACCATCTCGGAGCCAGTGGAGACGCTCGAGGACGTGATCGAGCCGTACCTGATGCAGATCGGCCTCCTGGCTCGCACCTCGCGCGGGCGCCAGCTGACCCCGGGTGCCTGGGAGCACCTGGGCCTGACACCGCCGGCCCGCTCGCCCGAGACCCAGCCGGGGCTGTTCGACTAGCCGATGTCCCCCGAGCTCGGCCGGTTCCTGGTCGTGATCGGCGTGATCCTGGTCGTGGTCGGGACCCTGGCGATCGCCGGGATCCGCCTTCCGTTCGGCCGCCTGCCGGGGGATATCGCGATCACCGGAGACCGCGGCGGGCTCTACATCCCGCTCGGCACGATGCTCGTCATCTCGATTGTCCTGACGCTGCTCTTCAACCTGTTTTCGCGGCGCTGAAGGGGGGCGCGCACGGGCGCGCGGAAACCCGCTCCAGCCGCCTTCGGCCGGAGTAGGATCGCCGCGGTCGCGCCCTCGGTCGCTCCGACCCGGGACGGACCCGCATGGACGGAGGGCAGGGATACCGTGGAGTCCTTCTTCAAGCTGAAAGAGCGGGGGACAGACTTCGGCACGGAGGTTCGGGCGGGCTTGACCACGTTCATGGTCATGGCCTACATCCTCTTCCTCAACGGCGCGATCCTGACCGCGGGGTTCGCGGCCACCGGCAACGCGAACGCGCACTGGGATCTCGCAACGGTCGCCGCCGGGACAGCACTCGTGGCGGGCGTGATGACCATTGCCATGGGGCTCGTGGCGAACTACCCATTTGCCCTGGCCGCGGGACTTGGCATCAATGCGATCGTCGCCTTCTCGCTCACCGGACGCGGCCTTTCCGCCGCCGGCGCGATGGGCGTCATCGTGATCGAGGGTCTGCTGGTCACCCTCTTCGTGCTGGTTGGCCTCCGCGAGGCGATCATGAACGCCGTCCCGGTCTCGCTGAAGCGAGCCATCGGCGTCGGCATCGGTCTCTTCATCCTCTTCATCGGGTTCGCCAACGGCGGCCTGATCAAGAGCAACTCGCCGGCCACGCTCGTGACGGTGTCGTTTCCCACGACCCCTGAGCAGTGGGTCTTCCTGGCAGGCCTCGTGATCACGATCGTGCTCTACGTGATGCGCATCAAGGCCGCCCTGGTGATCAGCATCCTGGTTACGACCGTGATCGCCCTTCTCGCGGGCGTTGCGCACATTCCCCCGGCGAAGGACCTGATCGTCTCGCCGAGCTTCGCGACCCTGGGTCAGTTCGACATCGGCCAGGTCTTCAGCGTCCTGCCGATCGTGACAGCGCTGCTCGTCATCTTCGCGATCATGCTGACCGACTTCTTCGACACCATGGGCACGATCACCGGCGTTGCCGCCGAGGCCGGGCTCGCCAACCCGGACGGGTCGGTGCCTGGCGTTGGGCGCGCCCTGCTGGTCGACTCGCTGGCGGCCGTCGCCGGCGGCGCGGCCGGGGTCAGCTCCAACACCACCTACATCGAGAGTGCCGCGGGTGTCGCGGACGGCGGACGCACGGGCCTGACGTCGGTCACCACCGGCATCCTCTTCCTGCTGGCGATCCTCCTCTCTCCGATCGCCCTCATCGTGCCGGCTCAGGCGACCGCGCCAGCCCTCGTGCTGGTCGGCTACCTGATGTTCACCCTGATCAAGGACATCCCGGTCGGCGACGTGGAGGAGGGCCTCCCGGCGCTCCTAACCATGATCCTCATGCCGCTGACGTATGACATCACCGTCGGCATCGGCGCCGGCTTCATCAGCTGGGTGCTGATTAAGGTGGTGCGCGGCAAGACCGCCGAGATCCACTGGCTGATGTGGGTCGTGGCGATCGCCTTCCTCGTCTTCTTCGCCCAGGACTGGATCACCAGCGTGATCGGGTAGTCCTGCGCTTCCCACCCCGATGGCGCCCGGCCGGGCCCTCCGGCCGGGCGCTACGCTGTCCGGGACGATGACGTCCGAACCGACCGCTGCCCGCCTGCGGGTCGACGACTTCGACTACCAGCTCCCCGCTGACGCGATCGCCCAGATCCCGGCCGAGCCGCGCGACGCGGCCCGTTTGCTGGTTCTGGAGCGCGCGACCTCCACGCCCGGCCGGCCCGCTCTGGAGCACCGGATCTTCCGCGAGCTTGGCGAGCTGCTCCACGCCGGCGACCTGCTGGTCGTCAACGACTCTCGTGTCATCCCTGCCCGCCTGCCGGCCACACGACCAGGCGGGGGCTCGGCGGAAATCCTCATGCTGCGATCGCTGGACGACGACCCTGAACGATGGGAGGCCCTGGTCCGTCCGTCGCGCCGCATCCCTCCCGGCACGACCCTCGTCCTGCGCAGCGGGGCTTCCGTCGAGGTGGAGGAGCGGGTCGGCGAGGGGACGCGCGCGGTACGCTTCGCCGGTGACCCGCTGGCCATCATGGCCGAGGACGGCGAGACACCGCTGCCACCTTATATCCACGACCGAACCACGCCCGCCGAGCGCTACCAGACGGTCTACGCCCGTCCACCCGGCTCGGCGGCGGCGCCGACGGCCGGGATGCACTTCACCGGCGAGCTGCTGCGCTCGCTAAGCGAGGCGAAGGTCCGCCTCGCCAGCGTGACCCTCCACGTCGGACTGGACACCTTCCGCCCGCTGGAGGGGGCCTTCGTCGACGAGCACCGGATTCATCGTGAGTGGTACGAAGTCCCGGAGCGCACGAGCGCGATCATCCGCGAGACGCGGCGTGCTGGCAGCCGGGTTGTCGCCGTCGGCACGACCAGCGTGCGGGTCCTCGAGACAGCCGTCCGGGACGCGACACGGACTGGGTGGACCGACCTCTACATCACCCCGCCCCACCCCTTCGTCGCGGTTGACGCCCTGATCACGAACTTCCACTTGCCGCGCAGCTCGCTGCTGCTGCTGGTGACCGCATTCGTGCAGGCGGGTATGCCCACGGCCTCGGCACTCGGCGCGCGCGACACGCTGCTGGCGGCCTACCGGGCGGCCCTGGCCGATGGGTATCGATTCTTCAGCTTCGGCGACGCGATGTTCGTCGCGTAGGCTGCCCGCATGGCCCCACCGATCACCTTTGCCTCGCGCCCGACCGGCGTTGGCCGGGCGCGACTTGGCTCGCTGACCACCCCTCACGGCACCGTCGACACCCCGCAGTTCATGCCCGTCGGCACGCAGGCCACGGTCAAGGCCCTCACGCCCGGCGACCTGCGGGCAGCCGGCGTCCAGATGATCCTGGCCAACACCTACCACCTCTCGCTGCGGCCCGGACACGAGCGGATCGCGCGCCTGGGCGGCCTGCATCGGTTCATGGGCTGGGAGGGACCGATCCTGACCGATTCCGGCGGCTTCCAGGTCTTCAGCCTCGCCCACCTCGGGAGGGTCGATGAGGATGGGGTCACCTTCGCCAGCCACCTGGACGGATCGCCGCAACGTCTCACGCCGGAGCGCGCGGTCGAGATCCAGGAGGCCCTGGGGAGCGACATCGCCATGGCCTTCGACCAGCTCGTGGACGCCACCCTGGGGTCGTCAGAGGTGGCGGCCGCGATGGAGCGCACCCATCGTTGGGCCGAGCGCTGCCTGGCCGCTCACCAGCGCGAGGACCAGGCGCTCTTCGGGATCGTGCAGGGCGGGGTGGACCCCAATCTCCGCCGAGCCAGCGTGGCCGCGATCGCGGCGCTCCCCTTCGACGGGATCGCGATCGGGGGGCTGTCGGTCGGGGAGTCGAAGGATGAGATGGCGGAGACCCTCGACGTGGTGGCGGAGTCGCTGGCCGGGGACCCGCGGGTGCGCTACCTGATGGGCGTCGGCGCGCCGCCCGACTTCTTCAACGCCGTCGAGCGCGGGATCGACCTGTTTGACTGCGTCCTGCCGACGCGGGTGGCGCGAACCGGGCAGCTGTGGACCAGCCGGGGCAAGCTGAACCTGCGCAATGCCCGCTTCCTCGACGACCCCGGTCCGCCCGACGCCGAGTGCAGCTGCGAGACCTGCCGCAACCACTCCCGCGCCTACCTGGCGCACCTCTTCCGGGCCGAGGAACTGCTCGCCTATCGGCTCTCCTCGGTCCACAACGTCACCTATACTCAAGACCTCATGCGGCGGCTCCGTCTTGGACTCGAGGACGGGTCGTACGGGACGCTGCGAGATGCTGTCACGGCCCACTACGGGGCACCGGGACGAGAACCGATAAGCGGGCGCTAACCGGCCGGTAAGGCTCGATCCGCCAGGCTCCGGGCACCTCGACCGGCCCATATCGGGAGGTCCAGCACAATGGCCAAAGGCCGCGATCGACCGCGTCACCAGGAGAAGCGGAAGCCGAAGGACAAGGCGCCAAAGGTCCAGCCGGCATCGGCCTACGAGCAGCCGATGAACGTCGAGGTGATCAAGAAGAAGCGCAAGCCGCGCAGCGAACCCGGCCCGGAGGCTTGACCTGAACCGCCACCGGGAGTGAAGAGAGAAGGAGCCCACGCGATCATGGACGCCCCGGTGGCATCAGCCGAGACCCAGACCCCGACCCAGCGCAACGGCGAGCGTGGACGCGCCGTCGATGCCGCCATCACCCAGATCGAGAAGCAGTTCGGCCGCGGGGCGATCATGCGCCTCGGGGACAAGGGCGCGAAGATGCAGGTCGAGGTCGTCCCGACCGGCTCCATCGCACTCGACCTGGCGCTCGGGGTGGGCGGCGTCCCGCGCGGGAGGATCACCGAGATCTTCGGTCCCGAGTCGAGCGGAAAGACGACCCTCTGCTACCACATCGCCGCCAACGCCCAGCGCGCCGGCGGGATCGTGGCCTTCATCGATGCCGAGCACGCCCTGGACCCGAGCTACGCCAAGAACGTGGGCCTCAATGTCGACGAGCTCCTCGTCTCCCAGCCGGACACCGGCGAGCAGGCGCTCGAGATCGCCGAGACGCTGATCCGCAGCAACGGGGTGGACGTCGTGATCATCGACTCGGTGGCGGCCCTCGTGCCGCGCGCCGAGATCGAGGGCGAGATGGGGGACAGCTTCGTGGGCCTGCAGGCACGGCTCATGAGCCAGGCGCTGCGCAAGCTGACCGGCGCCATCAACCGCAGCAACACGGCGCTGATCTTCACCAACCAGCTGCGCGAGAAGATCGGCGTCATGTTCGGCAACCCCGAGACGACGCCCGGCGGACGAGCGTTGAAGTTCTACTGCTCGGTCCGCCTGGACATCCGTCGCATCGAGACCCTCAAGGCGTCCGCGGGCGACGCGATCGGATCCCGCACCCGCGTCAAGGTGGTGAAGAACAAGGTCGCCAGCCCGTTCCGGCTGGCCGAGTTCGACATCATGTACAACGAGGGGATCAGCCGCGAGGGCGGCCTGCTCGATGTCGGCATCGCCGCCGGCATCCTCTCGAAGACCGGCGCCTGGTTCAACTACGGCGAGACGCGCCTGGGCCAGGGACGCGAGAACTCCCGCGATTTCCTGAAGGCGCACCCCGAGCTCGCGGATCGGGTCGAGGCCGAGATCCGCGGCACGGTCGCCTCGATCGAGGTCGGGGTCGAGGGGATCCCCGAGGCGGAATAGGGGAGAGCCGGCGAGGTCATGCCGGGGCGCCGGCGACGACAGATCCCCGACGCGGAGCGCACTCCGCCGGACCCCGAAGCCGCGATGGAGATCGCCGTTCGCTTCCTCGGCACACGTCCCCGAACCCGCTGGGAGCTGGAGCGGCGGCTTCGCAAGGCGGCGGCGACAGACGAGGTGATCACGGACACGCTCGACCGCCTGGCTGCGATGGGATACGTCGACGACCTGGCCTTCACGCGCTGGTGGGCCGAGCAGCGTGATCGCCACGCGCCCCGCGGGCGCCGCATGGTCGAGGCCGAGCTGCGCCAGCACGGCGTCCCTCGCGACGTCCTCGAAGAGTTGCGCGGGACCGAGCTGGCCGAGCCCGCGCGCGACGGCGAGACGCTCCCGGCCAGCGAAGCCGAGCGGGCCCGGGTCGCCCTTGATCGCCACCTCCGCGGGCGGCCAGTTCCGGACCAAGCCGGGGCGCGGCAGCGGCTCGGCGCTTTCCTGATCCGTCGCGGATTCGACCCGGATACGGTCCGCGCCACCCTGCGCACGGCTGCAACCGAAAGTACCCCCGGGGGGAGTACTGCTGACCCGGATGGCTTACAGGACGAAGGTACGTAACGTCCGCCGCAGGTGACGAGACGCGTTACCACAGGCGACGGCCTGAAAAAGGCAAACCCATCGCGAGGTGGGGACGCAAAGCCAGGGGT
>Ga0307312_10001107_pt1 | contig 13562 bp, 14 predicted proteins | sample ER_DNA_202_FD_194489 | JGI IMG/M metagenome (GOLD analysis project Ga0307312, IMG submission 194489) | Bulk soil microbial communities from the East River watershed near Crested Butte, Colorado, United States - ER_DNA_202 | ecosystem: Environmental > Terrestrial > Soil > Floodplain | place...
GGGCTATTGGTGGGTCGGCTTGCTGGCAGTGATCGGTGCAATCATTGGTTTTCGCGCGTTGGTCCGCAGTGAGGAAGGACGCATCGGGTGGGATCGCTTCCAGTTGCTGATCCCTGGATACGGAAGAGTCATTCGTCACCGCTACTACGCGCAGTTCTCGCGCACACTGGGAACTTTAATGGAAAATGGAGTTCCGCTGCTCCGCGCGCTTGATCTGGTAACTGAAATTGCCGGCAACCGTTTTCTGGAAATCAAGCTTCGCGACGTGCGCAGGGCAGTCATCGATGGCGCGACGCTCTCCGCTGCTCTGCAAGAGCAAAAAATGTTTCCGGATTTGTTTACCGACATGATGGCGGTAGGAGAACAAACCGGGCATTTCGCCGAGACTATGCAAGCTATCGCTGACGTTTATGAGCGCGAACTTGACCGGAGCGTCGGCGTAATCTCGCAATTGATTCCACCGATCATCATCGTGATAATCGCGGTTCTCGTTGGACTGGTTGTCTTCAGTATTCTATCGGCGGTGTTTGAGATGACACACAGTTTGCAAGTCAAGCCGCGTTGAAAACTGAAAGCTTGCAAAGCACGTTGGGCGCGAATAACCTCGCGAGCCCAATGTTAGTTCGCGTTGCTCTTGCGATCTCCTTCGCTGCGATTTGCCGCGTAAGCGCGCAGGAAGCTTTGAGCGACGCCCTGCCCTCTCCCGCTGAAATCACTGCGCAATCTCTGCCCGACAGCGCCTGGCTTGATCTGCGCCAAAACGCGTCTCGAAATTCAAAAACCCAAAACGCGCCGGCATGGGTCGAAGCGCTCGGTCTTTTGCCGGGCGAGGCGACGGAAGGCGGTGGCACGTCGAAGAGCATCTTTCGGATTCGCGTGACGCAACCAAGCCCCGATTATCAAGTTCTCTTTTTCCGTCTGTTCTTCGACGATAAGCCGAATCAGCAGCCTGAATTGACCGTGTGGGATGAATCTGGCACACACATTTTGCGCTCAGGCGCCCTGGGCGTGGGAATGAATCTGCCCAGCTCAGATTCCGTCCTCATCCCGATGGCCGGCGCCTCCGCTATCGATATCGAGGTGCCCGGTGATGGAAAGACGATCCGCGCAGCTTATCTCGATTGGATGACAACCAGTGAAGTGGTGCATCCGGTGAACGCGGAACATCGCGATGTGATTCCCGAGCCGTTTTCATCGGTGCCGGCGCTACACGCACCCCCCGACGACGTTGAGAACTTTGGAACCGTCACCGCAACTCTCGCCGCTGACCCAATCCGGATTGATGGACAGACTCAGGAAACCGCCGCGTTTCAATTTCCAATTGAAGCGGAACCGCTAACAGCGCTGCTCACTTTCGAAATCGCCAATCCCACCATTGATGCTCCACCGGAAATTTTTCTTAACGGTCAGAATATTGGACCGGTTTCTCTAACGCTGCCGGACCTGGCTGACCCAGGTTACCGCGGCGAAACGGAACCGCTTACGCCTCAAATGCATTTCCATTATACGGGGTGGATCCGCGCCCAGAAAATTGTGCCGGCCACGGTCTTGAAAGTGGGACCGAATGATCTGGTTGTTACCAACGCAGTTGGCACCGACTCCTCTGCAATCCGCGCGACGCAGATTCAATTAAAGTATATTTGGGACAAGTCGGACTATCTTCTGCGCGCCGGCCACTAGCAATTCTTGAAGACCTGGGTAGTGTAATCGCGCACGGGACGCAGGGTCTCCTTTTTTTGAGATGAGAACGAAACGAAAACAGCAGGGCTTCACGTTACTGGAGATTATGCTCGTGGTGAGCATCATCGTGATCATATTGGGAGTAGCGATCTCAAAACTCGGCAATACAACTGCCATCGCCAAAACCATGCGGGTCCAAGCGGACGTTCAGGCGATCAAGACACAGCTACAACTTTACGAAAGCATGAACGGTTTTTATCCAACAACGGAACAGGGTTTGCAGGCTCTGGTAACCCAGCCGCAGAACGATCCGCGACCTGCTCGCTGGTATCAGTTGTTCAAAGAACTGCCAACAGATCCCTGGGGTAACGGTTATATTTATCGCAACCCTGGTTTGAAAAACCCAAGCGGTTATGACCTGTATTCCGCAGGGCCAGACCGGCAAGCGGATACCGGAGACGACGATTGGGGAGGCGGTTAGCCGCTGTGCTGCGAACCCTCGAGCCCTAATGCTTCGAGGGCTGTCTCTGGTAAGGCATCTTCGATGACGCACCTGGGTTCCGCGGAATCAAGCCCCGCGAACGGGCCCCAGGAGCCTCTCGAGACGGCATCAACTGTTGTAATTCCGCGGGTACCCCAGCAGGTAATTTCGGTGAGACTGGGTTAGGAACACTAGCAGGGTTAGTGACCAGCGGTGCAGGCATGGGCGGCGTGAACGCTCTGGAAGCAACACCTGCATTCGGCGCGGGCTGCGACAAGAGCGCCTGATTGAATGTGATAGTCGCAAAATTTCCGTCCTTGCTAATTGTCACCTTCGTCGCACCGACCTTATCCGACCATTCAATATTCGCGATGCTGTAACCGTCCACCGGCTCTCTGGTGGTAAGATATTTCTTGAAATTGTGGTCGGAAGTAGAAGCCACCGTCACCATATCGCCTTCGGGCGAACGCGCGGCATTAGCGATGTAAAGGTCTTTTGCAAAATCAGGCGTAGCCGCAGGCGCCGCGACCTCCGTGGCGACTGCGAATGGCGAATGATCCACCATCTTTGCGTAGCGATCGAAGTTAAGCTGTGGCGGCAGAGCTTCCTCAGCCTCACTGTGGATGACCCCGAGCAGAGCGAAAATGAATATTAGCGTAAGGGAATATTTCATGAGTTTGATCGTTTATTATTACTTGGTTCGTTGCGCCGGTGCAAACCAGCGAGCGATTTTAAATTTGCCACGCATCATCGTAGGATCACTGCCATCGATGGCGAGATTAACATTTTCAAATACAACAAAAGCGTCCGGTCGTTGCACGTCATAAAGGAAATGTACGAGCGGCGGCCATGGGCTTTTCGTTTCAATGGAAGCAAAAACCGTCTGGTGATACGGGGTGGTCTCTCCGGCACCAATTGCAGGATTCTCGATGAGGACGTTGTGTTTGCCCGCCACCTCTCTCAGTTGATCAAGCAGGGCGGAAGCTTCCGCGGGATCCTTCAGGACAGGTTGATGCTTCTGGATCCATTCCTCGCGTTTCGCCCAGAGGTCTCGTTCTTTCACGTAAAGAGCTTGCTCGGCTAACTGCGCTCGACGTGCCACCACTTCCTTGTGCGCGGCGCTCAGTCCGCCCAGGATCCAACTCAAAATCCAAAGATTGAGCAGCACGAAGACGCTTCCGGCAACTATCCACGAGAGCATGCGCTCGCGTGGATTCATTCGGTGGTACCACGCCGGCATCATTTTGCTCTCCCTTCTAATCGAAATTGCGCGTGGTTATTAGGCAAAATGCGAGGAGCAGCCATGTCAAATTGAAACGATCGCAGGTCTGGATTTTTCTTTACCTTCTCAATGAATTGGTAAGCCAGAGCAGCCGTATTCGCTTCGCCGTCGACGGAAATCTGCCGGGCCGACTGATTGTACGCTGTGATGCGCACGTCGGCGGACGGGAGGCTTTCGAAAAGATGCAGCAGGATTTCAACCGGATAATAGTGCGCATCAATCGCCGGTGCGAGCGCTTTCCACTTTGCCTCTGTCGCGCGCACGAACTCGGTCCCCGGCGTGTCGTGCGCGATATGCCGGTCCAGCCCGGCTATCTGAAACCGCAACAGACCGAGATACGCGAACAGGAGTAGGAGCAGCGCGCCATAACCGCCACCGATCCAAAGGAGTCGTCTTCGCCATTCTGCTTGCCTTACCAATTGCAACCGCCGCCGTCGCCAGCTTTCTGGCAACAGGTTCAGTTTTACCGGCGCGGGTGGCAGCTCGATGCCAACTATCTCGGTCGGGCCAGACAGGATTCCCTCTACCGTATACCGCATTTCATGACAGGTTTCGTCCAACAACACGTTCGGAGAGGAAGCATCGATCCCCTGCAGCTCGGCACTCAATCGCAGCTGCGGCAATTCAACCTGAAGCTGATCGCCGTTGCCGCCTTCAAACACCCTAGCAAGGCTCAGCTTGCCGTTCTCTGTCACGGCGTAAACAAGCGTCTCACCTTCTGGATAAATAAGAACAGCATTGCCACTGGGGGCATGGGTGCTCGCGCGCTGTGCGGCATACACTGTGATTTGTCGCGGGATGTAACCGCGCTCCAATAGCGGTGCCGCCATCTCAGCAAGTTGTTCGTTTCTGATTGCGACGGCTGAAACCACACTCTCGTTCTCCTCTTGCTCGATTAGCTCAAAATCCGTCGTCACTTCGTCGGCCGCGAACGGCAGCAGCTTCTCGATCTGGATCCGAAGCATGTCCGGAAACTCCGCCGGATCGATACTCGGCAGACGAAAACGCTGGGCAAGGACGGCTGAAACAGGCAAACCAAGCACAAATTCATCAGTCGCAGTGAGTAGCGGCACTGCTTCTTCGAGCGTTTGTAGCTTGCGTACGTTCCACGAGCCGTTTTGCTCAGCCGAGCGGAGAAAATTCCAGCCGTGTGCGGTTGGTATTATAAAAATAGATGGCATCCCGGCCTCGATATTAAAGCTCCTTCCAAATGAACACTTGAGGATGACCAATTCCTATTACTTGTTTTTGCACTACCATCTCCACAAGGCGCGTCACGTCGCGTGATTTTCCGGAGCTCACGATGCGGAAGACAGCATTGGGACTTTTGAAGACAACTGGGTTTTGAAGCAACTGCCCGGTCTTGAGGCCGAGCATAGCAAATGCCGTTTGCTGATCCAACTGGGCGTCGTCGGCTGTTCCATCGATTCCATCCGGACCCTGGCGCAGTTGCAGGAAACCATCGACAGAATTGTCCGGTATGCCCAAAGCGCGTAACACGTCACGCGAGGCATAGGCAAGATCGATGGCACCGCAAGTGCCTACAACGGTAAAATCTCCGTCCCAACCGGGCTTCGAAGTGAATTCAGCCCATCCACAGATTTTCTTGAGCTCATCAACCGAAGCCAGCGGCGTGTGCGCGGGACGGTAAACATCGCTCTCTGGACATGCGTTCAAGTGCTGAAGCCCTCCAATTGGCGACACCCAATCGAGCAGAGAATCTATCATGACGTCGAGGTCGTTTATGTCTATGCCTTTAAGGTTGAGATATTGGCGGAGAATTCCCAGCTTGTTCGGGTCTTCCCCTTGGGTGAGGAAGTTCAAGTTTAGACGACCACATTCACCGGTGATCTGCACGTCGTAACTTTCCCCGTCACCCACTTGCCTGTGCAAGTTTGGCGAGCTCGGCGAAATCTCCCGACTTAAGGCAACGTCGGCCCCCGAAGACGCCATTGCTTCAGCTTCCAACACACGGTTTGCATTGCTGGAAACCGCAAGGCGCGAATTGATGTTGAGCGCCCATGCGATCACCATCGCGCTGAGCAAAAATAATGCCCAAAGTGCCAACAACAGCGCAGCGCCCGCATCTGATTTCAAACTTCCAGATGGCCTCTTCATAGGATCGACATCGCTTAATACGGTGTTCGTCTCAGAGGGATAATTGCTTCCCATGGGATGGCCGCATCGGGGCGTCCCACTTTAATCTTGATAAGCGAGGGCAACCCGCGAGCTGGCCATCGCGGCAACCAAGTATTCACGCCCGGATTAAAATAGCTGATTTCGAGACTGGTCACATTTTTGATCAATGGCACCCAGGTTTCGTGTCCTTCTCCAATATCGGAATCACTCTTCGGTTTTCGCAAAAAACCAAGATCCAGCCGGTCGCTCTTTTCGTTTTCCGGTTGCAACCGCAGAGCAACTGTAAAGTCTTCCGGCGCATAGCGTGTAAGCAGGCCGGGGCCGGCGCGACAACTCCACTTTATTTCGTCGCGCTCGCGATCGCCCAGCTTAAACGGCTCTCCAATCATGTTGGCTCGCAAAGGAGTCAAGCTTTGCCACTCCGCTGTGAGCAGATCCCGCAACCCGTCATATTGCGCGTCCACGGCAGCCGTATCCGATGAGACATACAGCGCAGTCATGTTCGATTGCACAAAGCGAAAAATCGCCAGCGACATCATCCCGAGGATCCCCACTGCCAGCATGATCTCGATCAATGTGAAGCCACTCGAATTTCGAATATTGATTCTGCTTTTAGCCGGACCGATAAACATAAAACTGAATCTGTTTCGACTGCGGGACACCGGCGTGCTGCCAGTAGGCAGTCAACGTCACAAGGTTGATTCCACTTAGGAGCGAGTTATCCGGTTCGGTCAAACCCGCGGGGGCGCTTTTCTGAACCAATTTTACCATGCCATAACTGCTCTTGATCTTGAATTCCTTTCCAGTGTCAGGCACAACCGGCTCAGCTTGAATTTCTGCCATGCGATCAGATAAGATCTGTCGCACCGCACTTTCTTCCGCGCTGATCGTGCTCGCATTGAGACAATTCTCTACAGCGCGTCCGAGCGCGACGACACCGATTGCAAAGATCGCCACGCCGAGCAAAACTTCGTACAGAGCGAAAGCCCGACGAAAGTTTCGGATTTCGGACTTCGGACTTCGGATTTTCTTTTCGTCACCTTGCTGCATACTGCGTAACTTCGGGCTGCGCCGTCAGTGGCGAGTAATTCGCCGTCCACAAACCCGCTGGGCCCCTGAACTGAACCGTCGCCGGTTCACAATTTCCCGATGGCCAGAATATCCACTCCGCTGGGTGATTTCCCGCCAATGCTGCTGGCAGGGAGAGTGTCAGCAACGTTCCCTTGCTAAGACGAATTTCCGCCGTCGGTTTGGCTTCTTCGTCTTCTGCAAAACCTTCTGGACGCAGCAGGACACCGCCTTTGCCCCACACGATCAGGTAAGGGCGACGCTCAGTCACGCTTCGCTCGTGCGCCTGGCGCACAAGATTGTTGAACCCATCCATGGACTGCTTCAGTCGCCTGCTTGCAATCACGCCGCTGAAGCTGGGCACCGCCAGCATCAGCAGTAGCATCAGTATGAAGATAGACAGCGCAATCTCGATCAACGTAAACGCCCGAAAACGGTGCACCGCCAAAGTTACTCGATTGACGCAAAATCACAACCGAGCCTCTCGCGTACATAGGTTTCCTCAGGCGGCCGGCGCACGGCCGTGCACCGCAGTGAACGCAATAGTCTGAGTCCACCAATTTGAGTCGGCGCAAAAGTCAAGAAATGTATCCACCAGCTTGGGGCTAAGTTTCCCCGAAGTTATCAGATCGTCGCGAAGTTCCGTGATCGTCTGTGTCCAGTAATCGGCCCATCGTGAGCCGCCATTATAGACGGCCGTTTCTGCGCTTCCGCTAATGTCGTGTAGACCGAGTGCTGCGAGTCGCGGTGCGAGGGTGCGCCCGATGTGGTAATCGATCCCGCGTTCGCGCGACCACGCCAGCCATCCCTCCCAGAACGCTCGTACCTCCGGCGGCTCGGCGACAGTGACGGGAAGAAAATCAGGTTCAATGAGTAGAAGCGCACCACCGGGTCGCAGGCTTGCTACCAAGTTCTTGATCGCCGCTTCTGCGTCGGAAACATGATGAAGCACAGCCCGCGCGGTTACCAGATCGAAGCTGCCGCGCTCCACTGGACCAGCAACGATGTCGCCCTGACGCAATTCAAGATTCGGCGCGCGTACTTCGATTAGTGATAAGTCGAGATCGAATGCCACTGCCTCTCCCCCAGGATTCACGCGTTCCGCGAGCCATAACGAAATCGATCCGTTGCCACATCCAACTTCGAGCGCCCGCGCGCCGGGCTTAACAATCCGCAACGCCTCGATGTAGCGGCGATGCATTGGATCGAGCAATTCTGACATTAACCCCAGGCGCGTCCCCTCGCCTTTTAAATGATGACCCAGAACGTATTTCGACATTTTCCGAGCCGATCTTAATGGAGTGTCACGACACCGACAATTGTTAGCTTTATGAAATAATGAATCCTCTTTTACTTCGCAGCAGCAAACAGCCGCTAAAAAAAAGCAATCAATCGGCAGCAGTCGCCTTGTCCCTGTGATAAACTTAGGTGCAAATGAAGCCTGCCCTGCGCATCGGCGTTATCGTAGCGGCACTTTTTGTGGTCGCGATACTGGTCTGGCAGGGAGTCACGGCACACGGCGCGCCTGATCCGACGCGGCCGAACACCAGCGCGACCGTTGCATCGCTCGACATCGGCGTTTTGGTTTTCCGCGAGGGACTCGAATGCATTCTTGTTTTGGCAGCCATCACGGCGAGTATGACCGGTGCGAAACGGGGGTATCGTAAGCCGGTCGCAATTGGCGCAGGTGTCGCCTTCCTCGCAACGTTGATCACTTGGTTCATCGCAGTTCGAATTGTGGCTTCGCTAAGCGACAATATGTCTGCGCTCGATCTGCAAGCCGCGACAGGATTAATCGCGGTCGTCGTGTTGCTCGTTATCATGAATTGGTTCTTCCACAAAATTTACTGGGGCGGCTGGATCCGCGCACACAATCGGCGCCGCAAAGCGCTCCTCACCAACGGCAGCAATGGCGAAATTCAGAAGCGATCATTGATATGGGGCTTGGTTCTGCTCGGATTCACTTCTCTCTACCGCGAAGGCTTTGAAGTTGTTCTGTTTTTGCAGACGTATCATTTGCGCTTCGGTGGCGGAGTCGTGCTGCAGGGCGCACTGCTCGGAATCGCGCTCTCCGGAATCGTGGCCGTGCTGACCTTTGTTCTCCAGCGGCGTCTGCCGTACCGCAAAATGTTAATCACGACCGGTATTCTTCTCGGAGTGGTGTTGCTGGTTATGGTAGGTGAGCAAGCGCAGGAAATGCAGCTGGCACATTGGATTTCTACGACTCCAATCAATTCTCTGAAAGATTACATGGCGCCATGGATGGGACTCTGGTTTGCGGTGTTCCCAACAGTTGAAACGCTCGTGGCCCAGCTTATTGCGGCGGTGCTGGTGATTGGCTCGTATTACGCCGCACGGCACTTCGGCGGAGGCGCACCCAGTGGAACCGCAGTCGAAGCTCACGCACCGGACATGGCCGCAATTAATGCGTAGAAGCGCTTCTCAGAACCGCTGGTTTTGCAACTCGACGGCTTAAAGCCGTCAAGTTGGCAGTGATCGTAGTTGCTGTTCGGGTGAGCGTGGACAGCGTCGCAACTGTGTTCGCTCTGTCGTGTCACGAGTGACGTAATTCCAGTTGAACGAAATCGGAAGCTTTTCACCTTAGGCGGATGATTTCGCCAAGTTTCCGTCCTCTTAAGCTACTTCGAATCAGTTTCGCTGTTCTTGTTTTCCTTCTCGCGGGCTCTCTTCAATCTGCTCCATCCCCCACCCCAACGCCGTCTGGAGCGGTCGATGAGAAGCTTTTCAATGGAATGCGTTGGAGACAAATCGGTCCGTTTCGCGGTGGCCGCGCGCTCACCATCGAAGGTGTAGTCGGTGAACCGGACACATACTATTTCGGTGCAGTCGCCGGCGGAATTTGGAAGACCACAGATGGCGGCGCAAACTGGACTCCGCTTTTCGACAAACAACCGATTTCCTCGATTGGCGCGATCGCAGTCGCGCCATCCGATCACAATGTGATTTACGCCGGCACGGGCGAAGCGGCGATTCGCGGCAACACCACGTACGGGACCGGGGTGTTCAAATCAATCGACGGTGGGAAAAGCTGGGAGAACGTCGGGTTGAAAGATACGCGGCAGATCGGCGCGATAATTGTCGATCCGAGAAATGAGAACGTGGTTCTCGTCGCTGCACTAGGTCATGCATTTGGTCCTAATCAGGAGCGTGGAATCTTTCGCACGACCGATGGCGGAAAGACGTGGACGAAAGTTCTGTCGAAAGATGAAAACACCGGCGGCATCGACATCGTCTTCGATCCGCATAATCCGAACATCGTATTCGCATCGCTTTGGCAGGCGCGACGACAGCCATGGTTTTTCTCCAGCGGTGGCCCGGGCAGCGGACTTTATCGCTCCGAAGACAATGGCGTCACTTGGAAGCGCCTTGAGGGCAACGGCCTTCCTGGTGGGATCCTCGGGAGAATCGGCATCGCCGTTTCCGGAGCGGATTCTAACCGGGTCTATGCAATCATCGAGGCGAAGGACGGTGGCCTCTATCGTTCCGACGATGCCGGACAGCGTTGGACCCGCGTGAACGACGACGGCCGATTTCGTCAGCGCGCCTGGTATTTCAGCAAAGTTTATGCTGATCCAAAATCCGCGGATACGGTTTACCTGGTAAACACTGGGCTCTTTAAGTCAGTCGATGGTGGAAAAACTTTCAATCTCATGTCCGCACGGCATGGAGATCATCACGGGCTATGGATCGATCCAATGAACCCAAATCGCATCGCAAATGCGAACGACGGCGGCGCAAGCATCTCGACCGACGGCGGCAAGAACTGGACCACTCAAAATAACCAGCCGACTGCCCAGTTTTATCACGTCGCTGTGGACAACGCGTTCCCCTACCACATTTACGGCGCGCAACAGGACAATTCTAATGTCGGTATCGCCAGCCGGTCGGATTCCGGAGTAATCGGACGCGAAGATTGGTTCGTAGCCGGTGGCGGAGAATGCGGCTTTGTCGTGCCCGATCCGCGCGATTGGCACATCATCTATTCAAACAGCGAAGGCTACATCAATCGCTACGACAAAAATAAAGAAGAAGTGCGGGACGTCAGCCCAGTTCCTCTGGACAATTCCGGCCATGGCGCCGTGGATCTTGCTCATCGTTTCCAATGGGTCTCGCCGCTCATGCTTTCACCGCACAATCCGGATGTGCTCTACACCGCTGCGGAATGCGTTTTCAAATCAACCGATCACGGACAAAGCTGGGCGCAGATCAGCGGTGATCTCACGCGCAATGATAAATCTAAACAGCAACCAAGCGGCGGCCCGCTCACGAACGACATCACTTCAGTCGAATATTACGACACGGTTTTTGCGCTGGCGGAATCGCCGGCAAAACAAGGTACGCTCTGGGCAGGCACAGACGACGGCGTCGTTCAGGTCACTACCGACGACGGCCAGCATTGGTCGAACGTCACTCCAAAAATACCGGAGTGGAGCACGATCGATCTGATCGAGCCGTCGCCGCACGACGGCAACACTGCTTATGTGGCCGTAGATCGACATAAACTCGACGACTTCAAGCCATACATTTTCAAAACTACGGACCTGGGGAAAACATGGAACCCGATCGTGCACGGAATTCCCGATGCCGCGTACGTGCATGCGGTACGGGAAGATCCCAAACGTAAAGATTTGCTGTACGCCGGAACGGAGCTCGGCGTCTTCGTCTCATTCGATGACGGCTCACATTGGCAACCGCTGCAATTGAATCTGCCCGTGTCACCGATTCACGACCTCGTGGTAAAAGACGACGATCTGGTAGTGGCGACTCATGGCCGCTCTTTCTGGGTGCTCGACAATCTGACGCCGCTACGCCAAATGAATACGCAGCCCGCGCAGACAGACGTCATTTTGTATCAACCGCAGACCGCGTTGCGTTTGCACTACCCGGAGGAATTCGACAAGCGCCAGCCAGTGGGTGATAACCCGCCGCCCGGAGCAATCATCGATTACTATTTTAGGACTGCGCCGAAAGAAGAAGTCTCACTCGAAATACTCGACTCTTCAGGCAAAGTCGTGCGGCGTCTTTCCAGCAAAGAAAAAAAAGAAGGCGAGCAACCACCTGAGTGGCCTGACCGCGTCGAGCGAGTGAAGACGATTCCAGCCAACGAAGGGATGAACCGGTTTGCATGGGATCTGCGTTACGATGATCCGATTCAAATCCCCGGCGCGTTTTACTCAAGCACAGGACCGAAGGGTCCACTTGCGTTGCCGGGTGATTACCGGGTGAAATTGACTGTTGGTGGCAAATCGCAGACGGCGCCGCTGCATTTGACAATTGATCCGCGAACGAAAGGCCAGGAAGCTGCGTTGCAAAAACAATTCACCTTGGCGGTGCAGGTGAACGACCGGACTTCACAACTGCATCAAGCGGTTAACGAAATTCGCGATCTTCGGTCACAAATTCAAAGCCTGCACAAACGTTTTGACAGCGATCAGCGGTTGAAGCCGGCGCTCGCGGCAGCGGACGATCTCGATCACAAAATGTCGGAAGTCGAGCAGAAGCTCATTCAGGTGAACATGAAAGGCTCGGAAGCGAACCTCGCTTTCCCGAACATGCTGAACGAGCGGTTCGACACATTTAGCCACTTGATCGAGGGCGGCGACGGTGAGCCGACCAAATCCCAGCTGGACGTTTTTCAGACATTAAGCAGCCAGCTCGAGGAGCAGTTGAAAAAATGGGCGCAGCTCAAGACCGAAGAACTCCCAAAGGTCGGCGAATTGATCAAACAAGCTAATTTGCCTGCGTTGATCATCACACAGCCGAAGAAAAGTGAATCGTGAATGGTGATCAAATACGTAACCGCGTAACATGATCAATCGTGCTCTGGGTCCGGGGAGCACCCCGAAGGCTTTCGGGGTAGTTCGCGGCAGCTTGCCGCGAACATCTGCGAAGTCCTCGCGCGAGAACGTTCGGAGCGTCCGGCAAGCTGCCGGACGCAACAGGCTAGCAGCCTGTGCTCCCCAGCCATGACCAAGATCCACAAGGCGGTCGTGCTCGCAGCCGGGCGCGGAACGCGGATGCGCGAGCTTACGGCCGAAGTTCCAAAACCGATGATCGAGGTGCGCGGCAAACCAGTTTTGCAGCACATCATCGAAGGATTGCGCGACGCAAGAGTACGCGAGTTGCTTGCTATCGTTGGCTATCGCGCTGATGCAGTGCAGAATTTTTTTGGTGACGGCTCGCGCTACAACATCAGCATTCAATACACGACGCAGACAGTACAAGATGGGACCGGCCGCGTTGTCGACCTGTCCCGGAACTTCGTCGGAGATTGTCCATTCATTTTGAGCTACGGCGACATCTTGGTCGATCCGGCGAACTACAAGCGCGTCGTTGATCTTCCGGAAGACGTTGAAGCAATTGTCACGGTCACGCGCGGCGAAGACCTCAGCAAAGGCGGTGCGGTTTTTCTGAATGACCGAATGGAGCTTCTCGACCTCCGCGAGAAATCACAACCGGGCGAAGCGAAAAGGTGGAGCGGGCTCTCCGAGCACGCTGTTCCCTTTTACAACGCCGGCCTTTACGCGTTCCGTCCAAGTATCTTTGATTTCACTGGCAAATTAAAATTGTCTCCGCGCGGCGAATACGAGTTAACCGACGCGATCCGCGGCCTGGCCCAATCCGGCAGGAAAGTAAAAGCGCTCGAGCTGACTGGCGAATGGGCCGATGTGCGCGATCCGGAAATTCTCGCGCGACTAAACCGCTGAACTGTAGCCAAATCATTTCAGCGCCACCGGTTTCTTCGACTCCTCTAAAAGTTTCTCGAAACGCGGATCGCCGCGCAGTGGGTCCCAGAACGGATGAAGTTTCAATCCGCCATGGCTGGGGATGTTAAAGTGCGCAGTTTGTGGGTGGCCAAGGGACTGATGGTCTCGCTGGCCTGCATACGCA
>Ga0307312_10001109_pt1 | contig 13548 bp, 13 predicted proteins | sample ER_DNA_202_FD_194489 | JGI IMG/M metagenome (GOLD analysis project Ga0307312, IMG submission 194489) | Bulk soil microbial communities from the East River watershed near Crested Butte, Colorado, United States - ER_DNA_202 | ecosystem: Environmental > Terrestrial > Soil > Floodplain | place...
AACCGTCTGCACGATGTTGTTTTCCTGAACGGTCGCATCGCGGAAACTCCGCAGGATCGCCATCGAAATCACCGCCGCTGGGATCGATGTGGAAAAAGTGAGACCGGCCTTGAGACCGCAATACACATTCGCCGCGGTCAATACCAACGTGATGACGACACCTATGATTATCCCACGGATGGTAAGTTCGGCGCGCACAGAAAGCGGAGAATAGTCTGGAGTCGCCTAAGGGGTCAAGATGCATACCCGCCTCACACGCGGGAACGGCGCTCCGCGGATCAGAACATCTCTACAGGCGAGCGTTGAACGCTTTGAGACGTCGTCTGGCCGGCACGTTCTTCGCCCAGGACCGCGACACGCAGGTCCCAAATCTCGTCATCGATCTTGCGGAAGGCAGCTTCGGAAAATTCGTCAGGCGGTGTCAGTCTTTCTTTGAATCGCGCCACATTTTGCAAAGCGCGACCGATTTGATCTTGCGGCAACGTAGCGAGGATTCGTTGGACGTTCTCAATCTCGGGAATGCGATGGCAAATCATCGCCACGTCGTTCCCTGCCGCAATGGCCAGGCGAATCGTGTCTTCGAGCTGATAGCCGGTAAGGATCGCGCCCATGTCGAGATCGTCAGTCATGACGAGACCATCGAAACCGAATTCGCTGCGCAACAAATCGGTTGCGATCCGACGCGACAAAGTAGCAGGCGTCTTTTCCGGTTCAAAGCAGGGATACCAGCCGTGACAGATCATCATGCTGTCTACATCGTGGATGACTTCCCGAAATACAGCCAGTTCGTTCTGATCCAGTTGTTCACGGGTGCGATCGATCCGCGGCAATTCGTAGTGTGCGTCTGAACTCGCGGCGGAGTAACCCGGAAAATGTTTGCCGCAGCTTGCGATCCCCTGCCCTCTCAACGCGCTATTGAACGCACCAGCGTTGCGAACAACCTGTTCGACTGTTTTCCCGTAACAGCGGCCGCGCAGAGAATTGTCTGCGTTGTCATCGAACGAAATGTCCAGGACCGGGCACAAGTCTAGATTGAAACCGAAGAGACGGAGCAACCGCCCCGTGATGTCACCGTGACGCCGCATGAGATCTTGGTCATTCTTATCGCGGAGTTGCTGCGCATTCGGTGGTTCATTGCCGATCAATCGGAGACGCGAAACGCGGCCCCCTTCCTGATCAACAGTAATGATCGGCTCGATCTCACTTAAATCGCGCAAATCATCGATCAGTTTTCTCAACTGCGGCGCGCTTTCGATGTTGCGGCCAAACAAAATAAAGGCGCCCGGTTTCACCTTCCGGAACAATCTCGCGGTTTTCCCATCCAATTCCTTGCCGGGCACACCGGTCATGATCAACTGGCCGAGTGAATCCGCTTTCATGGGCGGCAAAGAGTAACGCCCAACGCTCAACATTCAACGTCCAACGGCCAATTATAAAAGACGCTTTCAGTTGAATGTTGAGCGTTGAACATTAAGCATTGAGCGTTGAAAAAGATCGCAATTTACGGCGGCACCTTTGATCCGATTCATCACGGCCATCTTATCGTTGCGCGCGAAGCCCTTGAGAGACTTGGCGCTGAGGAAGTGATCTTTATTCCTGCTCGGGTGTCGCCGCTCAGAAAGACCGCGCCCATTGCCAAAGACGAAATACGGTTGTTGATGATAAAAGCCGCTATTGAGAATGAACCCGGATTTGCAGTGGATGATTGCGAGTTGCGACGTCCACCGCCTTCCTACACCATCGATACGGTCGAGCAGATTCGGCAGCGCAAAGGCGATGCAACAATCTACTGCCTGATCGGCGAAGATAACGTGGACAAGCTCACAAAATGGCGTCGCTTCGCTGATTTGGAAAAGATGGTTCGTTTTGTTGTTCTTGATCGCAGTGGCCAACAACCGCATCACGTCTACCCGGTTATCCGCCGGAAAATCGACATTTCAGCAACTGAAATCAGAAAGAGAGTTGCCACTGGTCGGTCGATTCGATATTTCGTACCGCCGGCAGTGGAAGAAATCATTCGCCGCGAAAAACTTTATCTGGAGCAACGGAAATCACCCCGGAAAATTTAGCTAGAACCTGCGCCGAGCTCGCCTCAAATAAAAAGGCCGAAGAGATTGTCGTCCTCGACTTGCGCGCGATCTCGACGTTCACGGATTTTTTCGTGGTTTGCTCGGCTACGTCTGAGCCGCAGCTAAAAGCAATCGCAAACGAAATTGAAACGCGTTTGCGAGAGGACCATTCTATTCGACCCGTGGCGATTGACGGGTTTCCGGCCAGTCAGTGGATCGTGCTCGATTATCTGCAAGTCGTTGTCCACGTCTTTCATCGCGACAAACGATCTTTTTACAGCTTGGAAGACCTATGGGGCGACGCGCCCCGACTCGAATGGGAAGCGGCCGCGGCGCCCTGATCCCACACTAGAACAGAGCACTCACGCGCCCAGCCCCGAAAGGCTGAGGCGATTCTGAGAAGCTCCGAGAGCCCTCCCCTCTATTTCTTTGGCGACGGCGCGGTCGCTGGACTGGGAGCAGCTTTCGGCGCAACCGCAGCCGGAGCCCCGGGTGTTGGAGCGGGCTTCGCATCCAGCAGTTCCACTTCAAAAATCAGAGTCGAATTGGCGCCGAGATCCGGACTGACGGCCCTTTCGCCGTAGGCAAGGGTCGACGGGATAAACAATTGATATTTGGATCCCACTTTCATCAGCTGAAGCGCCTCCGTCCATCCCTTGATGACGCCATTAACTGGAAAAGTCGCTGGTTGCCCGCGCTTGTATGAACTATCGAACTCAGTTCCATTGGTCAGAGTTCCGCGATAATTGACCGTGACCGTGTCGGTCGCCTTCGGTTGCGCTCCGTTTCCCTCTTTGAGGGCTTTGTACTGCAACCCGCTGGCAGTTGTTTTCACACCCTCTTTCTTTTTGTTTTCCTCCAGAAATTTTGTGCCTTCTGTCTTATTTTTCTCCCCTGCTTCTTTCTGTTTTTGTTCCATATCTTTTTCAAACGTTGCCATGACCTCCTTGATTTGATCGGGATTCAGTTGTGGTTTACCGGCGAGGGCGTCTTTTATACCCGCAGAGAGTACATCGGGACTAATATCCACCTTTTGCCGGCTGAGGTTGAATCCGATCTGTAGACCGATGCTATAGCTGACTTTGTCTTTCTGGTCCTTGAACTGTGTCGATTTCTCTTGCCCAAACAAAGGCAATGCAAGTAAGGATGCGCTGAAAATGACGATAAGTTGTTTCATAAAAGGTGTTCTTCGCGAGGATTCAGTTAAATTGGTCGCCGCGGAAACTGGGACGCTAATAGATAAACGCCGCCCGTCAAGAACAGAGCGGCGATCGCGATCCGGACGCTGCTACTCTTCGGCCGCGTTGGTTTTTGCCGCGCTCATTGCCCTTCTGCCGAAGCCGCTCGATTCAACTACTCTCTCGCATGTTGACGTCCTAAAAATCGGAAAAAAAATCTGGCAAAATGAATGTAACGGAACGATAGCCGGTCTGACTTCGTGGAACGCAGGCGAAGATTTCGCGTCACTGGGCATCGGCCACTTCATCTGGTACCCGAAGGGTCGCCGGGGACCGTTCGAAGAAAGTTTTCCCAAGCTCGTGAGCTTTATCTCAAAGCGCGGCGCGAAGCTGCCAGCGTTACTCCTGGGAACCGGCGAAAAGCCATGCCCCTGGAACTCGCGTACGGAATTTCTTCGAGCTCAACATTCAACGGAGATGAATCAATTACGTAGCTTCCTCGCGGACACGATCGATCTGCAGGCAGAATTTCTTATCGCCCGGTTAGAAAGCGCGCTGCCGAAAATGCTGGCCGAAGCAGCGCCTTCCGATCGAGCCAATGTTCAGGAACAATTCGAACGTCTTACGAAAACCTCACAAGGATGTTACGCCCTCGTCGATTACGTAAATTTCAAAGGAGAAGGCGTCCTGCACACGGAGCGCTATCAAGGCCAGGGCTGGGGTCTGCTTCAAGTCCTGGAAGCGATGCACGGCACTTCTGAGGCCGGCGCGGTTGATGAATTCGCGCGCGCGGCCAGAGCAGTGCTGACTCAACGGGTACAAAACTCTCCGGCCGACCGACATGAATCGCGATGGTTATCGGGTTGGATTCGGCGCGTAAACAGCTACAATGGCAGCTAATTTTATGCGACTTGCGACGTTGATTCGGTTGGTTTTGCTCGCCGCGGTTGTTTCTTCCGCGAGCGCTCAATTCCACTTGGGGCCGAAGTCACGACAGCCGAGCCCTACCCCGCCGCCAATGCGCAAAGCGTCCGATTTCATTCTGAAACAGGAACCATTGAAGGTGAATCAATCGTTACTGAAACAGGCAACGCAGGACAATACGCGCGTCGTCGTCTCGATTCCAAAGCAGCGGGCTTACCTTATGATCGGAGACCAAATCGTGGCCGATGGCCCAGTCTCGTCTGGGAGACGCGGGCACGAAACGCCGCACGGACATTTTACTGTGATGGAAAAGGACCCCAATCATCATTCCAGTCTTTACGGCAACTTCGTGGACGGTTCCGGCCGCACAGTACGTGCCGGGGTCAGTGCGCGCAGCGATTCCGCGCCGAGCGGAACGCACTTTGCCGGCGCGCCCATGAAATGGTTCCTTCGCCTCACCGGTGAAGGTGTCGGGATGCACATTGGAATTTTGCCCGGCTACCCCGCCTCGCATGGCTGTATCCGCGAATCCGTCGATGGGGCAAAATTGTTTTACGACCACGCCAAAGTTGGCACGTCTGTAGATGTGGGCGACTTTTAGACGTTTGTCATAATCTCCGCCGTAGCAATTCCAACGCAGCCTGCGTAGCAATTTGCTTAAAAGTCTCACGGTCAGTTGGGAAAAAGAATTTCTTCGCGATCGTTTTGCCCGACCCGGCGACAGCAATGTAAACGGTTCCGACGGGCTTCTCCGGCGAGCCACCGCCCGGTCCGGCAACGCCGGTCGTAGCCAGTGCGTAATCGGATCTTGCACCCGCGCGCGCATGTTCGGCCAGCGCACGCGCGACTTGCTCGCTCACAGCACCGTGCTTTTCGATCAGCTGCGGATCGACATCCAGCATGTCGATCTTGGCCTGGTTCGCGTAACAAACATAACCGGCGAGAAAAACGGCCGATGCGCCAGGCACGTTTGTGATGCGATTGGCAAGCAATCCTCCTGTGCAGGATTCTGCAACCGCGACCGTTTGATTGCGCTGCACCAAAAGTTTTACGACCACTTCCTCCAGGGTTTCGTCCGCGGCAGAAAAGACCGAGGGTCCAAGCGTCGATCTGATGATCGCGTCTGCCTGTTCGATGGCCTTTGCTTTCCCGACAATGCGCACGTCGACTTCGCCCGGACGCGCGCAGTACCCGAGCTCGATTCCCGGAACCGCAAGCACGAGGTCGCCGATCGCCTCCTCGACCAGCGACTCGCCCTTATCGGCAATCTTGTAGAGGCGCCGCTCGATTGAAGCCGAAGCTGGGACGATTGAGCGCAGAATCGGCATCGCAAAAGCCCGAAACATCGGCTGGAGCTCACGCGGAGGCCCGGGCAACAGAAAAAGATGCGGAGACTGAATCCGCGGATTGATATTCGTCCGCAAATAAAGACCGGGCGCGCTGCCATTCTGGTTTGGCAAGACCTCTGCGCCTGCAGGAACTTCCGCCTGCCGCGCGATACCAGAAGTCCATTTGATTCCACGCACTTGAAGTCTTTGCCGGAGCGAAGCCAGCAAGTCCGGAGACTCTTGAAGCTCCAACCCTAGTAGATCCGCAACCATCTCGCGTGTTATGTCGTCGCTAGTTGGACCGAGGCCGCCAGTCACAAAAAGAATTTCACAGCCTGGAAATAGTTCGGCTAACGTGTGCCGAATCGCCTCAGTGTCGCCAACCGTACGTCGTTCCTCGATGCGCAGACCCAAGGGAAAAATCTCGCGCGCGATGAATGCAAGGTGTGCGTCCTGCACATCTCCAAGCAAAAGTTCCGTGCCGGTGTTGAGAAGGATGACGCGCATGACGCAAAGTGAAACGTTAAAAAGTTACAATGTTACAACGGAAGAGCTTTTACCGTTTAACTTTGTAACCCTTTTAACTTCTTAACTTCGGCCGAGGGCCATTAGGCCGCGGTCTTATCCTGTTTCTTGCGAATGAGCGGGAGTTTTTTGCCTTCCACTACAGCCCGATTGATGGTGACCTCGGCGATATCTTCGCGACTCGGCACCTCGTACATGATATCGAGCATGATCCGTTCGAGTATGGAACGCAACGCGCGCGCGCCCGTTCCCTTCGTGACTGCCTGGGCCGCCAATGCGCGCAACGCATCCTTGGTGACTGCCAAACGCACACCCTCCATCGAGAAAAGCTTCGTGTATTGTTTCACCATCGCGTTTTTTGTCTCGGTCAAAATCGCTACCATTTCGTCTTCGGTTAGCGCATCGAGCGAGCTGACAACCGGCAATCGTCCGATGAATTCGGGAATCATTCCGAAAGCGAGCAGATCTTCCGGTTCCACATAGCGGACAGCTTGTTTTCGCAACGCCTCCTCAACTTCCAGTGTGGGGCTGCCGAACCCCATCACTTTTTGACCGATGCGTTTTTGAATAATTTTATCGATACCGATGAATGCGCCGCCGCAAATGAAAAGAATTTTCTCGGTATTAACCTGGATGTACTCCTGATGTGGATGCTTGCGTCCACCCTGTGGCGGAACATTGCACGTGCTGCCCTCCAAAATCTTCAACAGAGCTTGCTGCACTCCTTCGCCGGAAACATCGCGAGTAATGCTCACGTTGTCAGTTTTCCGGCCGATCTTGTCGATCTCGTCGATGTAAACGATCCCGATCTCTGCTCGTTTCACATCGTAATCCGCATTCTGCAGAAGTCGCAGAATAATGTTTTCCACGTCTTCGCCAACGTAGCCTGCTTCGGTCAGCGTCGTAGCGTCGGCGATGCAAAACGGCACATCGAGAATCCGCGCGAGGGTTTTGGCTAATAACGTTTTGCCAGAGCCGGTGGGGCCGATTAATAAGATGTTGCTTTTCTCAATCTCAACATCAGCAAACGGATCCGGCTGAAACGCAGCGGAAGCATCGGCCGGTTGGGAAGCTTGCAATACCCGTTTGTAGTGGTTGTGGACAGCCACCGATAACGTTTTCTTCGCGGCGTCCTGGCCGATGACATATTGATCGAGGGCCCGGCGGATTTCCGCCGGCTTGGGCACACGAATATTGGACGACTGACGCCGGGCATCCTCGTTGAGCTCTTTATCGAGGATGCTTTTGCAAACGTTTATACAACTATCGCAGATATAGACGCCTGGTCCGGCGATCAATTTGCGAACCTCCGCATGGCTCTTGCCACAAAACGAGCACATGGTGAGGTTGGAAGCGCGGGCCATATTTTTTGAGAAGCTCTCTTATCCTCCGACTTTGCGCGGCAAAGCGGTTTCAGCCACTTCTATCGACCGATTGCCGGAAGGAGGAGTCGCCCCATCGAGGAGCTTCACCTCCTTGCGAGACTTGATCACTTCGTCCACCAAACCGTACGATTTCGCTTCCTCGGCGGACATGTAGTAATCGCGATCCGAATCGGTCCGCACCTGTTCCTCGGACCTACCCGTGTGCTGCGCGATGATTTTGATGAGGCGCTTTTTCAGCTTGAACATGTAATCGACTTGACGCTCCACGTCACTCGCGGCGCCCTGCGCGCCTCCGGAAACCTGATGGATCATGATATCGGAATTTGGGAGCGCGAAACGCTTACCTTTTGTTCCTGCACAGAGCAGGACCGCAGCCATGCTCGCGGCCATCCCAAGGCAATAGGTAGTCACATCGCACGTGAGAAACTGCATCGTATCATAAACCGCAAGGCCTGCAGTGACTGAACCGCCAGGCGAATTGATATAGATATTGATGTCCTTCTTCGAATCTTCCATTTGCAAAAACAGCAACTGTGCAATGACAAGATTAGCAATGTGATCGTCCATCGGTGTTCCGATGAAAACGATGCGATCTTTGAGCAGTCGCGAATAAATGTCGTAGCTGCGCTCGCCCCGGCCAGTCTGCTCCACGACCATCGGAATCAGCACCTGGGAAAGATTTTCGTTGGACACACTCATGATTTTTCTTCCTTAACAGCGGGTTCTTGCGCTGCCCCGACGCTAACATTCACCTTAAGGAAATCAAGAGTCTTACCCAGCAGTATCTGTTCCGCGAACGCGTCCAGACCATCGTGTTCCTGCAGTTCCTTGCGCATTTTTTCCATGGGAACATTATATCGCGCCGCTTCCTCACGAAGCCGTGCGTTGATGTCGTCCCGCGAAACCTGAATGTTTTCGCGCTCTGCAATCCGATGCAGAATGAAGTTGGTCTTCAACCGGTGAGCAGCAAGCCCTGCGGCGGTTTCGATGAGCTCCTTCTCCTTGTCCTTTAACATCTCATCAGGAACACCGCGTTCCCGGTTTCGTTGCACCAGGTCTGCCAAAATTCGACGGGTTTCACTTTTTAGTAGAGGAGGCGGCAACTCGAACTGAATCCGTTCGTGTAGATATTTCACAACCTGCCCTTCTTTCGCTCGCTCGAGCTCATGCTCCTTTTCATGCGCAAGATCGTGTTCGATGATATGGCGCAGATCGGCAAGCGTCTTTCCGGGAATCAATTTAGCCGCAAAAGCATCATCCAAAGCCGGCAATACTTTCTGCTTAATCTCACGGACAGTGACATCGTAATTTGCCTGTTTTCCTGCCAGCTCCTTCACCGGAAAATCCGCCGCGAAATCGACCGTAACCGTGCGCGTCTCGCTCGGCTTTTGCCCTACCATTTGTTCGCAAAATTTCGGGAGAAAATTATCGGACGCCAGGTGCAACCAGAATTTTTTCCCGCCGTGAAGATTCTTGCTCGCCTGGGGCGCAATTTCACTAATTGGCTTGCCATCGCAGGATCCCTCAAAGTCGATGACGGCGAAGTCGCCCGTCTCCAGTCCCCGCTCGGGAACATCGGCGAAATCGGCCGATTGATCGCGTAGGCGCTCGAGTGCAACATCGACTTCCGACTCGGAAACATTCGTCTCCGGCAACTGCACTGGAATGTTCTTGTATTCGGGCAATTCAAATTCCGGCGCGGTAACAACCGTCGCGCGGAACCGCATCGACTTGTCCTCGCGAAGCTGGACGTCTTCGATATTGGCCAACGAAGCAACCCGCAACTGTTTTTGCTCGATCGCTTCATGATAGCTCTTGGAAACGAGCTTCTTGGTCAATTCATCCTGAATTTCCTTGCGAAATCTCTTCTCAATGACCGCACGCGGCGCCTTACCTGGCCGGTAACCCGGTATTTTGGCGAAACGCGCGAAGCTATTGGCGATCGCATCCCATTCTTTGGACACTTCCTCCGGGGGCAGTTCAATTTGCAGCGTGGAGACGGACCCCGGCTGCTTTTCCACTTCGACCTTCATGAACTCACTGTAACGGCGCTCTGCAGGCGCCGCAAAACTTGCCCAAACTTGGTTGGGCGCGACCGCCGGGCGCGCCGCTTCACGGTTTCGTAAGTCGAGTGAGCTGCGTCAGGGCGCACCGCCATTGTCCATTGAGCCTCACAAAAAAATCTGTCGCACGCTCGTGCGTGCTGAACTCTTGTCCCATAAATTTCCCCTTCGTCCGAGTCAGCGCGGTCACTACCGCGCTGTCCCCGTAGACACGCACCCGCATGTTATCGGACTCCATCATCTCGTGAGTTAGAGTGCCCGACTTGATCACTTCAAGAAAGCGCTCCTTATCAATGATTCCTCCATCGGCATTGATGATGATCCACTCATCGGCGACAAGTCGCTCGATCGCTCCCGGATCGTTCTTGATGATCGCTTCCGCAAATTCCGCTTCGAGCTTCAGGAGTTCTTCTTCCATTCTTCGATATTCTTTCGTGTGTTTAGTGGACTCTCCTCCCTTTGACGTAAACCGAGTGCGTTTGCTGAACTCCGAACCAATACGCAAGCTCCCGGTAATCCTCGCAATCGAATATTGAGAAGTTCGCCACCTTACCGGCTTCGAGCGAGCCGATCTGATCGCCCCGGCCTAACGAATATGCCGGATTGATCGTCGATGCAGCGATAGCCTCTGCCGGCGACATTTTCATTTGTGTGCACGCAAGCGACAAAATCATTGGCATGCTCGGCGTCGGCGACGAGCCGGGATTGAAATCCGTCGCGATTACGACCGCGAGACCCGCCTCGATCATTTCTCGCGCCCGCGGATAATGCGTCGATCCAAGCGCATAGACTGAGCCGGGTAACAATACCGGTTGCACGCCCCCAGATTTCAATGCCGCGATCCCCTGTGCGTCGGTTTTTTCCAGGTGATCTGCCGTTGTTGCTTTCAATTCGCCCGCCAATTGTGACGCGCCTGAATTACTGAGCTGATCAGCGTGAATTCGCAGTCTTAATCCAAGCTTTTTCGCCGCGCTAAGGATCCGCCTCGATTGTTCGATATCGAAATAGCCGCCCTCGCAAAATACGTCGCAACATTCAGCAAGACCGTCCGAAGTCACTCGCGTCAGCATCTCGTTAACGATGAGATCGACGTATTCATCGGCGCGCATCTTGCGCGGTACTGCGTGTGCGCCGAGGAACGTCGGCACAATTTCCAGCGGCGTCTCCTGATTGAGGCGCCTCATCACGCGTAGGATCTTCAGTTCATCTTCGACGGTCAGACCGTAGCCCGATTTGGACTCCACAGTTGTCGTTCCGCAGCGCAGGAACCAGTCTGCATGCTTTTTTGCTTGCACAAGAAGGTCGGCTTCACTCGCTGCTTGCGTCTTTTCAACGGTTGACCAAATTCCGCCCCCGGCCTTCGCAATTTCTTCATAGGTGTCGCCGCGCGTACGCCGTTCGAAATCGTCCAGCCGACTCCCAGCAAAAACCAAATGCGTGTGCGCATCAACAAATCCGGGAAGAACTACTTTTCCGTGAGCATCGATGATTTCCGCGCCGCCCGCCTTCTTCTCGATCTCGGTGCTGGGCCCAACGACGTCGATCCTGTCGTCGCGAATCAGCATTCCACCATCGGGAATGATTGCCAACTCGGACAGTTCGCGTCCCGCGCGTGGCCGCTTCGGACCGTTCAGCATGACGAGTTGCGACGCACGAAGAACGGCTAACGAGCGCATAATTCGCTTCTCCTGTAGCGGCGGTCTGTGCCCGCCGCAAATGTTCGGCGCATGCTGACGGCGCGCCCGGTCGCGCCCTACCCAAGCTTGCTTTCCACAAGCTGGCTGATCCCTTTGAACTGCGTCTCCGAATGCGCGCTGGCCTTTCGCACCCTGTCGGCAAGCTCCGCCTTGAATTTTTCGTCTTTCAACTGTGCGAGATTGATTCTCACGTTCAGCGCCGCGCCTTCGATGCACGCACGAGTGGCTAACGTGCCGACACCGACATCGGAAACCGAGGCTGGATTTCCTCTCTCGGCCATTTCGGCGAGCAATTCATAAGATTTCGACGCTGTCTCCATGACCTTTAGCGGAACCTCCGCCGCGTATTTGGTCGCCTTTGCGATTGCAGCCGCGCGCGTAGCTTTCTCTTCAGCCGACTCTTTGGACAAGGCGAATGCATCCATTACCTTGTTGAATGCCGAAGTATCCTCATCGACCAGCGCGAGCAATTCATCTTTGAGTTGTTGCGCTTTCACGGCCCAATCGCTGAAATACTCAAGCTTGTCGTCCCAACCGCGTTTTCCTGCGGACAGGTTCGCAACCATTCCGCCTAACGAGGCGCCTAGCGCGCCCATTAATGCTGCGACAGAACCGCCGCCGGGCGCAGGCGAATCGCTCAGGGTTTCATTGCAAAATTCGCGCAGATTCATCTTCGCCAGGGACCTCTTGGGCTCAGCAGATTCGATTTTGAATTCAATCACCTTTTCTTTTGGATCGAAAGGTTTCAGTTCGCTCAGGCCCATTGAGCGAATAGCGATGTCGATCAATTCTTCATCGGACACGCCTTCTGACCATTTTTGCTTGCGCAAGAAATATCGCCCTGCATCAACGAGACATCTCTTCGGGACCATGCCTACAATCTCCGAGCCCGTCACGCGCAGACCACGCTTGGCCGCTGATTCGCAACACGCATCGAACGCCGCGTGCAGCGGCGTTTCTTCGATATTGGTCAGGTTCATCGAGACCTGCGCAATCCCGTATTCCTTCACAAACCAACCAATTGCCTTGACGTGCTTCAGCATTCCAGGAATCCGGATCGGCTCGCTATTCGCATCCAGCAACGGTTTTCCCCACGGCGTTCCATCTTCGGTCTGCGTCCTACCCTGCTCTCGCACATCAAACGCAACCGAATTTGCGCGCCGCACTGATTTCGTGTTCAGATTCACGTTGTAAGCGACAAGAAAATCACGAACACCGATTACAGTTGCCCCTGATTTTTCGTTGAATACGTCGGGCCCAAAATCTGGTTTCCATTCGGGCTGCCTTATTTTTTCGAAGAACCCTTCGTATTCGCCTGCGCGAACTATGGACAAATTCGAGCGCGACTCATTTTTCGCCGCCTTTTCATAGAGATAGACAGGTATTTTTGATTCATCGCCGACACGCTGTCCCAAGCGATTTGCACACGCGATTGCTTCGTCCCAGCTCACGTTGCTCACGGGAATGAACGGACAAACATCGGTCGCGCCCATGCGCGGGTGCGCTCCCTTGTGCTTGCGCATATCGATTAACTCCGCGGCTTTCTTAATAGCGCGAAATGCCGCTTCCACCGCTGCATCAGGACTGCCGACGAACGTCACTACGGTGCGGTTAGTGCTCGCGCCAGGGTCGACATCCAACAGCGAAACGCCATCCACAGATGCAATCACATCGGTGATCCGCCGAATGATGTTTTGGTCACGGCCTTCCGAAAAATTCGGCACGCACTCGATCAACTTTTGCATGGCTCAAGGGGTCGATTGGCAGTCCTTCCTGTAGCGGTGGTATGCGACCGTCGCAAATTTTTCGAAGTGCTGGCGGCGCACAAACGGCAGGCTGATGCCTCGGCGGACGAAGCGCTATTGATTCGGCGATATGAAGACGTCCTTGCGCGGAAACTTCTCGAACAAGGATGCTGGCCTGCCGAAATTCGTCGCCAAAACATCAACCGGATTGCCGTCGATCCACGCAGAAATATCAATCGCCTGATAGATTCCGGTGTTAAAACCGATCAGCATCCGACTCTGCTTGCTCCCGACGTTTTCAATCGAGTGCCCATAGCCCTGTGGGATGTAACCGACATCGCCGGCGTGCAGTTGCTCCGTTCGAAATCGACCGTGCGAGCCGAACATCGTCACGCTGAGGTCGCCTTCGATAACATATTGCCATTCATCGGCGCTGGGATGCCAATGAAGTTCGCGCAACGCGCCTGGTTCGAGGTCAATAATTACGCCCGTGATTGTTGTCGAGATTGGAAATCGCGTGGAATCGATGCGCCATTCGCGGCCGCCTTTGAAAATCGCGTGCGGCACACCTGCGAGCATTCGAAATTTGTGAGTCTCGGGTGGCGAGACGCGAGGCCCCTGCAGATTTTCCGGT
>Ga0307312_10001112_pt1 | contig 13532 bp, 8 predicted proteins | sample ER_DNA_202_FD_194489 | JGI IMG/M metagenome (GOLD analysis project Ga0307312, IMG submission 194489) | Bulk soil microbial communities from the East River watershed near Crested Butte, Colorado, United States - ER_DNA_202 | ecosystem: Environmental > Terrestrial > Soil > Floodplain | place: USA...
GCCCGCACGGTAGTCATGATTGGAATTTTCGCCGCTAGCGCTGCATTGCGAATGACCACTTCGTGCTCGCGCGGAATTTTCCCGCTCGGCGTGTTGATGATGAAGTTGATGTCGCCATTCTTGATGCGGTCGAGGACATTTGGGCGTCCTTCGTGGATCTTGAAGACCTTGGTCACTTTGATTTTCGCTTTCGTTAACGCTTCTGCGGTTCCGCTCGTGGAAATGATTTCAAAGCCGAGCTTCACAAACTCGCGCGCGACCGGGATCACCGCTTCCTTATCAGTGTCCTTGACGCTGATGAATACTTTTCCGCTTTTCGGCAGTGGCGGCGGTGCGGCCATCTGCGATTTTGCATAGGCGAGGCCGAGATCGACATCCATGCCCATCACTTCGCCGGTCGATTTCATCTCCGGCCCGAGCGAGATATCCAGTCCTTCGTAGCGCAGAAAGGGGAACACCGCTTCTTTCACCGAGAAATGTTTCGGCACGATTTCCTCTGTGAACCCGAGTTCGCGCAATGATTTTCCGGTCATCACTTTGGCAGCGAGTTTTGCAAGCGGGACACCAATTGCCTTGCTGACGAAGGGAACCGTGCGCGACGCCCGCGGATTCACTTCCAGCACGTAAACGTCGTCGCCCTTCACGGCGAATTGCACATTCATCAGGCCTCGTACGTTCAACTCACGCGCCATCGCCTTTGTGGCAGCGGAAATCTCATCCAGAACTTGTTTCGACAATGAGAATGTCGGGATGACGCATGCGCTGTCACCGCTGTGAATGCCTGCCTCCTCGATGTGCTCCATGATTGCACCGATCGCGGTGGTTTCGCCGTCCGAAATGCAATCCACATCGACCTCAATCGCATCTTCCAGAAAACGATCGATCAGCACCGGACGATCAGGCGTTACCTCAATGGCGCTCGCCATGTAACGCCGAAGGTCTTCCTCATTATATACAAGCTCCATAGCGCGCCCGCCGAGAACGAAGCTCGGCCTAACAAGTGCTGGATAGCCGATTTTTCTAGCTATCGCGATAGCGTCTTCGGTGCTCGTCGCCGATCCATTCGGAGTTTGGCGCAGACTGAGTTTATCGAGCATCGCCGCGAACAAGCCTCGATCTTCTGCGGTCTCGATGCTTTCAGGCTGCGTGCCAAGAATGGGCACGCCTGCCGCCTTCAATCCGCCCGCCAGATTCAGCGGTGTTTGACCGCCAAACTGGACGAACACGCCCTCGGGTTTCTCCTGATCATAAATGTTGAGCACGTCTTCGAGCGTTAGCGGCTCAAAGTAAAGTTTGTCGCTCGTGTCATAATCGGTGGAAACCGTCTCCGGATTCGAGTTGACCATGATCGTTTCGAATCCGAGTTCGCGCAGGGCGAATGCAGCATGTACACAGCAGTAATCGAACTCAATGCCCTGCCCAATGCGGTTCGGTCCGCCGCCGAGGATCATGATTTTGCGTTTGCCGCTCTCGCGTCGCTCATTCTCGTCACCGTAGGTGGAGTAATAGTACGGCGTGTAAGCTTCAAACTCCGCCGCGCAAGTATCGACCAAGCGATAAGTCGGCAGGACACCTGACGACTGCCGTCTCGCGCGGATTCCATTTTCGGTCGCGCAGTTTGCCACCGCGAGTTGTTGATCTGAAAAACCGAGCTTCTTGGCGCGGAGTAATTGTAGCATAGGCATCTTGCCTGCCGAATCGGAAGCGGGTTGCAACGCGCATCGGGCCTCTAGTACAAATTCGCCTTCGCGCAACTTCGCCTTTTCGGGATTGCGGACTATGTAATCGCGGTATCGGACCAACTCATTCCAGTCACGCACGATTCGGTCATAGGTTTCTTCTTGCCAAAACGCTCCGGTTCTTCCCAGCAGTTTGTTAATTGCTTTTCCCGAGAACGATTTCCAGGAATGCAAAATATCAGAAAGCGAGTAATCCTTCGCTGGCTGAACAAGCACGTGGACGTGATTGGGCATTACGACAAATGCATCCAGCACATAACGCTGCGAATCGAAATGTCGCAGCGAATCAACCACGATGGCGGAAACCTCTTCATTTTTGAGGAGACATTCGCCGTGACCTTGATCCAACCATCGCTCTCTGTTGTCTTGAAAGCGCTTTTGGTAATCGTGTTTGGTGGCGGCATCCCATGGTTCGGGATGGAATTTCAACCAAACCTCCAACTCCTCTCGCCATTTGCGAAGCAGATCCTGCGGGACAGCATCGGCCAATCGGAAAGTCACGAAATATGTGGCGGCTTCCTGTTCCCAATGAGGAAGATTGCGTCGGCGCCTATAAAGTTCACCATGCGGATCCATGGGACGGAAATGACGCTCGGACACATTCACGGCGCTGTCAGCCTCGACAGGCGAGACGCCCGCCGGCCCCACAGGCAAGATGCCTGTGCTACGATGCAGCGCTCCCGCCTCCTCCACAATCTGCTGCACATTCCTCAAAAACCACCGATCGATCTTCGTTAATTCGAAAACCTCGTCGATTGAAATTCCGTCTCGAAACGCCTGGGCTAGATAAAAAATCCGTTCCGCATTCGGGATCGACAGTTTCAAGGGCAGCGTCTCAGGATCGACATTTTTGTCCGCGCCATCGCCCAGCAAGCCGAAGCGCTTGATCTCCAAACTGCGAAGCGCTTTTTGCAAGGCTTCCTTAAACGTGCGCCCGATAGCCATCGCTTCGCCAACGCTTTTCATTCGCGTCGTCAGCGTCGCTTCTGCCTGTGGAAACTTTTCGAACGTAAACCGCGGCACTTTCACAACGCAGTAATCGATGGTTGGCTCGAAGCATGCCGGCGTTTCGCGTGTGATATCGTTCTTGATTTCATCAAGCGTGTATCCAACCGCAAGTTTGGCCGCGATTTTCGCAATCGGAAATCCCGTTGCCTTCGATGCCAGCGCGCTGGAACGCGAGACGCGCGGGTTCATTTCAATTACGACCATCCGGCCGTTGTCAGGATTCACCGCAAACTGAATGTTCGACCCGCCGGTCTCCACGCCGATCTCGCGAATGACGTCGAACGCGGCGTCGCGCATCATCTGGTACTCCTTGTCGGTAAGTGTCTGCACGGGCGCGACAGTGATCGAGTCGCCGGTATGCACGCCCATCGGATCGAAATTCTCGATGGAACAAACAACCACGCAGTTGTCCATCCGATCGCGCATTACTTCCATCTCGAATTCTTTCCAGCCGACCAGCGATTCCTCGATCAGCACTTCGTGGACCGGCGAGAGATCGAGCCCGCGTGCAACGATGGCATCGAGCTCTTCGCGGTTGTAAGCGATGCCGCCGCCGGTCCCGCCCAAAGTGAACGCCGGCCGAACAATGAGCGGGAATGTTCCGATCTCACCAACGATCCGATCGATATCTCCGAGAGAACGTGCTATGCCGGAACGCGGTACGTCCAGCCCGATCCGCAACATCGCTTCCTTGAACAATTGACGATCTTCGCCTTTTGCAATCGCCTGGGCGTTTGCGCCAATCAACTTCACCCCGTGTCGCGCTAACGCGCCGTTACGGTTCAATTCCATCGCAGCGTTAAGCGCGGTTTGCCCGCCCAGAGTTGGCAAAATAGCGTCGGGTTTTTCGCGTTCCATTATCGCCTCGATCACTTCCGGCGTGATCGGCTCGATATAGGTGTGATCCGCAAATTCTGGATCGGTCATGATGGTGGCCGGGTTGGAATTAACCAGCACGACCACATAGCCTTCCTCGCGCAACGCCTTGCACGCTTGCACGCCGGAATAATCAAATTCGCAACCCTGTCCGATTATGATTGGACCGGAGCCGATCAGCAGGATTTTTTTAAGCTCGTTATTTCGCGGCATCTGCGCGCTGGACTTTAGATGAAATTATCCAGACTTCACGCACGAAAGGAAGATGGCCGTCCGCGGCCCTCGTGGCAAAGGGCCGTCTTCGGATGTTGAATCGGAACACTGACAGGCTGCCATGACAGGCGAAGACGCCCGTCTTCCTACGCCACCTGCGCCATACGTTGCCGGTGGAGCCAAACTTTGCAGATGCTTTTAATGCGCGTGAGCACGTAATAGACCGTCTGGCTGCGGATGCGCACCAGCTCCTTCCCGACGATGCGGGTCACGAAATCACTCGGAAGATCGAGAATTTCCTGCGGTGTCGAGCCCTCCAGCCCCTTGCAAAGAATCGCCGTCATGGAGCGGGTAAGCGTTTGCACTTCCGGACCGAGCGTCATGCGAATGTGCGCCCTGCCGTTTTTATCTACGTGCAGATAGACGCCGACCGTATCCGTGCATTCCTCGTCTTTTCGCACATCGACAAGATCGAAGTTCTCGCCCTCGCGCGGCTCCTGCTTCTTCGGGTTGTCCGCATACGAAACAAGTGTCTCACGCCGCTCATCCTCGGGGAGCGACTCGAAGAGGTTGATGATCTTGTTCAGGTTGGTTGGATACATCGACGATCCTAAATCTATCACGGCTTTGGCTTTGCTCACCAAAGCGTTTATGGCTAATTGCGTTATGAAAACTCCGATTAAGGTCGCTGTGACGGGCGCCGCTGGGCAAATTGGTTACGCGCTTCTGTTCCGCGTCGCCTCTGGACAGATGTTCGGTCCGGACCAGCCGCTCATTCTGCATTTGATCGAAGTTCCAGATGCGCTCGGCGCGCTGGATGGCGTCGTAATGGAATTGCACGATTGCGCCTTTCCGCTGCTCGAGTCGGTTGTGCCCACTGCCGACCTCAATGAAGGCTTTCGCGACATTAATTGGGCGTTGCTGGTCGGAAGTGTTCCGCGCAAGGCGGGCATGGAGCGGAAAGATTTGCTTGGGATCAACGGCAAGATTTTCATCGGACAAGGTCAGGCGATCGAAAAGAACGCTGCTGCCGACGTGCGCGTGCTCGTGGTCGGAAATCCCTGCAATACGAATTGTTTGATTGCGATGAATAACGCGAAAGAAATTCCGCACGACCGCTGGTTTGCTATGACCCGACTGGACGAAAATCGTGCGCGCGCGCAGCTCGCACACAAGGCCGGTGTTGGCATTGGCCTGGTGACGAACATGACTATCTGGGGGAATCATTCTTCAACGCAATATCCGGATTTCTACAATGCCAGGATCGACAATCGTCCGGCGAACGAGGTGATCGGAGACGAAAAGTGGTTGAAGGAAGAATTCATCGCTACAGTGCAGCAACGCGGCGCTGCGGTGATCAAGGCGCGAGGACTTTCGTCGGCCGGTTCCGCGGCAAACGCCGTCATCGATACCGTGTTTTCCCTCACCAACGACACGCCGGGTAACGACTGGCGCAGCGTGGCGGTTTGTTCCGATGGAAGTTATGATGTCGAGAAGGCATTGATCTCATCTTTCCCAGTTCGCGTGCGTGGCGGAAAATGGGAAATCGTGCAGGGACTTCCGATCAACGATTTCAGCCGCGCGAAAATAGATGCGTCGGTGGCGGAGTTGAAAGAGGAAAAGTCGCTGGTTGCGGAGTTACTGGGCAAATAATCAGCACGCTTGTCATGCCGAACGAAGTGAGGGACCTCACCCACGAAGGTGATGTCACGCTGTATCGTAATAAGAGGAAAAGTCTCCGGTTAGCGAAGTGATTGCCTAGAGGCCATCTCATCAATGCCCGCAATGTAGTCACGGCGCTGTGTCGCCGTGCTCCAGGGTCGGCGCGCCTCGACACAGCGAGGCGGCTACAACATTTATGAATGGCTTCTAATCTTCTTCCAGCACGGAGCCGAGGAGAACGCGCATCGTTGCTCTAATTACCTTCTAAGGCCTGATTGCGTGGATTGCCACGGATGCAGGGAAGACCAGGCTCGTCAGGCTTACTTCGCGAAATCCAGTTTCGAAAATCTCGCGCCAGAAATCGGCGCCGTACTCCGTTTGCACGACACAATCATCCCGGTTCGCTCCGGGTTTTCCGTGGTAACTCGGAGGCAAACCGCGCCGCGTCCGGGTCAGGCGGCCAATGACAATCGGCACAGTATAAAACAAATGGCCGCCCGGTTTCAGAACGCGCAGGGACTCTTTCAGAGCGGTCTTTGAGTCTGGAACGTGTTCCAATGTGTCGGAATGAATGATGATGTCGATCGACGAATCCGCAAAGCTCATTCGCTGCATGTCGAGCTCGGGGAAGGAATGAAGCGCATGTTTGGGAAGAGCCTGAAGAAAAGGCGACAAATTTTTGGCGGGATTGATTTCAATTACAGTGAGCTGCCGAATTCCGGGATCGTTGCGACAGAAATCCTTGAAACTGCCCGCGAACCCGAACTCTCTCGTCACCGCCGCGGCCAGCGTCATCGTTCTCAGATTATTGCCGCAACTCGTGCAACAAAAACCCTGCTGTAAATCGATGTAAGCGACTTCGTCAGGTGACAACTCCCATTGCTCGATCAGTTCCGGCCACAGCACTGGTTCGTTCGTGAACCGGTCATTGCCGCATGCCGGGCAAGTCTCCAAACTCGATGACGGCTCACCCATTCTGCCTAGGAGCCTGTTGAGATACCCAGCCACGCCGCGCGAAAGCGATTTGGGGAGGATGGCAAGGCGCGAGCGACGAGCATGTCCGCAGCGACCTGTGAGGAGCAAGCAACGCAGCCAGACGCCCCAAGGCGCTTTCGCCCTCCGGGTTGCGCCGCTTTTTCGCCCTTCCGGCGTTGCTCGTCGCTTATCCCGCCACCGCGGGACGGGTATGCGCACTCCTCGCGCCTTGGAAAGACGAAAAATCGGCAGCAACGCGGCATGGCTGGGTATTTCAACAGGCTCCTAACGACTGTCGGCCGGCTTCACAAAGAGCCCCTGGCCAGTGGGCAACGACAAAATTTTGATCCCTTTTTCCTGGGCGAACTGATCCATGGCAAGTTTCTGCGAAAGATAGCCGTAATAGGCATAGTCATCGAGAAGCACAAGTGCGCCTGGGACCAGACGCTCCCAAAAGAACTGGATCGCTGCAATCTCGGGCGCCGAACAATTCATATCGAGATGCAGGTAGGCGATCTTCTCCGCGCGAACCTGCGGCAGGGTTTCCGGAATCGATCCTTCGATGAGAGAGACATTTTCCCATTGAGAAAAATTCGCCCGCACTTCTTCGATTCCCTGGACATAAAATCCCGAAGCCAAGCTTTTCCTGTTTTTCTCCACTGCGCCTGAAGCCCTGTCTGCAGATGAAACAAACCGTTCGTCCAGGCCGCGAAAGGTATCCAGCAGATAAAAGTGTTTTCCCAAAGAATCCCAGTTCAGATAATCCATAATCGCGGACGAGAGGAAACCGCGGTTCACGCCGCATTCGACGAAGTCGCCTTCGAGCCGCGCGGCGCAGGCGGTGGCCCATAGACCGATGTGAACCCGCCAGTGCCATCGATAATCGTCACCCGCGGCGCGAACTCCGCGCTCGTAAGCTTTTCGAAAAGCCGGATCGTCCATGAATTCATGATTGTGAATCGACCGCAGTCCATCCTGATCGTAGACGTGGCCTTCGGCGTGCGAGAAATCGGCAGAAGCCGCCGGCGCTGCAGGAGTGATATTCTCGCCTTTGTTTTTCGCTAGCGCTTTTGCTACTCCTGCATTCCAGGTAAGAGGTTTGTTCTTGAACCATCCTGAATCAAACTTTGGCGCGGCGAAAAGCGCCCATGTTTGCCTGGGATGTTTCCAATCCAGAAGTTCAAATCGCAAACCGGCTTCTGCAGCTGCGTCTCTCAACGTCGCTGGCCTGTAATTCACGCATTCGGGATAGACCCAGCCCTTGGTTGGCGCGTCCTCCTCCCCAGGTAGAAACGTGGCAACCAAAGCTCCATCTCCAGCAAGTGAGCGCGAAATTGCGGACAGCCAATTTTTGATCAGATCCAGTCCGCAGTGACTAAAGATCGATTGAGCCAGAGCGAAATCGAATGAGACTTTCGCTTGGGCAATGGTCACCGGTGAACCGGAAAAAAAGAATGTTGGGCGTTTGATTTCCAACAACGCCTCCCCTAACTCCCGCTTAATTCCTTGCTCCACCAGCCATTCATTCGGCTCGACGCCAAAATACTTTCCGCGATTCAGATAAGGAATTAACAAGCGCCCGATCCGAAGAGAGCCGCATCCCACGTCGAGCAGCGAATGATGCTGTCGCAGACCCAGCGTGGTCAAGAGATTGAACGCCATCGCTGCGATCAAATCGTAATCCTCGGGAGGGCCGACGTACGCGCGGTAATGCGCGTCCCCGGGCTTGAGACCGACGCCCAGACTTTCCTGGTCGTCCAGGGGTACCTCCATATTAGTTCACTCGCTTTAACGTGGCGCGATCGAAATCTTTCAATGCGTCCTCTGGTCGATCCGGAAATCCAACGACCCCACGCGACCGGTCGAATTGATAGATGCGCGTCCGTGGGCGTTCGCGGAAAGGAAACGCGCGGAGCTTTTCGCCATCGAGGGCATCTATCCCGCCTGGCACCTGGCATGCTTGCACACTCAAAGCGTGCAGATCGTTCCTGATTTTAGAATCCGATGCGACGCGGTTCGAGAGTTCGTTGGGATCTTGCCTGAGATTGAAGAGCTGTTCCCGTCCACCGTTTGCCATGAAAATGTATTTCCACTCATCGGTAACCACCATGAGTTTGAAATCGTGGGAGCCGGGAGGTTCAACCATACCGACAAGATACTGGCGTCGCGCGCATTCGCCTCGCAACATTTTCAGAACGTTCGTTCCCTCTCGCACGTCGCACTCGCCAGCCGCCTCAGTCGCAATTCCGAATAAGTCCGCAAGGCTGAGCAATTCATTCCGGACAGTTTCCTTCGACAGCATCGCCGGCCAACTGAGCAGGAAAGGAACACGGCAGGCGGCCTCAAAAAAGTTTTGTTTCTGCCAGCCGTGATGATCGCCCAAAAGATCGCCATGGTCCGAAAAAAAGCAGACAAGAACGTTCTCCGATTTCGGGCGCGCTTCGATCGCGTCGAGAATTCGGCCGAGACAATGATCCAGGTAGCTAATCTCGCCGTAGTATCGAGCCTTCACGATCCGCGCCAGCGCAGGATTGATTGCATCTGCCCAAATGGCATATCGCATGAACGGAATTTCTTCATCCAGATGATCTTCCTCGACGCTGCCAAGAACGAGGTCCGGCATTCGATCCGGGTCATACATCCGGTTGAAAGGAATTGGCGGAGCCAGCGGCGGATGCGGACCGACAAATGATACAAACCCAAAAAAAGGGCGCGAATTATCCGAGTTTTTAATCTCCTGCACAGCGCGATCGGCTACCCACCATTCAACACCCAATTCCGCCGGAAGCGGACTACGCTGCGGCAGGTAATACATCTCGGTGCGCTCCCCAAGAGGTTGCTCCAGGAAATCGAATGCTGGATGCTCCCGCGTCAGCCATGAACCGTAGTCGTCACCTTCGCGCGCCGGCGGATGGTAAGTCTCCTCGCTACGCCACAGCGTTTCATAGCCGACGTCTTCATTCCATGGATACGTATGGAACTTCCCGATCCCAAAAGTCCGATATCCCAAACGCGACATTGTGCGTCCAAGATATGGCCCGCAACGGCCTTCCATTTCAGCGGCCTGTCCCGCGGTCGGCTTTGGTTTTGCATTGCTAAAGACGCGCGTGGTTATGGGTTCGCATCCTGTGCGGATCGTGTAGCGCGCGGGGATACAAATCGGACATGTAGCGTATGCATTGGAAAAGCTGATTCCCCTGCGCGCCAGCCGATCCAAGTTAGGCGTGTAGATGTGCGAGTTACCGAGCGCAGCGATGGTATCGAATCGCTGCTGGTCCGTCATGACGAACAAGACGTCGGGCCGACTTACTGACATTTTTGTTTCAAGCGGAGTTCGCGCGCAGCTGTCGTGGTCTGCTCAATGCGGAAAAATTCTCAACAACCAGAAGCCTAGAAACAGACCCGTCAAAAGAACAACCAAAACCCAAATGGGATTGTTGACTCCTCGTCTCACTTTAGCCGTTTGCGAGCTCGTGACCCGTCAGGCGACGAAATGCCTCGAGGTATTTCGCCGACGTTTTTTCGATAACATCCTTCGGCAGCTGCGGCGCTGGTGGAGTCTTGTCCCAATCAAGCGTCTCCAGATAATCGCGCACGAATTGTTTATCGAAGCTCGGCGGGCTCTGCCCGACAATGTATTCATCCTTTGGCCAGAAGCGCGAAGAGTCCGGCGTGAGACATTCATCGATCAAAAGCAATTCTCCATCGACGATGCCAAACTCGAATTTCGTGTCTGCAACGATAATTCCCTTCTGTGCGGCGTGCTCGCGGCCGCGCGAATAGATTTCGAGACTTAATTTTTCAACCCGATTGGCGATTTCGTCGCCGAGAATCTGAGCACATCGTTTCATGTCGATGTTCTCGTCATGACCTTGCTCTGCCTTTGTCGCAGGCGTGAAGATCGGCTCCGGCAATTGCGACGCGAGCTTTAGCCCGGCTGGTAGTTCGATTCCGCAAACACTCCGCGTCTCCTGGTATTCTTTCCAACCGGACCCAGCGAGATAACCTCGCACCACGCATTCCACCGCGAGCGGCTTCGTTTTCTTTACGATCATCGAACGTCCGGCGAGCTGCTCGTGGAAGGGTTGCAACTCCTTCGGGAACTCTTCGAAATTCGCTGCGACAAGGTGATTTTGGATCGTGTCGAAGCGCTTGAACCAAAACGCGGAAATTTGATTGAGGACCGCGCCTTTGTACGGAATTGGGTCGGGCAGAATTACATCGAAAGCCGAGATGCGATCAGTTACGACAAACAGTAGCGTGTCGCCAAGCTCAAAAACTTCGCGCACCTTGCCGCTGCGCAGTTTTTTTATTCCCGGAAGGTTGATGACAGATTGCAGGGAAGTTTCCATTTGCAAAAAGCGAACGTTCCAACGTTTGCCGCAGAGCGTCTAGTAAAATCCGCACAGGTCCAAATGTAGACCAGCCCCAACATCAGCCCTTCAACTCGAAATGGATGCCCAACGCGAAAAACCTGATACCAGCCCTCAACGCCCGTATCTCTGGCCATGTTTGCCAGCATTTTCCAATACCAAGCACTACCGGAGAAATCGAACCGCACATTCGGTCCTACATAAAACCGGTTTGCCAGCGGGAGAAGGGCTAATCCGGCTATCACACAGGCGCCGCTTCGAGTGTTAAAGCTAACCTACCGGTTCAACTAACAGAGGCTGCCTAGCAACCAAACGCGCGCACAGCGTCGATTACTTGCGTCTGTTCCGAGCTGCTCATTCCGGTGAAAAATGGAAAACGCAACAGGCGATCGGCCAAATCTTCTGTGACGGGACAGTCGCCTTGGTGACCACCAAACCGGAGACCCATAGGCGAGAGATGTAACGGCAGATAATGAAACACCGCCAGAATCCCTGAGCCCGCGAGGTGCGAAATCAATGCTTGCCTGCTTTCGAGGCACGGCATGATTACGTAGAACATGTGGTAACTCTGTTCGCATTCCGGCGGGATGATCGGCAGCCGGACGCCGTTTGTTTTCGCCCACGAAGCCAGCTCAAGTGCGTAGGTTTCCCAGATTTTGCATCGCATCGACTGAATCTGGTCGCGATGTTCAAGCTGTGCGCGAAGGAAAGCTGCCAGTAGGTCTGCAGGCAGATAGCTCGACCCGATATCGACCCAGGTGTATTTGTCGATCTCACCGCGAAAAAATTGGCTGCGATTTGTTCCCTTTTCGCGAAAAATCTCGGATCGTTGATTAAACTGCATATCATTGATCAGCAGTGCGCCACCTTCTCCGCACGAAAAATTCTTTGTCTCATGAAAACTGAGAGTTCCAAGCTGCCCGAGTGTTCCGAGATATCGTCCGCGATATTTTCCATAAAGGCCATGCGCATTATCTTCGACCACCGCGACCGCCTGCCGGCGCGCGATTGTCATGATTGTGTCCATTTCGCAGCCGACACCCGCGTAATGCACAAGACAAATCGCCTTCGTGCGCGAGGTCATGCGTTGTTCGATTTGGCTCTCATCAATGTTTAGCGTGTCAGCGCGAATATCGACAAAGACAGGTTTGGCGCCGCGTAAGACGAACGCATTTGCAGCAGAGGGAAAAGTGAAGGAGGGAACAATGACTTCATCTCCAGGACCGATATTCAGGAGGAGGGCTGCCATTTCCAGCGCATGCGTGCAGGAGGTCGTGAGGAGGGCTTTCTGGATCCCAAGCGACTGTTCGAGCAGGACGTGGCACTGCGCAGTAAAGCTGCCGTCACCGGAAAGTTTCGGCGCCGCGATCGCGGCCCGGATGTAGCTCAGTTCCGCCCCGGTCGCGAATGGGCGATTAAAAGGAATGCGGATCACGATAGTCTCAAAGGTTTTCGACCGATCAACAAGAGCGATCCTCCTGCTGGGAAAGAGACGCCTTTTGTTATCACCATTCGCTCGAGTTTAAAAATGCTCTCCAGACTCTTGTTAAGCGCTGGGCTGATCTCAAATTCGCGCCAGGGCTGCAAATCCTGATTGCGTTTTCGTAGCATACGCGACCAAATCATAAGCGGCAGTAACAGCGAATTGAAGGAAGTGATTCGCTCGATCTGGAAACCAGCGCTCTCAACTTTTGCGCACAATTCCGCGCGGTTGTAGCGACGTTGATGCATCGCATATTGGTCACTCGCGCTCCAGAGAAAACGATGTTGGGGCACGGTGACAAGCAATCCGCCGCCCGGCCGAGCCGCATTGAACATCTGCGCCAGTGCTCTCTCATCCTCAACGAGGTGTTCCAGGACATCGAAGGTTCCCACAACATCAAATTCGCACTCGAACAAAGTGCATCGTGCATCCATTAGATACAACTCCGCCTTCGGCACACGCGCTCTGGCAATGACGAGGCCATCCGCGAAAATCTCACTGCCCGCGAGGCGTATTTCCGGAAAATTTTCGCCGATCCCGGCAAGCACGAATCCAGTCCCGCAACCTACCTCGAAAAAACTCTTCGCATTCGGAAAATAGTCGCGGAGCGCCCACTGAATGAGCTCATTCCGCGCGCGAAACCAGAAATTTGTTTCTTCAATTCCGGCAAGCCGGGCGAAATATTCGGGTTTGAATCCCGCTCGGGCGTCGAGCGGTTCCTCGGCGAATTGATATATTCCGTCGCGCAAGGCTGGCCGATACCCACATCGCGGACAAGTCCAATCGTCGCTTTCAAAGCGACCTTCGCACGCGAAGCACCGTTTCATCCTCCGCTCAGGCGCAAAGCCATTTGGGAAAAGAATGTCTGGGTGGGGGAAATCCTCCAACCGAGTTTTTGCGGCGCGTGCTGACGTGGATTGTAAAGCTGTCCCGAAATAGGAGACCTCCTCGAGCTCGAAAGCAAAGCTTTGGAATCATGGAGCGTCACTTTTCGCATTCAAGAACGACAGTCACGTACGGGATGCGCATTGGCTTCTTGTCCACCCATGCATCAACGTTCTTAAAAAACTTTGCGGCAAGCTGGTGGTATTGTTGCTCGGTTCGGATATTCCGGCCTCGGTCATGAGACATGATGTACTTGGAAACCGCTCCCTGGTTCGGAATCCAACATGCGTCGTGCGTTATGAACCGACCTCCACTTTT
>Ga0307312_10001113_pt1 | contig 13515 bp, 12 predicted proteins | sample ER_DNA_202_FD_194489 | JGI IMG/M metagenome (GOLD analysis project Ga0307312, IMG submission 194489) | Bulk soil microbial communities from the East River watershed near Crested Butte, Colorado, United States - ER_DNA_202 | ecosystem: Environmental > Terrestrial > Soil > Floodplain | place...
GCTGCGGCTCGGATCGGCCAGACGCACAACCAGTACTCCGCCTCGGAGGCACGGCAAGCCCGGCTACGCCGGTATCTGGAGTCGCGCGCCGACGCTCCCGTCATCCTCGTCGGCGAGGCCGCGGGGTACCGCGGTGCGCGCATCAGCGGCATTGCGTTCACGTCGGAGCGGCAGCTGACCGGGAAAGGCCCTGCGGAGGCGAGCGCGACGATCGTTCACCGCGTGCTCGCGGCGCTCGACCTGGACGCAGACGTGCTGCTCTGGAACGTCGTGCCGACCCATCCGGGAACCATCTCGTCGAACCGTCGTCCGACCCGCTCCGAGATCGACGCGGCGCGCCCGTTCCTCGAAGAGCTGACGCAGAGCCGTCGCGTCGTCGCCGTCGGCCGCGTCGCTGCCGCTGCCCTCGACGCGCCGTACGTCCGCCACCCATCACACGGCGGCGCGGTTGCGTTCGCCGAGGGGCTGCGGCGTACACTCGCAGTGTGAGGGGAGACGTCCGCAGAAATGCGTTTCTCCTCGCGGGCTGCCTCGTCGCGAACTCCGGCGCGTTCCAGCTCGCAGCGGCACTGAGCTCCGTCACGCTCGTCGCAGTCACCGGCGTCAAGGGCATCCTCGGCCTCGGGCCGGCGATCTTCCTCACGGCGGGGGCGCTTACGGTCGGCCCTGCCGGGCGGCTGATGGATCGCGTCGGCCGGATGCCCGTCATCCGCGGCGCGTTCGTCGGTGGGGCGATCGGCTGCGGCGTCATCGCGGCCGGCTGCTCCGCGTCGTCGGCCTTCCTCGTCTGCCTCGGGCTCGCGATCGTCGGCGGTTCCGGTGCCGTCGTGCAGCTCGCAAGGGCCGCGGCCGCCGAGATGTTCCCGCCGGACCGCCGCGCGCGCGGCATGTCGTTCGTCCTCTTCGGTGCCGTCTCCGGCGCGATCTGGGGCCCGCTCGTCTTCGGCCCGCTCTTCGCGCACCGCTCGGCTGCCGCGCATGCGCTCGCCGCTCCCTGGGCGATCGGCGTTCCCTTCATGCTCGCCGGCCTCGCGATCGCCTCGTTCGTCAGGCCTGACCCGAAGGAGATCTCGGCGAGCTACCCGCAGACGATCGTCGACACCGGCACGGCGGCGCCGCTCAAGGAGATCCTCCGCCGCCCGGGTGTTCTCGCCGCGCTCGTGGCCGTCGTCGCGAGCTTCGCGGTCATGGCCTCGGTCATGAACCTGTCGGGCTACGTCGCGTTCGGCCGCGGACACCATCAGAACGACGTGTTCACGATGATCAGCGTCCATATCCTCGGCATGTACGGCCTCGTGCTGATCGTCGGCGACGTGATCGACCGCTTCGGCCGCCGGCGCGCCCTCGTCGGCGGGCTCCTCGTCATGACCCTCTCGAACACCGCGCTCGTCTGGCTCGGCGGCGTGCCGGGGATGAGCTTCGCCCTCCTCGGCCTCGGCCTCGGCTGGTGCTTCTCCTACGTCGCGGCCACGACGGAGCTCGTCCAGCTCTCCCTGCCGTCGGAGCGCGGCCGCCTCGTCGGCTTCACCGACGTCTGCGCAAGCCTCGTCGCGGCAGGGCTCGCTCTCCTCGGAGGCCTCGTCTACACCGCCGCGGGGGTGGCCGCCCTGGCCCTCGGGGCCGCCGCCCTCGCGGCCCTGCCCGCGCTCTGGCTCGCCGCGCGGCCCGTCCCGGCGCCGCTCCCGGTCGCCGACTGAAGCTCTGCCCGGAGTTTCGCTACAATCCCGACCCGGCGGTCGCCTCGATCCGCCGCTTTTTTGTGATGAAGACCTATTCCGCCAAGCCCGGTGAGATCACACGCGAGTGGTACCTCGTCGATGCCGACGGGCTGACCCTCGGCCGCCTGGCGACCGTGATCGCCGACACCCTGCGCGGCAAGCGGAAGCCGATCTTCACACCCCACGTCGACACCGGCGATTTCGTCGTCGTCGTGAACGCCGAGAAAATCGCGGTCACGGGCAACAAGCTCGACCAGAAGATGTACTACCGGCATTCCGGCTTCCCGGGCGGCATCCGCAGCCGCACGCTCCGGGAGCAGCTCGACCGCCGGCCGACCGAAGTCCTGCGCAGCGCCGTGAAGGGCATGCTCCCGAAGAACAAGCTCGCGCGCGCGCAGATCACGAAGCTGAAGATCTACGCGGGGCCGGAGCATCCCCACGAGTCCCAGAACCCCCAGCCCCTGAACTTGGAGCAGACTTGAGTCAGATCGCACAATATCGCGGCACCGGCAAGCGCAAGACGTCCGTCGCACGCGTGATCCTGCGGCCCGGCGACGGCGCCACCTGGGTCAACGGTCGCACGCTCGACGAGTACTTCCCGCGCAACATCTGGCGCACGATCGCCGTTTCCCCGCTCAAGGTGGCGGGCCTCGAGGGCCAGTACGACCTGCGCGTCCGCGTCCACGGCGGAGGCCTCACCGGCCAGGCTGGTGCGGTTCGTCACGGAATCGCCCGGGCGCTAGTCGAGGCGAATCCCGAGCTGCGGGTGCCGCTGAAGCGCGAAGGCTTCCTGACGCGCGACGCACGGCAGGTCGAGCGCAAGAAGGCCGGGCTCCACAAGGCCCGCAAAGCCCCGCAGTTCTCGAAGCGCTAGCCCGCTCTCCCGCCTCGCAAAACCCCTCCGGCGCTGTCACAATGCGCGGTCCTCAGCCATGCCCACGTCTTCGTCCAGCCGCCCGCTAATGTCCCGCGCCGTGGCGCGGAACTACTTCGGCACCGACGGTGTCCGCGGCATCGTGGGCGAATTCGTCACCGCCGATCTCCTCGAACGGCTCGGTAAGGCCTCAGCACTCTGGTCGGGCCGCGGCCGCGTCTTCGTCGGTCGCGACACACGCGGCTCGGGCGAGGAACTGGAGGAAGCGTTCGCGCGCGGTGTCGCGTCGGCCGGCGGCGCTGCGGTGCTCGCAGGGGTCGTGCCAACGCCTGCAGTTGCGCTCCTCCGCCTCGATCTCGGTGTCGTCATCACTGCGTCGCACAACCCGCCCGAGTACAACGGAGTGAAGTTCTTCGACAACCGCGGCCGCAAGCTCAGCGACACGGCAGAGGAGGAGATCGAAGCGCTGCTCGACGCGCCGCAGACCGGCGGTGGCGAGATCGACCATGTCGACATCGCAGTCGACTCCTATCTCGAGCACGTGCTCGAGCGCTTCGGCTCCGACCTCAGCGGCTTGCGTATCGCGGTCGATTGCGCGAACGGTGCATACTCCGGCGTTGCGCCGCGTGCGTTCGCTGACCTCGGCGCCGACGTCGAAGCGATCGGCAACGAGCCGAACGGGGAGAACATCAACGTGGGCTGTGGAGCAACGGACCTCGCGGCGTTGCAACAGACCGTGACGAGCGGTGGCTTCGATCTCGGTGTCGCGTTCGACGGCGACGGCGATCGCATGCTCGCCGTCGACGAGAGCGGCGCGATCGTCGACGGCGACCAGATCGTCGCGATCCTCGCGCTGCATCTCGGGGTCGACCTCGTCGCTGTGACGACGATGACGAATCTCGGCTTCCATCGGCTGATGGAAGAGCGCGGGGTGCGCGTGATCACGACAGACGTCGGCGATCGCTACGTGCTCGAAGCCCTCTACCGCGAGGGCGGCATCCTCGGCGGCGAGCAGTCCGGGCATGTCATCTGCCTGCGCGACCACGTCACCGGTGACGGGCTCGCGGCTGCGCTACTCCTGTGCGAAGCGTTGCGCGGACGGACACTGTCGGAGGTCGCAGGCAGCATGGTGCGCTACCCGCAGGCGAAGCAGAACCTGCCTCGCCGGGGACGCGGTCCGCTTCCGCAAGCGCTGATCGAACGCATCGAAGATGTCAATGCCGACTTGAACGGCGACGGTCGTGTTCTCGTGCGTCCCTCGGGCACGGAACCGGTCGTGCGCGTGCTTGCAGAGGCTCAAACGGAGGAGGAAGCTGAGGCGCTCTGTGCTAGGATCGCTTCGCTCGTGATGCAGGAGCTCGGCTGACCCAACCGCGACGCGGCGGACGGGCCAAATAGCCGGGCTCGTCCTGTTTCTGGGGAGAGATTTCCGCAGGTGAGCGGGGAAAGAGGCGGAACATGTGCGGGATCATCGGGTATGTCGGAGGTCGCGAGGCAAAGCCGCTGCTGCTCGCCGGGCTACGCCGGCTCGAGTACCGCGGCTACGACTCCGCAGGCATCGCGCTCCGTGAAGCAGATGGCCTCGACTACGTTCGCGCGGTCGGCAACCTCCAGCAGCTGATCGATGCGGCGGGCCCGAACGGCTCGGTCGCGCGCCACGGCCTCGGTCACACGCGCTGGGCGACGCACGGCGGCGTCACGGTGCAGAACGCGCATCCGCTCGTCGGTTGCGACGCGGGCAAGATCGCGATCGTGCTCAACGGCATCGTCGAGAACTATCGCGAGCTGCGCGAGCATCTGCTTGCCGACGGACATTCCTTCACGTCGGAGACCGACGCGGAAGTTGTCGTGCACATGCTCGAGCAGGAGTACGAGGGCGACATCGTGCAGGCGCTCATCCGCGTCTACCCGCGGCTCGAGGGCCACTTCACCATCGTTGCGATCCACCACGACAACCCCGACGTTCTCGCAGGCGTCCGTCATCAGACGCCGCTGGTCGTCGGCCTCGGCGACGGCGAGAACTTCCTCGCGTCGAACGTCGCCGCCTTCCTCAGCGAGACGCGCCGCGCTGTGTTCCCGGGCGACGGCGAAGTGGTCGAGATCACGCCCGGCGGCGCACGGTTCTTCAAGGGCGGCTCAGAGGTCGAGCATCCCGCAGTCGAGGAGCTCGACTGGGACGAGGATCACGCCGAGAAGGGCGGCTACGAGACCTTCATGCTGAAGGAGATCTACGAGCAGCCGGAGGCCGTGCGCGAGACGATCGGCGATCGCGTCCGCGGCCATCACCTGATGCTCGAGGCGCTCGGCCTCTCCGAGCTCGAGGTGCGCAATCTTCGCCGCATCGTCATCGTCGCGGCCGGGACGTCGTACCACGCCGGCGTCGTCGGCCGCTACATCATCGAGGAGTGGGGACGCATCCCCGTCGAGCCCGATATCGCGAGCGAGTGGATCTACCGCAACCCGGTGCTCTCGAAGGACACGCTCGTGATCGGGATCTCGCAGTCGGGTGAGTCGCGCGACACGGTCAATGCGATGAAGCTCGCGCGCGAGCGCGGTGCGCGCACGCTTGCGATCACGAACATGATGGGCACGCAGATCACGCGCGAGGTCGACGCGACGCTGTACACGCGCTGCGGCATCGAGATCGGCGTCGCCGCGTCGAAGACCTTCACCGCACAGGTCGCGCTTCTGAGCCTGCTCGCGTTGCGTCTCGCCGAGATCCGGCAGACCCTGCCGCAGGAGGACATCGACTTCGTGCTCGACCGGCTGCACGAGTTGCCCGACAAGATGGCCGAGTTCCTCGACGGCGACCACCCGGTCGACGACATCGCGCAGCGGTTCTACGACCAGCCGTTCTTCCTCTATCTCGGCCGGCACATCGGGCTCCCCGTCGCGCTCGAGGGCGCGCTGAAGCTGAAGGAGATCTCGTACATCCCCACCGACGCGTACTCGGCCGGGGAGATGAAGCACGGCCCGATCGCGATGCTCGACGAGGGCACGCCGGTCGTCGTCGTCGCGACGAACATCCACGTCTACGACAAGATCGTCTCGAACATCCAGGAGACGCGTGCACGCGGCGCGCACGTGATCGCGATCGCGACCGACGGCAACGAGGACATCCAGCACCACGCGAACGACGTCATCTACGTGCCGCGAACGCCGGCGTTCCTCCAGGCGGCTCTCGCCGTTATCCCACTTCAGCTGCTCGCCTACAGGATCGCCCGCCTGCGCGGCCTGAACGTCGACCAGCCCCGCAACCTCGCAAAGACCGTCACCGTCGAGTAGAACCTCCTCCGTGAGAGTCGGCGGAGACCTGCTCGACGAGACGCGGGCGTTCACCGAGCAGCTGCGTGTGCAGCTCGCGGCGCTGCCGGCCGCCGAATCGGTGCCGGTCGAAGTGACGCGGCGCGCGCGCTACGAGGGACGCGGGATCTTCCCGGCGCCTGTCTTCTTGCCCGAGGCGCGCTGGCTCGACGCCGACGGCGTCCGTGTCCGGATCGTCGCGCCGGAGTCGCCGCGAGGCGTCTACCTACACATTCACGGCGGCGGCTGGACGCTCGGGGCTGCGGACCTCCAGGACGCGCTCTTCGCGTTCATCGCCGAGCAGACGGGCCTCGCGGTCGCGAGCGTCGACTATCGCCTCGCGCCCGAGCACCCGTACCCGGCAGGTGCCGACGACTGCGAGACCGTTGCGCGGTGGCTCCTCGAGCGCGGGGCGGCAGAGATCGGCGCACCCTCGGCGTTCGCGATCGGGGGCGAGTCCGCGGGTGCGCACCTGGCCGTCGTGGCCCTCTTGCGCCTGCGCGACCGGCATGGCGTCACCGGTGCGTTCGGCGCGGCCAACCTCTTCTACGGTGCGTACGACCTCGGCGGCACGCCGAGCCGCGTGCGCTTCACCGACGCGCTTGTCATCACCGGCCCGTTCATGGACTGGTGCACGGAGAACTTCCTGCCGGGGCTCGGCACCGACGCGCGTCGCGATCCCGACATCTCGCCGCTCTACGCCGATCTCCATTCGCTGCCGCGTACGCTCTTCACCGTCGGGACGCTCGACCCGCTCCTCGACGACTCGCTCTTCATGGCGGCCCGCTGGGAGGCCGCCGGGTGGACGGCACGCTCGCCGGCGAGATCCGCTACCGCACGCAGCCGGGCGCTGTCGTGCTCGTCCACACGGAGATTGCCCCCCAGCTCGAGGGTCAGAGCGTCGCAAGCACGCTGGTGCAAGGCGCACTCGACGACATTCGGGCGCACGATCTACGCGTGGTGCCGATCTGCCCCTTCGTCGCCGCCTATATCAAGAGGCACTCGCAATACACCGACCTGATCGTGGACGACGACGCGACCCCAGAGTGACCTAGGCGTCGTCGGTCGAGCGCCGTAGCCGCTTCGTCTCGCCGCGGCGCTTCTTCGCGTCGACACGCCGCGCCTTCGCGGCCGCGGACGGCTTCGTCGGCACGCGCCTTCGGTGCACGAAGAGCGCGTCGCGTAGCACAGCGACGAGCCGGTCCGTCGCCAGCTCGCGGTTGCGCAGCTGACTGCGCTCGTCCTGTGCGATGGCTCGCAGCACCGGGCCGGCCTTCGCGACGACGCGCCGCTTCTGCGCATCGGTCAGTGCCGACGATGCCTCGACGTCGAACACGGCCTCGACCCGGGTCTCGGACTTCTGCGCGTGCTGACCCCCTGGCCCGCTCGAGCGCGACGTCCGCAGCTCGATCTCCGAGACGGGTACAGCGACGCTCTTCGTGACCCGAATAGACTCGGCAGAAGTCATGGCAGCGATTCTGCTCGACATCGACGGTGTTCTGCACGTTTCCGGGGAGCCGATCTCCGGGGCGGCGGACGCCATCCGCCGGCTGCGCGCGAACGGCCACCGCCTGCGGTTCGTGACGAACACGACGACCCGCTCGAAGGAGAAGCTCGCCGAGGAGCTTCAGGCGAACGGCATCGAGGCCGACGAGTCCGAGATCCAGACCGCCGCCGGGGCCGCCGTCCGCGCACTCAGCGGCAAGCGAGTGCTCGCGCTGACGATGCACGCGCTCGTGCACGACCTCGAGGGGATCGAGCTCGTGGGCGAAGGAGCGGACGCCGTGCTGCTCGGCGGCGCCGACGAGACGCCGGAGACGAACCTCGTCTTCTCCTATATGAATCTCGCGCGAGCGTTCGGCGAGCTCGAGCTCGGTGCCGAGCTCTACTGCCTGCACCGAAACAAGTGGTGGCAGACGAAGCATGGGCCGATGCTCGACTCGGGCGTCTTCGTCGCCGGGCTCGAGTACGCGGCGCAGACCGAGGCCACCGTTCTCGGCAAGCCCAGCGCTGCGTACTTCCTGGCGGCGTGCGAAGCGCTCGACGCCGACCCGTCGATGACCTGGATGGTCGGCGACGACCTCGAGAGCGACATCGTCGGTGCGCAGGGGCTTGGCATGCACGCCGTGCTCGTCCGCACGGGGAAGTTCCGCCCCGACGACGTCGAGCGCTCGCGCGCACGACCGGACGGCATCGTCTCCTCGTTCGCGCATCTGCCGGAGTGGCTCGAGGAGCACCTGTGATCAATGTCGGGACCGACCTGATCGAGATCGCGCGCGTCCGGCGCTCCCTCGAGCGGTACCCGCGGTTCCGCGACCGCTGCTTCACGGCCGACGAGCAGGCGTATTGCGACTCCCGCGCGAACCCGGCCGAAAGCTACGCGGGCCGGTTCGCGGGCAAGGAGGCCGTGGGCAAGGCGCTCGGCTTCGGCGTCGCGCGCGCGTTCGCGTGGAAGGAGATCGAGATCGTCGGCCGGCCGAAGCCGTCCGTCCGACTGTCGGGTCGCGTCGAGTCGTGGGCGCAGAAGCGGGGCGTGCACGAGATCGATCTCTCAATGACGCACTCGCGTGAGCTCGCACAGGCGGTTGCCGTCGCGAACGATGGCTGAGCTCGAGCCCCTCTACACCGCCGACGAGATGCGCGCCGCCGAAGCGCGGTATCCCGGGTATCCAGGCTCGGCGCCGGAGTTGATGGAGCGGGCCGGCGCGCAGGCCGCTCGAGTAGCCCAGGTGGAGTTCACCGACGCCGCGCGTTGGACGGTCGTGTGCGGCGGCGGCTCGAACGGCGGCGACGGCCGCATCATGGCGCGGCACCTCGAGAGCGCAGGCAAAGCGGTGCGGATCGTCGAGGCGAAGGCAGGCGAGCCCGACCTCGGCGAGCCCGACGTGATCGTCGACGCGCTCTTCGGCACGGGCTTCTCCGGCAGCCCGCGCGACGACGCGGCGGCCATGATCGAGCGCATCAACTCGAGCCCGGCCGCGGTGTTCGCGATCGACCTGCCGTCGGGCGTCGACGCGTCAACGGGCGAGGTCGCCGGTGCCGCAGTGCACGCCGACGCGACCGTCACGTTCCACGGCCGCAAGGTCGGCATCGTCGTCGCGCCCGGTCGCTTTCACGCGGGCAGGGTGCACGTCACCGACATCGGGCTCGAGCACGTGGAGACCGCGATGCGGCTCGCAACCGCCGAGCTCCTGCGATCCGTGCCGAGGCGGCACGAAGGCGACAACAAGTACACGGCCGGGCACGTGCTCGTCGTCGGCGGCTCGCGCGGCTTCACCGGCGCGCCGTCGCTCTCTGCCCTCGCCGCGATGCGCGCGGATGCCGGCTACGTCACCGTCGCCGCTCCCGCCTCGTCGCTCCCGGTGCTCGAGCAGCGTCTGCTCGAGGCTGTCAAGCGCCCGCTCGCCGAGACCGACGACGGAATCGTCGCCGCCTCGGCCGTCGAGAGCGTGCTCGAAATCGCCCACAAGGCGTCGTCGCTCGCGATCGGACCGGGCCTCGGTCGCGGCGACGGCGCGAAAGAGCTTGTGCGCCGCGTGCTGGCCGAGGTCGAGCTCCCCGTCGTCGCGGACGCCGACGCGCTCTTCGAGCTCGAGCCGGCGACGTGGGCGGGGCCGCGCGTGCTGACGCCGCACGAAGGCGAGCTCGCACGGCTCCTCGGTCGCACGTCTGCCGAGATCGCCGCGCACCGTCTCGCCTCGGTTCAGGAAGCGGTTGAGCGCTTCAGCTGCGTCGTGCTCCTCAAGGGCCCGGACACGCTCCTCGCCGCGCCGGGCGCGGGCACGATCGTCGTGTCGCTCGGCCTGCCGTCGCTTGCGACCGCTGGAACCGGCGACGTACTCACCGGGATCGTCGCGGCGTTCCTCGCGAAAGGCCTCGAGCCCCAGCGCGCCGCAGCGGCCGCCGCCGTCGCACAGCAGCTCGCCTCCGTCGAGGCGCCGCAACGTGCAGGCCTCGTCGCGAGCGACCTGATCGACGCGCTGCCGCGGGTCCTCCGCTGATGCACCGCTCGGAGGTCACGATCGATCTCGCAGCGCTCCGCCGGAACGCGCGCACACTCCTGCGCGCACTCGACGGCTCCGAGCTCTGGGCGGTTGTCAAGGCCGACGGCTACGGTCACGGCGCCGCGCAGGCGGCGGGCGCGGCTCTCGGCGCTGGTGCAACGGCGATCTGCGTGGCGACGGTGCCCGAGGGCCTCGACCTCCGGCGCGAGTTTCCGACCGCGCGCATCGTCGTCATGGGCCCCGCCGGCAACCGCGAGGTCGGGCAGGCGCGCGACGCGTACCTCGAGCTCGTGATCGCGTCCGACGAGCTGCCACCAGGCGTACGCGTGCACCTGAAGCTCGACACCGGCATGGGCCGCTGGGGTCTCTCGGAGCTTCCCGCACCCCCGACCGAGGTGGTGGGCCTGATGAGCCACCTCGCGACCGCCGACACCGACGCCGCGTACGCCGAGTGGCAGATCGACCGGTTCCGCCGTGCGACCGCTCCCTACTCGCACCTGACGCGCCACATCGCGGCGAGCGCCGCGGCGCTCCGCTACCCGTCGTCGCGTTTCGACGCCGCCCGCTGTGGGATCGCGCTCTACGGCCTTTCGCCGTTCGGCACGGACGCGGCGGACGACGGGCTCGAGCCCGTCCTCTCGTGGACGAGTCACATCGCGCAGACGCGCCTGCTGCGCGCCGGCGAGAGCACGGGCTACGGGCGGCGCTTCGTCGCTGAGCGCGACACGTGGATCGGGATCGTCCCCGTGGGCTACGCGGACGGCTTTCGCCGCGACCTGACTGGTGCCCAGGTTCGCGTGGCAGGCGAGCCGCGACGCGTCGTCGGCACGGTGTCGATGGACGCCTTCGCCGTCGAGCTCGAGCGCGACCTGCCGGTTGCGACTCCGGTCGTGATCATCGGGCGAGGCGTGCCCGCCGAGGCGCTCGCGCGGGTCGCCGGCACGATTACCTACGAGCTCGTCTGCGGCATCGCGACCGGCCCGGGACGCGCGCGCCGCGTCGTCGTCGATGGCTGACGACCGCTTCGCGCGCACCGCCGCTCGGGTTGCCGCGCGCCAGGACGCGCGCGCGCCGGAGCTCGCGGAGCGGGTGCGCGCGTTTGTGCTCCCGCGCGGAGACGAGCATTGCCTCGACGTCGGCTGCGGTGCCGGTGCGCTCGCACTGGCGCTCGCACCGCATGTCGCGGACGTCGTGGGCATCGACCGCGTGCCGGAGCTGATCGAGCTCGCACGCGAGCGGGCACCCGCCAACGCGACGTTCGCCGAAGGCGACGCCGAGCGCCTCACCTTCGAGGACGCGTCGTTCGACCTCACCGGGACGCTGCGCACGCTGCACCATGTGCCCCGCCCGGAGCTCGTGCTCGCGGAGCTCACCCGTGTCACGCGGCCCGGCGGCCGGGTGCTGGTCGTCGACCAGGTCGCGCCCGCCGATCCCCTCGAGGCACTCGCCGTCGACCGGTTCGAGCGGGCGCGCGATCCGGGCCACACGCGACTGCTTCCCGACAGCGACCTGCGCCAGCTCTTCGAGGCGAACGAGCTCGTGCTCCTCCGCGAGCGCCGCGACGTCGAGCGCCGCGAGCTCGCGGGCTACCTCGACCTCGCCGATTGCCAGGGGGACGCCCGGGGCCGGGCGCTCGAGCTCGCGCCGCACGGCCCCGAGGTCACCACGGCCGTCCTGGGCTGGTTCCTCGTCGAGCGACGGTAGGCGCTGCAGCGCGGCGCGTTCCGGGTTACAACACCCGGGTGCACCACCCGGTTCGCAGGGGTCTCGTCTCGCTGGCCGCCGTCGCGTCCGCCCTCATCCCGCTCTCGGCGGCGCAGGGCGGCGCGTTTCCCGGCGACAACGGGCCGATCGCGTTCACGTGCGGTACCGACATCTGCACGGTCAACCCGGACGGCTCAGGGCGAGCGACGCTGGCGACGGGCGCGAAGGATCCGTCGTGGTCGTCGGACGAGACGCAGGTCGCATTCGTGGATGCCGTGAACGGCATCTCCGTCGCGAACGCGGACGGCAGCGGGCGTGCGGCTCTCGGAGCCGGTGCCGCCGCGACCCAACCGTCCTTCTCCTTTTTCGGCGACGTCGTCGCCTTCGCGAAGGGCGGCGACATCTACACGATTCTCGCGAGCACGGGCGGGGGCGAGACGAACGTCACGAACAACGGAGCCGTTCCGGCCGACGCCGATCCGCAGTACTCGCCCGACGGCACGGACATTGCCTTCGCCGAGCTGGGGGCGACCGGGTACGACATCTGGACGATCCCGGACGGGGGTGGCGCCGCCGTGCACGTCACGACGGGCGTGGCCGGCGACGAGCGTGAGCCGACGTGGTCGCCGGACGGCTCAACGATCGTCTACACGTCTGCAGGCGAGCTCTGGAAGGTGGCAGCGGCGGCGAACTCGACGCCTCAGGACCTCGGGGTAGCAGGGACTTCCCCGACGTACTCGCCCGACGGCACGCGCATCGCCTTCGTCAATGCGGCCGGCCACCTCGCCGTCATGAGCGCTTCCGCCGGCGGCGCAGTGGCGCTCACCTCGACGACGGATGCCCAGCCCGACTGGCAGTCGATCGACTTCTCGAGCGGGCCGCCGCGCAACCTCAGCTATCCGACGATCAATCTCACGTCGGGCGACTCGTCGCCGGTCGTCGGGCACTTCCTCACGTCGAGCGTCGGCTCGTGGGAGGGTGAGTTCCCGATCTCGTACAAGTACCAGTGGAAACGGTGCGACGCAGCCGATCCGGTGAACGGGACATGCGTCGACATCGCGGGCGCGACCTCGAGCTTCTACGTGCCGGTCGCCGCCGACGCCGGCAAGCGCATGCGGCTCCAGGTGACCGCGTCGAACTCGCTCGGCACCACGCCGCAGAACTCCGAAGTGACTGCCATTGTGATCGCGATCGCGCCGAAGCTGCGCGTGACGCCGCAGATCGCCGGCGGCAACGTGGTCGACACGCCGCTCACGCTCGTCGGCGCGGTCTGGGACGGCTCGGCGCCGCTCGTCTTCACCTACTCATGGCGCCGGTGCAATCCGGTCGGCGACCTCGCGAGCTGCGTCGAGATTCCCGGCGCGACGCTCGCGACGTACACGCCGACGGTGCAGGACATCGGCTTCTCGATCCGCGTCTGGCTCACGGCGACGAACCCGCAGGGCACGGACAGCGGGATCACGAACCACACGTTCCCGATCGTCGACAAGCAGCACTTCGCGCCGAGCGCGGCGACGTCTCCGACGGTCACCGGCACCGCAGGGCTCGGCCGGCAGCTCACGGCCAACATCGGCGTGTACGACGGCGACGCGCCGGTCAAGACCGCCTTCACCTGGCAGCGCTGCGATGCAACGGGTGGATCGTGCCACTTGATCGCGGGTGCGACGAAGATCGTCTACTTCCCGACCAGCTCGGACGTCGGGTACACGCTCCGCATCACGGTCACCGCGACGAACGCCTACGGCAACCTCGTCGTGCAGTCCGATCCGACCGAGGCGATCGCGGGCGTCCCGCCGCACCGGCGCGGCCGTCACCTCGTCGGCACGAGCCGCGCCGACTACCTCGCGGGCGGCGGCTTCGACGACGTGATTCTCGGCATGGGCGGGAACGACACGATTCCCGGCGGGGCCGG
>Ga0307312_10001119_pt1 | contig 13492 bp, 12 predicted proteins | sample ER_DNA_202_FD_194489 | JGI IMG/M metagenome (GOLD analysis project Ga0307312, IMG submission 194489) | Bulk soil microbial communities from the East River watershed near Crested Butte, Colorado, United States - ER_DNA_202 | ecosystem: Environmental > Terrestrial > Soil > Floodplain | place...
ATAGCCATTTAGCTGCGCCTTGAAATGCCTCGACTGCGGCGGCTCGTGCCGGCCGCCGAGCTCGGCGGCGATCGCATACGAGCCCGCCGTCAGCCCGCCAAGGACGACCGCCGCGACGGCGCACAGCCGTAGCCTGCGAACCATGCCTACCTCCTCCCCTCGCCTGCACTCGCCCAGGCCGTTGCCCGGACGTGAAGCCGTATCGTAAGCCTCTACGCCGTCCGGCCCGGATCGGATCTCGACCGGCTAGACGGATCGACCGCGAATGACGCGAAACGTCCGGACGAACGGCGCAGCCGCCACGCCTCCGACCAATGCGGCGAGATTGAGGACGTTCGTCGTCGTGCAGGTTCGGCACGCGTTGCAGCAGGCGGGGGCCATCTCTGCGTAGCGGTTCAGGAACGGCACCCAACGGGAAGCACGCGCTCCGAGCATCCTCGAAGTGTAGGACGCTCGGGGGTGGAGGTGCCTGGCCGTGGTATCTTCAGATATCTAATTTCGTCCGGGGAGATATCTCTTTTGGCCAAGACATCTTTGGATATAGACCACGAGAAGGTAGACCAAGCGAGAGAGATTCTGGGCACGCGCACGCTTGCCGCCACCGTCGACGCCGCGCTGAACGAGGTGATAAGTCTGGCCGCGAGGCGACGCGTCATGGAGCGGATCCGGAAGAGCAAGACCGGAGGCATCGGGCCAACGCCTGAAGAGCTGCGGCGCCTGCGCGAGCCCACGTGACGCGCTACCTGGCCGACACGAGCGCCTGGAATCGCAGCCGTCTCGTCGCCAACCGCTGGGGGAAACTCCTCGAGGCAAACGAGATCGGCCTCTGCGCGCCGGTGAGGCTCGAGCTTCTCTACTCGGCCCGTGGTCGTTCGGACTACCGAGCGTTTGCTTCCGACCTGGCCTGGTTTCCGGACTTCTCGCTGGATGGGAATGCCGCGTCGTGTGCCGAGAGCACCCAGGCAGAGCTCGCCGAGCGGAGCGGCCATCGTGGCCCGACGCCGGTCGACCTACTGATCGCCGCAATCGCCGATCTTCACGAGCTCGTGCTGCTCCACTACGATCGGCACTTCGAGCAGATCGGGCGCGTCACGGGCCAGCCGACGGAATGGCTGGCTCGACCCGGCTCTCTGACCTAAGTCGGCGTCCCGAGCTAGGCTCGTCCCGTGCCGCGGCTCGTCGGCATCAACCACGTCGCGCTCGAGGTCGAGAGCGTCGACGACGCGCTCGAGTTCTACGGCCGGATCTTCGACCTCGAGCTGCGCGGCCGTGCGTCGCGCATGGCCTTCATCGATATCGGCGACCAGTTCATCGCGCTCTCAGAAGGGAGAACCCAGCCGCCGGACAGGCACCGCCACTTCGGCCTCGTCGTCGACGACAAAGAGGCGACGCGCCAGGCGCTCGTAGCCGCCGGCGTCGAGATCCAGCCGGGCCGCGGGCTCGACTTCGTCGACCCTTGGGGCAACCACATCCAGGTCGTCGACTACCGCGACATCCAGTTCACTAAAGCGTCAGATGTCCTTCGCGGCATGGGCCTGGACGACCTGGACAAGTCGGATTCGGCCCTCGAGGAGCTCCGCAAGAAGGGCTTGAGCGGCGCCGGCGGCTAGTGCTCTTCGATCCGGCGAGCCACGAACCACTCGTCGACACGCCCTGGAGCGAATCGCGAGCGCGGGCGGCGATCGCCGCCATCGTCGCCGACGCCGAGAGCGCCTTCGACGAGCAGTCGCTATGGCCCGCGCACGCACTCGATGACGAGGTCGCCTCCGCCGAGGCGCTGACGCTCTACATCGGAGCGAGCGGCGTCATCTGGGCTCTGGACGAGCTCGAGCGCCGCGGCGGGGTCGAGCTGCGGCGTAGCTGGGCGCCAACAGCGGTCGCCCTGCACGGGCGCTACGTCGGAGGGAGCACCGGCGACCCGACCCCGTCCCTCTTCGGGGGTGAATCCGGGATCCTGCTCGTCGCCCATCGGCTAGCTTCGGAGGCCTGGCAGGAAGACCGTCTGCTGGCTTGCATCCGCGCCAACGTCGCGAACCCGTTCTGGGAGCTGATGTGGGGATCTCCGGGCACGATGGTCGCGGCTCAGGTGATGCATGACCGGACGAGTGCGGAACGCTGGGCCGAGGCGTGGCGCGAGTCGGCGGACCGGCTCTGGCAAGAGTGGCGCGACGAGCTTTGGGTCCAGAATCTCTACGGCAGGGTTGTCCAGGTCCTGGGCCCCGTACACGGGTTCGTCGGGAACGTTTATGCGCTCGCGCGCGGAGAACTGCTCGACGAGAACCGGCGGGCCGAGCTCGAGCGGCGTGCCCTTGCGACGGTGGCGAAATATGCACAACGTGCCGTCGGGTTCGCTCAATGGCCGCCGTCACTCAAGCCCGGGAAAATCCGCACCCAGTGGTGCCACGGCGCCCCCGGGATCGTCGCCTCGCTCGCGTCGATCGCCCCGCGGGATCAGCAACTCACGGAGCTGCTCCTCGCCGGCGGCGAGCTCACCTGGCGCGCAGGACCGCTCGTCAAGGGCCCCGGCCTCTGCCACGGCACCGCCGGCAACGGCTACGCGTTCTTGAAACTGTTCGAGCGCACCGGGAATGAGCTCTGGCTCGACCGCGCCCACGCCTTCGCGATGCACGCCGCCGAACAGGTCGAGCGGATGCGCAGCACCTACGGCCGCGGCCGCTACACGCTCTGGACTGGGGATCTCGGCACCGCGCTCTACCTCAGGAGCTGCATCGAAGCCGACGCCGCGATGCCAACGCTCGACCGCTGCTAGACAGCCGCCGTTCGCCGCGGCCGGCCGGCCATGACGCCTTGGTTGACAACAGGCGGAGAACCGAAGAGACTCGCCCATGGCAGGGCAATCGAGGCAGGCAGGGAGGCATTGCGGTGAGGAGACTTCTGCTGACGGTCTCGTTGGCGGCTGCGTTCAGCTTCGGACTACCCGCTGCGCTCCAGGCGGACCCGGGCGGCCCGAACCTGCAGCAGCCGACCGCCCTCAGGTGCGACAACGGCATGCAGCTCGTCGTCAACCCCGGCACCGTGACAAACCGGGGCCGGGTGGCGTGGGACGTCAACGGCACTGGCGTCTTCGTGACCGCCTACTTGGCGGTCACGAACGGGACGGAGACCGAAGTCCTGTTCGACAGCAAGCCCGGCTTGAAGAACCTGATCACCTGCACCGGCGACGTTGGCGGCGGCTTCACGGTCATCGCCACGGGGTTCCTGACGCCACGCTGACAGAAAACGGCGGGCCGCGGTCGCCTAAACGACCGCGGCCTCGCCGAGCAAGGCCTTGGCCTCGGCGAAGAAATCCGGCACCGGGTGGACGCGGTAGTCGTTGCCGAGCTGCAGCGTCTTCGGCCCGGCCGAGGTCTCCAAAGCGACCACGACCGGCGCCTCGCCAGGGTACTCCTTGACGAGCGCGGCGAGCTCCCGGATCAGGCCCGCCTTCGCCCGCAGCGCGTCGATCTTCAACAACACCTCGCGCCGCTCCGGCGTCGCCTCGAAGGTCGAGACCTCGATCGCGATCAGCTTCGTCTCCCCCTCCTTGTGGTCGATCCGCGCCTTGACGACGAGGATCGCGTCCGTAACGAGCAGCTCGTGCGACGACGCATAGACGGAGTTGAAGACGACGCATTCCGCCGACCCGATCACGTCGTCGAGCCGGACGAAGACCATCGGGTCGCCCTTCTTCGTCGTCACCTGCTTGATCGTCGAGACGATCCCGCCGACCGTGACGATCTCGCCGTCGCGCCGGCGCTCCAGCTCGGCCAAAGAAGCGTCGGTCTTTCGCCGCAGCTGGTCGCGCACCGCGTTCAACGGATGCTCGGACACGTACAAACCGAGTGTCTCCTTCTCCAGTCTCAACAGCTCGTTCTTCTCGAACTCGTGCACGGGGATCTCCGGGTGGTGCTTCGGGGCCGTCTCGACCTCGTCCCCCAGGTCGAAGATCGACCCCTGCCCGGCGATCTTGTCCGCCTGTGAGCGCCCGCCCCACGACAAGGCCTGCTCCCCGCACTCGAGCATCCCGCGCCGCGTCGCCCCGGTCGAGTCCAGCGCGCCGCACTTGACGAGCGACTCCAGCGCCCGCTTGTTCGCGCACTGCGGATCGACGCGCTCGGTGAAGTCCCAAAGCGACTCGAACGGTCCCCCCTCCTCGCGCGCCGCGATGATCGCCCGCGCGGCCGGGTCGCCGACGTTCTTGACCGCGTTCAGCCCGAAGCGAATCTTCCCCTCGACGACCGCGAAGTCGTGCGCGGACGAGTTCACGTCCGGCGGCAGCACCTCGATCCCCATCTCGGCGCAGGCCGCCACGTAGAACGGCACCCGGTCCTTCGTGTTCATGACCGAGGAGATCAGCGCCGCCATGTACTCGCGCGGGTGGTGCGCGCGCAGCCACGCGGTGCGATAGGCGATCAGCGCGTAGCAGGCGGCGTGCGACTTGTTGAACGAGTAGTCCTGCGACTGCTCCATGTCCTTCCAGAGCTGGTTTGCGACCTGCGGCGTCGTACCGGTCTTCGCGCAGCCCTCGAGGAACTTCTCCTTGAGGGACGCCATCAGTTCGTGGATCTTCTTGCCGATCGCCTTCCGGAGATCGTCGGCCTCGGCCGGCGCGAAGCCGGCGATCTGCTTCGCGATCTCTAAGTAGGACTCCTGGTAGATACAAATCCCGAAGCTCGAGCCGGTGATCGCCTCCAGCCGCGGATCGATATACGCGACCTGCTCCTGGCCGTTCTTCCTCCGCGCATAGACCGGGATGTACGCCATAGGCCCCGGTCGGTAGAGCGCGACGAGCGCAATCAGGTCCTCGAACTCGGTCGGCTTTACCTGCCGCAGCGCCTCGCGCATGCCAGACGACTCGAACTGGAAGACGCCGGCCGCCTCGCCCCGCGCGAGCATCCCGTAGGTCTTGCGATCGTCGAGCGGGATCTTGGCAATGTCGAGCCCGTTCCCGACCAACTCGACCGCCTTGTCGATCACGTCGAGGTTGCGCAACCCGAGGAAGTCCATCTTCAGCAGGCCGAGCGCCTCGACGTCCCACATCCCGAACTGGGTCACGACCTCCTGGTCGGCGCCCTTCTGCTGCAGCGGCACAATGTCGGTCAGCGGCCGGTCGGAGATCACGACGCCCGCAGCGTGGATCGAGTCCTGCCGGACGAGTCCCTCCAGCGGCTTCGCGAGATCCACGATCTCCTTCACCAAAGGATCAGCGTCGTATGCCTGCTTCAGCTCGGCGCCGGGCTTGAGGCATTCGTCGAGGTAGACCTTCGGCCCCTCCGGGATCAACTTCGCGACCTTGTCGACCGTGCCGTAGGGGATCTCGAGCACGCGCCCGGCGTCGCGGACGGCGGCTCGCGCCATCATCGTCCCGAAGGTGATGATCTGCGCCACGCGGTCGCGCCCGTACTTCTCAGCCACGTAGTTGATCACCCGGTCACGGCCGGCGACTGCGAAGTCGATGTCCATGTCCGGCATCGACTTGCGGCCCGGGTTGAGGAAGCGCTCGAAGAGCAGGTCGTAGCGGATCGGATCGACGTCGGTGATCTCGAGGCAGTACGCGGCGAGCGACCCGGCCGCGGAGCCGCGCCCCGGCCCGACCGAGATACCGTTCCGCTTCGCGAAGGCGATGAAGTCCCAGACGATCAGGAAGTAGTCGGCGAACCCCATCTCCTTGATCGTCTTCAGCTCGAACCGGAGCCGGTCCGTCAGCTCCGGCGTCACCGAGTCGTACCGCTTCTCCAGCCCGCGCTCGCAAAGCTCGACGAGGTAGTCGAAGGCGTCTCGCCCCTCCGGCACCGGGAACTTCGGCAGCAGGATCTCGCCCAGCGTGAGCTCGACGTTGCAGCGCTCGGCTATCTCGAGGGTGCGCGCAACCGCCTCCGGATAGTCCGCGAAATCGGCCGCCATCTCCGCCGGCGTCTTGAAGTAGAACTGGTCGGTGTCGAACTTCCAGTGGTTCGGGTTCTTGAGCGAGTCGCCCGACTGGATGCAGAGCAGCGCCTCGTGCGCGCGCGCGTCCTCATGCATGAGGTAGTGGACGTCGCCGGTCGAGACGAGCGGCAGGCCAGCGCTCGCGGCCAGCTCGGCCAGCATCGGGTTGATCCGCTGTTGGATGTCGAGCCCCGCGTTCTGGATCTCGACGTAGGTCGAGTCGCGCCCGAAGATCTGCGCGAGCCGGTCGAGGTCGGCCGCCGCGTCGTTCGGCCGGTTCTCCTCCATCGCCTTTGCGACCCGCCCCGAGAGGCAACCGGAGAGCGCGACCAGCCCCTCCGAGTGTCGCTCGAGCAGCTCCCAGTCGACGCGCGGCTTGTAGTAGTAGCCCTCGAGGTACCCCGCCGAGGAGAGCTTGATCAGGTTCGAGTAGCCGGCGTTCGACTCGGCGAGCAGCGTCAGGTGCGCGTAGCCCTTCTGCTGAGCCCGCCGGTCGTCGGCGACGTAGACCTCGCAGCCGATGAGCGGCTTGACCCCCTGCTTCGTCGCCTCCCGGTAGAGCTCGACCGCTCCCGCGAGCGAGCCGTGGTCGGTGAGCGAAACCGCCGGCATCTCGAGCTCGGCGGCCCGTGCCGCGAGCCCCGGAATCCGGCAGGCCCCGTCGAGGATCGAGTACTCGGAGTGGACGTGGAGGTGGACGAAGGGCGCCTCAGGCACGGCGCTCAACGATAGCGCCGGGTCAGGACCGCACTCGCGCCGATTTCTGACCGCGCTACGGTGCAAGCGTGCAGCGAACCCTCATCCAGCGAGTTCACAATCCACGCAACCGAACATGCGGCTGTGATCCCGACTGCTGGTGCAGGAGAACGGCCCTGGGACGGGTCGTGAAGTGGTGGTTCCCCGGCCGCTATTTCGGCCTCCACCACGAGGGTAGTGGCTCGGCCGAGTGGAAGCGGGCTCAGGACTCCACGCGGTAGCAGGAACGAACTGCCCGGGCCCGGCGTAAGCTCCGCCGAGACGTGAGGCCCGTCACCATCGCCGGTCGGTTAGTGAAGCGAGGAGGTCGCGTGGGCAAGCGAGTTGGACGTTTGGCGAAGCGGGCTGCTCGCGTCGTCTTGCCCCGATGACTCCGCCCGAGCTAGAAGAACAGAATCTTGATCACCCAGGCGAGCCCGACCAGGCCGAAGGCGAGAATGAAGAACAGGTAGATGAGGCTCCGGACCTTGGCCGTGCGCGAGCGCTCGCCCGCCACGTGGCGCTTCGTCGAAGACGGCTGCTCGAGCACGGCCTTGACCGTCTCGAGCGGCGTCAGCTTGGAGGCTCCTTCGAAGGCCTGCGCGAGCGACTTCTCGACGTAGTCGTTGATCCGCTCGGCGAGCTCGCTCTGGCGTCCGGGCTCTACCGGTACCGGCGCTTTCGTTCGAGGTTCGGGGAACGCACTGGGGAGACCGTCGACGACCACCTGGTAGAGCCGCTCCGGATGATCCATGTCCTTCAGCGTGTACTCGCCGACCTCCTTCAGTTCGGCGGCCGGTCCGAGCAGCGCCCTGGTCGTCTCGGAGACGAGAATTTGCCCGCCGTGCGCCGCCGCGCCGATCCGCGCCGCCCGGACGACGTCGAGCCCGAGGTAGCCCTCGTCGCCGACCGAGGGCTCGCCCGTGTGCAGCCCCATCCGCACCTTCAGTTCGACGCCGTCGGGCCAGTCGTTCGTCGCTAGCGCGCGCTGCGCGGAGACGGCCGCCGCGACGCCGTCGCGCGTTCTCGTGAACGAGAAGAAGAAGGCGTCACCCTGGCGGTCGATCTCATACCCACCAGCTCCCGTACAGCTCTCGCGCATGATCCGACGGTGCTCGGCCTCGACAGCTCCATAGTCGTCGGCCAGCTGCTGAAGCAGCCGCGTTGAGCCCTCGATGTCCGAGAACAAGAGCGTCACCGTGCCGGCCGGGAGGCTCACGCCTCCGAGGCTAACTCCTGCGCCGAGTCAAGTACGATAACTCCGAACTTCTGAAAGCGAACGCAGGCCATCGTGAGGAGAGCGCTGATGGACCGGAGCTGGGTCGCCGTTCTGAGCATCCAGCTGCCTCGTCGTGAAGCACGCCGATCGTCGGGGATTCTCCGCTGGACGTCAGTCTTCGTGGCGGCTCTCATTTGCGCCTCGGCATTCGTCGCCACAGCCCGGGCCGAGGATCGTGCACCGCCAGCCCCGGACGGCGCGCCGTTGTCCTCGGACTCGACCCCCAACGACGGGGCTTCCGCCAGCTCGCCCGACACCTCCGCCACTGCGACAGAGACCTCCGCTGCAACAGACGCTTCGGCCGCAACAGACACGTCCGCCGACGCGACAGACACCACTGGCACTTCCGCGGCGACAGACACCTCGGCTGCGACAGACACGGCCGCCAGCGCGCTAGACCCATCTGACACCCCCGGCGCCACAACAGACACTGCCGCCGCAACGACAGAAGCCACGGACACCCCCGGCGCTGCAGCAGACACTTCCGCCGCTACAACAGACACACCGGGTGCTACGACAGACACCTCCGGCGCCGCGCCCTCAGATACGTCCGGCGGCTCCGACGCGCAGGCGCCCGATAGCACCAACGGAGCGGCGAGCACCTCAACGGAGGCCGGCGCTTCAGCGCCCACGCCGACTCCCGCAGACGCGGGTGCCCCCACGGAAGCGGGGGCTTCGACGTCTGCGGCCACTGGCAGCACGGATCCGGTGCCTGCGGGCTCACCAGCGCCGACCGACCGCAACGAAGCGATGATCGCGGTCGTGCCGACCTCCAAGCTCGCGCGGAAGATTGGCGCGGTCGGCGTGGTCCGCTCGAAGCTCGATTGTCGGATGATCGTCGTCTGTAGCTTGGCCCCTCGGGCGAGAGCGCCTTCCGACTTCGAGCGTCTCTTCGGTCAGTGCCCTGCCCACGAGGCGGCACGGCCCGGGCTGCCAGGGGGGAGGCCGGGAGGAAGCAGCGGCCGGCCGGATGGCGCGCAGCGACCAAGATCGCCTCGCCTACCCAATCCGGACCCTCAGCCTCAGGGGCCAACTGCTCCCGGTTCCTCGCCGGGGTCTAGCGGCACAGGAGGCTTTCACAGCGGGGCCGACCTAGGTTTGAGCGCGACCCTGCTCAGCCTCGCGCCTCTTTGGGGCAGTCGTCCGGTTACGCCTTATGAGCGGCGCCGGCGCGCGGTGCTCCTCGCCCTTTCGCTCGAGCGTCCTGGCTAAGGCCTAGCGGCCCGCCCACCCGCATGTGCGGGGCGCCTCCGGCTGCCCCCGCGTCGGGACGAGTTCGAATACGAGAGGAGGCCTTCAAATGAGCAGCGATCCTGTGGATCGACAGTTCAGTCGGATTAACGAAAGCACAGCAAGCGATGATGACTTGGGCGCCGAGCTAGAGGACTCGCTCACCCTTTACTTCCGCGGACTCGGACGGGTGCCGATTCTCTCTCAGGCCCAGGAGCGCGCGCTCTTCCGTCGTAGGGAAGCCGGAGACGAGCGTGCGAAACGGCTTCTGGTCGAGGCTAACCTGCGTCTCGTCATCTGGATCGCCCGTCAGTACGCGCATCACGACGTCCCGCTGCTCGACCTCATCCAGGAAGGGAACGTCGCACTAACGAGAGCGGTCGAGAAGTTCGACCACCGCCTGGGTTTCAGGCTCTCGACGTACGCCACCCTGTCGATCAGGGGGGCGGTCGAGAGGGCGGCGGAGCGCCATGCACGCGTGATCCCGGTGCCAATCCAGGTCGGAAGGCTAATTCGAGCAGTTCGGAGATCGCGTCAGACTCTCTTCCAGCGCCTGAATCGCGAGCCCCTGCTCAGCGAGATCGCCACCGAAACGGGGCTTGACGCGCACCGCGTCCGCGAATTACTCGAGTACGAGCGCCACCCCGTCAGTCTCGAGTCTCCTCCGGAAGAGGGACAGCGGACCCGCAGGGAGCTGCTCGAAGACACCAAGTCAGCTCATCCGGAAGCGAGGATCGTCGAGCGCCTGCAAAGAGAGGAGGTCGCGACCATCCTCAACTCGCTCGACGATCGCCTCCGCCTCGTACTCGAACTGCGGTTCGGGCTCTCGGGACGGGCCCCGCGCTCGCTCGTCGAGGTCGGGAAGGAGCTGGGAGTGACAGGCGAGCGGGCTCGCCAGCTCGAGGTGAGGGCGCTCGACAAGATGCGCACGCTTGGGCCTGGTCTCCGTGACTACCTCGAGGTTGCATGAGGCGGAAGAGACGTGGCGGAGGTGACATTGGGCACGAGAGCTGGGCAGAATTAGACTGCGCCCAGAAGGCATCCTCTCCCCACTTCTGGGCGCAGCCCTCCCTCTATTCAGTCCAGGAATGGCGAGAACGCAACCCCAACTTGCAACGGCGATGCGGCTCCCACGCAGCTTCGACCAACGTCGCCATCGCAGATGCAGCAGCTGAACTCGTCTCACCGTTCGCGCAGCTCACGCGCTGAGGGCGCGCTCGGCGTCGGGAACGGTCTCGGTCAGTCGGACGACTTGGACATGTTCCCGGTGCTGCGAGCAACGGAGACGACAACCTCAGCCAGATCGAGCACGGCTCTCGACTTGACGACATAAGCGGAGGCTCCAGCGGCACGTGCCGCCTCGAGACCCTCATCTCCCCGGTCAACAAAGATCGAGCCGCTGACCAGGACGACCCGACATTCTGGCCGATCCTTCCGGATCAACTTCGTCGCCTCAATGCCATCCAGACCCGGCATCACGACATCCATCGCCACCACCTCGGGGCGCAACGCCGCGGCTTGCCTCACCGCCTCATCGCCGCTGGCGGCACCGCCCACGACCTCAATGCGCCGATCCGCGGCGAGCGACACCTTCGCCGCCTCGACGAAATCTGGGTCGTCGTCAACAACCAGAACGCGGATCTTCTGCTCCTGCGGAGCTATCACGGACTACTTACTCCCCCGGACTTGACGGAGAAATCGATTCACGAGCCTGCACCACGCACCCGCACGTACAGCCGGTCCCTGTCCCTGACGAGGTCGACCCGGGTCGCTGCGTCGGCAGCTTCTTCTGGGCGGTGACGGAGAGGTCGATCCGGCTCATCCAGATGACCTCTCCGCGCCACCGAAACTCTCCGGCTACTCCTCGACCTGGTCCGCGATCGTGAACGCAACTTGGTCTTGCTCGACGCTGGCATCGAGAACCTTCTCGTCGAGAAGCGAGGCCGCCTCCGGTTCGAGGAAGACGCGGGCTCCCTGTTCGTCGACCACTTCGTCATCCTCAGCGGGCAGTGCAACGACGCTGAGGTGGAAGTTCGCCTGCGTTCCTGCCCGTTCGGCAACCATCCGCAGACCGCTCGTCTCGGAGGCCTCGTCCGAGGACGAAACGATGCTCTTCACGGCCTCAACCGCGTTGTCGGTGAGTGCGAGCATGCGCGCTCACCTCCTTCCTGGTTGGTTCCGGTCGGAGCAGTCCAGGCTAGCAGTGGCTGTGCAATCCACCTCCTCGGCTCGGGCGGCCTCGGCGGTCACTGGCCGGCCTCGGCGGTCACTGGCGCTTTCGCCCCGTCGCTGGGGGCGGAGCCGGCTCGCCTTAACCCATCTAGATCAACATCGTCCAGAGAGACTCCACCCGGATCCGCCGCTGCCCATAAAAGGGAGCGGAATCCCCGCGGCTGCTGATAAAATGACCCGACTTTCCGCACTCGCCGCATCCTTTGGGACAGCGCGGCGGCGCGCTTTGGCGCCTACGGCGATTCGAGGATAGGAGGTCTCGCCGAGGCGCATTTATTTTTAGCGCGGTCACAGACAGGGCCAACGGCTGAGCGCGTGCCAGCTAGTTGCTTCGGCACAGCTGAGCGCCCGGCGAATACGGCTCCGGGGCTGTTGCGCGCGGCGTACACCGGATGATGTGGCTTGGACCCGCCAGCGCTACTGCGAGCCTCGTTGCGATTCTTTCAGGGGTCGCGACGATCGGAAGTTTTCTCGCGTACCTGTACTTCGTGCAGCGGTCCAACGCGAACGCGGCGCGTGATGAAGCGCTTGCGCTTGCCGAGACGCGGCGCGAGGTCATCGACGACCTCCGCGCCAGCTTCGCTTCGTCTGAAGAACGTCACAAACAATTCGAGGCAGATGCCGAGAAACGGATCCGCGAGCTCGAGGCGGCTCTGGACGACACACGCAGGGAGGCGCGGGACCAGGCATACCAGATGCAGCGACTCTATGCGACTGGGCTCGCCGGCGTTCTGGAGGGCGTTCGGAGTGATCTTGAGGCGATCCCTCCGGATGTTGACCGTGCGCGGAGCCGGATCCGGGATCTGTTGGCGAGCACGCAGCCGGCCCTCTCATAGATCGCGGGCCGCCGAGTCTACGGACCGGCAAACCCCCGGCCGAAGGTAGCTTGGCTCCGGCACACCGGGGCCAGTACCGAATTCGCGCATCTCGCAGGGCCTGGAGTGCCGGGCGTGACGGCGTCCAAGCCGCGCGTTATCCTCAGTAAGTCGGGCGGCCGGAGGGCCGCAGCCCGGTCGCTCGACCTTCCACCTTGGTGTCTTGCCCAGGCGAGCGATCCGTGGGATGCCCCACGAATGCTAACCGGCCGACGGGCGTGGGTAGACCGATTGTTTAGGCGGCCTGCCTTAGTAGCAGGGAGTCTGGCCTATACAGAGGGGCCTCCCGGTGAGCAGCTGCTGCCCACGGGCAGCGATCGGTGCGGCATGTTCCCCGGTAGCACTTGACGGTGCGGGTTCTTGCGGTGCCTTTCTGCACATAGTGGCGCGTGTCTCGGGGCGGTGTGCGGCGCCGCCCCGAGACACTGTCCAGCACCTTGCTAGCCGCCGCAGGTCAGGCCAGCGAGGAACGCGGCTGAAAGTACCGATGCGGCGACCGCCGCGAGGGAGATCAGACGGGCCATAGACACCTCCTTTCTGGCTGAGTCGAGAGCACCGTCGAGCTGTCGGCAAAGAAGGCTCGGCGGCTGGAGTGAAAGCGAGATAGCGGGACCAGAGACGACGACGGCGATCCTGTCAAGGCAGGAGGCTTGACGGGCAGACCGCACGGCCGGATGATGCACGAGCCTTGATCGTGACCTCTCGATCTGACGCCCCGGCTGAGAGCGTCGGAGCGCGCGTGCGGCGGCTGCGGCTCGAGCGCGGACTTTCCCAGCGCCAGCTTGCGTCGCGGGGCGTTAGCTATGCCTATATCTCCCGGATCGAGTCGGGGCAGCGGAGCCCTTCTGTTCACGCGATTCGGCTGCTTGCCCGCAGGCTCGGCGTTACGCCCGAGTATCTCGAAACGGGCGTGGACATCGCGCCGGTCGAAGAGCTCGAGCTGCGTCTGACCGATGCCGAGTTGCGACTTCGCCTCGGCGATCACAGCGCCGATGCGCGACACGCGCTACAGGCAGTGTTGAAGGAGGCACAGCGCGCCGGCGAGAGCGAGATCGCGGTGCGCGCGCAGATCGCGCTGGGGCTGTCATCGCTCGCTGCCGGTACCCAGCGGGAAGCCGCTCGGTACCTGGCCACCGCTGTGGCGTCGCCGCTGACTTCACCCGGGACGCATGCAAACGTCTTCATCAGCTTCTCGAAAGCGCTGAGGTTCCTG
>Ga0307312_10001122_pt1 | contig 13475 bp, 13 predicted proteins | sample ER_DNA_202_FD_194489 | JGI IMG/M metagenome (GOLD analysis project Ga0307312, IMG submission 194489) | Bulk soil microbial communities from the East River watershed near Crested Butte, Colorado, United States - ER_DNA_202 | ecosystem: Environmental > Terrestrial > Soil > Floodplain | place...
GGCTTGTTTGACGGCGTTCTCGGTCATGCCAAACTCGCGCGCAATCTCCGCTTGCGACGGTCGATCCGGTTCGTCGGAGAGCAATGTGTTCAACCGCTCCAGCAGCGACGTGCTGGCTGATCCCTGAGATTCCTCGCGCAAGCGCGAGAACACCTGGTCGAGCACGGTGAACGCCCAGCGGCGATCATAAAGCAGATCGGCGCTCAGCATGTCGCTGCGATCGAACTCGCTACAGTCGTACGATTCGATCCCGTCGAGTGGAATCAGTGGCCGGCCGCCTCCACGTTTGATCGTTGCGGCATCACGGCGCTCGTTCGCCATGAAATGCTTGAGCGAAGCCAAAAGAAAAGAACGCAAGCGGCCTTTTTCCTGTCGCACGGATTGGAAATCTTTGCGTTCCAAAATCAGCGCGAAAAAGCCCTGCGTGAGATCTTTCGCCTCCTCTGGCCTAATACCCTCTCGCCGCACGAAGCTATAAATGGGTCGCCAGTAAGTGCGGCAAAGACCTTCCAACGCCTCTTGGGCCGCCGGCGATTCGCCCTGCGCAGTTAGCACCACGCTCCAATGAGTTGTAGCGAAGGCGACCGCACCATTTTGCGCGCTTCCGCCAATCGCGCTTTGTGAAGTCACCTCATCATTATCAGGCACGCCGCGATCCAAGTAAAAAGTCGCGTGAAAATCAAGCCTGCGTCGAACGCGACGAAACATAGACGTAAATTTCCGGTAGGCGGAAGACTCTTGCAGGGTTGCGGTAGTGTCTGCTCAATCTACAATCTCGTCCGCGTGTTCGAACGGACACGCTCGAACATGCCGCGACCAATCGATCCAAGGCCCTACGAATCACCGCGGGGTCAGCGCCCGGCAGTTCCTCAACCGATAGAATCGGGGCCACGAGCGCATGATCCATACGCCGCGTTCCGCTTCGGCGGCTTCAGCCTGTTTACGGCCGGCAATTTGCTCTCGATCACCGGCCGTCAGATGCTCGCCATCGCCGTGGAATGGGAGCTTTACGCGCGCACCCATTCTGCGACGGCCCTTGGCCTGGTCGGCTTGGTTATCGCTGTGCCGGTGGTGGCATTGTCGCTACCCGCCGGCCATTTGGCGGATCGATTCAGTCGAAAACGAATCATCCTGGTTTCGCAGATCTTTAGCGCGCTCGCATCGGCGGGCCTGGCGTTGGTCTCCTGGAAACATCTTTCCATTCCTCCGATCGCCGCGTTGCGGGAAGGTAATCGCGTGCTGGCGGCGATCGCCACGATTTTCGAGCGGCATCATCCAGCGTTCCATTTCGACGATGCTTCGATTCCTCTGATTTATCTGCTTCTTTTTATCGGAGGAACGGCGCGCACATTCAGTTGGGCGGCGCGCAGCTCGTTTTTCCCGACGCTCGTTTCTCGCGATGCGTTTGCGAACGCAGTGACCTGGAACAATAGCGTTTTTCAGATTGGATCAGTTGCCGGGCCGGCTGTCAGCGGCTTGCTGGTTGCGCACATCGGGTTCCCTTTTGTTTACGTACTGGATGCTTTGTGTGCATTTTTGTTTTTCGTTCTGGTCCTGCCGATCCGTCGCAGCACGCAATCGCGAAATCAGATTGAGAAAAGCACCTGGAAAAGCTTGATCGCTGGAATGCGATTCGTGTTCAGCAAAAAGATGATCCTAGCAACGATTACACTGGATCTGTTCGCAGTGCTGCTCGGGGGCGCGACCGCATTGTTGCCTATTTTCGCCGATCAAATCCTGCACTGTGGACCTATCGGATTAGGCTGGATGCGGGCCGCTCCGGCGGTTGGCGCCTTCGTCATGGCGTTGCTGGTGGCATATCTCCCGCCGATGAAACAAGCTGGGAAAGCGTTGTTTTGGTGTGTCACCGGCTTTGGAATTGCGACCATCATTTTCGGTTTGTCGAAAGCGCTCTGGTTGTCGCTCGGCTTGTTGTTTCTTGTCGGAGCGTTCGACAGCGTCAGCGTGATCATCCGCGGCTCGATCGTACAATTGGTCACGCCGGATGAAATGCGCGGGCGCGTTTCGGCGGTGAACAATATTTTCATCGGCACATCGAATGAATTCGGCGCGCTTGAATCGGGATTGACCGCAGCGCTTTTCGGTCCCGTCATTTCCGTCGTCGCTGGAGGCATCGGAACGATTTTGGTCGTGCTTGGCGTCGCGTCGCTTTGGCCGGAGACACGCAGGATCGGCGCGCTGGATAGAGATTTGCGCTAAAGATTACGGCTCGGCACGGCGACACTCTGTCGAGCCGACGAATAAATGCGCAATAGCCAGTGAGAAAAATTCGGCGGCTTCGTAGAGCGTCGCCATCCAATCGTTTAAAACTCGCCGTGCACTGAAATCGTTCCGTAGGGTGCGCCGCCGTCTTGATGGTAGCGCACGTTTGCGCGGTAAAAGTCGAAGTCGCGATACGGCTGATAGCCAGCCTCAGCGCTCAATGTTATTACGGGTGAAACTTTCCAATCAGCGCCTGCGCCCGTTCTGATCTCGCCGTAGGTAAGCACCGCCTGGTTCAATCGTGGGATCCCGCGGGTACTCCCGAAGCGATCGCCGACACGAAAATTTGTCTCCTTAACGGTACCGCCGGCGTAAAACGTAAGAGCTTTGTTGAGCTGAAATTCAAGGCGTGGTGTGGGCAAGACGGCATTTAGCACCCACTGCCGCGCAATTTTCCAGCGGACACCGCCCCCGGGTAAAACCGGATATTTTCGGTCAACATCAACTCCGATGCCCAGAACAAACTGCAAATTGGGACTGTAGATGTACGTGCCACCGATAACAAATGGGACATTGACGTCCTGCGATTCGAAATTGTCCGTCCCATAAAAACCCGGTTGCGCTTGGAACCGCAGCAGAATTGAATCGGAAAGTTGTGTGTCGAGGCCGAGAACCAGACTTACTGCCTGCAACGTGTCTGGAAGAGGAGCGCGGTCCGAGAAACCAAAGGAAAATCGTTCCCACTCGGCACCAAGCCGCAATACGCCAAGTTTAATCCTTGGCGTGAGAACAAAACGCAGAAGAATATCGTTTTCATCAAAGTCGCGGAGCACGTGCTGGCCGCGTTGGACGTCACCGTTGCCCACATAAGTTTCGTTGATGACGTATTCTCCGGAGAGCGAAAATGTCGAAGCTTCTGAAGTGTTCTCGGCGATGATCGCTTGGGTGCCGTCCTCACCGGCGATGGATGAAATCGCAATAAACGCAGATGTAACCAAGCCGTAAACGCTAGTCAGGCGTCGAGACAGGAAGTTTTTCATCGTTCAACGAGTGCCCGAAGTATCACGCCGAAATAATGTTACCGCCTTTGAAATCTCTTTCATCATCGCCGATTCCGATCCCAGGCGTTCTACGCCGTGCAACGAAGCCAGTGACGCCGCGGAGATCATATCGCCGCGCCACACCAGCGTGGAAGCCTTTCCTTCCACATTGACGGGCCACATTTGATAAAGTGTGAGAGCGACGTAATAACCGCCGCTCGCGTAATAGAGCACGTCAGCCGCCTGGTAACCTCCGCCGGCGCCAGCGTGATTGTAGTATGCGCCGAGCGAGACCACGCCTTGATCGTCCACGTCGAGAAGCTCCCAATAAAGCTCCGGACGGAGCGAACCGGCGCCGCGACCAATGCCCGTGCTGCCAATAAGTCCGGAAAATTGGCGGCGGATTTTTTCCTGCTGGCGCAACAGACTATTTAATTCATCGCTCACCCGGATCGTTTGCCCCCCATGATCGTAAGGCGGTTGGGCTGCTGTTCCGCCGGAAGCAAAACTGTGCGTGCGCGCCGCCAGGACATCGCTCCAGAATTTTGCGACCGGCGCAGGCATGGCACCGCCGCCACCACTGGTGGCCGAAAATCTCTTCGCTTCGTCCTTACTGATTTGCAATTCCGGACTGAGCTTTTGCGTGGCGCTGACAAATGAGCGGACCGGGCCGTTGTCCGGTGCGTTTTGCAATTTGGAAAAATTCGCGGCAGTGGGGTTGGCTGGCAGATCGGAATGCAGAAAAACTTTCAGCTCGCGATGCCTGGTCGGGTCCCAGCGACGCAGCGCTTCAATCTGCTGAGCTGGTGAGCCCGGCGCAACATAACAGCTTTGCACCGAGAGAAACCGCGGATTGCCCATTGGTGGGCCGTGTGCGGTTTGTACATCGCTCTTTGCCATCTGGGGGAGATCGACCTTGTCGAAAATTGAAAATGCGGCGAGCTCCGAAACAGCATCAGCCCGTGCAATTGTCGATCTTGCAAGCAACATTAGGAGCAAGACGCCGACTGACCTGACCGCGGGAATCCGCGAACCAAATTGCCTGGCTGCAAATTTCATGATGAAAGATCACTACAAGTCGTGCCTGATAGTTGCAAATGTGCAGGCATCATCGCAATAAGATTCCGAAAATGAGCGAACCGGTGATCGTCCTCAATCATTTGAGTAAGAGTTTTGGCGCGGTCAACGCTGTGCAGGATCTTTCATTTACAATCGCGCCGGGAACGATCTTTGGTTTTCTCGGAGCAAATGGCGCAGGCAAAACGACGACGATTCGAATGTTGTGTGGCCTGACTCATCCGACCGCTGGCAATGCAACAATCGCAGGTACGGATGTTTGGAAAGATCGACAACACGTTAGGACCAAGTTCGGCTACGTGCCGCAACGCTTTAGCCTTTACCGTGATCTCACCGTGCTGGAGAACTTCCGCTTTTTCGGCGGCGCCTATGGCGTTCCGAGGGCGGAACTGGAGCGACGGATCGAACGCTTGCTTCGGCTGAGCGACCTTGAAGAAAAAGCTAATGCTGCTGCGGGAAGTCTATCTGGCGGCATGCGGCAATTGCTGGCGATCGGTTGCGCACTGGTGCACGATCCGCCGCTCCTTTTTTTTGATGAACCGACAGCAGGCCTTGATCCCGTTCACCGGCAGCAAATCTGGAACTTGCTCTACGATCTTGGTCACGAGGGAAAGACAATTTTTGTCACGACGCATTACATGGACGAGGTGGAGCGTTGTACGGAAGTCGGTTTTATCGAAAGTGGGCGCCTGCTGGCGAAAGCTTCGCCGCGCGCTTTGAAATCGAGCTTTCGCGCTCGCTTGCTCGAGATCGATGTGGAACCACTCATGCCCGCACTGGTGCGGTTGCGAGATCTGCCCGAGCTGCTGGGCGTTTCCTTGCGCAGCGGCAGCCTGCGCCTTTACGCACAGGAACCGGAGAAATTGATGGCGAGATGGCGCGAGAATTGGCCTTTTCCAGATCTTCGTTTGTTAGGGGAGCGCTGGGTGGAACCCGACATGGAGGACGTTTTCACCGCATATTCGCAGGGCTACGATGGCGTGTTGAAAAAATCGGCATTATGAAATGGCCATCACTCAGTGCGATTGCGAGCGTCGCTTACAAAGAATTCCTGCACATCTATCGCGACCGGCGCGTCTTGCTTTTACTGATCATTCTCCCGCCGCTCTTTACGCTAATTTTTGGGCACGCATTCGAGAATACTCAGCTCACCGACGTCCCGGCGTTGCTAATCGATCGCGATCAGACGCCGCGCACCGCTCGTCTTATCGAGATCATTTCTAAGGACAAGACGTTTCACTGGAGGATGCCAGCGCCCGACTTTCAGGGTGAGTCGGACCTGATCGGAAATGGAGTGAAGGCGACTCTGGTTATCCCGGTTGGTTGGACCGATAGCCTGAACAAGGGCGATCCGAAGTCGCTACCTCTTTACCTCGATGACAGCGACACCAACACCGCCAGTGCAGTCGAGGGCGCTGTGCAACAGAATCTGGCGACCTTCCAGGCCAAAGAGCGCGACCTGATTGTGGAGTCACTCCCGGACGACGTGATCGAGTTAGGCAAGAAATTGCCCGTCGATATCCGTAAACAATTCGTCTCGCTTATGACGGCGTGGAGTGCGGAGTCGAAGAACTTGTACAATCCGAAGTCGCGCTTCATCGATTACGTCGTGCCAGGCGTGATCGGGTTGATTTTGCAATTGCTCACTGTCACGCTCATGGCCTGCACGATCGCCCGCGAACGCGAATCGGGCACGCTCTATCAATTGCTGGTGACTTCGCTCCAGCGCGGTGAAATCGTAATCGGAAAAATTCTGCCATATCTTGTTGTGTCCATTTGTTTGGTGGTGGTGATTATGGCGCTTAGCTGGTGGCATTTTGGGGTGGCGTTTTATCAGCCCCACGCGCTTGCGTTGATCTGCCTGCTCTTCCTCCTTTGCTCGCTCGGGCTCGGGTTGCTGATCTCGGCGTTCTCGCGCACCCAAACGCAAGCGATCCAATTTTCCGTTTTCTTTCTGTTGCCGGTGTTTGTTCTCTCAGGCGCATTTGCGCCGCTCGAACAACTGCCACAGGCGATTCGCTATATCTCCGAACTTTTTCCACTCACCCATTTTTGCCGCGCGTTTCGGCTGGTGAATATGTACCACGCCAGTCTGCTCTTTTACCTTGTCGACCTTATCGTGCTCCTGGCCGGAGTGCTGATCACGTTTATAGGCGCGGCCTTTCTCCTGAAGCGAATCGAAGAGTAAGGTCGCAGTTACGATTTGCGATTAGGCGGCCAATTTTTGCCGCGGAAACGATGCTGATTTGGCGTCCTATAATGAAACCGAAGAGTGTACGTTTCGGCTTAACGGCCGTGATTATTATGGCACTTTGTTTGGGCGCGGCGAGCGCGGCCTCAAGTGAGTCTTCGAACTCGACACCGCAACAAGTGTTCGATGGGATGCGCCAGAGCTTCCAAGCGGAAAAAGCAAAGGGAGTGCATGCGCGCTACCAGTGGGAACTCAGCGGCCCAAACGGCGGCGAATGGTGGATCGATGTGAATGATGGAACCTACAAGATGGGAAAAGGAAAGATCGACAATCCAAGCGTCACGTTCGTGACGAGCGATAAGAATTGGGTCGCCCTTTCAAACGGCACACTCGGCGGCAAGTGGGCGTTTTTCACCGGCCGCTTGAAGATTCGTGGCAGCCAAAACCTGGCGAGAAAGCTCGACGAGATTTTCCCTTAAAATTTCGCCTCCGCGGCGATTCGGACGTAGGGCGCCGGATCCGTTCGCCTCGATTCGTCGGCACGGAAGAAATCAAAGTTCCGTCTGATTGTGACGCCTGCGCCGGCAATGATCTTGAACGGCTTGAAGCCGGAGTAACTCGCCTGCACACCAGCACGGTACTCGCTATATTGAACGATGGCGTTGTGCAGTTGCAGTTTTCGCTCGGTCGTTAGAACATCGTCGGTGCGAAAGCTTGTGGCGTTGAGCTCTCCCGTCAGCCGGAAATCCCAGTCGTCATTAGGCTGGTAAACTAAGGCGGGCCTCGGGAAGACGCCTTGAAGCCGGAGCTTATCGCTGATCAGCCAGATAATACCGCCACCGGGGGCGACGATAGGTTGCTGGTTAATGCCGCCACCCACGCCGATGACGGCAAAGATTTTGTCTTTCTTTAACGGGAACGTCACAAAAATCTTCCACGGTATGTCAAAAGCGTCGCCAGTGACGTTGTCCTGAAAATAAGCGCCTGGGTCGATCTCAATGCTGGCTCCGGCATGATCCTTCACCACGTATTCAAGCGCCAGGTGAGCGTAGGCAGCTTGGAGGTGATCAGGCAGCCCGTTGTCGGTGCCGCCGAAATCGTAGCGTTCGTATTCGACCCCGGTGCGAAAGTACCATTTCCCGGTGATGAGAAAACGATGGTCATAACTAAAATCATCGTAAAGAGAATCACCGTGTCCGAATTTGGAGTCTTTGAAGTCGCTGCGAAACGTGTAGGTCGTCTCATAAGAAAAAAGGTCGCGCGAGTTTTCTTCCTCTGGTGTGGGGCCAGGTTGCGCTTCAAAAGTCGCCGTTCCGGCAATGGCGGAAGCGGCTGCGCTCAGAACCAGGCTGGCAAGAAAGACCGGAATTTTTTTCACAGGTTAAGGCGCGGACAACGTTGTATCGGATGAGCGACCTAAGCCGATGTATCGGGATCGAAATATTTTAGCAAGGAATAATTCGAGAAAACCAGGCGCTCGGCCGCTTGTTTTCAACCGTTGGAATGTTTTGCCGTTTGACGGGTATTAAATTGGCATAGATTCATTGGCTTTTTGTGACCAACGATCTCATTCTCCCCCAGAATTGCGTGGCCCTCGCCACGATCAATCCTCTTGCAGGAACCGATCAGCAGGTGGCGGGATGGTTCCACGCTCATCTGACGCACACATTTGTCAGTGTGTTGCGAGCGTTCACCGAGTTCGGTTCAAGTGAGTGGATTGGAGTCGTTTTGTTTTTCGTCGTGTTGTTTTTTGTCTGGAAAAAGTGGTGGCCGTCGCTCGTGACATTGATCGTGGCTGTGCCGGGCGGGATGCTGCTCAACGAGCTGCTCAAGCAGCTCGTCCACCGACATCGTCCATTCGTTGACGGGCCGTTCGTCGATTGGTCCGGCTACAGTTTTGCCAGTGGTCACACGATTGGAGCAACTCTCCTTTACGGGCAGCTTGCTCTTTTTATTCTCCCTGCAATGAAGGCGCGCCACTGGCGGAGACTGACAGTTGCTAGCGCGGCATTGCTGATCGCCTTGGTAGGATTCAGCCGTATCGCCTTGGGTGCGCATTTTTTGAGCGATGTGCTCGCTGCGATCTTTTTCGGAATTATTTGGCTGGCGTTTTGTTTATTTGCCGCCAAACCGATGCATCGACGCAGTTTTCGATCTGAGACCATCAGCACCGCGCTGCCAGGTGGCGCCGAGGTGGTCCTCGTGCCGGTTGAGCCGACAGAGCGATTCGTCCAGGATCGCTAAAGCTAATCAAATACGGCTGGGCCCAAATCCGGGCGAACTTGCCTTTGCTCTAACGACAGGCGCATCTTCTCACGCGCGTTCGAATTGTCTCAGAGAAACGGATGAAAGCACTGGGCAAAATACACGTAACCGTATGGTTGCTTGGCCTCGCTGGAGCTGCGCTCTTCACGATCCTGCTGATTCGGCAAGGGCTGCCGCAGGTCGGCGCAGCCTTCGCTGCCGCAGGCTGGGCAATTGCCGCAGTGGTGGTCTTCCATTTCGCGGTGCCGGTATTTCTCGATGCGGTTGCATGGTGGGTTCTTTTTCCAAAGTCCGAACGTCCGACGCTACTGCAACTGCTTTGGATGCGCTGGGTAGGTGAATCGGTCAGCACGCTTGTGCCTTCCGCCGCGGTCGGCGGAGATATTGTGCGTGCGCGGTTGGCGGCGATTAACGGCACGCCACTGCCGCTCGCAGCGGGAAGTGTGCTCGTGGACATTACGCTGGGGGTTTTCGTGCAGATCGCTTTTACGCTGCTTGGCTTGGGCCTGATTGTCAGTATGACCGGACACAGAACCTTCGTTGGTCCGACCTTGGTTGGCGCACTGATCGGGATCATCGCCGTTGTTGGCTTCTATTTTGTCCAGCGGCTGGGAATGTTTCGTTTTATCGGCGTGATGATCTCACGCCTGGCTAATTCGCCGGAGTGGCATTCGCTCGGGCAAAGCGGCGACACACTGGATCAAACAGTTCGAAAACTGTACGCGCGCCGAAGCGGTGTCGTGGGGTGCTGTTTGTGGACGACTATTTCGCTGGTTCTTGGCTCGGGCGAAATTTGGATCGCGCTTCACGCGATCGGTTCGCACGCGACGCTGATCAACGCGCTGATTCTCCAAAGTGTGATTTTGACGATCCGCTCGGCGATGTTTCCCGTTCCGGGCGCGTTGGGAGTGCAGGAAGGCGGTTACCTGGTCGTCGGCAATCTGCTCGGTATTCCCGGCGACACAGCATTTGCGCTCTCCTTGATTGCACGAGTGCGCGAACTCGCTCTTGGCATTCCGGGGCTCATTTCCTGGCAAGTGATTGAGGCGCGCCGGCTCTTGCGGACTCGTTTGGCCGCAACGGTTCGGTAGAGCTCCAGTTTCTCGATCGCCTTCCGCAAATCTCGTAATCGCCTTTTTACCTTCGTGCTCTTGGCGAAATTCGTACGAACATTCCACCAGACCAGCGCGAGTCCTTTCGGGACAACAAACTGCTTCTTTAACTCGGTAATTACTTCTCGATCCGCGTAGGTCTTGAGAAAGGAACTCGCAAAAGGAAGCCATTGCCGCGCCGGAACGGTTTCCACCATATCAAGCAAGAAAACGAGTAAATCATTGGCGTGCCGCGCCGTGCCCGGCCACGATTTCTCGTGCGCGATCTCGAAATCGATCACCCGCGCACGGTTCGTCTTCTCGTCATAAATCACGTTGGTCATCGACGCATCGGCGTGAGACCACGGCGCGCCAAATTCATCGCGCCAAAACTGATGAGCGCGGCGATATTCGCGGCCAGCCGCTTCGAGCATGCGCTGGGCCAACGTCCCCCTGTTTCATGTGGTCCCAAAGACTCTGCCCCGGTAACTTGTCCAGGCGAACCGTCCGTTTGTCGATGACTGACGCCCGAAACCGGTCGCCGTTCAGCATCTGGAAACAGCTGGCCTCCCAGCGTCGCCAGTCCCGCACATTGCTCAAGAAACGAATCGGTATGTTCGCCAGACAAAAATAAAAATTTATCAGATCGGCAGCGCGCTCACCGTAAAATGTTTCGCCTCTTGACTACGACGGGCCGGCCGCGAGCCAGCTTCTCCGAGATTGAATTGATTTTTAACGATTCAACGAACGCCGTTGCCGCATGGGACAGACCGTCCGGTATGAAGCGTTCCAGCAGTGTCAGCCGTTCCCATTTTTCCCAATCGGCATGCTTTCCTAATTCGACCTTATTGCAGTCGGCTGGCTGTATCCGTCGCTTGCGCGAGCCAATCGGCTCAATCGCAGTTTGTTATTCTGAAAGCTTGATTGTTTCCCCGATTTTCATCACGCGCAGATTGGCTTTTACGCCGCGTTGCTTCAATTCGCGATCGAACGCTTCGGGTGTGCCCGTCAAAATCGGAAACGTTCCGTAGTGCATCGGGATGACTATGCGCGGATCGATGAGCTTCACCGCATCGGCCGCACGCTCCGGCCCCATCGTGAAATGATCCCCAATGCATACGAGCATGACGTCGATCTTGTTGTATCGCGACACGAGCGCCATATCGGAAAATAAATCCGTATCGCCCGTGTGATAAAACGTTGGACCGCCGCGGATCGCGATGATCAATCCGCTAGGATTTCCGCCGTAGAAGGGCGGCGAGTCTTCGCCTTTTTCCACTCCGGCACCATGCCAAGCTGGCACAAACGTTACACTCACTTCACCATCAAGGAGGTTAAGCGTGCCGCCGAAGTGACCTGTTGTATCCGTGTCGGCCAACTCAGTCGGATAGCCAAGCACCGTTGTCATGGCCGCTGAAAGATCATACGTCGCGACCAGTTTCGCTCGCGTTCGTTTTGCGATCTCGACCGCGTTTCCGACGTGATCGGAATGTCCATGCGTGACCAAAATCAAATCGCAGTGCTTCAGCGCTGCGACCTCACCTTTGCCTTTCTCAAAAACTGGATTCGTCAGCCAGGGATCAACAAGAAGCACGTTCCCAGTCGGCGTGATGATTTTGAATGCGGATTGCCCGTACCAGGTGAGTTGCGTTTGCGCGGTTGCAGCCATGCACGTCACCAAAGCGAGGATGACCGCGCGGGCAAAATGTTTCGGAAAATTGTAGCGGCGGTCTATGACCGCTGAATCTTTATTTCGGCGCTCGCAGAGCGCCGCTACAGTATTGCAAGATCAACGTATGGACCACGAAGAAGCGCACCGACACCTCGCCGCGACGGATTCGCGCTTTGCTGCGCTGATCGCGCGCTCGCGTCGCTACGAAATCAAAATTCTTCCAGCAATCAATCCGTTCGACGCCTTGGCCGAATCTATTGCATACCAGCAACTCAGCGGAAAGGCTGCGGCAACAATTTGGAAACGAGTGCGTGCTCTATTTCCGCGGCGAAAGCATCTCGATCCGAAACTTGTTCTCGGCACGCCGGATGAAAAATTGCGCGCCGCCGGTTTGTCGCGCAGCAAGATCGCGGCGCTAAAAGATCTCGCCGCCAAAACGATCGACGGTACGGTGCCGTCCGCTCGCGCGATCGCTCGAATGAGCGATGAAGAGATCATTGTACGTCTCACGGAGGTTCGCGGCATTGGCCGGTGGACGGTCGAGATGCTTCTCCTTTTTGATCTTGGCCGACCTGATGTCTGGCCGGTCGATGATTACGGCGTTCGTAAAGGTTTCGCGAAAATCTTTGGCCGCAGAAAACTTCCCACTCCGAAACAGCTTATGAAATTTGGCGAGAAATGGCGTCCGTATCGCTCCATCGCCGCCTGGTATTTCTGGCGTGCGCTGGACGTGCCGGAGAAAACGAGTCGTTTTGACTAAGTGGAGGGACACGCGCCGTCGTGTCCCAAATTAGTGGGCGCCGACAGCGCGGACGCCCTCCATTTACGCGCGAAGCGCGCATTGACTTTCTCGCCGCGGCTAACTAAAAAGCGGACATTATGGCAACCATCCACGTTAATCGCGGCGGCACGAGCCTCGGCACATTTTCCGAAGAGGATGTGCGCGCGGGGCTTCGTTCAGGACGCTTTACAGGAACCGATCTCGGCTGGCGCGAAGGAATGGCCAGTTGGCAGTCGCTCTCACAATTTTCCGAATTCGCGGCCGATATGCCGAGCGGCGCGCCAACGCCACCGCCATCAGCACCGCCGCCACCCGCAACGTCGACGATCACACCTGCGCCCGCTGGATCGACATCGGAAACTGCCCCGACGCGCAGCGGACTGCCGTGGGAGCACCGCCAAGAGCGCGGATTTGTCAACGCGTTCATCGAAACATTGGCGATGGTCTTAACCAGACCGAGCGAAGCATTCACCGTGATGAAACGCGAAGGCGGCTTGGTGGAGCCGCTTATCTACGCGCTCATCGGCGGGTGCGTGGGTGGAATTGCATCATTTCTCTTTTCGCTCGGCCTGCAGTCCATTGGGTTTTTTTCCGAGCGACGGAATGCTTTTGCGGTCATGACTGGCATGGGCGTCGGCTCCGCGGCTTTTATTATTCTTCTCCCGGTTTGCATCGTCATCGGATTATTCATTGGCGCGGCTGTCGTTCATCTTTGTTTGATGTTAGTCGGAGGCGCCAAACAATCCTTCGAGACTACTTTCCGCGTCCTCGCCTTTTCTCAGGGTTCGGCCGGACCGCTGCAGATGATTCCGGTTTGTGGCGGATTGATCGCAGGCGTTTGGGGGCTGGTTGTAAGTTGCATTGGCCTCGCGCGCGCACATGGAACGGAGACGGGTCGCGCCGTTCTTGCAATCTTTCTCCCATTGATTGTGTGCTGTGGCGCCATTTTTCTCATCGCGATGATGTTCGGCGCGTTGGGCGCTTGGAACGCATCACAGCATTGATTCCTGGGAAGATGCAGCTTGGCTCTCGGCGGCTTGCTCCCGATGAGATCGATCACGAACTTATCTGGCTGAGCGTTTCGCTGGGTTCGGTGGCCGTGGCGGCAATTTGGTTTGCACTCGGTTTACCATGG
>Ga0307312_10001124_pt1 | contig 13469 bp, 9 predicted proteins | sample ER_DNA_202_FD_194489 | JGI IMG/M metagenome (GOLD analysis project Ga0307312, IMG submission 194489) | Bulk soil microbial communities from the East River watershed near Crested Butte, Colorado, United States - ER_DNA_202 | ecosystem: Environmental > Terrestrial > Soil > Floodplain | place: USA...
TCGCGACCTGCATGTAGGTCGAGGCGCGCAGCCGGAACGTGTATTTGTTGCCGTTCTGCCAGGTGATCTTGTCGGTCAGGGGCTCGGCCGCGAGGAAGAACACTTTCTCCTTGCCGGCGAATTCGGTGACCGCGAGCCCGATGTGGGAGAGGAACGTGCCGGCGATGATATTCACGCCCTCGCGGGTGACGAGCTCATTGGCGACGCGGACGGCGTCGCCTGGGCTCGCGCCGTCGTCACGGGAGATCACCTCGAGCTTCTTGCCCAGCACGCCACCCTTGGCGTTGATCTCCTCGACCGCGAGTTCCCAGCCCTTCCGGTAGGGCTCGAGGAAGGCCGGCTGCGACTTGTAGCTGTTGAGCTCGCCGATCTTGATCGTGGTCTGAGCGACGACAGGCGTGCCGAGACAAACGACCACGGCGCTCGCCGCGGCCAGCGCAAGCAGCTGGGATCTGGTGCTCATGCGGTGCTCCATTTCAAGAGGTTGCAATGATGGCGAGGTCATCGGCTGGACCGAGCATGGCTCACGCGTCGCCGCGGCCCTGCGCTGCGGGCGCGCCGCCGTCGCGAAAAGTCCATCGGCCATACGATCGGCATCGAAGGAAATGGCCCGCCAATTCGTTTGTACGCAAATAATGAGCCGGCCTTGAAACTTGTCAAGGTCACTTAATCGCGCACCGATGCCGAAAAACGCAGCATCGGCGGGACGTCGGCCATCATCCTGACCTGGTTTGCGAAGCAGCACGAATACCCCCATCGCGAGGGCTCTCAACCACGAGGCCGAGAGATCTGCCCGATCGATGTTTCGGTTACTTGCGATCGCGCAGCCGATCCATCAGCGACTTCTCCTGACCGCCGTCGATCTCGATCTGGGTGCCATTGACCATGTGCATCAGGGGCGAGGCCAGCATGACGACGAGATTGGCGACCTCTTCGACCTCGGCAATACGGCCCAGCGGGATCGAGGATGGGGCGAGCTTGTCGGCCTCCTCGTGCGGCAGCTTCATGTCGCGCGCCATCGCCGCCACCAGACCGGCCCAGCGTTCGGTCCGCACCGGACCGGGATTGACCGCGCAGAAGCTGATGTTGTTCTTGCCGTATTGGCCGGCGAGCGACATCGTGAGATTCTGACCCGCCGCATTGGCGGCGCCCGGTGCGATCTCCCAGTAGGATGGCTTGACGCCGTCGTTGCCGATCAGATTGACCACGCGGCCGCCGCCCTGCTTGACCATGATCGGCAGCACATAGCGCAGGCAGCGCACATAGCCCATGAACTTGAGCTGCAGCGACTGTTCCCAGTCGGCCTCCGACAGATGCTCGATCACGCCGCCGGGCGAGGAGCCCGCATTGTTGACCATGATGTCGACGCGGCCGAGGGCCTTGTGACCCTGCTCGATGAAATTCCTGCAGCCGGCGTCCTTGCTGAGATCGCAGGTGATCGCAACGATCTTGCGCTTGGTCTCCTTCGCGATCTCTGCGGCCGCCGCCTCGAGCGGCTCCTTGCGGCGCGCGCAGATCGCAACATCGACGCCTTCCTGCGCCAGCGCGCGGGCAATACCTTTGCCGATCCCTTCGCTGCCACCCGTGACCAGCGCGGTCTTGCCGTTGAGCTTGAGGTCCATGTCGGTCTCCTTTGCGGTCGGTCTCGAATGATGGGATCAGCTGCCGGTGAAGCGCGGCGCTCGCTTCTCCGCAAAGGCGCGGCGGCCCTCGGCATAGTCGGCGCTGGCATCGGCCGCCGCGTAGAGCCGCTCGGCCTCGGCAAGACGCGCGGTGGCGCCCGACAGGTGCGCGCGAATGGCGGCCTTGGCGGCCGCGATCGTGAGGGGCGCGTTGTCGGCGATCCGGGCGGTCCACTCCGCGGCAACGCGTTCGATGTCCGTCGGCGGCACCAGAGCGGACACGCTGCCGAGCTGATAGGCGCGCTGGGCAGGCAGGCGCTCGGCGGTGAAGATCAGTTCGCACGTCGCGCTCGCGCCGAACACGCGCAGGAATCGCTTGATCCCACGTGGGTCGTAGCCGAGCCCGAGCCGGGCCGCCGGCACCGCGAAAAAGGCATTGTCGGCGGCGATCCGCAGATCGCAGCTCGCGGCCAGCGAAGCGCCGGCTCCCATGCAAGGTCCGACGATAACGGCGACGGTCGGCCGCGCGATGGCCTCGATCAACTGGCAGCTGTCCTCGACCAGATTGTCGTAAGCGCGCGCATTGGCGGCGCCTCTGCGCGCGGTCTCGAAATCGGCGATGTCCGCGCCCGCCGAGAACGCCTTGTCGCCGTCGCCGCGGATCACCACCGCACGCACATCGTCACGCGTGCCCACCGCCGACGCGAAGGCGTGGATCGCGCGCCACATTGCAGCGGTGACGGCGTTGCGCCGGGCTGGATTGCGCAGCTTTAGCGTGGCAACTCCCCCAGCCATGTCGATTGCGATATCGCCGCCTTCGCTCATCTCGTCATGCCGGTTTGTGGGCAAGCCAACGGCCCGCCTCCGCGGCCGAGAACAGCTCGGCGAGTGCCGCATTCACCGCCGCCGGCTCCTCGCTGTTGATGGTATGGCCCGCACGCGGCACCACCAGCAGCGCCGCCGTCGGCACCGTGCGCTTGAGGAAGACGCTGCCGTCGAGACAGAGGTCGTCCTCGTCGCCGACGATCACCATCAGCGGGACCGAGAATTGCCGGAGCTGAGCTTCCATTTCCCACAACGTCGGGCGCTTGAGCTGAAGGTTGAGCATGGTGTGGGCATGACCTTGCGCCGAGTGCTCCGCCAGCATGCGCGCAAATTCGCTCCAGCCGCGTGGATCCTTTTGCTTGAACGCCTGGCGCATCGGGGCGTCGGCGTATTTCGCCGCTGCAGATACGATGCCTTCGTCGGCGAACATCTTTCCGGTCTCGGCCGCCATCGCCTTCATGGCATCCCGGGTCTTCGCGTCCGGGGTCGAGCCCCAGCCACAGCCGGCGGCGGTCACCGACAGGCAGCGCTGCGGGTACCGGATACCGACATGCAGCGCGGTATAGGCGCCCATCGAGTGCCCGACCACGTGCGCCTTGGCGATGCCGAGCGCATCCATCACCGCGATCACGTCGTCGCGGGCGATGTCCTGCGAGTAGCGCGCGGGGTCGGAGGGCACATCCGACGGCGGATATCCACGCTGGCTGTAGGTGACGCAGCGGTGCTGGCGGCTGAAATGTCGCAGCTGCGGTTCCCAGCTGCGATAGTCGCCGGCATACTCGTGGACGAAGACGACCGGCGTTCCGGCGCCGCTCTCCTCGACGTGGAGCTTGACCCCGTCCGGTGCGGAAACTTTCGGCATTATGGTGCTTTTTCCAGCGCCGGCGAAGCGCCGTCGAGTTTGTTTGCGTACAAACAAAGCTACTCAAGTCGCGGTGCGTCTGCAAGCCGCGAAAATAGCCGCGCGATGCGCGCTTGCTAAGTCAATCGGGCGTTCGCGGCCTGCCGTGCCGCCTGTGTCGCACAGCTCCGGCAGGCCTCGAGCTATCGCGTCGAGGCTTCGGCGAATACCCCGGCGGGACGCGTCTTGGCGGGCACGGCATATGGGTCCGGACGCACGACCCGGAGCACGATTTTGGCGAGCTCCATTGCGATGAGGAGAGTCGACGAGGCAGCCGTGGCAACGAGCCAATCGGTCATGGACAGCGGCACCGTATGGAACGCGGTCTGCAGGAACGGGACGTAAATGACGAGGAGGTGCGCGCCCATCGAGAACGCGATCGCGACGAGCAGCCACCTGTTCTCGAGGAACCCGCTGAAGGCGCTGCGCCGCCGGGAACGGCAGTTGAACACGTCGAACAGCTGGAACATCATCAGAGTCGTGAAGGCCATGGTGCGCGCGTGCGCCTCGTCGGCCATGTTCGGTCCGGTGCCCTGCGCGAACAGCGTGAACAGTCCGCCGGGATAGTACGCGTCGAGCACGGCGAGCGTTCCGACCATCATCAGCAAGCCGACGCAGCCGAGTCGTATCCAGTCCTCGGTCAACAGTATGCCGGAGCCGCGCCGCCGCGGCTGCCGTTTCATGGCATCGCTGTCCTTGGGCTCGACGCCGAGCGCCAACGCGGGCGGCCCGTCGGTGACGAGGTTGATCCAGAGCAGCTGCGCCGCGAGCAGCGGCAGGAACAGCCCGGGCTCCGCCGAGACGAGGCCGAGCATGCCCGCAAACATCACGCCCCCGAACATCGTCATCAACTCGCCGGAGTTTGTCGACAGCAGATAGAGCAGATACTTCTGGATGTTGTCGTAAATCCCGCGTCCCTCCTCGATCGCCTGCACGATGCTGGCGAAGTTGTCGTCGGTCAGCACGATGTGTGCCGCCTCCTTGGAGACGTCCGTGCCGGTGATGCCCATGGCAATGCCGATGTTGGCGCTCTTGAGCGCGGGCGCGTCGTTGACGCCGTCGCCGGTCATCGCGACGATGTGTCCCTTGCGCTGAAGTGCACGGATGATCCGCAGCTTGTGCTCCGGGTCGACGCGCGCGAACACGCGCACCTCCTCGACCAGGGCGTCGAACTCGGCATCGCCCATCGCGCGCAGATCGGCGCCGGTTACGATCCGGGTTCCGGGTTCGAAGATAGTGAGCTCGCGGGCGATCGCCTCGGCCGTCGCCGGATGGTCGCCGGTGATCATCACGGTGCGGATATGCGCGCGCTTGGCGGTGATCACCGCGGCCTTGGCCTCGATCCGCGGCGGATCGATCATGCCTACCAGACCCAGCAGCACGAGGTCGTCCTCGACGCTCTCCGGCAGCTCGATCTTGGCGGCTCCGCCGGCTGCGGCTTGCGGGTCCACGCCAAGCGCGGCGGCCGGCATGGTGCGGGCGGCGATCGCTAGCGTCCGCAGGGCCTGACGGGCAAGCGTCTCGTTGCGTTGCAGCAGGGCCGCGCGTCCCTCGTCGGTCAGCGGAACGGCCTGACCCTTATCCCAGACATGGCGGCACTTGCCGAGCAGCAGCTCGGGCGCGCCTTTGACGCAAACGTGCAGCTCGTCCGGCTGCGCGCGGTCGAGATGGACGGTGGTATGGCACTTGCGTTCCGATGTGAACGGGATTTCGGCAATGCGCGGATACCGCTCCAGCTCCGCTTCGGCCATGCCGAGCTTGCGCGCGGCCACCACCAGAGCGCCTTCGGTGGGGTCTCCCTGCACGGACCAGCGGCCGTCCCGGTTGCCGAGCGTGGCGTCGTTGGCCAGCGCTGCGGCGCGCAGCGTCCGTTCGAGCGTGTCGCGCTGCGACGACGAGGCATCGATTGCCTTGCCCTCAATCGTGAAGTCGCCCTCGGGGATGTAGCCGCTGCCGCCGACCTCGATCAGCGCATCGGCGGTCGCGACGGCGCGCACGGTCATTTCGTTGCGCGTGAGGGTGCCGGTCTTGTCGGAACAGATGACGGTGGCGGCGCCAAGCGTTTCGACCGCCGCCAGCTTGCGCACGATGGCATGGGCCGCTGCCATGCGGCGAACGCCGAGGCTTAAGCCGACCGTGACGATCGCCGGTAGCGCCTCAGGTATGGCAGCAACCGCCAGCGCCACGGCGAACAGGAACAGGCTGAGCACGATGTTGAGCGTGAAGGTCGTGGTGCTGAGGAGCCCCGCGGCGAACACCGCCGCGCAGATTCCGAGCATGATCACGGTGAGCCGCTTGCCGGTTCGGTCCAATTCCTGCTGCAGCGGCGTCGGCTCTTTCTCCGCGGCTTCCAGCAGCCCGGCGATCCGACCGACCTCCGTCGCCATGCCGGTGGCAACGACCACCGCGCGCCCGCGACCATAGGTGGCGACCGTACCTGAGAACAGCATGTTGCGGCGGTCGCCGAGGCCCACAGTGCCTTCAACCGGCTCGACCTCCTTCGGTACCGGCATGCTCTCGCCGGTGAGGGGCGCTTCGTCGGTCCGGAGATTCGCCGCCTCGACGATCCGGGCGTCGGCCGGAATCCTGTCGCCGGCCTCGACCAGCACGATGTCGCCGGGAACGATGTCATCGGTCGCAACCCGCTGTCGCTCCCCATCGCGGATCACGGTCGCCTCCGGCGTGGCCAGTGCCATCAGGGCCCGCACCGATTTCTCGGCGCGCGCCTCCTGAATGAAGCCGAGCAAGGCGTTCAGGATGACGATCGCCATGATGACGATCGCCTCGTAGGGCAGATCGGTCTCGCGCGGGTCCTGCAGCAGCCATTCGACGACCGAGATGACGGTGGCGACGAGCAGGATGATCACCAGGAAATTTTCGAATTGCTCCAGCAGGCGCTTCCACCACGGGATATCTGGCGCACTTTTCAGCCGGTTCGGCCCGTATTGCTCGAGGCGCCGCTGCGCGTCGGCTCGGGCCAGGCCATGCGCTGCGTCGGAGTCCAGCGCGGAGACCACTAGCTCGGCAGGCTCTCGGTGCGGCGCGACCGGGATGCCCGGCGCGGGGGCCACGCTGTCGCGAACCTCGGGGTGCTTCGCGTCCGGCGTCTCCAGATGCACGAATTTCTGATGCACAGTCACGATGCAATCCTCCGACGGTCCGTCTCGAATTGGAATCCGGCCGCGACCGCGCGCGCGCAGCCGTCGGTGCGGTCATGAGCGAATGAGCGAGGAGCTCGCAACGCTTCGCTCGCCCGCGATGGCCGGGTGCGATCGAGGAAAAGGACTAAGATGTCAGCGGGTCGGACGTTTGGGACAATAGACACGTTTCGGGCCCCTCCAAGAGCTGTCCAGTCCGACATCGCAGCGGTTGAGCTGCCAGAGGGGCCCGGCCTGGCCTACAAGATGCGTTTTCTACTGGGACATCGGAGCAACAGATCGACAGCGACGACTTGAAGCTGACGGGGCGCCAACCTACGGCCACGGCGTCGCTTGCAAAATCGGGGACGCTTCGGGCGTATTTCTACGGGGTTCGGTCGTGCGGCGATGGGCGGCGTCCGCGGGACCTGTCCGCCGGCGCGGATCGCCGCGGCCTTGCCCATGCGGGGGCCTGGTGGTCGCAATGGCCCTCCGATGCAGGTTGCTACGTGCGGACGTTTGTCACAGTCTTTGCGCCAATCCCCGCCCGATTCACGGCGAGCTACGAGAAGAACGTCCGTCCGGGAGAGTTATTCTCGTGAACCACGGCAGCAAGGCAGATTCGAACTCGACCCGCCGGGCGACACCCGCGCAGCAGCCCTTGCTGCCTTCAATCCACGTGGCCCGCCAATGGACCACGGCTACCGCAGTCGTCGTCGCTTATGTCGCGTTGGAGTGGGTCAGCTTCATCCACGAGTTCAAGGGACTGCCACTGACTCCCTGGAATCCCGGTCTTGGGCTCACGTTTGCTTGTTTGATGCTCGCCGGGCCGCACTATGGAATCGTGCTGTTTGCCGGGGTCATCATCGCTGAAATCGTGGTCTTGAGGAGCGATCTCGAGTGGCCGATCATAGTCGGAATAGGTGCGATCGTCGCGTCAGGTTACACCTTCGTTGCCACCGCGACACGCAAGCAATTTCGACTCGATGTCGGGCTGATTCATCTTCGTGACGTGATTATTCTGCTTCTGGCCGCCTTTGTCGGCTCCACCGTCATCACACTGCTGTTGGCGGCTGTTCTGCTGGCAGGTGGGGAGCTTGATTTCGGCGACATAGTCTCGGCCGGTCCTACCCTCATCGTGGGCGATGTCCTCGGTATTGCCGTCACCACCCCGCTGGTGTTGCGGTTCATCCGGCTATGGCGCGAACACACGCTTCATCTGCTCGCAGCGCGGATTCCCGAATTTGCCTTGTTCGTCGTCGTTATCGTTATCGCGCTTTGGCTGATCGCCAGAACCAGAAGCGCGGATGGCTACACATTGTTTTATCTGCTCTTCTTTCCTGTCGTGGTCGGCGCCGTCCGGCATGGGTTGGATGGCGCGTGTCTTCTTCTTGCGGCGACACAGCTTGGTCTTGTCGGGTTGCTTCACCTTCATGGTTACGACTGGAGGATTTTCACGGAGTTCCAGGTGCTGATGTTCGTGCTGACGGCAACCGGCTTGATCGTCGGAGTGGTCGTCAGCGAGCGACAAGCGACCGAACGCGTTGCCCGCGAATCCGAAGCACGGCTCAAGGAGAAGGAGGCCGAGGTGGCCCATGCCGCACGGTTCAGTCTCGTAAGCGGAATGGCAACCGCCCTCGCGCATGAGATAAATCAACCGATGGCCGCAGTCCGCGCGCTTGGGCGATCCGTCCAGGAGCTGTTGCGCAATCCGCAAGTCGACCTCAAACGCGCCGATCAGAACTTGACGAGGCTGATCGCGGAGATTGATCTTGCCAGCGGGATTCTGCGACGCATGCGCGATTTTCTCCGTCGTGGCCGACCGCAGACAAGTACGATCAACGTCTCCCTCTTGCTCGACGACACCTTGATGCTGATTCGCCCGGAGGCCATGTCGAAACACGTCAAGATCGATTCCGACTGCCCAGCGGATCTCCCGCCGGTCTATGGGGACCGAATTCAGCTCCAGCAAGTCGTTCTCAATCTTCTTCGTAATGCTGTGGACTCCATAGTGGAGTCGGGGCGGCCCGATGGTCGGATCCAAGTGGCGGCGCGGCGTTCCGACAGCTCGGCTCACCTGGAAATCGGTGTCCTTGACAATGGACCGGGAATTCCAGCGGATCGGGTCGATCAGTTGTTCAGGTCGCTCACGACTTCAAAGAAAGAGGGATTGGGTCTCGGTCTCTCCATCTGCCTGGCGATTGTCGAAGCGCATGGGGGCCGCATCTGGCTTCATTCGAATGAGCCCGGTGCAATCGAGTTTCGCCTTTCGCTTCCACCCGAACCGCCCGAACGCGCGTGATCATGAATACGTCGACGGTCTTCGTCATCGATGACCAACCTTCGGTCCGCCATGCTCTTTGCGAGATGCTTAGTGCCTTCGGCTATAGCGTCGAAGCCCACGAGTCCGCTGACGGTTTTTTGCGGGTGCTCGACCCTCTGCGGCATGGCTGTGTCGTTGCCGATGTTCGCATGCCGGGCATGGACGGAATTGAGCTTGTCCGCGAGCTCGCGCGTCGTCAGATTCCGCTCCCCGTCGTGGTCATCTCCGGGCACGCCGACGTGCCCATGGCAGTGGCCGCAATCAAGGCCGGCGCCGAGGACTTCATTGAGAAGCCGATTGACGATGTTCAGCTCGTTGCGGCGATCAACCGGGGCCTGGCAGGCGTCTACGCACAACGACGTTTTCAGGAGAGAATTCAAGACCTCCGCACTCGTTTCGATCGACTGACGCCGCGCGAAGTGGAAGTCCTTGATCTGGTCGTCCAGGGCTACACGAGCGAAGCCATTGCAGAACGGCTGGAAATCAGCACCCGCACCGTCGAAGGATATCGCGTCCAGATCATGAACAAGATGCAGGCAGAAAGCGTCGCCGTGCTTGTTCGACAGGCCATACGGCTCAACCTCATATCTCCGTAGAAATACGCCCCAAGCGTTTCGCATACGAAATCATCTTGGCCTCCCTAGAATTCCTGGGCTCGTGGCTTTGTTTCGCTGCCGGATCACGCGTGGCGCCGCCGTGCGACAGCACCGTGATCTCCAGGTGCCCCGTCGGCATCATTCGCTCCGCTATGGCCACCGGTGCAGGCGATGGAGCATCCCCATGTCTTCCGGGAATTCGGCCAGTAATCGGACATCCGTACCCAAGGTCCATTCGCGCAATTTGAGCGCGGCGGATGCCCCCGCAGGCAATGTGACGAGCCTGGAAATCGCGCGTCAGGACTTCGCCCGAAAAAAGTATCGGGTGCTGTTGGCGCATGATCTCACCGGGCCATCAGAAATCGCTCTCGTGCGGGCCGCCCGGCTCACGCTCGAACGGGAAGGCCACCTGACCATCCTCCATGTCGTCGACAGCGGACTTCCGGCGCCGGTCATCGAAGCACGGCGGGTACAGGCCAAGAGCTGTCTCGAGATCGAGGTTGGCCGATGGCTGGGAAGCCGCAAGCTGTCGTACCGCATCGATATCGGCGTCGGAGATCCGGCCGGTGCCATCGCGGCCCGCGCGCAAGCGCATGACGTCGATCTCGTCGTAACCGGCCGGAACCAACGGCGTGCGGTCGCGAACAGGTCCACCACCACCGTTGGGCATCTCCTACGGCAGGCCCAGCGGCCGGTTCTGGTCGTCGGCAATCCAAATCAGTCGCCGTACCAACGGGTCCTCATCCCGATTGATTTCACGGACGCTTCGGCAGCGAGAATACGGTTTGCGGCAGCGTTCCTTCCCCAGGCGCGCCTCCACCTTCTTCACGCATGCAACAGACGTTTCCAAGACTATATTGCGGCCGCGTCCTTGACGTTCGGCCCAGAGGAAGAACGAGGGAAGGTCCCTGGCCCGGAGCGGGATGATTGTTCTTTGAGTCATCATACCGCTCTGAGTTTCTGTCTTGCGCGTGATCTCTTCCGAAAACCGGCTCCCACTTTGCAGGATCGCGCGCCAGTCGAGCGGCAGCGTGAGCAGGCGTTGTCTTGGCTCATCGAGGCTTCGGGACTGGGTGAGCGCAGACCGGTGGTTACGATCGAGGGCGGCGATGCTCTCGCCCTCGTCAAGCAGGAACTGGCTCGCCAAAAAACGGATCTGTTGGTGCTGGGAGCTCACGCGCGATCCGCGACAGAGCACACTTCGATCAGCAGCGCAGGGGGAGGGGCGGTTGGATGGAGGAGCCCATGTGATGTACTCTTCCTCTCCCTTTATGATCTCCCTGATCGATCGATCGTGTCGTCGCGTGCGATGTCCTGCGAGTAGCGCGGGATCGGCGGGCACGTCCGAAGGCGGATATCCGGCTGGATGTAAATGACGCAGCGGTGCTGACGGCTGAAACCGCGCCGTCTACGGTTCCCCTCTGCGACAACTCAGAACCGTGTCGCGGACTTATTAGTCCACTGGGCTAGCAGCCGGCACCCCAGGGCGAGCCATCTCATACGCGTACATGTCCTCGCAAGCCTTGAGGTTACCCGCGCTGCACGACCAGACGGCCTCGTGATAACTCAAAGAGCTCCATGCAAGAGCGCTGGGAGGGTAAGCGAAAGGCAATAGGAAGATTGCCCACACGACGGCGAACTTTAGACCTTTGACCATGACGGTGAGTCCTCTTCAGGTGACCTACACGATCCGTCGTCGGCCACGAATTCCACGGTACCCTATGCTTGCGGGTCGCGATGTGACGTAGATCACGCACGCCACCACGACTTGGTGGGTGGCTTAACGAGAGGTTCCATGCCCTCTGGAACTGTGCGCCCACGCCACACTGCCCGACTTGCGCACGATGAAAGCGCGCGCCCCGGCAAGCGCGAGTTGCTTGCGGGGCGCCGAGCATGCCCGCCTCAAGTGCCCATGATGGCCTTCGCGGCGTTGCCCACCGCCTCGACGCTGTCGCCGGCATCGAGGAAGGCGACGATGCGGCAGGGACAGCCTTCCAGCCCTTCGTATCGCCAGGGGAATGCGCCGATCAGCGCGCGCTTGTTGAGCATGAGTTCGATATCGCCGCCGAGGTTCTCGGCGTGCAGCAGACCTTCCTGGAATGCCCAGTTGTGAAACGGAAAGACGTCGGCCACGACCCGCCGCTGGGATTTCTTGTGAACGTATTCGAAAGTCCCGAAGAATTCTCCCGGGGTCTTGCCGTGTATCTTGGTGAATTGCGCGGCCAGATCCGGCCGCATGGTACGGATCGATGTGTTCATGGCATGGTCGCATGAGCCGGTGTCCATGCCCCACCACTTGATCTTCTTCTCGAACATCCAGTGCAGGGTGTCGAGGTTGGGGCCGGGGTGGTAGCAGAAGTACTTCACGAGATCCTGCCGGGGCTGGCCCTCGTAGTGACGATGCCACCCTGTGTGCAGAATCAAGATGTCGCCCTCGCGGATGTCGGCGCCGGCACTCTCGATGATGTCGGGCGTGATCACGGCCCAGTCCGACATCTTGCCGGAGATGTCGACCACCACACCGCGGTTGACCAGGTAATCGAGCGGCAGCGAAGCCATGTCGCCTTTGCGATTGTCGGTGGCGTGCATGGCGCCGTCGAAATGCGTCCCGACATGCAGGGCGGTGTCGATGCGCTGTGCGACGATCATCTGGGTCTGCAGGTTCTGCGCGTAATACATCTTGTTGCCGGCATATCCGACCCAGCCGGGCGTATGAACGTTCATCACATGGGTCATATCGATAATCTTCATGGTGATCCTTCTTGCTCGTTCCCTCGCACAGGGGTTACTTGCAGTTTCGCCGGGTGCGGACTAGTGTCCCGTTTCCGAAGTTCGCACACTCTTGCGGCACTTCTGATGCGAACTTCGGAATCAAAGGGACACTAGCAGCTTTATGATTCTAGTGCGGTCTTTGGATTTGACGTTCCTAAAGAGTTCGCGGCTATAATAGTAGGAACTTCAAATCCACCGCACTAGCGTGCAACCCTATTCGAATTCCTGCGCAAAGATCATCCATGAACATGACAACCGCGCCGCTGATCGGTCAGCCGGTCGATCGGGCGGAAGACCGGCGCTTTCTCACCGGGACGGGGACATTCGTCGACGACCTGAAGCGCGAAGGGATGCTCCATGCGGTGGTCCTGCGCAGCAGCGTGGCGCACGGACGCATCAACGGCATCGACGCGTCGGCCGCGCGGGCGAGGAAAGGCGTGCGAGCGGTGATCACCGCGGCCGAGATCGGCGGGACCATTCCGTTGATCCCGTTGCGGCTTGCGAACCTGCCGGAGTTTGCGCCTTACCTGCAGCCGGTCATCGCCAAGGACAAGGTGCGCTACGTCGGAGAGCCGCTCGCGGTGGTCGTGGCGGAGACCCAGGCGCTGGCCGAAGATGCGCTTGAAGCGATCGATGTCGATATCGCGCCGCTGCTGGCGCTGCCGGACCGGCATGCGGCCGCAAGCGGCAAGTCGCTGCTGTTCGAAGCGAGCGGCAGCAACCGCGCGGTGCGGTATTCGGTATCGTCGGGCGACGCCGACGCGGCTTTCGCCAAGGCCGAGTACACTCGCCGCGAGAGCTTTCGCTGTCATCGCCTGACCGCGGTTCCTCTGGAGACCCGCGGTCTCATCGCCGAATGGGATGCGGCGAAGGCGAAGCTGGTTATTTTCGGTGCCAGCAAGGTGCTGTTCTTCAACCGTCGCGTGCTCGCCCCCATGCTGGGACTGGCCGAGCATGCTATCGACATGATCGAGGTCGATGTCGGCGGCGGCTTCGGCGTGCGCGGCGAGTTCTATCCCGAGGATTTTCTCATCCCGTTCGCGGCGCGCCATGTCGGCCGCCCGGTCAAATGGATCGAGGATCGCCGCGAGCATCTGATGGCGACCAATCACTCACGCGAAGTCGATTGCGACCTAGAGATCGCGTGCACGCGCGACGGCACGATTCTCGGCTTGCGCGGCCACATTTACGGCGACATGGGCGCCTATATCCGCACTAACGGCGGAGTGGTGCCGGCCAAGGCCGGGCAATTCCTCCCCGGGCCCTACCGCATCCACGACGTGGCAATCACCG
>Ga0307312_10001126_pt1 | contig 13460 bp, 5 predicted proteins | sample ER_DNA_202_FD_194489 | JGI IMG/M metagenome (GOLD analysis project Ga0307312, IMG submission 194489) | Bulk soil microbial communities from the East River watershed near Crested Butte, Colorado, United States - ER_DNA_202 | ecosystem: Environmental > Terrestrial > Soil > Floodplain | place: USA...
CGCGGTTGTCGGTGGAGGGTTGCCAGCTCGTGCCAAGAGCGGTCTGAGTCTGCTGCACTAGCGTCAGGCCGGTCGGGGTCGAGGGTGCGCGCCGGTCCTTCTTCGTCGTTTCGCCGGTGCTCAGCGCCGTCAGGTACGAGGTGAACGCCTTATCGTCCGCGCTCTTCGGTGCGAATGCCAGGTCGCGCGTTGCGCTCCTGCTTGCGAGCTTGATCGCGCTGCGCCAGCTGACCTTACGGAAGCGGCGGCCGGGCGACGGAACCGCGAGCAGGCGACCCGAACGCGGGGCGGGCAGAACGCGCAGAACGTCGGGACCCGCCACGCGGACGACGACGAGATCGGCCGCGCCCGCCTGAGCGAGCACGAGGGCCAATGAATACCAGGACGCCTGCAGCGCACAGGGGCTTCCCGGATGCACGATTCGGAAGCTGTCACACGTCGCCTGGGCATCGGCGATCGAGATCACTCTCGGGAGCACGATCGGCTGTATGACCAGGAGGTGCGCGCGCTCGGCGCGCTTGGCGAGCAGATGCGCCTGGGCCAGCGTGAGCCGGCTCTTATCGACGATGACGGTGTTGATGCCGACGCGACGCAGCCGCTTGAACGTCGCGGGCGTGAACGACGAGTTAGCCGCGACGCCCCAGAGCTCCGGCAGCGTCGACGGCCCTCCGGTCGGGTGGCGGGCGCTGGCCGGTGCGACTGCAAAGGCGGCGAGTGTTGCGGCCCCGAGCAGCGCGAAGCGGTTGCGGCGATGGGGGGCGGCTCCCAACATGAGGTCCGGTATCGGCGCCGCATGCGCGCTTGATCATGATCCCGACGAGGGAATCGCGGGGGGCGCCGAGGCCCAGCCGGCACGGAACCCGCCCTGACAGGCGAGTTCGAGCCACCTGAGTCGCGTTACGCAACGCCCTCGTTCGAGGGACGCGAGACCTCTGCTCCGCCTAGCCGATCGGCTAGTAAGTGCAGCGTTTTTCTGGCTTTCCGTTCATAGTCAGCCGTCACGGCCGCGGCTAGCGTGACGTACGTGACCGAGCTCGCAGCAAGCGTGATCGTGCCGGTCCGGAACGGTCGTCGTCACCTGGAACTGCTACTTGCGGCGCTGGAGAAGCAGACGCTGCCGCGTGAGCGCTTCGAGGTGCTGATCGGCGACGACGGTTCGACGGACGGCTCGACGGACGACCTCGAGACCGAGGGCGGTTGGCTGCGCGTGCTCAAGGGAGGCCCGCGCAGCTCTTACGCCGCGCGCAACCGCGCCGCCGGAGCCGCGCGCGCGCCGATCCTCGCGTTCTGCGATGCGGACTGCCAGCCAGAGCCCGATTGGCTCGAGGCCGGGATCGCGGCCGTTGAGAGCGCCGAGCCGGAAACCCTCGCCGCTGGGCGAGTCCGGTTTCTGGTCCCCGACCGGCCGACGGTGTGGACGCTGGTCGACATGGACACGACGAAGGATCACCGGCGCGAGGTCGAGATCGGCAATGCCGAAACCGCGAACCTGTTCGTGCGGCGCGAGTTCTTCGAGCGGCTCGACGGCTTCGACGACACGATCCCCGAGCACGGCGACTTCGACTTCGCGCTGCGGGCGGTCGCCGCCGGGGCGAAGCTCGAGTACGCGCCCGAGGTCATCGTCTGGCACCCAACCCGGGACACCGCCAAACCGTTTCTCCGGATGATCTGGATCATGCACCGCTGGTACGCCGCGCGAGAGGTGCGCGACGGCCGGCGGCCGCTCGGCCTGAAGCTCCGCTGGTGGCTGCCCCCCGTGCACGCGCGTTGGCGCCGCCGCTCGGGCCGGTCGCTGGGCCTCGATCGCTGGTGGCTCGGCCAGAACGGCGTCACGCCGCGTCTGCGCGACAACCTCCGCGCCGTCCCGATCATCTACGTCGTGATTCCGGGCATCGGCGGGCTGGCCCAGGCGCGCGGCTGGTGGGACGGCCGGCGGCTGCGCGCAGCGGCGCGCGGTGGCGGGCTCAGATGAGCTCGGACGCGCAGAACCTGCGCTCCCCGGTGATGCGGGGGCTCGCCTGGAAGGGCGCCTCGCAGATATTCCTCCAGGGCTCGCGCATCGTCGTGGCTGTGATCCTGGCGCGGATGCTCACGCCAGACGAGTTCGGGCTCGCGGCGATGGCGCTCGTCCTGGCGAGCCTCGTGATCGTCTTCTCCGACGTTGCGCTCGGCGCTGCGCTTGTCCAGCGCACACGTCTCAGCGAGGCCGACCGGTCGACGGCGTTCTGGACGAGCGTGGCCGTGGGTGCACTTTGCACCACACTTGGCTTCGCGCTGTCGGGCGTGCTCGCGGACCTCTACGGCGATTCGGCGGTGCAGCCGCTCTTCGCGGTGCTCTCCCTGAGCTTCGTGGTCACCTCCCTCGCGACGACCCACGAGGCCCTGCTCGTGCGCGAGATGAACTTCAGGAGTCTTGAGCTCCGGATGATGATCGGCACGGCCGCTGGAGCCGTCGCGGGCATCTTCCTGGCGGCCAAAGGGTATGGCGCCTGGGCGATCATCGGGCAGCAGCTCGCGATTGCGGTGGTGTCGACGGGGCTGCTGTGGCTCTTCTCGCCCTGGCGGCCGAGCTTCTCCTTCTCCAGGACCAGTTTGCGCAGCCTCGGCGGCTTCAGTGGCAACGTCTTCGCGCATCGGCTCCTCTACTATCTGCACCGCAACGTCGACAACCTGCTGATCGGGCGCTTTCTCGGCCCGGCCGCGCTCGGCGTCTACAGCTTCGCCTACAACGTGATGCTGGTGCCCTTCAGCCGAATCGCAGGGCCGCTCACGGAGGTGCTGTTCCCGGCGCTCAGCCGGATGCAGCACGATCGTAAACGGATGACGGCGATCTGGGTGCGGGCGATCCGGCTCGTCGCGTCGTTCTCGGTTCCCGCGCTCCTCGGGCTCGTCGTGGTCGCGCCGGACTTCGTCTCCGTCGTGCTCGGCGCGAAGTGGGCGGACACCACGATCCTGATCCAGATCCTCGCCTGGGTGGGCCTGCTTCAGTCGCTGCAGACGCTGAACCCGAACATCCTCCAGGCGCTCGACAGGACGGACACGCTGCTTCGCTACACGATCGTCTTCTTCGGCCTCCACATGACCGCGTTCGCGGTCGGCCTTCAGTGGGGTGTCGTGGGCGTCGCATCCGGCTATCTCGCCTCCTCGCTCGTGGTCGAGCCACTCTTCGCCTGGGTGACGACCCGGGCGCTCGGAATCTCGCCGCTCGTGCTCGTTCGGGCCCTTTCCGGGGTTTTCCAGGCTGCGGCGGTGATGTTCGTAGCCGTGGTCGCGACGCGGCTACTGCTGCTCGAGGCCGGGGTCGGAGCGCCGCTTCGCCTCTTGGCAACGGTAGCTGTCGGGATCGTCGTCTACGTTCCCTGCTGGATGTGGCGCGCCGGAGACGCCCTCGACGAGCTCAAGACCTTCCGGCAGCGGCCGCGCAGGCAGGCTGCGGCGCTCGCCCTCGAGCCGCCGGCATGAGACGACTCGTGGTTGCGATGGCTCTGACCGCCCTCACGCTGGGGGCTTCGGGCTGCGGGAGCGGGGGGGCCGTCGCACCGCAGCCGAAGGCCGCCGCCGCCCTGAAGTCACCCTTCGCCGGCCGCCCGCTGAGTGGCCCGGCATCCGCGGCGGACTTCGCCCTGCGCGACCAGCAGGGACGACTGATCCGCCTCTCGGCGCAGCGCGGGAAACTCGTGCTCGTCACGTTCCTTTACACCCATTGCACCGACATCTGTCCGATCATCGCGACACAGCTGAACCTGGCTGTGCGCCAGATGTACCACCAGCGCTCCTCAGTGCGCGTGCTGGCGGTGAGCGTCGATCCCGTAGGCGACACCCCACGTGCCGTGCGTGCCTACGTCCGCGAGCGTCGCCTGCTCCCCGAGTTCCACTACCTCATCGGCAAGCGCGCGCAGCTGGCGAGGGTCTGGCAGGCCTACAACGTCCTCGTCGTCCAGCGCAACCCCGAGTCGGTCGGCCACTCCGGCTACGTCTACCTGCTCGACCGCCAGGGCAAGCCGCGGGTGTTCTTCTCCGCGAAGGCAACCGCGCCGCAGGTCGCGCACGATCTGCGGCTGCTGCTGCGCTCCTCCTAGGGAACGCGGGTGTTCATGTCGGTCTGGATCTCGCTCGCCGACAGCGCCCGGTTGTAGACGCGGACGTTGTCGATCAAGCCGGCGAAGTACTCGCCCCAGACCGAGTTGCCGCCGATCCGCAGGACGCCGGTCGAGTTCGGCATCGAGCCGGTGACTGCCTTCGAGCTGACCTGGGTGCCGTTGACGTAGAGCCTGAGCGTCGCGCCGTCGTAGGTGGCGCTGAGGAAGCTCCAGGCGTTGAGCGCTAGCGCAGCCGTGCCGCGCGTGTCGAACTCGGTGCTCGTGAAGACATGGCCGCTCGGGCGTGCGGTGTCGGTATTGGCGTAGAGCGAGTAGACGAGGGCGTTCGTGTTCTGCTTGATCAGCAGGGTGCGCCAGGTCGTCCCGGCCGCAGTCGGATTGACCCAGCCCTCGAGGGTCATTCCGTTCGTAAGGTCGAGAGTTGCGTTGTCGGCCGCGGTCACCCAGCTGCTCGAGCCGTTGAAACTGAGAGCGCCGCCGTACTTGCCGGCCGTGCTCCAGCTGGTGCTGGTGAGCGTGCCGGCGTTGCCCTTGCCGGAGGCATCCGGGACGCTGGTGCCGCTGCCCTGGTCGAACGAGTAAGCCAGCACCAGGCCGGTCGGTGGCGGGGGGGCGTTGTTGCTGACTGTGACGCCCACGCCCGTTGAGCTGCTCGAGTTGCCGGCCGCGTCCCGGGCGACCGCGCTCAGGGTGTGGGAGCCGTTGCTCGCCGTGCTGGTGTCCCAGCTGACCGAGTAGGGCGCGCTCGTGTCTTCGACACCCAGGTTGGCCCCGTCGAGCTTGAACTGGACGCCCACGACGCCCACGTCGTCGACGGCGTTGGCGGCGACATTGACGCTGGCCGAGACAGTCGCGCCGGCGGCCGGGGCGGTGATCGAGACCGTCGGTGCGGTCGTGTCGGTGGTTACGACGGCGCTTGCCTCGTTCGAGGCCGGGCCGAGGTTGCCGACCGCGTCCTCGGCCTTGACCTTGTAGTAGTAGGTGCCGGCGGCGAGGGTGTCCGTGTAACCCGTCGTGGTCGACTGGCCGATCCGGTTCGTGAGGTCGGGCGTGAAGCCGGATGTCGTCGAGCGGTAGACGCTGTACTTCGCCACGCCGACGTTGTCGGTCGCCGCGGTCCACGAAAGCGTCGCCTTGCCGTTCGAGCCCGTCGCCGTCAGGTTCGCCGGCGCTGTCGGCGGCTGGGTGTCCTCCCAGGGCGCCGGGAAGCGGATGAACCTCGCCACCGAGGGCACGCCGTTCGTATTGACGACGAAGAGCATGTAAAAGCCGGGCGGCGCGTTCTTTGCCGCGGCCGGAGCCTGCACGGTCAGGCTGCCCGTGTTCTTCGTAAAGCTCAGCGGGATGTAGCGCTGGTTCTGGTCGAACCCGTGGGTCACCGACGGTGTCCGGATCAGGGCGACCGAGGCGATACTCGCCGAGTCCGACGTGGTGACCGCGAACGAGCTTCCGTACTGCACGAGCGCGGGCGCCGCGGAGATCGTCGGGCGCGTGCCCTTGAACAGGTACGGCGGCGAGTAGATCTCACCGTTGTCCTGGTCGACCGCCGGCGTCCCCGGGAGCTGTCCGCCGCCTGCCATCAGCACGCGGCCGTCCGGGAGCAGGAGCGCCGTCGAGTGATACTCGCGCCCGTTCGAAAGCGAGGCGACGGTTTTCCAGGTTTCTGTGTCGGGGTTCCAGATCTCGGCAGGCAAGACGGCCTGGCCGAGGCTGACGCCGTCCGAACCGGTCATGCCGCCACTCGCGAGAACCGTCCCATCGGGCAGCGCGGTGAGGTTGTGGTACGAGCGCGGGAAGGCCATCGGGGCGGTCTCGCGCCAGGCCGGGCTCGGCTGGTTCATGTCGATCACGGCGGTGCGGTTGTTCGAGTTGTAGGCGAGCGCGCCGTTGAAGTCGGGGTCGGCCCAGGCGCCCGACTTCATGATCTTGTCGGGCCGGTACATGACCGCGCTCATCCCGTCGAACGGGCTCGTACCGATCGTCGTCCACGCCCACGTCGCCGGGTCGAGCACCCGCGTCGTCGTATCTGGCCCGGCGTCGAGCACCTTGCCGTTGCCGAGCACGAACATGAACGGGTAGAGCGGGCTCGTCAGCCTTGCGCCGGTCAGGTCGGTCCACGTGTTCGTGGTCGGGTCGAAGACCTCGGGCAACGAGTTCACCGCCGCATCCGAGAAGGGCGGCGGCTGGCCCGAGCGGTTCTGGACGATGTTGTCGCCCGAGAACACCAGTACGCGTCCGTCGGCCAGCTCCGTCGCGGTCGGGTACCAGCGCCCAACAGACATGTCGGGCGGACGGCTCCAGCTGTTCGTGGTCGCGTCGAAGATGGTCGTGTCCGCAAGGCCGACGTCAGCGGCGATGTGTCCACCTGCGATGAAGGTCCGGCCGTCGGCCAGCGTGATGTGGCCCGCGCAGAAGAGGTTGCGACCGTATGGAATCGGTGTGAAGCCCGCGGTCGTCGGGTTCCAGATCTGCTCGGAGTTCGGCGCCGCAGCGAAGCCGTCCCAGGAGAGGACGTTGCCGGTCGGCAGGAGCGACATGTGCACCGCCACGCCGGGCCACGAGAACGGCGCAGACCACTGGCCGGTCTGGTCGAGCGGCGGGGGTGGGGGCGGGGGCCCGGTCGACGGGATGACCTCGATCGCGGTGATCTCCGGGTCGTCCACGGAGCCGTAGACCGACTGGATGTTGAGCACGCCGTTGGTGACGCTGACGCCGCTGACCGTCTTCACGAGCGCCGTGTTCGCGCCCACTTGCGCATAGATGTCGAGGTTCTGGATATCCGGGCTCGTCGGCGTGTTGGTGATGTCCATACTGAAGATGCGCTTGCCCGTGCCTCCCGGGACGCTCGTGCCGTAGTAGAGCTCGGCGAAATGCAGCTTCACGTCGTAGGTGCCGTTCACGACCGGGATCGCGTAGCTGAAGGCTCCCCAGCGTTCGTTCTGGTAGAGCGCCTGCTCGGGCGTGCCGCTGATCGCGTGGGTCGAGCTGAGCGTGTTCCCGCCGCTGAAGTACTGGTCGGCGAGCCACGTGTTACCGCTCGAGTCGGTGTACGTGGGGCCGCCCGCGTTGATGCGCACCGCCCCAGGGGTCGCCGGTGCCGAGGTGGTGAACGACCAGCTGTAGGCGCTGGCCATGGGCGTCCCGTCTGAGGCCTTCACCGTGTTGTCGAGCCTCGCCGTATACGTCGTCGAATTGGCCAGCGCGGAGCTCGGCGTCAGGGTCGCCGTCTTGGAAGGACCGTTGTACGAGACTGTCGCCGGTACGGTCGTCCCGTCCGGCTTCTTCAGCGTGTAGCTCGCGGTCGTGATCGTCGTGGCGTCCATCGTGGTCGAGAACGTCGCCTGCACCGTCGCTGCGGTGCCGACGTTGGTCGCGCCGCTCGCCGGGTTCGTGGACGTGACGGTCGGGGCGCCCGGAGGCGGGGGCGGACCGCTCACGGGGACGACTTCGATCGCGGCGATCTCGGGGTCGTCGGCGGAGCCGTAGACCGACTGGATGTTGAGCACACCGTCCGTGACGCCCACACCGCTGACTGTCTTCACGAGCGCGGCATTCGCCCCGACCTGGGCGTAAATGTCGAGGTTCTGGATGTCCGGGCTGGTCGGCGTGTCCAGGATGTCCACACCGAAGACACGTTTGCCCGCGCCGCCGGGCGCGCTCGTCCCGTAATAGAGCTCTACGAAGTGCAGCTTGACGTCGTAGGTGCCGTTCACGACCGGGATCGCATAGCCGAAGGCGCCCCAGCGCTCGTTCTGGTAGAGCGCCTGATCGGTCGTTCCGCTGATCGCGTGAGTCGAGCTGAACGCGTTCCCGCCGCTGAAGTACTGGTCGGCCAGGAAGGCAGTCCCGCCGGTTGTCGTATAGACGGGCCCGCCGGCGTTCACCCTCACCGGCGCAGGCGTGGCCGGCGCCGAGGTCGTGAAGGTCCAGCTGTACGCGGTTGTCATCGCCGTCCCGTCGGAGGCCTTGATCGTGTTCTCGAGCCGCGCGGTGTACGTCGTCGAGCTCGCCAGGGCCGCGCTCGGCGTCAGCGTTGCGGTCGTCGAGGGGCCGTCGTAGGAGACGGTCGCCGGGACGGTCGTCCCGTCCGGCCTCTTCAGCGTAAAGCTCGAGGTCGTGACCGTGGCGGGGTCGAGCGCACGCGAGAACGTAGCGGTGACCGTGGTTGCTGTGCCGACGTTGGTCGCGCCGTCGGAGGGGTTCGTCGTCGTCACCGAGGGCGGCGTGCCCTGCGAGCTCGCGGAGGGGTAAACCTCGATCGCCGCCAGCTCAGGGTCGTCCGCAGTGCCGTAGATCGACTGGATACTGAGGAAGCCGTCCGTAACGGTGACCCCCGTCGTCGTTCTCACGAACGCGGCCTTGGCCCCGACTTGCGCGCAGATGTCGAGATTCGGTAGGTCCGGGCTGGCGGGCGTATCGCCAAGCTCGATGCTGAAGATCCGCTTGCCGGCGCATGGAGCGGCGAAGTACAGCTCGACGAAGTGAAGGCGGACGTCATAGGTGCCCGGCGTGACCGGGATTGCGTAGCTGAAGGAACCCCAGCGCTCCGTCTTGTACAGCGTCTGGTCGGAGGTGCCGGAGATCGCGGACGTCGTCGAGTTGGTGAAGCCGTCGAAGAAGTTCTGGTCGGCTACGAACACGCTGCCGTTCGCCGCCGTATACGCGGGGCCGCCGGCGTTGATCCGTAGCACCGTCGGGGGGGCGATGGTCGTGAAGATCCAGCTATACGCCACGGGCAAGGCTCGCCCGGTCAGGTCCTTGACTGTCGTGTCGAGCTTCGCCGTGTAGGTGATCGAGTTCGAGAGCTGGGCGCTAGGCGTCAGCGTGGCCGACTTGCTCGCCGCGTCGTAGGTGACGGCTGCGGGAACGACGGTGCCGCCCGGCTGCTTGAGCGTGAAGCTGGAGCTCGTGATCGTCGCCGCGTTCATGTCGGTCGCAAACGTGGCGGTGGCCTTGGTCGTGACCGGAACGTTCGTGTCGGCGTCCTGTGGCGACGTCGAGGACACGCGTGGGTCGGCCGGGTTGTCGAGAACGATGTTCGGTGCAGGGGTGGCCGGAACGGCTCCCATGTCCTCGAGCACGTTCGTCGCGGTCTGCTGGATGCGCAGATCCGGCTCCCCGGCTCCCTCGGCGTTCAGCGCCAGCCCTCGCACCCAGTGGTTCGTTCCGGTCGCGAAGACGAGGGCGCCGCTCGCGGCGGTGTACTTGGCCGCGTTCGAGGTCGTGGACCCCGTGATGTAGCTGGCGCCGTTGTTCTGGATCAGGTTCCCGTTCACCGCCGTCCCCGAGAGGGTCTTGACGCGCGGCGGCTCGAACCCGTTCGCGAGGCGGGCGTCCCACTCCCAGCCGACGAGGGAGGTGCCGATGCTGGTCGAAGAGCCCGCCGCCTGGTTCTGGAGCGCGGTGTAGCGGTAGACCTCGTCGGTGCCATCCGCCGCCCGCACCGTGAACGGGAAGAACGTGCTGCTGTTGTCGCCGACGTACATGACGCCGAGCAGCGCGTTCTCCGGCTTGTTCGCCCCTGCTGAGTCCCGCCACGTGCCGGTCGGGATCCCGCTCGGATCCGCCACGCCGGTGGCGGTCGTCTTGTACGTGACCTCGACGCGGTTCTGGCCGCTGTTCGGCCCATTTTCGAAGCGGATCTTCCAGTAGACGGAATTCGCGCCGGGGTTGAAGAGCGAGACGCCCCCATCCCGCGCCTGCTCGAGCGCGGTGCGCATCGCCGCCGAGTAGTACTCGTCATGGGCGCCGAGCAGGTAGGCCTGGTGGTTCTTGACCCGGGCGCCGTTCAGCTCCAGGTCCGCGTCCGACTGGTAGGCGACGTCGTAGCCTGAGCGCTCGAGCCAGTAGACGAGCGGGTAATCGGAGCGCGTATACCAGTCGTGAGTGCCGCCGATACGCGCGTAGTCAAACGGCCGATCGAACGAGACCTTGACCGCCGCCTGGTTCCCCGCGACGGTGTTCGAGCCCGTCGAGTTGAACGTGTAGAGCGACTTGCCGCCGTACGCGTTGTACGCCTCGTAGGTCGTGAACGGGAGCCCGTAGAGGAGACTCGAGCTGCGCGAGTCGTCGCGCACCACGAACAGAATGTGGTTCTCGGCTCCGGTGTCCGCCCGGATGAGCCGGACGAGGTACGCGCCCGAGGGCCAGCTCGCGGTCGTGGTGATCTTCGCCGACACCGACCAGTTCGAGCAGTCAACGAGCCCGGTCGTGGTCGGCGCCGAGCTGCAGGCGGGCTGCGCGGTGCCCACGAGTCCGGTCAAGACGGAGTACAGCCGCGCGCCGGTGCCGCTGTAGTAGCCGCTGCGGTAGATGTACGCGCTGTAGGAGATGCCGGCCGCAGTGTTCACCTTGAGGTCGATCGACTCACCGTGGTTGATGCTCTGGGCAGCCCCGAAGCCCTCGAGCCCGCCTCCGGCGACGGTCGGCGAATAGCCGAGCTTCCACGTGGTCGTCCCCGGATAGCAGTTCTCCAGCACGACCGGGTTGCCCGTCGAGCACGACTGCGCAACGGGGACCGCCTGCACCGTCCCCGAGTTCGTGGATTCGGTACCCGTGTTGACGGCGCGAACGGCGTAGTAGTACGTCGTCCCGTTCACGGCCGAGGAATCGGTGAAGGACGTTCCGGTAATCCCGCCCGTGGGCGTGACCGCCGTCACGATCGAGGACGGGGTTGTCCCGCGGTAGACCGTGTAGTGGTCGGCCCCGCTGACCGGCTGCCACGCTAGCTCGACGCGGCCGCCGAGAGCCATGCCCGTCGCCCCGGCGGGCGCCGCGGGCTGTGTAGCCGCGCGCGCGCCGCCGAGCAGCATGACCGCCGCGGCCACAAACACGAGCAGCAAGCGAAGTACGTAGGCGCGCCCCACCGAGCACCAATCATCCCGCTCCCGGGAAAGACGGACAATTCCCCGGACGGCCAGCCTTTGGCCCGCGCCCGCTAGGTGAAAACCCTCCCCGGATGGCTAGTTCCTCGTCGCTCGGGCGGTCTTCCTTTCTGGTCTTCACGCGTGCTCGCGTGGCTCCTAGTGTCGTGCAGGAGCGGCGAAAGAACGCTGCGTCACAAGTGGCCAATGGGGAGTTGGAGGCAGTTGAACGTAGTGGCACAGGGCGTGCGCGCGCCGGTGGCAACCCCGCGGGTTGGCCTCCAGCGCGGGCGTACGTGGATTCTCGCGGGTGGTGATCTCGTCGCGCTCACGGTTGCCTATGCGGCGACGTACATCGTCGCGTCTCAGATTGCCCCGTTGCCGCCGGTCTCTGCGCCGGCGTGGTTCCTGATCGGTCTGGCCGTTGTCGCAGTGCCGGCGTGGATCGCGGTCTTCACGGCGTACCACCTCTACGACAACGACAACCTGCGGATCTCGGTCGCCAGCTTCGACGAGGTGCGCGACGTCTTCCACGCGATGCTCGCAGGCTCGCTGATCTTCCTCGTCCTCTCGCAAGGCGTTCGCCATCTCGCGGGCTGGTGGGTCTACTCGGCAGTCGAGGCGGCGCTGTTCCTGAGCTCGGCGCTCGTGCTCGTCCCGGTTGTGCGCGGCTCGATCCGGAGCTGGGTCTTCCCGCGCGTGATGAAGCCGCGCCGCACGCTGATCATCGGCAGCGGTCCGGAGGCGAAGCTCGTCCACCGGAAGATCGAGGCCCACCCCGAGTACGGCCTGCAGGTGATCGGCTTCCTAGACGGCCGTAGTGACAGCGAGCTCGGACCGATCCTCGGGTCGCCCAGCGAGGTGGCGACGATCGTGGACGAGCTCGACATCGACCGCGTTCTACTCGCCTCCTCCGTTGCGAGCCACGAGGAGATGCTCGACCTTGTTCGCACGGTCCGGCGGCCCGACGTCCAGGTCTCGATCGTCCCTCGCTACTTCGAGATCTTCACCTCGCAGGCGACTCTCGACGACGTCGAGGGGATGCCCGTGGTCACGCTGCCGCCGATGCGACTCGGGCGCAGCTCGCGCCTGCTCAAACGCGGCTTCGATGTCTCCGTATCCGGGCTCGCGTTGCTGTTCCTGACGCCGCTGCTCGCGCTGGTCGCCCTCGCGATCCGGCTCGAGAGCCCCGGCGGCGCGATCTACCGGCAACCCCGGCGCGGACGAAACGGCTCCACGTTCCAGATCGCCAAGTTCCGGTCGATGTTCGTGGGCGCGGAGCAGCAGCGCGACCAGGTGCTGCACCTGAACGAGGTCGACGGCCCGCTGTTCAAGGCGAAGGCCGGCGACCCACGGGTGACCCGGATCGGGAACTTTCTCCGCAAGAGCAGCCTTGACGAGCTGCCTCAGCTTTGGAACGTCCTGCGCGGGGACATGAGCCTCGTAGGCCCGCGGCCGTTCGTCGTCTACGAGGCCGACCAGATCACGGGGTGGGCCAGCCGGCGCCTCGACATGACGCCGGGCATCACCGGCCTCTGGCAGGTGCTGGGCCGCAACGACATCCCGTTCGACGAGATGGTCAAGCTCGACTACCTCTACGTGACCAACTGGTCGCTGTGGTGGGACCTGAAGATCCTCGCCCAGACGATCCCGGTCGTGCTCGGCAAGCGGGGGGCGTACTGATGACCTCGATCGCGTATCCCGCCGAGCAGCTCGTCGAGGCGCTCGCTCCCGTTGACGCTCCGCGGCTGCCGCAGACCGTCGAGGTCGACTGCCCGATCGTGTTCGTGATCCCCGCGTTCAACGAGGAGGACAACATTCCGCGCCTCTTCGCCGACCTGGAACGACGGCCGCAGCTCTTCCCGGAGCACAGCCGCGTGTTCGTTGTCGACGACGGGTCGAGCGACCGCACGGCGGAGCTCGTCGAGGACTACGACGGCAACCTGCCCGTCGAGCTGGTGAAGCTCGAGCGGAACCAGGGTCCCGGCGCGGCGTTCCGCGCGGGATTCGGCCAGGCCCTCCTGAGCACCCCGGGCGAGGCGTACATCGTCACTCTCGAGGCCGACACGACGAGCGACCTCGACGCGCTGCCGACGATGCTCGCGGAGGCACACGCGGGAGCCGAGCTCGTGCTCGCATCGTGGACGATGGTGAACGTCAGCCGCAAGCGAAAGCTCTTGAGCAAGGGCGCCAGCTTCATCTTCCGCAGTGCGCTAGGGATCGAGGCGGAGACCGTCTCCTCGTTCTTCCGCGTCTACCGCGCGTCGACACTTCGGAAGTCCTTCGCCCACTACGGCTCCGACCTCATGCGCGAGCGGGGGTTCGCCTGCAAGGCCGAGCTCCTGGCGAACATCGCCCGGCTCGGCGCGCGGATCGTCGAGGTGCCGGTCGACCTCGACAGCGACCGCCGCGTGGGCAAGAGCAAGATGCCCATCTTCAAGACGATCGTGGCCTATCTGCGGATGCTTGCCCGCCAGCGCAGAGCCGGTGCCGACGC
>Ga0307312_10001127_pt1 | contig 13449 bp, 10 predicted proteins | sample ER_DNA_202_FD_194489 | JGI IMG/M metagenome (GOLD analysis project Ga0307312, IMG submission 194489) | Bulk soil microbial communities from the East River watershed near Crested Butte, Colorado, United States - ER_DNA_202 | ecosystem: Environmental > Terrestrial > Soil > Floodplain | place...
TCCGATCTATGAGTCAGCAGAATTGATCTCAATTTGGTCACGCCGGCAAACTGGACCGGCTACGCGGTGCCCGGGTCGCCCGCCGATTTGGCTCGCACTTTCCGCCGCCGGTACAGTGTTGGCTGCCGAAGACCGCTGGTTGGTTGATCCCTCAGGTTCGACCCGAAGTGTCCGTACGAGAACGACGGACGGCCCGCGCAGGTGAGTAAGAGTGTGGTGGAAGACATCAGGCTTCCAGTTGCCCTTTGCCGCCGTGCGCCAAAGGGCTTTCTCGTTTTCGACGGCCATCCAGCCCTTCGGAGCGCTGCAGACGTAGCGCGTTACGAAGTGGAGGAGACAATGGCGAGGTCGGACAAGGTAGCCGCTGTCGCTGAGCTGGCTGACAAGTTCTCCAGCTCGGCCGGCGTGGTGTTGACCGAGTACCGCGGACTCTCGGTGAAGGCGCTCATGCAGCTGCGCCGCTCGCTCGGTGATGACGCCAGCTATGCCGTTTCGAAGAACACCTTGACCACGATCGCTGCCCGCGAAGCCGGTCTTGACACGATCGAGGAGCAGCTCGTCGGTCCCACGGCGATCGCCTTCATCAGTGGCGACCCCGTTGTGGTGGCAAAGGGCCTGCGCGACTTCGCGCGTACGAACCCGCAACTGGTGATCAAGGGTGGGGTGCTGGACGGGAAGTTCATGACCCCCGACGAGGTCAGAAAACTGGCTGATCTTGAGTCCAGGGAGGTCCTGCTCGCCAAGGTCGCTGGTGTCATGCAGGGGGTCCTTCAGCAGGCCATCTCTCTGGTGTCTGCCCCGCTTTCCCAGGCTGCCCGGTTGTTGGCCGCCCTGGAGGAGGCGGCCGGTGAGAACCCGTCGCTGCTCGCGCCGCCTGCACCCGAGGCGAGTGCGGAGCCGTCGAATGTGGAGCTCGCTGCAGAGGTGACTGCCGAGCCGACGACCGAGGAGGTTGCTGCCGAGGTGACTCCGGAGCCGACGACCGAGGAAGTTGCTGCAGAGGCGACTCCGGAGCCAACGAACGAAGAACTCGCCGTCGAGGCGGCATCACACGCAGCGTCAGCTGCACCTGAGGCGGGTACCGCGCCCGCGTCAGAACCACTGGCAGCACCCGCTGCGGAAGACAACTAGGAAGGACGCCCATCATGGCGAAGCTCAGCACCACAGAGCTCCTTGACGCTTTCAAGGAACTGACCTTGATCGAGCTCAGCGAGTTCATCAAGGAATTCGAGACCACGTTCGGCGTCACCGCGGCCGCTCCGGTTGCCGCTGCCGCTGCTCCGGCAGCCGCCGGCGGCGACGCAGGCGCAGCCGAGGAAGAGGCGAGCGACGAGGTCGACGTCATCCTCGAGGCAGCTGGCGAGAAGAAGATCCAGGTGATTAAGGAGGTCCGCTCACTCACCAGCCTTGGGCTCAAGGAGGCCAAGGATCTGGTGGAGGCCGCCCCCAAGGCCGTTCTGGAGAAGGTCAACAAGGAGACTGCAGATAAGGCGCGCGAGGCCCTCGAGGCCGCCGGCGCCAGCGTCTCCTACAAGTAGCCGATCACTGAGGCCAACCGGCAACAACGAGGCAAGTGTGTGTCCGTTCTCCCAACATCGAGAGAACGGACACACACAAACTCAGCACTGGATGCACTGAAAGCCGGTCCAGCGCACCGGTGGAAGGATCCGAAGCGGCCGCACAAGGCTTGATTAGCGCGCAACAATCAGCGGGAACCTCACTCCGGTGAGTTCCTCAGAGAGCGTCCACAACCGCTTTGCCATCTCCACATCTGAGGCGGCCGCGGTGCGGCCGACGAGTGTCGGGTACCCACGCCCGAAGCCGTCCGGGCCGACATAGCTGGCTCCAGGGAGATCCTGGCTTGCAGCGAACAAGGTCGATCGTGCTCCGGCCTCGTCGCTTTGTGCGAAGAGCCGGTTGCTGATGGCCATCATCCGGTCCTGCAGGCGACTCTCGCTGCGGAACTGAAGATTTGTGGCGGCATAGCCCGGATGTGCCGCGAGAGCTCGGATATCCGAGCCGACTTCGGTCACTCGGCGCTGCAGCTCAAGGGTGAACAGCAGGTTGGCCAGCTTCGATTGCTGGTACGCAGCCCAGGGCCTGTAAGCCCGGCGTTGCCAGTTGAGGTCGTCCAGCGAGATCGAGCCGCCGCGGTGGGCACCGGACGCGACGGTGACCACTCGATCAGTCACCTGGGGCAGCAGCAGATTGGTGAGCGCGAAGTGGCCGAGGTGGTTAGTACCGATCTGCAGCTCGAATCCGTCCGCCGTACGCCGTTCGGGGGTTCTCATCACGCCAGCGTTGTTGATCAACACGCTGAGCTCGCCTTGCCATCCGTTCGCGAAAGCGCGTACGGAGGCGAGGTCGGCGAGATCCAGTCGACGAACCTCACAGTCGCCGGGAATGGACTCAGCGGCGGCCTCGCCCTTCGCGAGATCTCGTACGGCGAGCACGACACGAGCACCTGCCTCCGCAAGCGCCCGCGCGGTGGGAAGCCCGATCCCGCTATTGCCGCCGGTGACGATGAAGGTACGTCCTTGCTGCGATGGCAGGTCCGCCGAGGTCCATCGAGTGGAGGTCACGACCTTGAATCTAAACGCCGGCCCCTAGAAAGTGGTCACGTACGACCTGATCTTGCTGAAGGATTGGTGTCGTACGTGACCATTTCAGGGGGAGGGACTCAAACTGAGTTCGATTCAGGTCATGGATCCCTGAGCTCGAAGCCTTCGATCGCGGTGAGCGGAACGCAGATGATCGAGGTTGGTACGTCGGGAGGCCACTCCTCCTGAAATGCCGTTTGGTCGATCAGTGGCTTGTGACCGCTTTCGGCCAGGGCTGCCTTGCCGGTCACCACGACGGTCTCGCGATGGGCAGCGGGAGTGCCGCCATCAACGTCGAGGCTTACCTCGGAGCCAGGTGCGTAATGCACGATGTCGTTGTAGTCAGGCAGCCGGACCAAGATCTGATCACCTGCAACGGCGTAGCAGACCACGACCGAGCGCGGACCCTTGCCTGATTGGTATCCCAGTCGCCCCTCATGATGGCTGCAGAGCCATGCCTCGCACTCGTGTGGTGAGAGCTTGCGGGTCCGCTCGCCCGGCGAAACACGACCGCCAAAAGTTGGCATGATCAGCTCCTCGAGTTTCGCCTACCCCTCCTCTGTAAATTGTGCGCCTCTTCAGGAGCTGGCGAAAGAGGGGTCAGGTCCCAAAGAATCGGGACTAAAGTCCCTCTTGCAGCGAATCTTTGCGTGCCGATGGATCAGGCGGACCGCGCTGCTAGTACATGCCCGGTTATCTGGTGGGGAATGATTTGGATGAACACGTTCCTGACCCCGGAGGCCCAGGGAACGACACCGCCAACCGTCCACATGCGTACGAGCTGGGCAGGCTCGGCCACACCCTGCGCGCGGCCCTGTACCACCACGCTCCATCCCCGGCGGCCTTCCTGATCAAGCTCGTCGATCTCCAGTGCGACATCGGTCGGCCGGATGAGCTCTGAGAGGACTCCGTACGGGGAAGTCCTGAAGATGATCGTTCCGTCGTGGCAGGCGTAGGTCACCGGGAGGATCTGGGGACCATCGGCAGCTTGCCAGGCGACCCGCCCGATGCTTTGGCTCACCAGCAGCTCCTCGCAGCGCGCAGGATTGATCGGCGTGAACTCATCGGTTGAGTCCTCGCCGGTGAATCTTTCCCGCGCCATCATTACTGCGTGCCTGCGGTCGCAGAATCGAGCTGGTCGGCAATGTCGGAGGCCCAGGCACGGATTCGGTCCCAGTCCCGAAAATCGCCGGAGAGAGGTCCCTCAGTGCTCATCCACCGGCTCACTGGGCCGACTGCATGTTCGAGGTCCAGGCGGCCGCCGAAGGTGATTGGAGCAGGCAGGCCGAGGGGAACAATCACCCGCTCAACGGCCTTCGGCGCCTGGACCTGCTCGTCGCGTGCCCCTTCGCCGCACGGGCCACTGTGAAACAGCCACGTCCTTTGGGGGTCGAGCCTGGGCGCGTGCCGCTTGAGGTATTTAGTCGCGGCCTTGACCCAGCGCCGGGTGTAGATCGCGCTGCCGATTACTACGCCGTGGAAACCCTCTGGGCTCACGTTGTCGGCAGCCGGAGCGACAGTGACATCCATGCCGAAGGCTTCAAGCTCCTGCCCAATAACCTCGGCGATCTCCTGTGTTGAGCCCATCTTGCTCGCGAAAGTCACCAGCACCCGCGTGCGCTCGGCCATTGCGCTGCCTCCTCGGGTTGGGGTCGATGCACCCTCAGTCAACGCTCCTCCGATGTGGTGGTGTGAGAGTCGAAGGTCCTGGGCGGTGAGGACGAATGGGTGACGAGGTGAGCGCTGTCTGTCGGGCTGCGGCGCGCTGACGGGAGCCTCTGCGGGGGTGAGGCGATAGGTGGGTATTGCCCCTTGTCGCGTGGCCAACGAAGAGTATGATCTCTCGCAAGGCAGTCGAGAATTTGACTGCTCTGCTTTGTGCTGCGCCCGGTCCTTGACTTGAGGCGATTCAGCGTCTATATTGGGGGTTTGCCCTCGCCATCTGCCGACCCGTTTCACTTTGACACGGGTCGTTCAGCATGCGTAGAAGCACTTTTGCTCCTCCACTGAGAGCCTTCGGAAGGACACAGGAGTTGGCCGCCTCGCGCACAGCCTCGAAGACCAAAGTTGTATCCCCTACCGGCAGAATTTCGTTCGCGAAGATCGCCGAACCCATGGAAGTCCCAGATCTGCTCGATTTGCAGATCGACTCATTTGACTGGCTTATCGGAAACGGGGCCTGGCGCGATCGCGTCGCGACCGCGTTGGACCAGGGCCGTACTGACATCAACACGAAGTCCGGACTTGAGGAGATCTTTGAGGAGATCTCGCCGATCGAGGACTTCTCCGGCACCATGTCGCTCTCCTTCCGGGATCACCGGTTCGAGCCGCCGAAGAACACTGTCGACGAATGCAAGGAGCGCGACGTTACCTACGCCGCGCCGCTATTCGTCACCGCCGAGTTCATGAACAACGAGACCGGTGAGATCAAGAGCCAGACGGTCTTCATGGGTGACTTCCCTTTGATGACAGACAAGGGCACCTTCGTCATCAACGGCACCGAGCGTGTCGTGGTTTCCCAACTGGTGCGCTCACCCGGCGTCTATTTCGAGCAGACCACGGACAAGACCTCAGACAAGGACATCTTTACCTGCAAGATCATCCCGTCGCGTGGGGCTTGGCTTGAGTTCGAAATCGACAAGCGGGACATGGTCGGGGTCCGTCTTGACCGCAAACGCAAGCAGAACGTGACCGTGCTGCTCAAGGCGCTCGGCTGGACCGATGCGCAGATCCTCGAGCAGTTCGGCCAGTACGAGTCGATGCGACTCACGCTGGAGAAGGACCACACCACCACTCAGGACGAAGCGCTGCTGGACATCTACCGCAAGCTACGTCCCGGGGAGCCGCCGACCCGCGAGGCCGCGCAGGCACTGTTGGAGAACTACTACTTCAACCCCAAGCGCTACGACTTGGCCAAGGTTGGTCGGTACAAGATCAACAAGAAGCTGGGCCTGGAGCTGCCGGTCGATCGTCAGGTGCTGACCATCGAAGACATCGTCGCCGCCATTCACTTCGTGGTTGCCTTGCATGAGGGCAAGGAGACTCTTGACTCGCCACGAGGCGAGCTGCTTGTTGAAGAGGACGATATCGACCACTTCGGCAACCGGAGACTGCGTACGGTAGGCGAGTTGATCCAGAACCAGCTGCGTACCGGCCTGGGTCGCATGGAGCGAGTGGTTCGAGACCGTATGACCACCCAGGATGTCGAGGCGATTACACCGCAGACCTTGATCAACATCCGGCCGGTCGTCGCGGCGCTGAAGGAGTTCTTCGGTACCTCGCAGCTGTCCCAGTTCATGGACCAGACCAACCCGGTAGCTGGCCTGACACACAAGAGGCGGCTCTCCGCGCTCGGACCAGGCGGCTTGTCGCGGGATCGCGCCGGCATGGAGGTCCGCGATGTGCATCCGTCCCACTACGGCCGCATGTGTCCGATCGAAACCCCTGAGGGCCCGAACATCGGTCTGATCGGTTCGCTCGCCTCATTCGCCCGGGTGAACGCGTTCGGCTTCGTCGAAACTCCATACCGCAAGGTGGAGAAGGGTCACGTCACAGATCAGATCGACTATCTGACTGCCGACGAAGAGGACCGGTGGGTCACAGCGCAGGCAAACGCCAAGCTTGACGACAAGGGCCGCTTCACCGAGGCCCGGGTGTTGGTTCGCAAGCGCCACGGCGAGGTGGACACGGTGCCGGCCAACGAGGTGCACTACATGGACGTGTCACCGCGCCAGATGGTGTCGGTAGCGACCGCAATGATCCCGTTCCTCGAGCACGACGACGCTTCACGCGCCCTGATGGGCTCGAACATGCAGCGCCAGGCTGTGCCGCTGATCCAGTCGGAGGCTCCGTTTGTGGGTACCGGCATGGAATACCGCGGTGCGGTGGATGCGGGCGATGTGACGGTCGCGACTGAGGCCGGCGTGGTGACGTCGGTAAGCGCCGATCTGATCGACGTTGCGCACGACGACGGCACGTTCAAGACCTACCGGCTCAGCAAGTTCCGTCGCTCGAACCAGGGCACGTGCATCAATCAGCGCCCGCTTGTAACCGCCGGCCAGCGGATCGAGAAAGGGACGCCGCTCGCTGACGGTCCCTGCACTGATCACGCCGAGATGGCACTGGGTCGTAACCTGCTGGTCGCGTTCATGCCGTGGGAAGGTCACAACTACGAGGACGCGATCATCCTCAGCCAGCGGCTCGTCCAAGATGACGTGCTCACCTCAATCCACATTGAGGAGCACGAGGTCGATGCTCGCGACACCAAGCTGGGCGCGGAGGAGATCACTCGCGACATCCCCAATGTCAGTGAGGAGATGCTCGCCGACCTGGACGAGCGCGGCATCATCCGGATCGGTGCCGAGGTCTCAACCGGCGACATCCTGGTTGGGAAAGTCACCCCGAAGGGCGAGACCGAGCTGACACCGGAGGAGCGGCTGCTGCGTGCGATCTTCGGTGAGAAGGCACGCGAGGTGCGTGACACCTCACTCAAGGTGCCGCACGGCGAGTCGGGCACGGTCATTGGCGTACGCGTCTTCGATCGTGACGCCGATGACGAGCTTTCACCTGGGGTCAACCAATTGGTGCGGGTCTATGTGGCCCAGAAGCGGAAGATCCAAGACGGCGACAAGCTGGCTGGACGGCACGGCAACAAGGGCGTCATTTCCAAGATCTTGCCCATTGAGGACATGCCGTTCATGGAGGACGGCACCCCGGTCGACATTGTGCTCAATCCGCTGGGTGTGCCCAGCCGGATGAACGTCGGCCAGGTCCTCGAGACCCATCTTGGCTGGGTCGCCAAGCAGGGCTGGGATCTCGACGGCGTCAAGAAGGACTGGGCCAATCGGCTGCGCAGCGTCGGCCTCGGCCGCGTTGAGGGTGCAGCCCGACTGGCGACGCCAGTCTTCGACGGTGCCACCGAGGAGGAGATCACCGGTCTGCTCGGCCAGACCTTGCCGACTCGGGACAGTCAGCGCCTGGTGAACGCCGACGGCAAGGCCCACCTCTTCGACGGCCGCTCGGGTGAGCCGTTCCCAGAGCCGGTCGGTGTTGGCTACATCTACATGCTGAAGCTGCACCACCTCGTAGACGACAAGATCCACGCGCGCTCGACCGGGCCGTACTCGATGATCACCCAGCAGCCGCTGGGCGGCAAGGCGCAGTTCGGCGGACAGCGGTTTGGTGAGATGGAGGTTTGGGCGCTCGAAGCGTACGGCGCGGCGTGGGCCCTGCAGGAGCTGCTCACCATCAAGTCTGACGACGTGCCGGGTCGGGTGAAGGTCTATGAAGCCATCGTCAAGGGCGAGAACATTCCCGAGCCTGGCATTCCGGAGTCGTTCAAGGTGCTGGTGAAGGAAATGAAGTCCCTGTGCCTCAACGTTGAGGTGCTGTCCAGCGACGGCACGGAGGTTGAGTTGCGAGACTCCGAGGACGATTACCGCTCGTCCGAGGACTTCGGTATCGACCTGTCCCGTCGTCCCGGTGACTCCCTCGGCGGAGTCGAAGAAGTCTAAGTGCCTCCTCCTCTCGCCGACTTGTCAGTGTCCGTGGTCGCCAAGGCAACCACACGCGCTGACAAGTCGGCGGAGGTGAAGGTTCAGTGCTTGACAACCTGAGATATCGCGTACTGAGAGAAGAGAGATAAGCAAAGAATGCTCGACGTGAACTTCTTCGACGAGATCCGCATCGGTCTGGCTACTGCCGACGAGATTCGCAAGTGGTCGCACGGTGAGGTGAAGAAGCCGGAGACCATCAACTACCGCACGCTCAAGCCCGAGCGTGATGGCCTGTTCTGCGAAAAGATCTTCGGTCCCACCCGGGACTGGGAGTGCTACTGCGGCAAGTACAAGCGAGTGCGCTTCAAGGGCATCATCTGTGAGCGCTGTGGCGTCGAGGTGACCCGTTCCAAGGTACGCCGCGAGCGGATGGGCCACATCGAGCTGGCCGCTCCGGTGACCCACATCTGGTATTTCAAGGGCGTCCCGTCGCGCTTGGGTTACCTGCTCGACATCGCCCCGAAGGACCTGGAGAAGGTCATCTACTTTGCGGCGTACATGATCACCTCCGTTGATGAGGAAGCCCGGCATCGGGACCTCTCCTCGCTGGAGGCCAAGATCGACGTCGAGCGCAAGCAGATCGAGGGTCGCCGGGACTCTGACATCGAGAACCGGATGAGGAAGCTCGAGGAGGACACCGCTGCACTCGAGGCCGAGGGCGCCAAGGCGGACGCCAAGCGCAAGGTCCGGGAAGGCGCGGAGCGCGAGGTCAAGCAGCTTCGTGATCGAGCCCAGCGGGAACTTGATCGGCTCGAGGCAGTGTGGAACCGCTTCAAGAACCTTAAGGTGCAAGACCTCGAAGGTGATGAGGTGCTGTACCGGGAGATGAAGAACCGGTTCGGCAAGTACTTCTCAGGCTCCATGGGCGCTGACGCTATTCAGAAGCGACTGGAGACCTTTGACCTCGAGGCGGAGGCCGCGGATCTGCGCGAGACCATCCAGGTCGGCAAGGGCCAGCGGAAGACCCGTGCGCTGAAGCGGCTCAAGGTGGTCTCGGCGTTTCTCACCACCAAGAACAGCCCGACCGGGATGGTGCTGGACTGTGTTCCGGTCATCCCGCCGGACCTGCGCCCCATGGTGCAGCTCGACGGTGGTCGGTTCGCGACCTCGGACCTGAACGACCTGTACCGGCGGGTGATCAACCGCAACAACCGGCTGAAGCGACTCCTTGATCTCGGTGCGCCCGAGATCATTGTTAACAACGAGAAGCGGATGCTTCAGGAGGCTGTGGACTCACTGTTCGACAACGGCCGCCGTGGCCGTCCAGTCACTGGCCCGGGCAACCGCCCGCTCAAGTCGATCTCGGACATGCTGAAGGGCAAACAAGGTCGGTTCCGGCAGAACCTGCTCGGCAAGCGCGTCGACTACTCCGGCCGTTCGGTCATCGTGGTCGGCCCGCAGCTCAAGCTGCACCAGTGCGGCCTGCCCAAGGCGATGGCGTTGGAGCTGTTCAAGCCGTTTGTGATGAAGCGGCTGGACGACCTCAACCACGCGCAAAACATCAAGTCCGCGAAGCGGATGGTGGAGCGCCAGCGCCCCGTCGTCTGGGACGTGCTCGAGGAGGTCATCTCCGAACATCCTGTGCTGCTGAACCGGGCGCCTACGCTGCACCGGCTTGGCATCCAGGCGTTCGAGCCGCAGCTCATCGAGGGCAAGGCCATCCAGATCCACCCGCTGGTTTGTACGGCATTCAACGCCGACTTCGACGGTGACCAAATGGCTGTGCACCTGCCGCTGAGCGCAGAGGCCCAGGCTGAGGCCCGGATCTTGATGCTCTCGACCAACAACATCTTGAAGCCGGCTGACGGTCGTCCGGTGACCATGCCCACTCAGGACATGATCATCGGCACCTACTTCCTCACCATGCAGCGGGACGGCGTGGTTGGCGAGGGTCGGGCGTTCGGCTCGGTGGCCGAGGCGTTGATGGCCTTTGACCGCGGCGAGCTTTCGGTCCAGGCCAAGATCAAACTCCGCCTCAGCGACATCGTGCCGCCGCTGGGCAAGACCTTGTCGCCCAACGGTTCGATCTTGTTGGAGACCACGCTGGGTCGCGCCCTGTTCAACGAGGCGCTGCCCGACGATTACGCGTACGCCGACTACGAGGTGGGCAAGAAGCAGCTGGGCCAGATCGTCAACGATCTTGCCGAGCGCTATCCGAAGGTGCAGGTGGCCCACTGTCTGGATCAGCTCAAGGACCTCGGCTTCCACTGGGCGACGCGTTCTGGCGTCACCGTCTCCATTGGAGACGTCAGCACGCCGGCCGACAAGCCACAGATTCTGGCGCCCTATGAGGATCGGGCGAACAAGATCGACAAGCAGTACGAGCGGGGCTTGATCACCGACGACGAGCGTCGACAGGAGCTGATCGAGATCTGGACCGATGCGACGTCTCGCCTCGGTACCGCGATGGAGAACAACTTCGAAAAGACCAACCCGATCTACATGATGGTGCACTCCGGTGCTCGCGGAAACATGGTGCAGATGCGCCAGATCGCCGCAATGCGTGGGCTGGTGGTCAACCCGAAGGGTGAGATCATCGCGCGGCCGATCAAGTCCAACTTCCGTGAAGGGCTGTCGGTCCTGGAGTACTTCATCTCCACCCATGGTGGGCGCAAGGGCCAGGCCGACACCGCGCTGCGTACGGCCGACTCGGGCTACCTGACCCGCCGGCTTGTCGATGTCAGCCAGGATGTGATCATCCGCGAGGAGGACTGTGGCACTGAGCGCGGCCTGACCAAGACGATCGCCGCTGACGATGGCCACGGCAACCTGGTCCTCGACGAGCATGTGGAGACTGCCGTGTACGCACGGACGCTCGCCACCGACGTGCTCGCTTCGGACGGTGAGGTGCTGCTGAAGGCTGGAGTTGATCTTGGTGATATCAACATCGGGCTGCTGATCGACAGCGGTATTAGCTCGGTGAAGGTGCGGAGCGTGCTGACCTGCGAGGCGGCAAGCGGCACCTGCGCGATGTGCTACGGCCGTTCGCTGGCTACCGGCAAGCTAGTCGACGTCGGCGAGGCTGTTGGCATCGTGGCGGCGCAGTCCATTGGTGAGCCGGGTACCCAGCTGACAATGCGGACCTTCCACACCGGCGGTGTGGCTGGTGACGACATAACACAGGGCCTGCCGCGTGTGGTCGAGCTCTTCGAGGCGCGCCAGCCCAAGGGCAAGGCGCCGATCTCGGAGGCTACCGGTCGGGTGAAGATCGAGGACAACGACCGGCTCAAGAAGATCATCATCACTCCTGATGATGGATCGGAGCCGGCGGAGTTCTCGGTGTCTCGACGGGCTCGACTGCTGGTCGAGGACGGCGATCCCGTCGAGGTTGGCCAGCAGCTGACCGCCGGTACGCCCGATCCGCACGACGTGCTGCGGGTGCTCGGCGTGCGCCGGGTGCAAGAACACTTGGTCGACGAGGTGCAGTCGGTCTATCGGACTCAAGGCGCCCCGATCCATGACAAGCACATCGAGATCATCATCCGGCAGATGCTGCGTCGGGTGACCGTGATCGAGTCCGGCGACTCTGATTTGCTCGCAGGTGACCTGGTGGATCGGCTCTCGTACGAGGCGGCGAACCGGCAGGTAGTGGCCGAGGGCGGCAGGCCAGCGTCGGGACGTGCAGTGCTGATGGGGATCACGAAGGCATCGCTCGCCACCGAGTCGTGGCTGTCGGCGGCGTCCTTCCAGGAGACCACCAAGGTGCTGACCGATGCGGCGATCCATGCCAAGTCCGACGCGCTGGTCGGCCTCAAGGAGAACGTGATCTTGGGCAAGCTGATCCCGGCCGGTACCGGTCTGGAGCGCTACCGCAACATCCGGGTCGAGCCGACGCCGGAGGCCAAGGCGCAGGCATACTCGATGGTCGGCTACGACTCGTTCGACTACGACTTCGGTCAGGGGTCAGGCGCTGCCGTGCCGCTGGAGGAGTTTGATCTCGGCGACTACCGTTGATTGAGATATCCGAACGGCGGGTCCGGGTCAACCGGGCCCGCCGTTCTGCGCGCTGGCTTACGCCCACTTTCTCGCTACCACCCTTCCCATATCGCGAGCCGGAGGTCCAGAGGTGGGGACAAACCGCCTTCCGAGTACTGCGCGGTCACGGGCCCAGTGCTGGATAGATCGCGTCGGTCAACAGGAAGGACACGTCTGAGTCCGGGATCGAGTAGTCCTTCGTCGGCACCGATCCCACTGCCACGACTAGGCGGTGCTGGGGGACAACGGCGATCAGTTGGCCCTCGCTGCCACGAGCGAGCCAGGCGGGATGCCCGTGCAGGTCGATGTCGAGCCACCACATCAGGCCGTATTGCAGCTCAGCTCGCTCGTCGTCATGGTCCGTTCAACCCAATCGGCCGGCAGGATCTGCTTTCCGTGCCAGACGCCCCTCCCGAGATAGAGCTCACCGAACTTGATCATGCCGGCCGGCCGTAACCGGAGGAGGCAACATGCGCTGTGCAGGCCGACCGCGTCGGTGCCCCAGTCGAAGCGCGTGAGCCCGTCATATGCGGGGTCGCTCAGCAGCACGCGCGCCTCCCGCGCGCTACGGGAGTCAATCTCCAGCGGGTCGAACAGCTTCTCGCGCGCATAGTCGAGCACAGTGCGCGGATGGTCGCCATCGGCACGGGCCAGCGCCTCGCGCAGCACGGCGGACACCAGATGCGAGCCTCGGCTCGAATAGTAAAATCTGTCCCGGCTCAGTGTCTGGGCCTTCGTCGAGGATCATCGGGACCGGATCGGTGCGCTGCTCGAAGACGCTGTGGATGGTCTGCAGCGGCTAGTCCGCCGTCTCGTCGAGCCCGGCGATGATCTTGTCCGCGATGGCAATACCTTGAAGCCACCGCCGCCGGATGTGTGCTCAAACCGCTGCCTGTTGGAGATGGGCGAGGATGTCGTCCACCGTCTCTTCGGGAGTCTGGGTACTGCAGTCAAGCCAGTAGCCAATCTGTGCCGTCTCGCGCCGCAGCATTTCGTCGAGGGCTCCGGCTGACAAATGGACGTATCCGGTCTTCGAGCGCTGCTCCTCTCGCCAGTCAAAGGCAGACAGGCTGGGGGACAGTACAACGAGATAGCGCTCCGGCGAGGCGATGCGCTTGACGAAGTCAGCCAAATCCTTGCCCAAGATCACATCTTGGACGATGGCATCGAAGCCGTCCTCAGCGCAGCGGTCAGCGGCCATCGCGGCCAAGTCGTAGCGCAGATTGAGCTGAGCGATCGCATCTGGGCTCGGATTGGGCGTCATGTCTGCGTGACCGCTCACCACCATCCGGCGGAACACATCGCCATGGATATGAACC
>Ga0307312_10001130_pt1 | contig 13433 bp, 11 predicted proteins | sample ER_DNA_202_FD_194489 | JGI IMG/M metagenome (GOLD analysis project Ga0307312, IMG submission 194489) | Bulk soil microbial communities from the East River watershed near Crested Butte, Colorado, United States - ER_DNA_202 | ecosystem: Environmental > Terrestrial > Soil > Floodplain | place...
CTTCTGCTCGGCGTTCTGATCGCCTACCCGTTGCTCGTCGCAGGGCTCGTCGGCCTCGTCGCGGGCTACGGGAGCTCGAAGCCGCGCGTTGCTCTCGTCGACGAGGATCATCTGCCGCAGGTCGTCTCGGTCGGGGGCCATCGCTTCCGGATCCAGAACGCGATCGACGAGGTCGGCAAGAACGTCAACCTCGTACGAATGGATCCGGTGGCGGCCCGCCGCGCGCTTGCGACCGGCCGCGTCGTCGCGACGCTGACGGTTCCTCCAGGCTTCCTCGCCGACTTGAACAGCGGGTTGCACGCGCCGAGCCTTGTCTACCAGGTCACGCGCGGTGGAATCTCCTCGCGCGTGACACAGCAGGTGCAGGCGCTCGTCTACGGGCTCAACCGGCAGTTGCAGACCGCGTACGTGCAAACCGACTTGCACTACGTGCAGTTGATCGTCAACGGTGGCAGTGCGGTATTCGCCGGCAAGAGGTACGACGTGCTCGGTCTCGCCCGGATGCAAGGTCTGCTGAAGGAGCTGCCCCCGGGCCTGCAGCGCGACCGCATTGCGGAGTTCGCGCGAATCGCAAGCATCGCGCTTGCCCAGACCGGCAACCTCCTCGGTGCAACGGCCAATCCGATCGGGCTCCAGCGGGCTCACGAAGAGTCCCGCAGCTCACTGCTCTCCGCGCAGGTGCAGTCCTACGCGCTGGCGCTGACGATCACCTTCCTCGCGCTGCTGCTCGCGGCCGGCGCGATCGCGAGCGAACGCGACGAGAACGCGATCGGGCGGCTGAGACGAGGGCTGATCTCCATGGGCGAGCTGGTCTCCGCGAAGGTCGCGCTCGCCGCCGTCGTGGCGCTCGCCCTCGGGCTGACGATCGCCGTCGTCTTCGGCGTGATCGTCGAGGCCGGCGGTGTCGCCGGCGGCGAGCCGTGGCAGCGCCTGCCGCTCCTTGCGGCCGGGCTGCTGGTCGCCGGAGCCGCGCTAGGGGCGCTCGGCACGCTGCTCGGTGCGCTCGCACGCGAGACGCGCACGGCGTCGCTCGTCGCGGTGCTGGTCGTGATGCCGGTCGTTTTCCTCGGGCTCGTTCCGCGCGAGGTCGTCCCAGCCGCGGGCTGGCTCAGTGACGGTCTGCCATTTGCGCACGCGGTTCGCTACTTCTCGGCCGCTCTCTACGATGCGAGCCCCTGGACGACGGTGGTTCGCGAACTGGTTTGGCTGGCGGGCCTTGGCGCCGTCTTCGGTGGTCTCGCCCGGCTCGCCACGCGCCGACTCCTGGCCTGAGCGGAGACGTCCCGAACGGCAAGGGTCTGACCCCGGCTCTTCGGGTCTAGGCTGTAGGAGTGAGCACGTTTCCAGTCACCCGCCTGCGCCGGCTGCGGCGAACCAGTGGGCTGCGCGGCCTCGTACGGGAGACGCGCCTGGATCTCGACGACTTCGTGATGCCGCTCTTCGTCGGACCGGAGCCGCTCGCGAATTCGGACCTCCCCGGCATGGCGCGCCATTCCGTTGAGTCGCTCGACGCCGAAGCCGACGAGCTCGTCCGGCTCGGTGTCAGGGGCGTGATCCTGTTCGGGATCCCCGACGAGAAGGACGAAGAAGGTTCGGGCGCCTGGGACGACGACGGCATTGTCCAGCGTGCGCTGCGCGCGCTTCAGGGACGCGACCTCGTGCTGATCACTGACGTGTGCCTCTGCGAGTACACCTCCCATGGCCACTGCGGAATCATCGGCGACAGCGATGAGATCGACAACGACCCGACACTCGAGCTGCTTGCACGTACTGCGCGAAGTCACGTGGAAGCAGGAGCAGATGTCGTTGCGCCGAGCGACATGATGGACGGTCGGGTCGGCGCAATCCGCGAGGAGCTACCGGAGACACCGATCATCGCGTACTCGGCGAAGTACGCCTCAGCCTTCTACGGTCCGTTTCGTGAGGCCGCCGAGTCGGCGCCTGCGTTTGGAGACCGGCGCGGCTACCAGATGGATCCCGCGAACGTGCGCGAAGGGCTGCGCGAGTGCGAGCAGGACGTGGCCGAGGGCGCGGACGTCCTGATGATCAAGCCCGCGCTGCCGTACCTCGACGTGATTCGCGCCGCGCGCGAACGGTTCGATCTGCCGCTTGCGGCCTACAACGTCTCCGGTGAGTACGCGATGGTGAAGGCTGCGGCGGCGAAAGGGTTTCTCGACGAACGGCAGGCCGCGCTCGAGTCGCTCACCGCGATCAAGCGCGCCGGTGCCGACTTCGTCATCTCCTACTGGACCAAGGAGCTGGCCTCCTGGCTCTGAGAACGCGCAGTGAGCTGTATCGCCGCGCGCTCGACCTCATCCCCGGCGGTGTGAACTCTCCCGTGAGGGCGATGCGTGCAGTCGGGCTCGACGAGCCGCTGTTCGTCGGCCGCGGCGAGGGGGCGTATCTCGTGGACGTCGACGGCAATCGTTACGTCGACTGGGTCATGTCGTGGGGGCCGTTGCTCTTCGGTCATGCCGATCTGGAGACGGTGACGGCGGTGCGCGATGCGGCCGAGCGCGGAACGAGCTTCGGCGCCCCGACGGAGGCCGAGGTCGAGCTCGCAGCGGAGATCGTGGACGCGGTTCCTTCGGTCGAGAAGGTCCGTCTCGTCTCGTCCGGCACCGAGGCGGCCATGAGTACCGCGCGCCTTGCCCGTGCATTCACTGCACGCGACCGCATTCTCAAGTTCGCAGGCTGCTATCACGGCCACGTCGACGCGCTGCTCGCCAGTGCGGGCTCGGGTGTAGCGACGCTCGGCCTGCCGTCGAGCCCCGGCGTACCGCTGGCGACCACCAAGGACACGATCGTCTGCAAGTACAACGACGTCGACGCAGTTGCATCAACCGTGGCCGAGTACGGCGAGGGCCTCGCCGCGATCATCGTCGAGCCCGTTGCCGGGAACATGGGGGTCGTCCCCCCTGAGCCCGGCTTCCTCGAAGCGCTTCGCCTCCTTGCCGATGCTTCGGGAGCCCTGCTCGTCTTCGACGAGGTCATCACCGGCTTCCGCGTTGCCCGTGGCGGCGCGCAGGAACTGTTCGGCGTCACTCCGGATCTGACCATCCTGGGGAAGATCGTCGGCGGCGGCCTTCCGCTGGCGGCGTTCGGCGGCCGCGCCGAGATCATGGACCGCCTCGCGCCGGGCGGTGACGTCTACCAGGCCGGAACCTTGTCGGGCAATCCCCTCGCCACCGCAGCAGGGCTCGCGATGCTCAGGCGCCTCGGCGATCCGGCCGTGTACGAAGGGCTCGAGCGGCGCGGTGCCCGGCTCGAACGAGGGCTTGCGCCGCACGGTCGCATCCAGCGTGTCGGCGCGATGGCCACGCTGTTCATGGGCAACGAGCCTGTACGGAACTTCGACGACGCACAGCGGGCCGACACGGATCGCTATGGCGCACTCTTCCGCCACCTGCTCGAACGCGGCATCTACATTGCGCCGAGTCAGTTCGAGGCCATGTTCGTCTCGCTCGCCCACGGCGACGAGGAGATCGACCGGACCATTCAGGCCGTTGCCGACTTCGACGGCTGATTTCTGGGACACGATCGCCGCCGACGCGGGGCAGGAAAGCGCCCTGTGGAACGCGGCCTTGCGCCCGCGTGAGGAGCAGGAACGAGATCCGGCGTTCTCCCCGCTCGGCGAGCCGCGGTACGCGCTAGGGATCGAGACGATCTACGAGGGCTACCTCCTGCACTACGGCAGGCCGAGACTTTTCTCACCCGAGGACCAGGACGCCGCGTTGCTCCTCGGGGATTACCTCTACGCACACGGGCTCGTGCGCATAGAGGAGGTCGGCACGGTCGACGCGGTCAGCGATCTCGCGGAACTGATCGCGCTGTGCGCGTACCTCCGTGCCGAGGACATCGCCGGGGACGGGCCCGTGTGGGCGGCCACCGCCGCGACCCTTGGCCGCGGCGAGCTGGATGACGGCCGATCTTCTCTCCGGCTGGACAACGATCCGAGCCCGCTCGAGCGGCTCGCCCGGGCTCGGGCCGGCCACGCGGCTGTCGACAACTCCCTGGCGACCCACCGCGGACGCCTGCGTTAGAGTCACGCCGATGCTTGCGCTGCTCCAGTTGCTTGCGGCCGAGGACGCCGCGACCGAGGGCAAGAAGGTCATCACCGGCATGCTCATCGTCGGCCTGATCTTCGTCGGCGTGATCGTCCTCGGCGAGACCACGCACTGGCTGCGCCACCGGCGCCGCTAGACCTTCGGGTCGAGTCGGCGCATCATCTCGGTGTGGCCGAGTTGCCCACCGGGACCGTCACCTTTCTCTTCACCGACGTCGAGGGGTCGACTCAGCTGCTGCACGAGCTCGGGGATGCCTACGCGGAAGTACTCGGCGAGCATCGACGGGCACTGCGCGATTGCTTCGCGCGTCACGATGGAGTAGAGGTGGACACGCAGGGCGACGCTTTCTTCGTCGCGTTTGCGAAGGCGTCAGATGCGCTCGCCGCTGCGGCCGAAGGTCGTGATGCCCTCACTGTCGGACCCATCCGGGTTCGCATGGGTTTGCACACAGGTGAACCGGCAGTCACCGAGGAGGGGTACGTCGGCGTAGACGTGCATCGAGCGGCGCGCATTGCTGCCGCGGGGCACGGCGGTCAGATCCTCGTTTCCCAGGCGGCGCGTGACCTCGTCGGCGACGGCGGCCTTCGCGACCTTGGCGAGCACCGGCTCAAGGACCTCACGGGCGCCGAACGGCTTTACCAGGTCGGCGACGCGGAGTTTCCGCCGCTCAAGAGCTTGAACCAGAGCAACCTCCCGGTTCAGCCGACCGAACTCGTCGGCCGTCAACAGGAATTAGAGGAGATCAGAGACTTGCAGCGCAATTCGCGGCTGCTGACCTTGACCGGTGCTGGGGGCTCGGGAAAGACACGACTCGCTCTGCAGGCAGCAGCCGAGGTAGTCGATGAGTTTCCCGATGGAGTTTGGTTCGTTGGGCTGGCAGCGCTCACCGATCACCGCTTGGTGCACTCCACGATCGGGCAGGTCGTCGGAGCCCGTGACGATCTTGGGCAGTTCTTGCGCGGGAAGAACCTTCTTCTGCTACTCGACAACCTCGAGCACCTGCTCCCCGACGCCGCACCACAAATCGCAGAGCTCGACACAACAATTCTCGCGACCTCGCGCGAGCGGATCAACATTGCCGGTGAGCAGGAGTATCCCGTTCCCACGCTTCTTGTCCATGACGCGGTTTCGCTGTTCGTGCAGCGGGCACGTCAGCTCAAGCCGGGATTCGAGCCCGACGCGTACGTCACCGAGATTGCGCGGCGGCTAGATGGTCTGCCTCTCGCGGTCGAGCTGGCCGCGGCGCGGACGAAGGTCTTGACGACCGAACAGATTCGCGACCGCCTCGGCCACAGCCTGGGTCTGCTGACTTCGGGCAAGCGCGACGGTCCCGAGCGCCACCAAACACTTCGCGCGACGATCGAATGGAGCTACCAACTTCTCAGCGTGGAGGAACAGCTTCTCTTCAGTCGCTTCGCCGTCTTCGATGGAAGTTTCGACCTCGAGGCTGCAGAATCCGTGTGCGGCGCGGACATCGACCTGTTGCAATCGCTCACCGACAAGAGCCTGCTCCGCCAGACGAAGGAACGCCGGTTCTTCATGCTCGAGACGATTCGCGAGTACGCCGTCGAGCAGCTGGAGGGTATGGCGGAAGGCTCGCCTTTGGCGTGCCGGCACGCTGAGCACTACCACTCGGTCGCGCACACGCTTCGCCCTCGCAAGTCTGACAGCCAGGAAGCAACGAGGAAACGTTCGCGGTTTAGAGCTGAGCAGCCCAACCTTCGCAGCGCGCTCGAGTACTTCCTTACAGAGGATCGTGCAGAAGCTGCGCAAGAGATGGTCGATGATCTCTGGTTCTATTGGATGCAGGCAGGCCAACTCGTCGAGGGCGAACGATGGATCGAGCGAGCGCTTGCCGCGGCCGATCCGAGGCCAAGCCGTCTGCTTGCGTCCCTCATCAGCCTGCATGGCGAGTTCCTTCGCTTTCGAGGTGAGATCGAACGCGCGATCCCTCTCAAGGAACGTGCGATAGAGATGGGACGTAGCCTGGGAGACCACCGCGAAGTGGCTTCAAACCTGCACGACTTGGCAGATGCCTGGGCCCATGCTGGTGATTACGTGCGCGCACGTGCAGCTGCGTCCGAAGGTCTGGAGATTCGACGAACCTTGGGAGACCCGGGTGGCATCGCGCATGCGCTGAGCACCCTCGGCGATATCGCGCTTTTCGAGGGCGAGCTTGCCGAAGCAAGCAGAATTTACGCCGAAATTCTCGAACTGATCGACGCCGACCCCGGCGAAAGTCTCGATGAGGCGATCTGCCTCCATTGTCTCGCCGAATGCCGGCGAAGGCAGGGAGAATACGAGGAAGCAACAGCGAATCTTGTTGACGCGATTAAGCTGGCGACCGAGCTGAATCTGATTTTCGGCGTTCCGGACATGCTGGACACAGCAGCCGGGCTCACCGGTCTCTCGGATGCACGGCGCGGCGCCGTGCTAGTCGGGGCCGCCGAGACTCTGCGCAAGGAGTCTGGATTCGACTACTTCGACCGAGCTGAGTCGGAACGTATTGCGGTGTCACTTCGAGATTCGCTGGGAGAGTCGGAGTTCAACCGCGCGCTGGATGAAGGAAGACAGTTGCCCGTCGAGGCGGCAATGCAGGCGGCGCTCGAGTCCTTAGACTGAATCGACATGGCGCCGCCCTCCGACCTTCGCGCGTGGATTGCGCTCCTCGAACGTGAAGGCGAGCTCGTCCGTATCGGCACCGAAGTCGATCCGGACCTCGAGATCACGGAGATCACCGACCGCACGGTGAAGGCAGGCGGCCCCGCGCTGCTGTTCGAGAACGTCAAGGGCTCCGAGCATCCGCTGCTGATCAACCAGTTCGGCACCGAGCGCCGGATGTGCATGGCGTTCGACGCGCCCTCACTGGACGACGTGGCTTCCAAGCTCAGCGACGTGCTGGAGATGCAGCCGCCCTCCGGGCTCGTCGACAAGGTGCGCGGCCTGCAGAAGCTCAAGTCGATCGCCGACTCTCGTCCCAAGACGGTCCGTCGTGCGCCGAGCCAGGAGATCGTGCTCGAAGGCGACGAAGCTTCGCTCGACCTGCTTCCGATCCAGAAGTGCTGGCCAGACGATGCTGCACCGTTCATCACGCTTCCGGCTGTCATCACCAAAGACCCTCGTACCGGCACGCGCAACGTCGGGATGTATCGGATGCAGAAGCTCGGTCCGCGGGCGACGGCGATGCACTGGCAGATCCACAAGGACGGGCGCGCGGACTATCTCGCCACTGACGGCAAGATCGAGGTCGCAGTTGCGCTCGGGCTCGACCCGGTCACCGCGTACTCGGCAAGCGCGCCGCTGCCTAAGCACATCGACGAGTTCATGCTGGCGGGGTTCCTGCGCGGCGAAGCGGTCGAGCTGGTGCAGGCGAAGACGGTGGACCTAGAAGTGCCGGCGAACGCCGAGATCGTCCTCGAGGGTTACATCGACAAGGACGAGCTCACCGAGGAAGGGCCGTTCGGAGACCACACCGGCTACTACACGCCGCCCGAGCCGTTCCCCGTTTTCAGACTGACCGCGATCACCATGCGGCGTGACGCGATCTATCCGTCGATCGTCGTCGGCAAGCCGCCGCAGGAGGACGCATGGCTCGGCAAGGCGACGGAGCGGATCTTCCTGCCTGCGATCAGGATGACGGTCCCGGAGATCGTCGACTACGACCTTCCGGTTGCGGGCGCTTTCCACAACTGCTGCATCGTCTCGATCCGCAAGGCCTTCCCGGGCCACGCCCAGAAGGTCATGCACGCGATCTGGGGCCTCGGGATGCTCAGCCTGACCAAGGCTGTGGTGGTCGTCGACGAATGGGTCGACGTCCATGACTACGGGGAAGTCATGTTCCGCGTCGGTGCGAACGTCGATCCGGCCCGGGACGTGCTGCTCACGGAGGGGCCGCTCGACCATCTCGACCACGCTCCGACCCGCCAGTTCTACGGCGGCAAGATCGGAATCGACGCGACCCACAAGGGCCCCGCGGAGGGCACCCGGGAGTGGCCGCCCGAGATCCAGATGACCCCGGAAGTCCAGGCCCTCGTCGACCGCCGCTGGGAGGAGTACGGGATTTCGCTCGACACCGCTGCAGGGAACGGGCGAATCCGTCAGAGTTCCGGCCCGTTGCGCCGATTGATACGTCGTTGACACGCGGAACAGGGCGGGGATTGAATCCACTAGTGGTGACCCAAAGAGGGGAGGCTCGGTGACGGAACCCCAGCACGGGGACCGCCCGCATTCCCCGGGGCCCTCGCTCCTTCCGATCGGATTTGCAGCGGGCATCGCGTGCATCCTCGTCGGGCTGATCATCAACCCGAAGGTGATCGTGCCCATCGGAGCCGTGATCGCGGTCGTGTGTGGCTTCCTCTGGGCCCGTGATGCGACGACGGAGTTTCGGGGCGAGCCGGTCGCGCCGGTCGAGCCTGAGCGCGGTGAGGTGAGGGAGTCGACCGACGCTCCCGCAATTCCTGCCGATCAGGGCGAAGCCGCCATGCCCCAGCCGGAGACGGGCGAACGTTTCCCGCGCAGCCGCTTCCTCGAGGGTGCGACGCTCGGGCTGGGCGGTGTGATCGGCGGTCTCGTGACCGTGCCCGCCGTTGGCTTCATGATCGTTCCCGCGTTCCGTGGCCAGGGCTATCCGAAGGTCGACCTTGGCCCGCTGGAGAACTTCACGGAGGGCAAGTGGTTCGTGACGAAGTTCTTCACGAACCCGGAGGCCGGCGAGGTGTCGCACCGCACGGCCTACATCCGCAACAACGGCCAACTGAACGGCAAGCCCAGCTTCACGATCATCTCGAACCGTTGCGCGCACCTCGGCTGCCCGGCGCAACCGAACGGCCCCGTTCAGGACAACCAGACGAAAGAGGTCGACGGCAAGAAAGGCCAGCGGATCACGATGATCCCGATGATTCCCGCCGGCGGTTACGGCTGCCCATGCCACGGAGGCCAGTACGACACCGAGGGCAATCGCGTCTCCGGCCCGCCGGTTCGCGCGCTCGACCGCTACGAGTTCGAGGTCGTCGACGGCCACCTCATCCTCGGCGACCCGTACAGCGTGTCGCACGTGAAGGGTGAGGGAAAGAACGCTCTGATCCACAAGTACAAGCTCGCCGGGCCCGGCCAACACGTCCACGGCGTGGAGCAGCTCCTCTATCCGTTGCAGCCACCCCACTGATGGCCGTCGCTGCGCGCAACAAGAAGTCCGCCCGGCGCCGGCAGCTCGAAGCCGCGATCAACTACCCGATCGACTGGCTCGAAGAGCGCTCGGGCCTGGTCGGCGCACTCAAGTACTTCCTCTTCCGGAAGGTTCCGGGCGACGCGGGCTGGTGGCACACACTCGGCTCGGCGACGCTGACGGCCTTCCTCGTGCAGGCGCTCACGGGCGTGATCCTGGCGATGTACTACAAGCCCGATCCGCAGAGCGCCTACCAGTCGATCCAGCACATCACGAACGACCTGACACTCGGCTGGCTGGTGCGCGGCATGCACAAGTGGGGCGCGAGCGTCTTCATCATCCTGATGTTCTTCCACATGGCCCGCGTTTTCCTGTTCGGCGCATACAAGTATCCGCGCGAGCTGAACTGGATCATCGGCGTGACGCTTCTTGCGGTCGGGATGCTCGAGGGCTTCACCGGTTATCTGCTCCCCTGGGACCAGACCGCCTACTGGGCGACCGTCGTGGGCATCAACCTGAACGGGACGGCGCCGTTCCTCGGACCGTTCCTCGCAGACTTCTTACGCGGCGGTTCCGAGATCGGTGGCGACACGCTCGCCCGCTTCTACTCCATGCACATGCTCCTGATCCCCGGTCTGATCTTTGCGCTGATCGGGCTGCATCTCTATCTCGTCATCCGGCTCGGCGTGTCGTCGCCGCCCTGGTCGGACGAAGCCGCCGGTTCGGACTACGACGACGAGCCCGTGACCAACGGCCGGAGTGGGCTGACGCAGCCCGCTGCGCGCAGCGGCTTCCGCCGCAACGGAGGTGACGACGCCTGATGGCGAGCACCGACCAGTGGCGAAAGCAGTTCACGAAGTACAAAGCGGACGTCAAGAAGCGCGGCAAGCCTTTCTACCCGTACGCGATGTTCCACGACACGGTCATGAGCCTCGTCGTGGTGTCGGTCATCATCGGGCTCGCGGCCGTCTGGTATTTCACGTCCGGCCCGGACCCCAACACGTGCGGCAGCGGGGACTCTTGCCTGCTCGGGCCGCGTTACTCCGAGCCCGCCGATCCGGCGACGACGAACTTCGTTCCGCGGCCGGACTGGTACTTCTACTTCCTCTTCTATCTCCTTCGCATCTTCAAGTGGCCCAACTCGGTCATTCTCGGCACGGTCGGCATCCCCACGGTCATGCTGATCATCGCTTTCCTGCTGCCGTTCATCGACCGGCGGATGGAGCGGCGGCTCACTCGTCGGCCGGTCGCGGTGATCGGGGCGATCCTGGTCATCCTCTCGATGGGCGTTCTGACGTACAAGGGCGCAACGGCGAAGGAGGCGCTCGCGAGCGAGGTCGTCCAGGCGGTGCCCACCTGGGCGCAGCGGCAGGGGTTCACAGCGAACGCGGAGGCGGTCGCGGGCGCCAAGATCTTCGCGAGCTCTGGCTGCACGGCCTGTCACACGTACCTCGGCACCGGCAGCTCCAACCAGGGTGCGCCCGACCTGAGTGCCGAAGGGACGAAGGGTCGGACGAAGGACTTCTTCATGAACTACATCAAGGATCCGTCGAAGTTCGGCAACAACGTGATGCCGAAGTTCGCCTTCGACGACCAGCAGCTCTCGCAACTGGCGGCGTTCCTGCTCGCCTCCAAGGGCCCGAAATAGGCCCGCGGTGCGAGTCTTTCTCGGCATAACGGGCGCCTCCGGCGCGTCCTATGCGGCTCGCCTCGTCGAGGCGCTCGCCGGGGCGGACGTGGAGCTCGGCATCTGCGCATCGAGCTCCGGCATCGAGGTGCTCGCCACTGAGCTCTACGGCAACCCGCGGTTGTCCCGCGACGAGACGCTCACGCGGCTACTCGAACATGCGCAGGGCGGGAATGTGACCGTGTACGAGCCGAACGACTGGAAGGCGCCGTATGCCAGCGGCTCGGCGAAGGTCGACGCGTACGTCATCTGTCCCTGCTCGATGGGCACGCTCGGCACCATCGCCTCCGGCGCGATGTCGAACCTCATCCACCGGGCTGCCTCGGTTGCGCTGAAGGAGGAACGCAAGCTCGTGGTGATGCCGCGGGAGACGCCGCTGTCCCTCATCCACCTGCGCAACATGCTCGCCGTCAAGGAAGCCGGCGCGACCGTGTTGTTCCTCGCGCCCGGCTTCTACCACGGAGCCGAGACGGTCGACGACCTCGTGAACTTCATCGTCGGCCGCGCGTTGGATCAGCTCGGTCTCGACGTCGAGCTCTCGAAGCGGTGGGGAGAGTGAGCGTCAACTACGAATCAGGCCGGCTGGCGCCGGACGCAGTCCGGCGCATGTTCGACCGTATCGCGCCGTTCTACGACGCGATGAACCACACGATGACGGCGGGGCTCGACCGGCGCTGGCGCCGGTTGACGGCCGAGGCGGTCGTCCGGCCCGGCGATGTCGTGCTCGATGCCTGTTGTGGCACCGGCGACCTTGCGGTCGCCGCGGCGCGCGCCGGGGGACGTGTGACCGGCCTCGACTTCTCCGAGCCGATGCTCGAGCGTGCGCGGTGCAAGGCGCCCGAGCTCGAGTGGATCCGCGGAGATCTGCTCGAGCTGCCGTTCGCTGACGCAAGCTTCGACTCGGCGACAGTCGGTTTCGGCGTGCGGAACGTCGACGATCTGCAGGGTGCGCTGTCCGAGCTCCGGCGGGTTCTCCGACCTGACGGCCGGCTCGGGATCCTCGAGATCACCCGTCCTCGCGGGCCGCTCGCTCCGTTCTACCGACTGTGGTTCGACGGAGTCGTGCCGTTGCTAGGCAAGCTGCTTCCAGGTGGTTCTGCGTACACGTACCTGCCGGCCAGCGTCCGCCGTTTTCCCGCTCCCGCGGAGCTCGCGACGATGATCGAGGCGGCGGGGTTCCGGGACGTGCGCGTGCGGCTCTTCGCAGGCGGCATCGTCGCGTTGCACATCGCGGACGCGAAATGAGCGCGCTCGCGGAGATTCGAGACGCGCCGGGCCTCGACGACTATCTCGCCGACGTCGAGGAACGGCTCGGGCAGGCGGTCGGCGCGTATCGAGGCGTCGTCGCCGAGGTGGGCGCTGAAGCCCTCGCGGCGGGTGGCAAGCGGCTGCGGCCCCTGCTCGTGTATCTGTCCGCGCCGCCCGGCTCCGAGCCGCCTGTGGCCGCCGGAGTCGCCGTCGAGCTCGTGCACCTGGCCACCTTGATGCACGACGATCTCATCGACGGGGCCCGTCTACGCCGTGGGCACGCATCGGCCTGGTCGGCACATGGCCCGGAGGCTGCACGGGCCGCGGGCGACTATCTCTTTGCCCGCGCTTTCGCCGAGATCGCGGCGACCGGGGATGCGCGCGCGGTGGCGGTGCTCGCCAACGCGACCCTCTGCCTCGCGCGGGGCGAAGCACTGCAGCGCTCGCAGCGCTTCGATCCGGACACCAGCATCGCGGCGTACCTCGAACGTTGCACGTTGAAGACGGGGAAGCTGTTCGAGGCGGCGTGCCGGCTGGCCGGCGGCTCCGGCGCTTTCGGTCTCGCGCTCGGCGTCGCGTTCCAGATCAGTGATGACATCCTCGACTGCTCGGGCGTCACGATCGAGACAGGGAAAATCGCCGGCACCGATCTGCGCGAGGGGACACCGACACTGCCGTTGCTGCTCGCCGCGCAGCGGGATGACGGAGTGCGCGCGGCACTTGCCGGTGAAGCTCAGCTCGAGGGTGCGCTGCTACGGGTCGCTTCGACAGGCGCGATCGAGGAAAGCCGCGAGGTCGCGCTTGCGTACGCACGCAACGCGCGAGCGTGTCTGAACGGTGAGCTGCACCGCGAGGAGCTCGAGTCCCTGACCTACGCCGTCGTCAACAGGGAGCGCTAATGGCCCTGCTGGAACGAACCGACATGCTCGCGCCCATCCGGGACAAGGTGGAGGCCCGAGAGCGCCTCGACTTCGAAGACGGTGTGACGTTGATGGAGAGCGACGACATTCTCGCGCTCGGTGAGCTCGCCGATCTGGCGCGGCGCGTGCGTGGCGGCGACGACCGCGTTTACTTCGTTCAGAACCTCTACTTGAACCAGACGAACGTCTGCCGCGTGAAGTGCAAGTTCTGCGCGTTCGCCGTTACGAACAAACAGTCCGACGCCTATACGTATACGCCCGAAGAGATGGTCGAGGACGCCGTTCGCCAGCACGAGCTCACTGGCTTCACGGAGATCCACATGGTCGGCGGCGAGAGCCCGCACGTG
>Ga0307312_10001134_pt1 | contig 13424 bp, 11 predicted proteins | sample ER_DNA_202_FD_194489 | JGI IMG/M metagenome (GOLD analysis project Ga0307312, IMG submission 194489) | Bulk soil microbial communities from the East River watershed near Crested Butte, Colorado, United States - ER_DNA_202 | ecosystem: Environmental > Terrestrial > Soil > Floodplain | place...
GAGAGTCTGTTTCGCTTCATGACGCTGGGCAGCGATCCGGCCGACGTAACCATGTGGCTCAAGAAGGGTCCGGCGGCGGCGCTGAACGTCGACGCGTTGCCGGATGCGGAACAAAAGCGAGTCATCAGGGAACAGGCCGAGCGATTCGCGCGACTTCGGCAGATCGTGAAGCGCAAGCTCGATGGGTTTCAGTTGTACACCGGCGATCGCTGGGCGACGTGGAATCAATTCGCGGCGAACATCGTCGGGTTCATTGTGATGTTCAGCTCTCTCGTCTACCTGAATTGGGTTGCACGCAGTGTCTCGCTCAGCGCAAGCGACCTCCTCTCCTCCTTCACGCCGACAATGATTCCAATCTCTCTGCTCGGCGGCATTCTGGCGCCGGTCGCCAAGGATCTCGTGAGCGCGCTGAAGAGTGTGACGAATGGGTAAGAACAAGCCACGGCCAAAGGGCTACGCACCGGATCTGGAGTTTTCTCTCCGGCGGGACGTGGAAGGAGGGAAGCTCCGTAGTCCGGGCGAGTTTCGCGGGAAGCTCGATGCGCAGACGAGACGAGAGTGCCTGGTGCTCGTTCACGGCTTCAACGACAGTGACAGCGGCGCGGCAGAAGCCTATCTCGCGTTTCGAAAAAGCGAAACCGAGATCTTTGGTCCAGCTGACCCCGCCGTCTTTGACGCCCGCTTCGGCGACGCATTCTGGCCCGGAGACGCGGATTGGTCGTTTTTCGACTGGCTCGATTTCCTGGTTTATCCCGCGGCGGTCCACACATCGGTGAAGGCAGCGCCGGAGCTTGCAGGCCTCCTTTGGAGGATGCCAAATCTCGAGCGGGTGGATTTCATCGCCCATTCGCTCGGTTGCCGCGTTGTCCTCGAGACGTTGCTTCTCCTCCGCCAGCGCACTCTGCCCATGATAGGGCGAGTGGTGCTCATGGCGGCAGCGGTGCCGGCGGAGATGCTCGAGTACCGCGGAAGATTCTACAATCTGTTGATGGAGCTGTGGGCCGAAGGGATTCCGGTGTTGGTTCTTCACTCGAAGAAGGACAAGGTTCTTCATTTTGCATTTCCACCCGGACAGTCGCTCGCGGGTGGCCGGGAAGCATCCGATCGGGCGCTGGGCCGAGTTGGTCCGACTCCGCTGATGCCGGGAAAGGAACAGACCCTGACCGGCATTCCGATCGAGGGTGCGGACCACAGCGACTACTGGGGCAACGGCGACAAGGCACCATCGAGCCAGGCGACGAGAGCTGCCGGCACCTTTCTCAAGCTCGGAGATCTCGGACGGGAGATCGGTGGCCGGCGTGAAACGATTGACCCAGCGTCGCTACCCGACGCGCGCGAATTGGGAATGTGGCGGGAATTGGCAGCCGCGGGATAGCCGAGCGAAACCGGAAAGAATCAGGTGCCCTGCGCGACCTTCAGAATGCTGTTGCTGTTGCCCGTGAGAACGTAAAGCTCGCCGGCGAAGTCGACGCCAAAGGAAGTGACGAGGCCCATGCTGAGGCCCCAGTCCTTTTGATCCACTGCGACGCCATTCTCGTACCTGAAGCTGCGCAGGAAACCCGAGCAGTAGTCGGAGTAGAAATAGTGGCCCCGAATGCCGGGAATGGCGTTCCCGCGATAGACGTACCCGCCGGTGATCGAGCACGCGCCGCCGGTGTGACCGTAGTCGAGAATCGGCAGTGTGAATCCGGTTTGGGTGCAGGTGGTCGCGTTGTAGCAGCTTGCGCCTTCCATCACGCTCCAGCCGTAATTCACACCAGCCTGGGTGGCTGCTACGACGTCGACTTCCTCCCGGGCGCCCTGCCCAACGTCGGCGATATAGAGGAGGCCTGTCGGAGCGTCGAACGCGTACCGCCACGGATTGCGCAAACCCTTCGCCCAGATCTCGCCGCGCTTGCCGGCCTGACCGAAGTAGGGATTGGTCGGCGGGATCGTATAGGGATCGCCCGAAATGTCGAGGCGCAGGAGCGACGCAAGTAGCGCGTTCTGATCCTGACCAGTCTGAAACGGATCGCCTCCGCCGCCACCGTCGCCAAGGCCGGCGTAGAGCATTCCGTCGGGCCCGAACGCCAGCAGCCCGCCGTTGTGATTCGCCTGCTGCGAATGCGGCGTCGTGATTATCAGCTTAGACGAAGCGGGGTCCGCAACATCAGGATTGGCCGTCGTGGTGAAACGCTCGATCCTGATGTCGCCGTTCGTCTGCGTGGTGAAGTACACATAGAAATAGTGGTTCGTCGCGTACTGCGGATGGAACGCAACGCTGAGAAGGCCGCGCTCGTTACCGCTCAGCACACGGGTCGAGATGTTGAGAAACGGCGTCGTCTGCAACACTCCGTCTTTCACCAGCCGGATTCGGCCGGCCTGCTCGACGACGAAGATGCGTCCGTCGTCCAGAGGCTGCGACAGAAAGACCGGAGCGCTGAGGCCGCTGGTGATGAAAGGGTCGACCTTGAGCGTAAGGCCCGGAGGCAACGGACCATCGCCAGGACCCGTCGCGTCGGAATTGCAGGCAGCGATCGCGAGCGCAAGCAGAGCAGCGAGCACAATGCGGACAGGGCGTGCTATCATCGGCTTCTCGGTGAGAGAGGGATGGGGGCCATGGTATATTTCCGGCGCCCAGAATTTACCACGACCGTTCCGCGCAACTCACATGCCCCGATTAGCCCGCAAAGACCGTCCCCACCGCGATTTCCTCCAGATTTCCGACTATTCGGCCAGCGAGATCGACAAGCTCTTCTCGATCGCGGAGTCGATGCGCGCGGGGAAGTACAGAAAAAAGCCGCTCGCCGGAAAATCGCTGGCGATGATCTTCATGAAATCGTCGACCCGCACCCGCGTTTCCTTTGAAGTTGGCGCGTGGCAGCTCGGTGGTCACGCACTGTTTCTCTCGCCACGCGATGTGCAGCTCGGACGCGGCGAGCCGATCGCCGACACCGCGCGGGTGCTATCGCGCTACGTCGATGGCATCATGATCAGGACCTTCGCGCATTCCGAGATCGAGGAGCTGGCGCGGTACGCCGACGTGCCGATCATCAACGGGCTCACGGATCTCGTACACCCCTGCCAGGTCCTCGCCGATGTCCTCACCATCAGGCAACACCTGGGCGGCTACAAGGGGAAACGCGTCGCCTGGATCGGCGATGGCAACAACATGGCGAACTCGTGGCTCAACGCCGCGTATGTGCTCGGCTTCGAGCTGACCCTTGCGTGCCCCGAAGGCTACGATCCCAACCCGATGATTCTCCAGCGGGCGGCTTCGAAGGCCAAGATCAGAGTGGTGCGCGATCCGGCCGAAGCAGCCGACAAGGCCGACGTCGTCAACACTGACGTCTGGGCGTCGATGGGTCAGGAGGAGGAGCAGGCGATTCGCGAGAAGGCGTTCAAGGGCTTTCGGGTCGACGAATCGATCATGAAGCGCGCAAAGGAGGGCGCCATCTTCCTTCACTGCCTGCCCGCGCACCGGGGCGAAGAGGTGGCGGCCGAGGTAATCGACGGACCCCAAAGCAGGGTCTGGGACGAGGCCGAAAACCGCCTCCACATCCAGAAGGCGATCATGGCCGTTTTGATGGGCGGCGAGAGGCTCTAGGCGACCCCAACGGCATCACAAACCTGCCTTTCGCAATGGGTCTGTGAGAAGGGGTTAAGCCGCTCAGAAGGCCAATAACTCCTGTTGAGCTTGGGGGGGATGGTCGTCTATTACGTAACCCTCTTCTTGAGAGTTACGGATGCGTCGTTCTACCACGATTTCGGCCTTTTTCAGCCTTCTTAGAGCGGGTTCCACCGGCGCGATTGCGCTGGCGGCAATCCTCTCCTGCTCGGATAGCACGGGCCCCAGAAACTTCCATGACGACGCAGTCTTCTTTGAGGATTTCGTTCCTGATTCCCTCAAGCTGGCATCTCTCGCCCAGCCCTTAGGGAATGGGACGCTGCTGGTTGGTTCGGCTGACATTCTTGCCGCACCCAGGGCAGCGTTTTCCAGCTCGGTTTCGAGCGGCGGGTATACGGTTTCTCACGTCGAGTGGAAGCCGGACACCATCCCCAACATCTGGGCGCCAGACAGCGTGAAGGACGACGGGTGGATCGGTGATGTGAACCTCGGATTCGACTTCAACTTCTACGGGAAGAACTACAGCACCGTCAACGTCTACTCGAACGGCTTCCTCATGTTTGGGCAGGGCATCAAGGATCCACGCGGCCTTGGTTTCAATAAGGGCGGCCTGATTCCCAGTGCCACACTCCCGAACAACATCATCGCGTTCGGGTGGATGGACTGGGTACCCGATACCGCTCACGTGAAGGGTGGGATACGGTGGGCGAGACGTGGCGAAGCTCCAAATCGCCGCTTCGTCCTTCAGTTCAACAACGTCCCCGAGTTCGCGAAATTTGGAAAGACACCGGGATACATCCTGTCCCAGGTAGTGCTGACCGAAGGCTCGAACGAGATCACGATCTATACGTACCAGCTGTACTCCAACACGCTGGGCATGACCATTACGCAGGGCATCGAGAACGCAGATGGCACCAAGGCTCTTTGGGCCGACAGCGTCGTCATCAATGCTCAGACCGGCAAGAAGAGCTCGCGCGTACAGGCCTTGGCCGTGTCGCCAGACGGCAACTTCAGGCTTGACATGGATGCCATTAGGTTCTCGCCGCCTGGTCCACCGCGCGTCGCGGCCCCTGCGAACATCGTAGTCCCGACTACTCCGCCGGCTGCATCCGGCGAGGGCAGGCTTGCGTTCGCATCGGGTTTTGGTACCTGCGATGCGGCCGTGAATCCTGGAGTTGCTTCGGCCACGGGTAACAGTGATATCGTGTCCGTGGTGGGCGTCAGAAGTGACGACGCTTCACTCGCGCTCGATGCTCCATACAAGAAGGGCGTGACCCAGATAACCTGGACCGCGACCGATGCGGACGGGCTGGTGGGACGCGCGATTCAGACGGTAACTGTCTTCGACAAGGAAAACCCGTTGCTCGCGATTCCGGCGGACATAACCGCTGACAACGATCCAGGCCTGGGCTCGGCTGTGGTCGCTGCCGGCAGCGCCTCGGCAGAAGATAACTGCCATGAGGTGAAGATCTCGAGCGCGCGCAGCGACGGTGCTGCGAGCGGTGCTCCATACAAAGTGGGACTTACGAAGATCACCTGGACTGCGACCGACGGCTCGGACAACATTGCGTCGGCGGTTCAGTCGATAACCGTGAAGGACGTCGAAGCGCCGAGCCTCACCGCTCGGGGGAGCTACTCGGTCAACGCCACGACCCCGAGCGGCGCAGTCGTGGATTTCTCGCTGGAGTCGCACGATAACGTCGCGGTGTCTTCGCTGGTCTGCACGCCGCTGTCGGGCAGCACGCTTCCGATCGGAGACAATCCGGTCAGCTGCACGGCATACGACGCAGCAGGCAACCACACCTCGGTAAGCTTCGTGGTGTCGGTCAACAATGCACCGATCCAGACGATGAGTCTCATCAGACGCATACAGGGCCTGGGCCTGGGCAACGGCGTCACCAACCCGCTGGTGAATCAGCTGCGGGCGGCGCTCGATGGCCAAGGCAACGCGTGCAAGAAAATGGGAGACTTCCTGGACCTGCTCAGCAAGAAGGGTGGGGACATTTCCGACCGGGAGATGGCGGACATAAGGGACGAAGCCTTCCGCATCATGAGCGTCATGGCGTGCACGGCGGGCGCCACCTATCACCGAATGACATAAGCCCGATGGCTCGATCCTGAGCCAGGGATACAAGCAGCATAGGCGGGGCGCACGAGAGTGCGCCCCGTCTTTTTTGCCCGTGCTTTTGTTTTCTGCGGGGCGCAGATCTACGCGGGCATGTGTTCTGCACAACAGTACGACATGACAGCCTCCAAGAAAATCGACGAGCTGTACGACCTGATCAACGGCATTGAGACAGCGATGTTCACCACCCGTGGCGTGAGCGGCCAGCTCGTCTCGCGGCCGATGGCGACACAGGAACGCATCGAAGGCGCGGACCTCTGGTTCGTCACCAACGTCGACACGCACAAGCTCGACGACCTCGCGCTCGACCCCCACGTCAACTGCTCGTACTACAACAACAGAACCCACGAATGGGTTTCGGTGAGCGGAATAGCGCGCGTGACGAAGAACAAGACGAGAATCAGGCAGCTCTATCAAGAGGACTGGAAAACCTGGTTCGGTGACGAAGGCGGGGACCGCGACGGAGGACCCACCGATCCGCGCATCGCGCTGATATTGGTCGAGGCCGAGCTCGCTACTTATATGAAAGTCAACAAGCCCAGACCGGTAATCCTCTTCCAGGTCTTGAAGGGGATCGTCACCGGGTCCCGGCGCAGTCCTGGCGAGGTTAAGGAGATCACCGGAGCCGAATTGATGGATTAGGCAGGGCTTTCCGCGTTTTTCTGCCAAATTGTCACGACGCCCCTCGAATTCGAGGGGCGTTTCGCGCATATTGGGGCCAGGCACTCCACCACACGCCCTTCGATCAGATGGCTGACCCAACCACCTCCACCGAGTCCGAGAGCCCGGCGCGGGCCAGTCCCGCCTCGGGACAGGCGCCATTAGACAGCCCGGCGCGGCCCCTCAAACGGACTCCGCTCTATAACGTACACGCCGCCCTCGGCGCCAAGATCGTCCCCTTCGCCGGGTTCGAGATGCCGGTGCAGTACCCCACCGGAATAACAGCCGAGCACAAGGCTGTGCGCGAGAGGGCGGGGCTGTTCGACGTGAGCCACATGGGCGAGTTCATCGTGCGCGGACCACAGGCCGTCGAGCTCGTGAATTACGTGACGACGAACGACGTCGCCGCGCTCAAGCCGGGCCAGGCACAGTATTCCACGATTCTCCGCGAGAACGGAACGACGGTCGACGACTGTCTTGTGTACCGCGCTGATGATCGGGTCCTGATGGTCGTCAACGGATCCAACATCGACAAGGATTTCGCGCACATCTCTCGCTTCGTGAAGGATTTCGACGCGACGCTCGACGACATCAGCGACAAAGTCGCGCTATTGGCTCTCCAGGGGCCCGACGCCGCGCGCATCCTGCACAAACACACCGACACGAGGCTCTCCGGCATCAAGTACTACGAGTTCACGACGGGAACCGTCGCTGGCGTCGAGAAAGTTTACATCTCACGCACGGGCTACACCGGCGAAGACGGATTCGAGCTGTACTTTCCGGGCGAGCACGCCGAAAAACTCTGGAGAGCGCTCACCGCTTCAGGGGAAGTGACGCCCGCCGGCCTCGGCGCCCGCGACTCGCTGCGCCTCGAGATGGGGATGGCGCTCTACGGCAACGACCTCGACGATACCACCACGCCCCTCGAGGCATCGCTCGGCTGGCTCGTGAAGATGAAAAAGGGCGATTTCGTCGGACGCGATGCGCTGGCGAAGCAGAAGGACGAGGGTGTGAAGAGAAAGCTCGTTGGATTCACGACGTCGGAGCGGTCATTCCCGCGGCACGGATATCCAGTGTTCGCGAAGGGAAAGCCGAGTGGCGAAGTCCGCAGCGGGACGATGAGCCCGACGCTTGGAATTCCGATCGGCACCGCGTACGTGCCACCCGACTCCGCGGCGGAAGGCTCATCGCTCGAGATAGAGATCCGCGGCAAGCGGATTCCTGCCACCGTGCAGAAGATGCCGTTCTACAAAGACGGCAGCAGGCTGTAAGGCGTCGATTCAGGTCTTATGCGCGTTGCCGTTCTCACCGTCTCCGACTCCGTCGTGAAGGGCGAGCGCCAGGATACTTCGGGCGCGGTCGTCATCGGCTGGGCGCGCGCGAAAAAATACGAAGTGGTGTCGACCACTGCGTGTGCTGACGAGACGGTCGAGATCGTGCGCGCTTTGATCGGGGCGTGCGATGCGGATACCGCTGATCTCGTTCTCACCACCGGCGGGACTGGTCTGGCCGAGCGAGACGTCACGCCCGAAGCGACGCGCGCGGTAATCGAGCGCGAGGCAGAAGGGATCGCCGAGCGGATCAGGGTGATGGCGCTCACGAGCTTTCCGCGTGCGGCGCTGAGTCGTGGAGTGGCGGGCGTTCGCGGCCGGACTCTGATCGTGAACCTGCCCGGATCGCCGAGCGGGGTGCGCGATGGATTGGACGCGCTCGATCCGATCGTGCAGCATGCGTGCGATGTGTTGAGCGGCAAGGTTACCGAGCACGCGCTCTCCGCAGCGCCAGGCGGCGCGAAGTGAAAGTTCTTATCACGCTCACCGACGTCGAGCCGGCAGTTAGGCTCAACGCGCTGCTCGAGGGAGCCGGGACCCAGACCGCGGTGGTGTCGCCGCTCGACGATCTGCGCGGCGAGATCAAGCGCTTCAAGCCCGATCTCATAGTGCTCACCGGTGCGCTCGGCGATCCGAACACCATCCAGATCGTGCGCGACCAGCTGTGGAACGGCACGGGCGTGGTCGGACTCGCGGACGTCGAAGATCCGGAGCTGCGCGAGCGCCTCAGGATGATCGGGATGGTCGACGTCTACACCAAGCCGATCTCCGCGGACGAATTGTATCTCGCCGTGCGCAGCGTGCTGGATCGGAAGCGACTTACGGAAGCGACGGGTCTCATCGGTCAGTCGGAGCCGATCAGCGAAGTGCTGCTGAAGGTGGAGCAGATCGCCCCGGTGTCGAGCACGGTGATCATCGAGGGAGAGAGCGGGACCGGGAAGGAGCTTGTGGCACACGCGATCCACCGTCTGAGCCCGCGACGTGGGAAGCCGTTCATAGCGGTGAACGCAGGGGCGCTGCCGGAGACGCTGATCGAGAGTGAGCTGTTCGGGCACGAGAAGGGCGCGTTCACGGGCGCGGCGGAGCGCCGCATCGGGCGCTTCGAGCTGGCCGACACAGGAACGCTTTTTCTCGACGAGATCGGCGAGATTCCGCCGTCGACGCAGGTGAAGCTGCTGCGGGTGCTGGAGGAGAGGAAGCTCACCCGCGTCGGCGGAACGAATCAGATCCCGATCGATGTGAGGGTGGTCGCGGCGACGAATCGACCGCTGCGCGGGAGCGTGGAGGAGGGACGATTCCGCGCGGATCTCTACTACCGTCTCAATGTGCTCAGCATCTACCTGCCGCCGCTGAGGGAACGTCGTGCGGACATTCCGCTCCTCGTGCGCCGGTTCATCAAGGAGTTCTCCGAGGAGCACGATCGCAAGTTCCACGGCATCTCGGCCGAGGCGATGCAGATCCTGATGAGCTACCCGTGGCCGGGCAACGTGCGAGAGCTGCGGAACCTGGTGGAGAGCATGGTGGTGTTGGCCCCGGGACGTGAGATCGGGCCGGAGGACATCCCGCGCGAGATAAGAGAAGGCGGTGCAGCGCGATTCCTGCCGGTGTTCACGGGTCCAGTGGTGCGCGGCGCAGTCGGCGCCGAGGGTCGAGAGCTCGAGTTCCTCGTGAGAAGCATGCTGGAGCTCAGGCTGCAGGTGGAGGAGCTGCGGCACCGCCTCGACGACGAACGGCGCGATCAGCGCGAGTGGGTGGGCGAGGTGCATCCCGCCATCGCGTCCGGAAATTCCATTGCGGCGATCGAGCCGCCCGATCAGCCGCCGACTCCTTCGACCCTGACTCTCAATCCGGGAATGACGATGGCGGAAATAGAGAGAGCAGCGATCGAAGCTGCGCTCAAGGACACGCGCGGCAACAGACGAAAGGCCGCGGAGATCCTCGACATTGGGGAGCGGACGCTGTACCGGAAACTTCGCGACTATGGAATCGCGACGGAGGAAGTCGCGGCGTCACACTGACGTTCCGGCCAGCGGCATCTGACGATAGCCGCGTTTTCTTACCCCGATTGCTGTTCCGATACGAACGCGCGCTGACGGTGTTCTGACGGGGTGGTCTACCGTGTCTCCTTCACCCGTCAAGGAGTCAGCGCAATGAAAGTCCCCGCCTGGCATTACACGTCACTTGCAGCACCGCGAGGTCTCATCGCTGCGGCGGCGAGACGCGCCGTTCACCTCGCCATCGCCGCTCTGATCGTTGCGTGCGGTGAAAACGTCACCGCGCCGTCGGCACCCCGAACGCAAACTCTTCCGGAGGGGGCGAATCCCGACATCGTCGTGATGGAGCGCACGACCGACATCGCGGCGCACGACGGCGTCGCGGCGGTGCATGAGAGTTTCACGCAGACTCTCACGGGTAAAGCGAGACTGGCACGGCAGGACCAACCCTCCGGCGCCGCCGCCACTACGAACGCGGGTTTCGACGTCGCGCGCCTTCCGCAGCCGACGATATCGCTCCCCGCACGCTACGAGACGGCTATATGTAGCGCTCTACCCGCGTGGACGCGCACCAGGAAGGCTTCCGTCGCGAACGGCAGCGACGTGGAGATGAAGGGCGTCGGCGATGCCCCAGCGTCGACGCTGCTTGTGGTCCAGGATGGCAAAACCGTTGCAACGGTGGAGCGGACCTGGGTGAGAACGCCCACAACTTGGCAGCTCGAGATGCAGGTCACGACCAGCGCGGATGGACTCTACCGTGATGTGGTGACGTATCGGCATCTCAACCCGGCGACCCGCCAGGTCGTCAACAACTCGATTCCGGTGGCGAGCTGTGCGGCTCCGTCCAGCGCAAAGGCCATCTCTCCCGGCGTGGCATCGCGAAGCTACTACGCACCACACGCCAGCTCGCTTCTCTCGCCCCCAACCGGCGTGTCGAGTTACTATGGCGACGGCTGCACCGACTCCTACGGCGGCGATCCGTGCTACGATTATCAGATGGACGTATACGAGGCCCAGGCGGAGGTCGCTGCCGCGGCCACCCTCGTGGGTCTCGCATGCAAGGTATGGATGCGGGCGCCGCCCTGGACAACAGTCGCTTGTGGGTCGGCGTTGGTTGCGTACACGGCTTTGGTGGTGAAAGAGGGGATCGCTAAGGCGAAGCTTCAGAACTGTCGGGATGAGCAAGCGGCGAAGAACTGCGGGTGCGGGGGCTCCGGGGCGTCCGGTGGTCCCGGCACTGAACTGCAGTCTTTGGGTTCGACCCCGACGAACGTCAGCCCTTCAGTTTCAGCATCTCCGGGCGGTGCCAGCGGGATCAACGCCCCTGGGACGCGGCCATCTTTTGACTGCGGCACCGACTACACCGGTGGAGGCGGCGGCGGAGGTGGCGGAGGTGGTGGTGGTGGTGGCGGCTCCTGTTCTTACGAGGTCTGGGAGATTTCCTATGACGGAGGATCGACCTGGCAGTACTATGGAACGTTCTGGACGTGCATCAGCATGACGTAAGAGTACGCATCAGCCCATGGATGGCATTCGCGCCGTCCATGGGCTGTTCACTCCTCCTCCAGACAGGTATGACATGAAACAGAAAACCGTTCAGCGCATCGTGTGGGCGGCCTCGATCATCGGGCTCGCCGTTGATGTCGTGGCGCTCGTGATTGTGGCGTCCGCGTGGAGTGGCCTTTCAGTTTCAGGTGGCTTTGTCACGACCACGGCGACCGCGGTGATGATCGCCACCCTGGTGCTACAGGCCACGTTCGTCATCGTGCAGTTGTTCCCGAATGGCCGGGCGACGGTTCCCGTCGGCGCGCTCGGGCCCGACGGCTGGTCCTACGTCATCATCAGCACCGCCATTCCCGGCGCCCTCTGGCACGACCTGGGGGCACTGGCCGATCCGTTCATGCGAGTCATCATGCCCGGATTCATCACACCACTGTTCATCTCCTTGCTGCTGCTCATCGGCAGGGTGATGCAGCAGCGGCGCATGGCGGCGATTCGCGAGTAGAAGCGCGGGATCTGCGCGCCGGCTTCGTGACGGGCTTTGTGCCAACGGTGACATCCAGGTGCAATTCAAGACAACGGCAGCAAACGACGCGGGCTGTGCGTGTATTCTGATCAGGGCGAATGACGGCAACCATGATCAGTTTTATACGAGGAGATGCAATGCGGAGAATCCACGGCCAGTTCTGTGTCGCGCTGATCGCAGGCGCGACGATGCTGGCATGCTCTTCCGGCGAGACGAAGACGGCGTACGCCGACTCACCACCGGTGAAGAAAGCCACGCAAATGGAGGCGGCCGCGACGCCCCAACCGGGCCAGGCGCTCCGTCTCGTTCTCTCACCGACGGGAACTGCCGCACGGTACCGTGTGAGAGAGCGTCTCGTCGGACATGACCTTCCCAACGATGCGGTCGGGGAGACGAAGACATTGACCGGAGCGATCTCTATCGATTCCAGCGGCAAGGTGATTCGCCCGGCATCGAAGTTCGTCGTGAACGCGGAGACATTCGTGAGCGACCAGCGTCGCCGGGACGGCTACGTGCGTGGGCGGCTGCTCGAGTCCGACACCTATCCTGAAGTCGTGCTGGTTCCGACCGCCGTCAGTGGGATCAGTCTGCCTCTTCCCACCTCGGGCAGTCGGCCGTTCGAGATGACGGGAGATCTCACCGTGCGCGGTGTGACGCGCCCGACGATCTGGAAAGGAACGGCACAGTTTCAAGATGGCCGAGTGACGGGATCAGCCGCGACGTCGTTCACCTTCGACGACATCCAGATGGAGCAGCCTCGCGTTCCCGTCCTGCTGAGCGTTGCCGATACGATTCGGCTGGAGATCGACTTCAACCTCGTCCGTCAGCGCTAGACGGAGCAATTGTGCGCTAGCACACTATTGGGACCGGCCAGTCGCGCTGCAATGAAAGAGCATCTCGCTGGTACGAAAACAGCATGGCGCGCGTGGACAATAAAGCGTATCGATCACGAGCGGATTTCTCGCCTATCCAGCCCTCCAGCGGTGCCAATGTTTTTGCTTGATTAAACGTCAGTCGTCTGCAATATTGGCCACCTGTTTAGATCCGTCATCAAATCCCCGCAAGAAAATTGAATTTGAACAACATCGCCGGCAGCGTACTCCCAATTAAGCGTGCCGAGGAGCTAATCCTCACACTGCCGGGGGTTGTCTCCGCGAAAATAATAGAGAGTGAAAGCGGATCGGTGGAACAGATACATGTTCTGACGACTGCAGAGCTCACGCCCAAGCAGGTGGTCAGAAACATCGAGAGCGCGCTGATGGCGCACCTGGCGATGCGGATAGACCACCGAAAAATCTCCGTAGCCATAACGAGCGAGGCCAAGATCAAGCCTGCGCCCGCGCATCCGACGCCCGCCAGGCAGTTCTCGGTGGGCTCCGGGGCGACCCCTGAAATGGGGGTTAAGCGCTACACGGCGCGCAGGCTGTACTTCGAGGACGTAGAGGTGAGGGGATCCCGGAGCAAGGGGGTGTCCTGCCGCGTTACCCTCAGGAAAGGTGAGGAGTCCTACATTGGCGAAGCCCATGGGATCGAGGGGGACAGGTCCCGACTCGATCTGGCCGCACGGGCGACTGTTTTTGCGATCGGCTCGGCCGAGGGCAGGGAAGGACAGCTGGCGGTGGAAGGCGTGAAGGTGATGGAGGCTTTCGACCGCGAGTATGTGTTCGTGGGTGTGACGGTC
>Ga0307312_10001136_pt1 | contig 13413 bp, 11 predicted proteins | sample ER_DNA_202_FD_194489 | JGI IMG/M metagenome (GOLD analysis project Ga0307312, IMG submission 194489) | Bulk soil microbial communities from the East River watershed near Crested Butte, Colorado, United States - ER_DNA_202 | ecosystem: Environmental > Terrestrial > Soil > Floodplain | place...
GATGACCGGCTCGCCGAGCTCGATGGCATGCCGGGTGAAGATCAGGAGATCCGGCTCAAACGCCTCCGTCAGGTACCGGGCAATCCGGCCGGACCATGGACCGGCGTAGCGAGACCAGCCTACCACGTTCACGAGGCGGCAGTCGTGCCCCAGCGAGCGGGCAGCGCGAACGATCGAGGCTTCCGTCTTCCGCGCTCCACCCGCTCCGAGGACGACGATGCGCATCGGGGTATAATAGACGGGCCGTCCGGTGGATGACCTTCGCTGGTTCGCACCCAATCCGTATACCACCCTGCTGGTCCCCGAGCTCCGGCGTCGCGGGCTTTCAATCTCGCTCGAGGGAGATGCGCCTGCCCGGCTGACCCTGTCGATGAGCGGCACGAAGGCGGTGGAAGCCTGGCGTTATGCCCGGAGGCGTGGATGTCCCCTGGTGCTGTACATCTGGGATCTCCATCCCGAGGCAACCAACTTCGGCTCCTATGATCCGATCTGGTGGGCGGGCGGCCGCTTCTTCCGGCTGCCCCGCCCGATCGGCGGGTTCCCTAGCAGGCGGGGATACTACAGCCGGCTCCGCTATATAGCGGCGCATGCTCGGGAGGTTTGGGTCCCCAGCCAAATGACCCAGGCCGTGGTGCGTCATCGGTTTGGACTCGACACTCGCCGGGTGCCGTACTGCTACGATTCCGAGCGCCTCCATCCCGGCTCAGCCGGTCGCGACGATCCTCCGACCCTACTCACGGTTTCACGGCTCCAGCCCTACAAGAACCACGCGGTAACGATCCGGGCGGCGGCCCGCCTTGGTTCGGGCGTCCAGGTGCGTCTGATCGGGCGGGGGCCCGAGCGCGACTCCCTCGAACGGCTGGCGACTTCGCTTGCCGTTCGTTGCCGGATCGAGACCGACGCCGACGATGCCGCGGTGGGCGATGCCTACCATCGGGCCCGAGTCGCCGTATGTCCCAGCCGGTTCGAGGGATTCGGCCTCACCCCGATTGAAGCGGTCGCGTCGGGCACACCGACGGTGGCGTCGGACATACCGCCACATCGCGAGTTCGTGGGGCGGACGGCCCACTTTTTCCCTCCCGACGATATGGACGCGTTGGTGGAGGCGATCGGTGCTGCCTTCGATGGCGCCTTTCCCGATCCCAATCTGGTGCGAGAGCTCAGCATCCCCGTGGCAGCCGAGCGCTTTCTGGATGTCCTCGATCCCCTCATCAGGTAGATTGTTAAATGAGTACCCAGCTTCTTCTGACCTATGACTTCCCACCTATGGGCGGCGGCATCGCACGAATGATGGGTGAGCTGGCCAGGCGTTATCCGCCGGGCACCCTGGTCGTCTCGACCGGGCGCTATGATGGAGGGCCCGAGGTGGATGCAGGATTCGCTAATGTGGTTGATCGGACTGGCGTTGTGAGTGCTCGGCTCCGCACCCTTCAGGGCCTGCTGGCCTGGTCCCGCCGTGCGGCCGGACTCGCCCGCTCGGTTCATCCCGAATTTGTCTGGTGTGGCAACCTCAAGCCGGCTGGGTATCCGGCGCGGTGGGTTCGGCAACGGGTCGGCACACCCTACGGCATTCTCTTCTATGGAACCGACCTCCTGCTGTTGCAACGCCGAATTAGAAGGTCAGCAGTCAAGCGGCAGACCGCGCGGGCACTGATCGGCTGGGCAGCGGTTCTGGTCGCGATCAGTCGGTGGACCCGGGACCTGTGTCTCTCGGTGGTGGAGGAGCTTGGGGTCGATCACGGCAGGCTGGACCTGCGGACCGTTCCCCTGGGCACCGACCCGGCTCGTTTTCGTCCCAATATCGATCCATCGTCGGTTCGCGCCCGATACGGTCTCGATCGAGGCCGCTGGCTACTTTCGGTGGCCCGGCTTACGCCGCACAAGGGCATCGATACCGGTCTGCGAGTGCTCGCGCGGCTTCGCGAGCGGTATCCGGATCTAGGCTACGCTGTGGTGGGCTCGGGCGAGCAGCTCCCTGCCTTGCAGGCAATGGCCCGAAGTCTGGGAGTGGCGGATCGGGTACGATTTCTTACGGCGGTTCCGGACAGCGATCTCCCGGGCCTGTATAACTGCGCTGAGATCTATTGCGGACTCTCCAGGGTGACTAAAGAGGCGGCGGAGGGATTCGGCATTTCACTGGTCGAGGCGGCTGCGAGCGGGGTGCCGGTCGTCGCCGGACGCAGCGGCGGGGTGCCGGACGCAGTGCACGAGGGGGAGACTGGACTCCTGGTCGATCCAGAACAGCCGGACGAAGTGTGTGGCGCGCTACAGAGTCTCCTCGACGATCGCGCCTTTGCCGGACGGCTTGGTGCCGCTGGCCGGCGCGCGGTCGAGACCTACTACAACTGGGACCGGGTCACCGCCGATCTGGCGGGAATCGGTCATGAGATCGGCACGAGGATCCGAACGGAGGTGGCACACCCATGACTGCTACGACTGGTACGATTCCACGGGGCTCGCTGGCAGCGGAGTACGACAATCAGTATCGCCTCTGGCTCGAGCGACAGGGACCCCATGCCCTCGATCTTGCCTGGCGTCTGCGTCATCTCCTCTGGCGTCAGCGAGCGTTGCTGCGGCGCTATCGCCCTGATGGGAAGCGAGTCCTCGACTTCGGCTGCATGGACGGCGTCTTCACGATCCGGCTGCAGCAGCTCGGTGGGGAGGCGGTCGGTTACGACCTCTCACCTGCGGCGGTCGCCCAGGCAGAAAAATTTCGCGGGTCAGCGATGCTTCCCCGATTTACCACAGTGGCTCCGGGTCCGGGCCAGTTCGATCTGGTGTATTGCAACGAAGTTCTCGAGCACGCGCCGGACGAATCCGCGTTCATGGGCGAGCTGGTAGGCTTCCTAGCACCGGGCGGCGTGCTGGTGGGAACGACTCCGGTAGGGCGTCACTTCTGGGATCCGGACCACAAGAGGCTGTACGATCAGGCCACTCTGGAACGCGCTCTCGGGCCGTGGGGCGCCGTGCGGGTCCGACCCTATTATCGCACGCCGATCCGCAATCTGCTCCCATTCCGGCAGGCAGGGGCGGCAGTGTTCATTTTCGAGGTCAAGCCGCCGAGTCTTCGGGACTCACGCTGATGGCGTAGGTGGGACAGTTGAGTACGTACGCGCCGTCGATGGGAGACCAGGTCTGGACCGGCGACATGACTTCAGCCTTGCCTCGGGCACCCAGCCGGAAGACCTGAGGCGCCTGGATTACGCAGGACCCGCAGCCGACGCAGCGAGTCTCGTCCACCAGCACACGGAGCCTCCGGGTGGGGTGCATACCGCGGGTGACACCCTCCAGCCTGGTGCCGAGCTGGTCCAGTGTGTTGGCGGTGGCCCGGTAGCCCGCTTCGATCAGCTCGTCGGTCTTGTCGAAGGCGAACATCGAAATGTGCTCGACCCTCGGCTGCACCAGCACCAGCGGAGGACCCTTCCAATCGCGCAGCTGGCTCTCGATCTGGTTCTGCATCACGATCTCGAGCCCGCGAATATAGGTTGCGGCAAACCCCTGTGTTTCGGTCTGGGAGCGGAGTACGCTGGTGGCAGCCACATTGATCGCGAGGATGGGTCCTTGAGCGAGGGAAGCGGCCATCCGCACCGGCAGGTTCTCGACTACGGCCCCGTCCACGTAGGCTCGCCCGTTGATCTCTCGGGGTGGGAAGATGCCGGGTAGGGCGCAGGAAGCCGCCACGGCGTCGCCCACCCGGGCGCTGCGGAGCCCCGGAAGCCCCCACATGACCTGCATGCCGGAGTGCAGGTCCACCGTGTTGATGAGCAGCCGGCGGTTGAGGTCTTCGAAGGTGACCTGGCCGACCAGGTCGTTGATGAGGATCTCGAGGGGCTCGCGGCGGTAGAGCGCAGGCGCAAGCAGACGGCGGAAGGCGACATCAGCCCGGGCTACCTGGAAGACGTCCCTCCGACGCACCAGCCGGGCTCGCGCTTCCATGTGTCGGCTCGATACACCCGCTGCCCACGCACCGCCGATGAGCGACCCGATGCTGGATCCCACGACGAGGTCGGGGACCAAGTGGCGCTCCTCCAGGGCCCGGAGCACACCAATGTGGGCCAAGCCTTTAAGGCCGCCGCCACTGAGGACCAGGGTGAAGGGGCTTTCGGGAGTCACGGGGCGCCCTGACAAAGGTTGCATCTTCGCAGCTAAGGGCTGTATCAAAATGCAAGAATCGTGCGCCTGGTGCCGTGAGGGGCGATGGAGAAAAGCTGTGGCGGCGCGGCGCATGGCCTGGTAACCCAGATCACGGGAAGACGATGCCTGAGAGTGTGTTAAAGGAGAGGCTGCGGGGGGACCGGTTCTTTCAGCTGGGGCTTTTCGTCGTGGTCCTCATGGTCCTGGCTGCCCTGTTTGCTCCCTGGCTCGCTCCACACAACCCGATCACCGGCGATCTGAAGGGCGCCTACCTGATAAAGCCCGGCTCGCGGTTTCTCCTGGGGACTGACACGCAGGGGCGCGACGTGCTGAGCCGGGTGCTCTACGGTGCGCGGCTTTCTCTCTCTGTGGGACTCATCTCCCAGTCCGTCTCGGTCACCGTCGGCGTGCTGCTAGGGCTCCTGGCAGGCTATTACGGCCGATGGGTGGATGCCCTGGTGATGCGCCTTGCCGACATCACCCTGGCCTTCCCCACGCTCCTCCTGCTGATCGCCGTTGCCGCCGCGGTCAAGCCGTCGCTCCCGGTGGTGTTCGTGGTCATCGGGCTGGTGGGGTGGGCCGGGATGGCTCGGCTGGTCCGGAGCCAGGTGCTCGTGCTCCGTCAATCCGAGTTCGTGCAGGCGGCCCGCGCCCTCGGGGCACGCGACCGGCGCGTACTGCTACGCCACCTCCTGCCGAATGTGCGGACCCAGGTGATCATCGCGGCGACGTTGGGTATTGCGGGGGCAATCATGGCGGAAGCGGCGCTCTCGTTTGTGGGATTGGGCGCCCAACCCCCGACACCGAGCTGGGGGGCCATGGTGGCGGATGGGCGGGATCTGCTGCGGGTAGCCCCCTGGATATCGTTCGCTCCCGGCCTTGCGATCGGCGCTGCTGTCCTGGGGTTCAATCTGGTAGGGGACGCGCTCCGGGAGGCCTACGATCCCAGGCTCAGAACTGAGAGGTGAGAAGTGAGAGGTGAGAAGTGAGAGGTGAGAGGTGAGAGGGGAGAAGGGAGAAGTTAAGAGCGGGGGTAGCGACATCGCTGCCCTCTCACCTCTCACCTCTCACCTCTTACCGGCACCAGGATACGATCTCGCAGACCTTCGGCGGACAGAGTTCCCCTGGACCGATGAGACTACCTATCTCAACAACGCCAGCATCGGTCCGCTGCCGGAACGGACCCGACAGGCCCTGGAAGAGTTCAACCGCCGCCGGTCGGCTCCATTTCAGCTGCCCGACAGGGACATTTTCGCGAGCATGGCCGAATCCCGCCGGCTGGCTGCGCAGCTGGTTGGAGCCGAGCCGGAGGAGATCGCCCTCAGCATCAATACCGGTTTCGGCTTGAGCCTTGCCGCTCGGGCGCTCCCGCTCCACTCGGGAGACGTCGTACTTGCCAGCGACCGTGAATTTCCGGCCAACGTGTATCCCTGGATGCTCCTCAAGGACATCGGGGTTACGCTGGAGCTGGTGCCGACGACGCCTGAAGGGTGGCCCGACGAGAGCCGCCTGCTGGATCGACTGCGCGACCCTCAGGTTCGGGTGCTCGCGGTTTCGCTGGTGCAGTTCAGCAACGGGTATACGGTCGATCTCGCCCGGCTTTCGGCAGCCACCCGAGCATCCGGGACCTACTTGGTGGTCGATGCGATTCAAGCGGTCGGACAAATACCGTTGGACCTCCGGAAAACGCCGGTGGACGTGCTGGCGTGCGGAGCACAAAAATGGCTCCTCTCGCCCTGGGGCTCGGGATTCGTGTATGTGCGCCGAGACCTGATCCGAGAGCTGAACCCGTCGGTGACCGGATGGATGGCGTTCGAGGGCACCGATGACTTCACCCGGCTGACGCAGTACAACGACACCCTGCGGGGAGACGCCAGGCGGTTCGAGCTGATCACCCTCCCATACCAGGATTTCGCCGGGATGAATGCGTCTCTGGGCCTGATTCTCGAGCTGGGAATCGAACGGATTGCCAGGCACTTGCAGAGCTTGCACGCGCCTGTTGTGGCCTGGGCGGAACGTTCGGGCGCGCAGGTGGTATCGCCCCAGGGATCACACGGATCCGGGATCCTCTGCGTCGCACCGGGCAACCTGGGTGAGGCGTTTCGCGCCTTGAAAGGGGCACGGATCGTTTGCAGCCTGCGGGAAGGGGCGATCCGCCTGAGTCCTCATGCCTATAACACGGCCGGCGAGATGGAACGGGTCGTCTCGGTTCTGGAGGAGTCCACCTCATGACATCCACGAAAGCAGCCATGTCCGCATTTGCCGATATGCTGGCGGGATACGCGAGCGAGGAGCCGGCACTGACCCTCGGCGCTGCACTCCACGCCTCGCAGGTTTACCGGGAGCCCAAGATCCAACTGCCGCTGGCAATGGCCAACCGTCATGGCCTCATTGCCGGGGCAACCGGCACAGGGAAAACCAGGACCCTCCAGCTGCTCACCGAACAGCTCTCCGACCAGGGTGTCCCGGTGTTCGTGGCGGATATGAAGGGCGACCTGTCGGGCCTTGCGATGCCCGGCGATGCCACGGAAAAAGTGCGCGACCGCTCGGCCGACATCGGATGGGATTGGAAGCCCAAAGCCGTGCCGGTGGAGTTCGTAAGCCTTACCGGCGGATTGGGAGTGCAGCTCCGCGCTACCGTGAGCTCATTCGGGCCGCTGCTGCTCGGCAAAGTGCTCTCGTTGAACGACACCCAGACCAGCGTCCTGACCATGGTCTTCAAATACGCGGACGACAACGGTCTTCCGCTGCTCGACTTCACCGACCTTCGCGCCGTGCTCCAGTTTCTCGTCTCTGAGGAAGGAAGGACCGCTCTCGCGCAGTACGGCGGGATGTCCAGCGCATCCGTGGGCGTGCTGCTCCGGAAAATGATCGAGCTCGAGTCCCAGGGGGCGGAGCGCTTCTTTGGCGAGCCCGAATTCGATGTGAAGGACATGCTGCGGACCACGTCCGACGGCCGCGGAGTCGTGACCTGCCTCGAGCTTCCCGATGTGGCCGACAAACCGAAGCTTTTCTCCACCTTCATGATGTGGATGTTGGCGGAGCTGTACCACAACCTGCCCGAGGTGGGCGACCTGCCCAAGCCGAAGCTGGTGTTCTTCTTCGACGAGGCGCACCTCCTGTTCGAGGATGCGCCGAAGGCATTTCTGGATCAGATCGAGCAGGTGGTCCGCCTGATCCGGTCCAAGGGAGTGGGGGTGTTTTTCGTGACCCAGACTCCCAAGGATGTGCCGGAAGGCGTCCTGGCCCAGCTCGGCAACCGGATCCAGCACGCCCTTCGGGCCCACACACCCGACGACGACACGGCGTTGAAGGCGACTGTGCGAACGTTTCCCAAGACCTCGTTCTACGATCTCGAGGAAACCCTCACGTCGCTCGGGATTGGCGAGGCGGTGGTCACCGTACTAAACGCTCGTGGGTCACCAACGCCCGTCGTCGCCGCCCGGCTCATCCCGCCCTCCGCGCGAATGTCGCCTCTCAGCCCAGAAGAGCTGCAGGCGGACATCCGGCAGTCAGACCTGCTGGCTGAGTATGGCAAGGCGGTTGATCGGGAGAGCGCGCGGGAGATGCTGGCTGCGAGGATGGCGAAGACCGCGCCGCCTGCGGAAGCGCAGACCGCACCCTCCCGGACCGGCAAGACTATCGCCCAGGTTGCGGCGGGAGTGCTTTCATCCACGATAGCACGTACGGTTGGGCGGGAGGTAGTTCGAGGGATTTTCGGGCTTCTGGGAGCCAAACCGGCGCGAAGAACCACGCGACGGAGCCGCTGGTAAGCTAGGACTCCAGAACCAACCGCACGTAGTTCTTCTTTCCCTTCCGGAGCATCACATAACGATCGTCCGCCGGGCCCTTGAACTCGTTCTCACCGATCCGGAGGTCTACGGACTCAATAGGTACATCGTTCAAGTAGAACCCTCGCCCTTGGATGCCCCGGCGGGCCTCTGCCTTCGATTTGGCAAGGCCGCTCTCCACCAGTAGTCCAACGATGGAGAGGTCCCCGAGCTTGCTCCGAGACACCTTTACCGTAGGCGCATGGCCCGTGAGTACGAGCTCTCCTGTTCCGGGCGTCACTGTGACACCACGTCCTTCGAACAGCGCCCGGCTTGTCTCCACCGCCTGCTCCGCTTCCGCCGCACCATGAACTCGGGTCGTCACGTCCCTGGCCAGCGACCGCTGAGCGATGCGCTTCCCCGGATCGCGGGCGTGTTCCGCCAGCGCGGCGTCAATCTCCTCCAGGGGCAGGAAGGTGAAAAGCTTCAAATACCGCTCGACGTCGCGATCGTCGGTGTTGATCCAGAACTGGTAGAACTGATACGGACTCGTCTTAGCCGGATCGAGCCAGACATTACCGACTTCGCTCTTTCCGAACTTGCTTCCCGACGTATTGGTGACCAGGGGGAACACCAGGCCGTATGTCTGACGTCCTTCGCGCTTCCCAATCAACTCGATGCCTGCCGTGATATTCCCCCACTGGTCACTGCCGCCGATCTGGAGCTCGCAGCCCTCGGTTCGGAAGAGATGCCAGAAGTCGTACGCCTGAATCGCCATGTAGCTGAACTCGGTGTAACTGATGCCGGTCTCCAGACGACTCTTGACGCTCTCCTTTTGAAGCATGAATCCCAGGGTGAGGTACTTTCCGGTATCCCGCAGGAACTCCATCAGCGGCACTTTGCGAAGCCAGTCCGCGTTATTCCGGATCCGTGCCGCGTTGGGTGCCGAGGCGTTGAAATCGAGGAAGCGGGCTACCTGCTTCCGGATTGCCTCGGCGTTCCGGTCGATCTCCTCCACCGGCATGATCGGCCGCTCCGACCGCTTCCCGCTGGGATCCCCCACCATCCCGGTTCCGCCGCCGACCAGAACGATCGGCGTGTGGCCAGCCTGTTGCAGCCAGGCGGCTCCTATGATGGGAACCAGACTGCCGACGTGAAGGGAATCAGCGGTGGGATCCAGGCCCACGTACGCCGTCACCGGACCCCGCCCGAGCCGTTCGTCCAACCCGGCGGTCGCGTCCTGGAGCATGCCGCGGGCCGTCAAAGTTTTAAGCACTACATTCATAGCCGCCAATGCTACCATCGAGCCTCGCAATCGGCTAGCTTGCCAACATGGCCCTCCCGCTGGATCCCGCAGTGAAGCGCGTCCGGCTCTCGCCTCGCGCCCGGCGCAACATTCTGGTCGGTCTGCTCGCAACGCTTGCCTTTGGGCTGGCTTTTCTGGCAGCGGCCTGGAGCCGGGCGTGCGCGGGTAACACCTGCCCTTCGATCGAGGAGCTCGGCGGGTACGACCCGAGCCAGGCCTCTAAAGTCTACGCGGCCGACGGCCGGCTGATCACCGATCTGGGGCTCGAGCGCCGGACGGTCATCCCCCTGGGCGAGATGTCGCCGTATGTGAAGGCCGCGTTCATCGCCACCGAGGACAAGCGCTTCTACAAGCACCACGGTATCGACTGGTACCGCGTCTTCGGCGCAATCCGCACGAACGTATTCGCCCTCCGCTTTGCTGAAGGATTCTCGACGATCACAATGCAGCTCGCCCGGAACATCTGGGACGAGGACATCAGCGGGCGGGACAAGTCGCTCCGGCGCAAGCTGCGCGAGGCGCACGTGGCGCTGGAGATCGAGCGGAAGTACCCCAAGGACAAGATTCTCGAGATCTACCTGAATCAGATCCCGCTGGGGAACGGCGCGTACGGTGTGGAGGCGGCTTCGCAGCGCTATTTCGGCAAGTCGGTCCGTGATCTCAACGTGGCGGAGGCTGCAACCCTCGCTGCCATCCCGAAGGCCCCGTCGCGCTACAATCCTCGCCGCAACCCGAACCTCAACATTCAGCGCCGCAATACGGTGCTCAACCTGCTTCGGGACAATGATCTGCTGAACGCCGAGGAGGCAGAGCGCTGGAAGGCATACCCGCTACAGCTCTCGTCCCACTCCGACTTCAGTGGGGTGGCCGAATATTTCGTGGAGTACGTGCGGCAGCAGCTCGAAGCGCGCTTCGGGCGCGAGCTCTACACCTCCGGCTACCGCATCTACACCAGCCTCGACCTCGACATCCAGCAGGCCGCGGAACGGGCCCTTGAGGCCAGGTTGGAAGCGATCGAGAGCGGCGCGGACGGAAAGTACCTGCACGACACCTACCGACAGTACCTGGAATCCCGCACCGACAACAGCGAGGACAACAACCGGACCACTACCCCGTACCTCCAGGGTCTGGTGGTCACGCTCGAGGCAAAGACCGGGTACATCCGGGCGATGGTCGGCGGCCGTGACTTCGAGGACAGCAAGTTCAACCGGGCCACTCAGGCGCTTCGCCAGCCGGGGTCGGTCTTCAAGCCGATCGTATATGCGGCCGCGGTCGAGGCCGGCTACCCGTTGTCACACGTGATGGTGGACGATCCACTGAGCGTCGAGCTCGATCCCGCTCAGCCACCCTGGGCCCCGCAAAACTACGATCTCGAGTTCGACGGGCCGATGACGATACGGCGAGCGCTGTATCTCTCCCGCAACATCATCGCCATCAAGCTCGGTATGGAGCTGGGCGAACAGGCGGTGATCAGCGAGGCCACGAAGTTCGGCATCACGACCCGGGTACCGGCGTTCCCCTCCATCCATATCGGCTCGGCGGACGTGATCCCGCTCGAGATGATCGCCGCCTATACCACCTTCGCTAATCTGGGTACCCGCACGATGCCCAACGGCATCCTCCGGGTCGAAGACCGCAGCGGCAAGATCATCTGGCAGCCACCGACGCGGACCGTGGCGGTCATGGACACGCTGCATGCCTGGCTCATGACCGACGTCCTGCGGGACGTGGTGCGGCATGGTACTGCCGTGGGCACGGTCGGCACCCGGATCAACTTCCCGGCGGGCGGAAAGACCGGTACCACCAACGACGGCAATGACGTGTGGTTCATCGGATTCACGCCTGACATGGTGACGGGAGTATGGATCGGCTTCGACCAGCCGAAGAAGATCAAGGCAAATGCGCAAGGCGGTGTCCTGGCCGCGCCAGCCTGGACCGCGATGATGCGTGAGGTGTACGAGCGGCGGAGTATACCGCCGGCGTGGTCCCGTCCAGCCGGGCTCACAGCCCTCGACGTCGACAAGACCACCGGCTACAAGGCCACGCCATTCTGCCCCAAGGACGTGCACTATATCGAGTCGTTCATACCGGGGACGGAGCCGACCGCCTTCTGCCCGGTGCACTCGCCGTTCGGCTCGATGGGTGGTGTGATGGGTGGCAACGGCCCTGAGGCGGCGCCGGGGACGGGCGCATCTCCCACGGCTCCAGCCGTCGGTGCTCCGACCCCACCGCCCCCGCCGGCAAGCGGCGGCACCGCCACCAGCGGCGGCACCTCAGGCGTGATGGGGGGAACTGGCCCGGCACCCACTAAGCCACGCTGAAATGCGGACGCGGCGGCTGGCCGCGAGGTGGCTGATTCCTGTTCAAGCTCCGCCGATCGAACGCGGCGCGCTGCTCATCGGTTCCGACGGACGGATTCTGGCAGTCGGGCCTGACGCCAGCATTCCCCGACCCATTGACACACCGGCCGAGAAGTTTGACGACGCCGTCATCCTTCCCGGCCTGATCAATACCCATACCCACCTGGAACTCACCGGCTTCGAACACCGGGTCCCCGAGCGTGAATTCACCGCCTGGATCCGCCGGCTGCGGGAACTGAAAGCGACTCGAAGCTCAGCGGAGTACGTCGAGGCGGCGAGGCGTGGTCTCGCGTCGTGCTTTGCCAGCGGGATCACGACTATTGCGGATACGGGCGACTCGGGCGCGGTCATCCAGGCGCTGGTGGAGGCTGGTGGCTCGGGCATAGGGTATCAGGAGGTCTTCGGGCCGCATCCAGGTCAGACCGAAGAGAGCTTGGCGGGGCTCCAGGCGAGAGTGAGTGAGCTTCGCCCCCTCGCGACCGATCGAGTGAACATCGGCGTATCGCCTCACGCCCCGTACACGGTGAGCGGGCAGCTGTTCCGCGCCGTGTCGGACTGGGCCCGGTCGGAGCAGTTGCCGGTGGCGGTGCATGTGGCGGAGTCGCCGGCGGAATCGGAGCTTCTTCTCCAAGGAGCCGGCCCGTTCGCCGAGGCGTGGAGCGCCAGGGGAATCCCGCTGCCCTCGCCCGCTGGCCGGACGCCGATACGCTGGCTGGCCGAGCACGGTGCGCTCTCCGAACAGACGCTGTGCATTCACGCGGTGCAGCTCGATGGGCGTGATGTCGGCTGGCTGGCGGACTCGGGTGCGGCGGTTGCCCATTGCCCGCTCTCGAATCGCGCCCACGGGCATGGTGAGGCCCCGCTCGAGGCGTTGCTCGAGAGCGGCATCCGGGTAGGCCTAGGGACCGATTCGGTTGTCAGTGTGGGGCGACTCGACTTGCTGGCCGAAGCGCGCGCGGCTGCCGGTCTCGTTCCATCCCTCGATGCGGATGATCTGATCGAGCTCTGCACGCTGAGCGGCGCCCGCGCTCTGGGCCTCGACTCGGAGGCCGGTAGCCTGCTTCCCGGGAAGTGGGCCGACTGCGTCGTCGTGCGGATTCGACCGCACAGCGGTGGGACACCAGCCGAGCAGGTGTTGTCCAGCGGACCGCGCGATGTCTTACACACCTACGTAGGAGGGAAGGAAGTCTATCGGTCCCCATGAAGACCCAACGCCATGCCGCCATCCTCCGGGTCGTGCGGGAGCGCCGGATCGAGAGCCAGGACGAGCTGCGCGAGGCCCTGGCCGACGACGGGTTCGTCGTGACTCAGGCGACACTCTCTCGGGATATTCGTGAGCTGGGGCTGGCCAAGCTGGCGGACCCTCAAGGCGGCGCGTACTACACGCACCCGCACCGGGGCACGGTCCGGCCGGAGTTGGCCCAGGTTCTTCCCACACTCATGGTCAGCGTGGACGGGGTAGGGCCCTTTCTGGTGCTGAAGACTGCGAGCGGCTCCGCAGGGACGGTGACTGAAGCGCTTGACCAGGCTGGGTGGTCCGAAATCATTGGCACCATCGCCGGGGACGACACGGTGCTCGTGATCACTCGAAGCCAGCGGCAGCGGGAGGAGATTGCCTCCCGGATCCAGGAACTCGTGAAGTAACCCCCTTCATGCCCGGTCCCTTTCTTGCTGCTCCGGTGGATTTGGTGCCGCTGTGCCGGGTAGCCAGCCAGCTCGAGCGTGGGGAGGACAAAATGGCCACATGTCGAGTGCTGACATAGCACTACCGCTCCGGGCCCGGCTTGCTGGGCCAACCGGACTGGGTTACGATTCCCAGGGCTTCGGCGGCTTTTGGCCGGAG
>Ga0307312_10001137_pt1 | contig 13407 bp, 8 predicted proteins | sample ER_DNA_202_FD_194489 | JGI IMG/M metagenome (GOLD analysis project Ga0307312, IMG submission 194489) | Bulk soil microbial communities from the East River watershed near Crested Butte, Colorado, United States - ER_DNA_202 | ecosystem: Environmental > Terrestrial > Soil > Floodplain | place: USA...
CCGAGACCGTCATCGCCGACGCGCAGGCCGCATACGAGCGGCGTGAGCAGGAGTTTGGTTCGGAAGTCATGCGCGAGGTCGAGCGGCGGGTGATCCTGTCCGTCCTGGACCGCAAATGGCGCGAGCACCTGTACGAGATGGACTACCTGCGCGAGGGCATCGGCCTGCGCGGCTACGGCCAGCGCGACCCGCTGATCGAGTATCAGCGCGAGGGCTACGACATGTTCAGCGCCATGATGGAGGGGATCAAGGAAGAGTCCGTCGGGCTGCTGTTCAACCTCGAGGTCCAGGTCCAGGAGAACCCGATCGTGGAGGAGGAGCAGGACACCCCGCCTGGGGCCGTGTTGCCCGGCGGCACCGCTCCCGCGGCCGTTCCCACGATCGGCGGCGACCCCGGCGGCGGCTCCGCGGCGCCCGCTCAACCTGCTCGTGGCCGCCAGCCCGCGCGCGGCGGCCAGCCCGCCCGGGGCGGAGTGCCCGCGCAAGGCGGAGTGCCCGCGCAGGGCGGGGTGCCCGCGCAGGGCGGGGTGCCCGCGCAAGGCGGAGTGCCCGCGCAGGGCCGCCCCGCCGGGGCGCACGCCCGCGGCAACGCTCCAGCCGGGGCCGGTGATGGCCGCGGCGCTCAGGGCGGCAGGCGAGATGGCCGCACCAGCGGCGCCCAGGGCCAGCCCGGCAGGCGCGACGGCCGGTCCGGCGGTGGCGGTGCCCACGCCCGGCGGCCCGGCTCCCCAGCGGGCGGCCAGAACGTTCCCGGCGGCCAGGGTCAGGACGCGCCGGTCCCGGCCGCGTTCGCCCCGCGTCGCCCGCAGCGGCTGCAGTACTCCGCTCCGTCAGTGGACGGCGGAACGCACGTGGAGACCAGCTCCGGCCCGGGCGCGCGCGACGACTTCACCCAGGTCGGCCGCAACGACCCATGCCCCTGCGGTTCGGGCCGGAAGTACAAGCGCTGCCACGGCGACCCCCGCACCCGCCCAGACGCCTAGCCCTCCCGGGCGCCTAGCTCGCCGGAGCGCCTGCGGGACGCAATGGAACCGGGGTTTCACTGCGTCGGAACGCACTGGATCCAGGGTTTCATCGCGTTCTAGCTGGCGCGGCTCACCCGGACCGTGATGCTGATGGTGCCGGAGTGAAACCTGGGCCCCAAGAGCATCAGCAGGCGGGCTAGCCGACCTCGATTTCGGTGCAGAGCCACCGCGCCGGGCGGGCCGGCAGCCCGGGCGCGGGCTGGCGGCCGGGCAGTTGCTCCAGGCGCAGCGCCAACGCGCGGGACCGCGGCCCGAAACTGAGCACGACGGTCATCTCCACCACGCGCGCTGCCGGGCGCGATGTCATGATCCGCCGGATCCTGGGCCTCTGGCCTGGGGTAAGGGTCTTGGTGAGGAGGCTGATCCGGTCCCGGACCCGTTCGGTCGTCCAGGGAGCGAGTTGTCTCGGTGACCGGGCGCCGGCCAGGATTTCGGCGATTACCTGGGCGAACTGCCGGGACCACGCGACGACGGGATCAGCCGCCCCGTCGGCGGGACGACCCGAGCTGAACGTGAGAGAAGGACCGGGAGGTTCGGCACCTTCCGGTGCTCCCCACTCCCGGTGGGCACACGGGCTCGGCACGGATACCTCGCGCGCCGCGGGGCACGCGGTGCCGTGTATCTCGCAGTCATAGGGCGGCCAGTCGCCGGGTACCTCAATCAGGCGCAGCCCGCCGAAGGCAGGCGTGGGAGCAGACGGTGGACCGGCCGGCGAAGAACCAGGCGGCGGACCGGCCGGAGGAACGACCAGCGGACCGGCCTTTCCGGCGGGTGAGGGTGAGGTGGCTGACCTGGGAGATGATCCGGCAGGTGCCGGGTCGGGAGTGCGGGCAGACGGCATGTTCCGCCTTCCAGTCCGGAGAATGCGAACGACCGCGAACGCCGTGACGGCATCCGCATACTCTCCGGCTGCACATGGTTGTACCTCAGGCCACCGACATTCTGGTGTCCTGGCTGGTCACTGACCCTTCACGGACTCGACAAGCGACGTTCCCGCCGTCGACGAATTGCCGTCTAAAATTGTTATCGTGACTAATGGTGCACAATTGAGCGGCGTCATCACCGACTGGGGCGGGGTACTGACCACCCCGATCCTGACCACGGTCCAGGCCTGGATCCAGGCCGACAGCATCGACTGGGACAGCTACCGCACGGTGATGCGCTCGTGGGTCTTCGACGCCTACGGCCCCGACGCCAGCCAGAACCCGGTCCACGCGCTGGAGCGCGGCGAGTGCTCGGGCGCCGAGTTCGAGCAGATGCTCGCGGCCCGGTTGCTCCGCACCGACGGCGGGGTCGTGACCGCCAAGGGGATACTGCAGCGCATGTTCGCGGCCAGCACGTCGGAGCCCGCCATGTACGACATGATCCGTACGGTGCGCGGTGCCGGCTTCCGTACCGGGCTGCTGTCCAACTCCTGGGGATGCGACGAGTACCCTCGGGCGGACTTCCCCGGCCTGTTCGATGCCGTGGTGATCTCCGGCGAATGCGGCATGCGCAAGCCGGAGCAGGCCATTTTCCTGCACGCGGCGAAGAGTCTCGGCCTGGAGCCCGAGCAGTGCGTCTTTATCGACGACATGGAGACGAACGTGGCGGCGGCCGCCGCGTGCGGCATGACCGGCGTGCACCACACCGAGGCGGCGCAGACGGTAGCGGCCGTGCAGGACCTGCTCGGGGTGCCGCTCAACGGCACACGGCCCGCACCGGGCCAGGATTCGTAGCACCAGCCACTGGCAACACGATGCGATAACCCCGGGGCGATGGCGATACCGCCGGGCTAGCCTGTCAGGCGTGGCGGACTACCCGCATCCCTCCAGTGAGGGCAGGTCGGCGAACATGAGGGCCAACCGACGGTCGGACACCAAGCCGGAACTGGCGCTGCGACACGCCCTGCACCGGCTCGGATACCGCTATCGCAAGGATTACCGGCTTGACCTGGATAGCGGCCGCCGAGTCCGGCCGGATATCGCGTTCACCGCGCGGAAGGTTGCCGTGTTCGTGGACGGCTGCTTCTGGCACGCCTGCCCGGAGCACGGATCCAAGCCGCGGGCGAACGAGTGGTACTGGGGCCCGAAGCTGATCAAGAACGTCGAGCGGGACCGGGTCAACGACGCGGCGCTCATCCTGGCCGGCTGGACCGTGGTCAGGCTCTGGGAGCACGTCCCGATCGACGAGGCGGTCGGCACCGTGGTCACCGCGCTGACGGAGACCGCTGCCCCCGGCCCGGCCAACGAAGCCGGCCCTGCCAACACAGCCGGCCCTGCCAACACAGCCGGCCCTGCCAACACAGCCGGCCCCGGCAATCCAGCCGGCCCCGCCAGCCCAGCCGACGCGGCCGAACCCCCGAACCGAATCCCGCCCGCCACCGACGATTCGCTTGGCTAGCGCGCCGTCGGCTGTGGCAGACTCTGGGGCACCATGCGCGTGTTCCTGCCTTCGACGCTCCCGGCGCTGGCCGAGGCCCTCCGCGCCAGCCAGGTCTCGAGCCCCGGGCTGGACCTGAACGAAAGCCCGGACCCGGGCCAGCAGCCCGGGTACGCGGTCACGCCCGCGCTGCGCGAGGCGTACGCGAGCGGCGACGAGGAGGAACTCGAATACGCCGCGCTGACCGAGGCGGCCCGCGCCTCCCTCAGGATGCTGGCAGGAAACCCCGCCGCCCCGCCCCGCCGCGTGGTGCTGGCCGCTGAGATCCCGGCGGACGGGGTGAAGCTGGACGCGCGCGGCCGTGAGCCCGGCCGCGTGCTGGTCACCGCGGCGATCCCGATCGACAAGCTGGCCTCGGCGCACGTGGACGACGCGGAGGCCGGAACCGACGTGCGGGCCGCGGCCGAGGCGCTGGACGCCGCCGACGCGGGCGACGAAGACGCCAGGTTCGCGGTAGACGGGGCCGAAGGCCACGAACTCGCCTGGTATGCCACCCAGGAACTGTCCTACCTGGCCGAATGATCCCAGCCCGGCAAGTCGTGCAACGATACGGGTATCCGTAGTACACGCGACGAACGCCAGGAGCGATCGTGATGGACGCCGTCTCCAGGACTCCTGTGCCGGTCAACGAGCCGGTCAGGCAGTACCAGCCAGGCAGCCACGAGCGGGCCGCGCTGGAGAGCAAGATAAAGGAACTCGCCGGCCAGCGGGCCGAACTCACCATGACCATCGGCGGCCGCCAGCAGATGCCAGGCGGCGACCTGATCGACGTGGTGCAGCCGCACAACCGCCACCACGTCCTCGGCCAATACGGCCAGGCCACCGACGTGGACGTGGCCGCCGCGATCTACGCGGCCAAGCAGGCCGCGCCCGGCTGGCGGGCGCTCAGCTTCGACGACCGGGCCGCGATCTTCCTCAAGGCGGCCGAACTGCTAGCCGGGCCGTGGCGCGCCACCGTGAACGCCGCCACCATCCTCGGCCAGTCCAAGTCGCCGTACCAGGCGGAGATCGACGCGGCCTGCGAGATGATCGACTTCTGGCGGTACAACGTCTACTACGCCAGGAAGATCCTCAGCGAGCAGCCGGAATCGGCGCCCGGCATCTGGAACCGGATGGAGTACCGCCCGCTCGAGGGCTTCGTGCTGGCCATCACCCCGTTCAACTTCACCTCGATCGCCGGCAACCTGCCGACCGCGCCCGCCCTGCTCGGCAACGTGGTGGTGTGGAAGCCGTCGCCGACCCAGCAGCTGGCCGCGCACTACACGATGCGGCTGCTCGAAGCGGCCGGGCTGCCGCCCGGAGTGATCAACCTGGTCACCGGGGACGGGCAGGCGGTGTCCCGGGTCGCGCTGACCCATCCCGACCTGGCCGGCATCCACTTCACCGGGTCCACCGCAACCTTCCAGCACCTGTGGCGGACCGTAGGCGAGAACATCACCAGGTACCGGAACTACCCGCGAGTGGTGGGCGAGACCGGTGGCAAGGACTTCGTGATCGTGCACCCGAGCGCGGACCCGGCCACGATAACCCCCACGCTGATCCGCGGCGCGTTCGAGTACCAGGGCCAGAAGTGCTCCGCCGCCTCCCGCGCGTACCTGCCTGAGTCGCTCTGGAACAGGATCAAGGACGACTTCGAAGCCCAGGTCCAGGCGCTCACCATGGGAAACGTGGCCGAAGACCTGTCGCTGTTCATGGGCGCGGTCATCGACGCACGGGCGTTCGCCAAGCACACCGCCGCGCTGGAGCGGGCCAGGAACACGCCGTCGATCGAGGCCCTGGCCGGCGGCACCGCCGACGACAGCGAGGGTTTTTTCGTCAGGCCCACCATCCTGCACAGCCCCGACCCGGCCGACGAGATCTTCACCACCGAGTACTTCGGCCCGATCCTGGCCGTGCACGTCTACCCGGACGCAGCGTACGAGCCAACCCTGAGCCAGGCCGCTGACGTGGCACCGTACGCGCTGACCGGCGCGATCCTGGCCACGGACCGCGTCGCCATCGCCCAGGCCACCGAGGCGCTGCGGTACTCGGCGGGCAACTTCTACATCAACGACAAGCCGACCGGCGCGGTGGTCGGCCAGCAGCCGTTCGGCGGCGCCAGGGCTAGCGGCACCGACGACAAGGCCGGCTCGGTGTACAACCTGATCCGGTGGGTGAGCGCCCGCGCGATCAAGGAGCTCTTCGTGCCCCCGTCCGATTACCGCTACCCGCACATGGGATAACCGGCCCTCAGCCGGGGCGGCTGATCCATATCAACACGTGGGCCGGCTCCAGCGTGCGGGTCACGACGCCGTCCAGGTCGTCCTGCGCCAGCACAACCCTACGCAGTGACCGGTACGGGACCGTTACGGCCATCATGGTGCATCCCGGCAACCGGCCGACCCGGCCCCCGGACTGGACTAGCCTGTACGGCGAAGCCGACCTCACCTCGGCTGGCCTATCGCAGCGGAGGACGTCATTCACCGGCTGGTTCTGTGGAATATCGACCTGACCCTGGTCGATGTCGCCCGGGTGACGAGAGCGGCGTACGCCGAGGCGTTCCCGGCCGTCACCCGCAGGCCGCTGATCAAGCTGCCGCAGACCGCGGGCCGGTCGGAGTCGGAGATCTTCTTTGACGCGCTCGCCCTGAACGCCGCCGACCTGAACGCCGGCGGCGAAGCCGAGCGCCTGCTCGAGCCGTTCAGCGCCGAACTCGCCGCCGCCCTGTACGCCCGCCGGGATGACCTGGTCCGCGAGGGCCAGGCGCTGCCCGGAGCGGCCGACGCGGTGGCGGCCGTGGCTAAGCTCGAAAGCCCGGGGGAGACGACCGTGCAGACCGTGCTGACCGGTAGCAGCAGGCCGAGCGCGATGCTGAAACTGCGCGCGTTCGGCCTGGACGGCTACGTGGACTTCGACATCGGCGGCTACGGGAACGAGGCCTACCCCAAGGGCACCCTGCTCCGGGTGGCCAGGGAGCGAGCCTCGGACAAGCACAAGCTGACCTTCGGCGAGGACGTGACCGTGTACGTCGCGGACTCGCCCCGGGACGTGGACGCGGCCAGGATCGGCGGTGCCCGGTCGCTCGCCGTGGCCAGCGGCCGGGCCACCGCGGCCGAGTTGCGCGACGCGGGCGCCGACGCGGTGCTGCCCGACCTCACCGACACGGCGGCGGTGGCCGGCCTCGTCGCCCGCTTGACGGATCCGTCCCGTAGACCCTGAAATCGCATGATTTGTGCCACAACCGCACCGCGCGGGCGTTGCCATCCGCGCCGGGATGGCACGATGCTGAGAGCATGGAAGCCATCGTGGGTGACCTGACCAGCCGGGGCTATGGCGCGGTGCTCTGGGAGCCAGACGACAAGACGATCCGCGACGCCCGGGTAACCCGCTTCATGACCTGGCTGGCCGGCCGCGGAACCCTCAACCCCGGCGGCTACCAGGACCTGTGGCACTGGTCGGTGACGGATCCCGCCGCCTTCTGGTCGGCGGTCTGGGACTACTTCGGCGTGCTCGGCGACCGCGGTGACGGGCCGGTGCTGGATGGCCAGGTCATGCCGGACGTCCAATGGTTCGGCGGTGCCACGCTGAATTACGCCCGTAACGCGCTGAGGACCGCGTGGACCGATCCCGACCGTACGGCCATAATCTTTGATTCCGAACGGGGCCGGGCCGGGAGCCTGTCCTACGGCGATCTCGCTCAGCAGGTGGCGCGCGTCGCGCGCGGCCTGGCCGGGCTTGGCGTCGGCCCCGGCGACCGGGTCGCCGCCCTGCTGCCGAACGTGCCCGAGGCGGTCGTCGGCCTGCTCGCCGCGGCCAGCCTGGGCGCGATCTGGTCGTCCTGCTCGCCGGACTTCGGCGCGCAAAGCGTGATCGACAGGTTCGCGCAGATCGAGCCGACCGTGCTCATCGTCTGCGACGGCTACGCCTACAACGGCAAGGAATACTCCCGGGCCGAGATGGTCGCGGAGGTCACCGCGGCCCTGCCCGGCCTGTCCGCGGTGGTCCAGGTGAACCTGCTGTCCGCCACCGACGGCGAGGACGAGGCCGCCCCGGCGGCCGGCGCGCTGGCCTGGGACGACCTGGGCTCAGACGGCGATCAGCACGAGCCCGAGTTCGAGGAGGTGCCGTTCGCGCACCCGCTCTGGGTGGTCTATTCCTCCGGCACCACCGGCCTGCCCAAGCCGATCATGCACGGTCACGGCGGCGTCGTCCTCGAGCACCTCAAGGCGCTCTCGTTGCACCAGGACCTGCGCCCGGGCGACGTGTTCACCTGGTACACCACGACCGGCTGGATGATGTGGAACTACCTGGCCGGCGGCCTGCTGGCCGGGGTGACGATCGTGCTGTACGACGGCAGCGCCACGTACCCCGAGACGGACCGGCTGTGGCTGCTGGCCGCCGAGCACGGCGTCACGTACCTGGGCGTCGGCGCGCCCTACCTGGTGGCCTGCATGAAGGCGGGGCTGCGCCCGGGCGCCGAGGTCGGCCTGCCCGCGCTGCGCGCCATCGGCTCGACCGGGTCGCCGCTGCCGCCCGAGGCGTTCGGCTGGGTGTACGAGGCGGTCAAGCCCGACCTGCTGCTCGGCTCCTTTTCCGGCGGCACCGACCTGTGCACCGGGTTCGTCGGTCCGTGCCCGCTGCTGCCGGTGCGGGCCGGGGTGATCTCGGGGCGCTGCCTGGCCGCCGCGGTGGAAGCCTACGACGAGGACGGCAAGCCGGTCACCGGCCAGGTCGGCGAGCTGGTGCTCACCCAGCCGATGCCGTCGATGCCGGTCGGCTTCTGGAACGACCCGGACGGGACCAGGTACCGGGAGAGCTACTTCGACATGTACCCCGGGATCTGGCGGCACGGCGACTGGATCGAGATCCTGCCGGACGGCGGCTGCATCATCTACGGCCGTTCCGACGCCACGCTCAACCGCGGCGGCGTCCGGATGGGCACCAGCGAGTTCTACCGCGCGGTGGAGGCCTTCCCCGAGGTCGGCGACAGCCTGGTCGTGGACACCGGCCGGCTCGGCGCCGACGGACGGCTGATCCTGTTCGTGCTGCCCGCCGAGGGTGCCGAGCTCGACGACGACCTGAGGAACCGGCTCCGCGCGGCGCTCCGGGCGCAGCTGTCGCCGCGGCACGTGCCCGACGAAATCCACCAGGTACCGGGCATACCGCGGACCCTTTCCGGTAAGAAGCTCGAGGTACCGGTGCGTAAGATCCTGCACGGCACCGATCCGGAGCGGGCGGCCGACCCGAACGCGCTGGCCGACCCGGACGTGCTCAGGTACTTCGGCCGCTTTCAGGGAGAAAGCCCCGCAGGCTAACACGGACACAAAGGAGTGGACGCGATGCCGGACGGTTACGACGACGAGGCCAGGGAAGACCTGCTGGCCAAGGCGGCACAGGCCTGGGAGCCCGACCCGGCGCTCGACCCGCGAGCGATAGGCGACGGGAGCGGCGAGGATGGCGTCCTGTGCTACCTGCGCGCCTACTACCAGCGCGTCGCCACCGAGGACCTGGCTCCGCCGTCCCGGCTGGCGGCGGTGGCCCAGGCGCACGCCCGGCTCGGTCTGACGCGGCCGCAGGGGCGGGCTCTGGTCCAGGTCCGCGAGCCCGGGGACGCCCAGCTGCACTCGGTTAGCCGGTCCGGCCTGGTCGTCGACATCGTCATCGACGACATGCCCTACCTGGTCGACTCCGTCACCACCGAGCTGAACCGGCACGAGGCCGAGATCAGGCTGCTGGTGCATCCGCTGCTGCGGGTGCGCCGGGACGTGACCGGCGCCCTGCGCGGGATCCTGGGTGTCTGCGGTGACGTCTCGACCGGCATCCCGGGCGAGCCTGTCGCCGACCAGGTCACCGAATCCTGGATCCACGTCGAGCTCGGCCCGCCCCGGGACAAGGTGACCGCCGACCAGCTCGCGGCCGCGCTCCGCCATGTGCTCGACGACGTACGGGTCGCGGTCGAGGACCAGGCGCGGATGGGCGCGATGGCCCGCAGCCTGGCCGCCGATCTGGGCGGCGAGCCCGGCAGCGACCGAGCCGAGCACGGCGATCTGCTCCGCTGGCTGGCCGACGGCAACTTCTTGTTCCTCGGCTACCGCGAGTACGACATTGTTCAGACCGCCGACAGCGCCGGCCTGCGCGCCGTTCCCGGCTCCGGGCTCGGCATCCTGCGCCACGCCCAGCCGGGTAAGGAGTCGGTGCGCAAGATGTCGTCCCAGGTCGCGCGCCGGGCGCAGGACCCGGCCGAGCGCCTGGTGCTGGCCAAGGCCAACTCCAGGTCCACCGTCTACCGGGCCAGCTACCTGGACTATGTCTCGGTCAAGAAGCTCGGACCCGACGGCCCAGCTGGCCAGCGCGTCATCGGCGAGTACCGGTTCCTCGGGCTGTACACGCACGCGGCGCACACCGCGCCCATCACTGGCGTGCCTGTGCTCCGCCGCAAGCTGGCCCAGGTCCTGGCCGAGGCCGGCGTGTCCAGGGACGGCCACGACGGCAAGGACCTGGTCGAGATCCTGGAGGACTACCCGCGCGAGGAGCTGTTCGAGATCTCGGCCGAGGAGCTCACCCCGATCGCGCTGGGCGTGCTGCGGCTGAGCGAGCGCAAGCAGACCAGGCTGTTCCTGCGCCGGGACCGGTACGGACGGTACATGTCCTGCCTGGTCTACCTGCCCAGGGACCGGTACACCACCAGGGTCAGGCTGCGCGCGCAGGGCATTCTGCGGGAGGCGCTGCACGGGGCCTCGGTGGACTACAGCGCTACCGTGGGCGACTCGGCCCTGGCCCGGCTGTACGTGGTGGTCAGGGCCGAACGGGGCCAGTCCGTGCCGCGGGTGGACGCGGCCGCGCTGGAGCGGAAGCTGGCCGCGGCGGTCAGGTCGTGGGACGAGGATCTCGCCGTCGAGGCGATCCGCGTGCTCGGCGAGGAGCGGGCCAGCGTGCTGGCCGCCCGGCTGGGCGCGAGCATCCCCGAGACGTACAAGGCGGACGTTACCGCCGCGGACGCCGTCGATGACCTTCTCACCATGCTCGAGCTGCGCGAGTCGGGGAGGGAATTCGCGGTGCGGCTGGTCGAGCACCCGGGCCGGTGGACGCTCGTGGTGTACCGGTCCGGCACCCCGATCACGCTGTCCGACGTGCTGCCGCAACTGCAGCACATGGGGGTCGAGGTCGTCGACGAGCACCCGTACACGTTCAAGGGGAACTCCGCGGCCGGCTCGTTCTGGATCTACGAATTCGGCCTGCGGCCCCCGGCGGCGGCCGCGTCCGGCAGCCTCCAGCAGGTCTTCGAGGAGGCGCTGACCGCGCTGTGGCGCGGCGAGGCCGAGGACGACAGCTTCAATGCCCTGGTGCTGATGGCTGGCCTGACCTGGCGCGAGGTGACCGTGCTGCGGGCCGGCGCGAAGTACCTGCGCCAGGCCGGGATGCGCTTCAGCGAGGACTATGTGCAGCGGGTGCTGCGCTCCCACGCGCCCATCACCCGGCTGCTGATCAGGCTGTTCGAGTCCCGGTTCGACCCGGCCAGGCAAAGCGGCGTCGAGGAGCGCAGCGAGGCCATCACCGAGGAGATCCGCGGCCAGCTTGACGAGGTGACCAGCCTGGACGCCGACCGGATCCTGCGGTCCTACCTGGCGCTGATCGACGCCACCCTGCGGACCAACTACTACAAGCAGGACAGTCCCGGTCCCGGCCCAGGCGTCGACGGGCCGCGGCCGCTGGTGCTCAAGTTCGACCCCGGCACGGTCCCGGGGATCGTGGAGCCGCGGCCCAAGTTCGAGATCTTCGTCTTCTCGCCCCGGCTGGAAGCGGTGCACCTGCGCTTCGGCCGGGTCGCGCGCGGCGGGCTGCGCTGGTCGGACCGGCTCGAGGATTTCCGCACCGAGGTGCTCGGCCTGGTCAAGGCGCAGGAGGTCAAGAACGCGGTCATCGTCCCGGCCGGCGCCAAGGGCGGCTTCGTGTGCAAGCGCCTGCCCGACCCGGGCGACCGCGAGGCGTACCAGGCCGAGGTGCTGGCCTGCTACAAGACGTTCATCGCGGGCATGCTCGACATAACCGACAACATCGACGGCGACCGGGTGGTACCGCCGCCCGGCGTGGTCCGCCGGGACGGCGACGACCCGTACCTGGTGGTCGCGGCGGACAAGGGCACCGCGACGTTCTCCGACACGGCCAACGAGATCGCGGGGCGGTTCGGCTTCTGGCTCGGCGATGCCTTCGCCTCTGGCGGCTCCGAGGGCTACGACCATAAGAAGATGGGCATCACCGCGCGCGGTGCCTGGGAGTCGGTGAAGTGGCACTTCGCCGCGCTCGGGCTCAACCCGGACACCGACGACTTCACCGCGGTGGGCGTGGGCGACATGTCCGGCGACGTGTTCGGCAACGGGATGCTGCTGTCGGAGCACATCAGGCTGGTGGCGGCGTTCGATCACCGGCACGTGTTCATCGACCCCTCGCCCGATCCGGAGGCCAGCTTCGCCGAGCGGTCACGGATGTTCGCGCTGCCCAGGTCCTCGTGGGAGGACTACGACCAGGCGCTGATCTCGCCCGGCGGCGGGGTCTGGCCGCGATCGGTGAAGTCGGTGCCGGTATCGCAGCAGGCCCGCACCGCCCTCGGCATCGACGCCACGGTCTCCGCGCTAGCCCCGGACGAGCTGATCTCCGCCATCCTGGCCGCCCCGGTCGACCTGCTCTGGAACGGCGGGATCGGCACCTACGTGAAGGCCGGCTCCGAGTCGAACGCCGACGTGGGGGACCGGTCCAACGACGCGGTCCGGATCGACGCCACCCGGCTGCGCGCCCGGGTCGTCGGCGAGGGCGGCAACCTTGGCTTCACCCAGGCGGCCAGGATCGAGTACTCGCTCGGCGGCGGCCTGATGAACACCGACTTCATCGACAACTCGGCCGGGGTGGACACCTCCGACCACGAGGTCAACATCAAGATCCTGCTAGCCGACGCGATCAGGGACGGGGCCATCCCCGCCTCGGGCCGGCACGAGCTGCTGAACGAGATGACCGACGAGGTGGCCAACCTGGTGCTGCGGCACAACTACGGGCAGAACATGGCGCTGGCCGTGGCCCGGAACCAGGCTCCCTCCCTGCTGCACGTGCACGTGCGGTACCTGCGCAAGCTGATCAGGGACAAGCGGCTCAACGCGGAACAGGACGAGCTGCCCGGCGAGCGGGAGATCGCCGAGCGCCGCGCGGCCGGCGGCGGCCTGACCAGCCCCGAGCTCGCCCTGCTGCTGGCGCACACCAAGATCTCGGCGGCCGAGGACGTGCTCGCGTCCAGCCTGCCCGACGACCCGTATCTGCGCCGGGTGCTCGACGCGTACTTCCCGGCCCCGATGAGGGCCAGGTTCGCGGACCGGATGGACGCCCACCCGCTGCGCCGGGAGATCATCACCACCTCGGCGGTGAACGAGATGATCGACACCTCGGGCACCACGTTCCTGTTCCGGCTGATCGAGGAGACCGGCGCGTCCGTGCCCGACCTGACCCGCGCCTGGCTGGTGGCGCGCGAGGTGTTCGACATGTCGGCCTTCTGGCATCAGGTCGAGGACCTGGCCGGCCAGGTCGGCATCGCGGCCCAGATCACGCTGCTGCTCGAGGGGCGCAAGCTGACCGAGCGCGCGGTCCGGTGGCTGCTGCACAACCGCCGCCCGCCGTTCGACCTCCAGGCCACCGTGGGTTTCTTTGCCGATGGCGTGCGGACCGTCCGTTCGGGTCTGCCCAAACTGCTCACCGGCCGGGACCTGACCGGGTTCGAGGAGCGACGGGACTCCTACCTGGACCTCGGCGTACCGCTCGACCTGGCCGAACGGGTCGCGGCCATGGTGCCGACCTACTCCGCCTTCGACATCGTGCAGGTCGCCGCCTCGGCCGGGCGGCCGATCGAGGAGACCGCCGAGGTCTACTTCGACCTGGCCGACCGGCTGCAGATCACCCGGTTGCGGGACCGTATTACCGCGCTGCCGCGGGAGGACCGCTG
>Ga0307312_10001139_pt1 | contig 13387 bp, 10 predicted proteins | sample ER_DNA_202_FD_194489 | JGI IMG/M metagenome (GOLD analysis project Ga0307312, IMG submission 194489) | Bulk soil microbial communities from the East River watershed near Crested Butte, Colorado, United States - ER_DNA_202 | ecosystem: Environmental > Terrestrial > Soil > Floodplain | place...
ACCGACAGTCCCCTGCGGCATCATCATTTAAAAACGGCCAATATCCCGCGTCGCGGTGATCTCTACACCGGGCGGATCCCAATGTTGTTTAATCAGGATGTGATCGCCTATCGCGCCAGGCCGGCGAAGGCGTATGACAAGTTCGAATATTACAAGAACGGCGGCGCCGATGAGATCATTTTCGTGTTTCACGGCAGTGGCGTGATGGAATCCGTTTTCGGCAAGCTGCCTTATCGTGCAGAAGATTACATTGTGATTCCGCGTGGAATCACCTACCGGCTGGTGCCGGACAAGATTGAAGAGGAGGATTATCTTATTCTCGAATCGGTCGGGCCTGTTCGGATTCCGCAACGCTATCTGAATCACGAGGGGCAAATCAAAATGGGCGCGCCGTATTCGGAGCGTGATCTCCACGGTCCTCGCGAAGTAATTACGATCGATAAGGAGGAAGATGTCGATGTCCTTGTGAAAGATGGGCGGCGACTCACTCGGGTGACACTGGCACAACATCCGTTCGATGCGGTCGGCTGGGATGGCTATCTCTACCCGTTCACTTTCAACGCGCAGGATTTCGAGCCGATCACGGGCACGGTGCATCAACCGCCTCCCATTCATCAAACTTTTGAAATCCGCGGGTACGTGGTGTGCACATTTGCGCCGCGCATGCTCGATACGCATCCTGAAGCCGTAAAAATTCCGTGGGTACACGACAACGTCGAGGCGGACGAAGTTCTCTTCTACGTGCGCGGGAATTTTGGTTCACGGCGCGGGATCGAAAGTGGTTCGATCACGTTGCATCCTCGCGGGATTCCGCATGGGCCGCATCCGGGCACGATCATGGCAAGCAGGAACGCGACACGCACAGAGGAGCTCGCGGTGATGTTCGACACGCAACACACGCTTGAGCTCACCGAGGAATCGCTTGCGCTGGACGATCCGAAATATCCACAAAGCTGGCTCGAATAAGGCGCATCGCGTTCGCCGAACGCGATGCGGCGGACTAGAGACCGCGGCTCCTTGATGCTACGCTAAGTCAAAACATAACACATGATTCAGCGTCATAATTCCGATCTTGATATTGAGGAACGTTTCACGCGCGAGAACAATCGCTTGCTAGAGAGAGATCTCGACACAATTGCGAATGCGTACCGCGAACTGCTTCAAAGCATTGGGGAGGATGTTAATCGAGAAGGTCTCCAACGAACCCCAGATCGGGCGGCGCGCGCGCTGGAGTTTCTCACACAAGGTTACCGGCAGAACCTCGATGAGATCATCAACGGGGCCGTTTTCGAGTCGAGTGCGAGTGAGATCATTCTAGTCAAAGACATTGAGCTTTATTCGCTGTGTGAGCACCATTTGCTTCCCTTTATCGGTCGCGCGCATGTGGCTTACCTTCCAAACGGGAAAGTGATTGGCCTTTCCAAGGTGGCGCGCATTGTCGATGTATTCGCGCGGCGTTTGCAGATCCAGGAGAATCTTACAACCCAAATCGCCGAGTCGCTCATGAATTGCTTGCAACCCTCGGGCGTGGCCGTGGTAGTAGAAGCGAAGCATCTTTGCATGATGATGCGCGGCGTTGAGAAACAGAACTCGGTAATGAAGACCTCTTGTCTTCTGGGCACTTTTAAAGACGATGCCCGGACACGTTCCGAATTTCTCTCGCTGTTGAAGGATTGATTGCAGGGCGTCTGTGTCAGACGCCAGCGTAGCCGTCTCGCAGAGATCGCTCACAATTTGTTGCGAGATCATTTTGCAGCGTGTTTGCTGCTTCATGCTGTTAACGGTTAGCAAACGTCTCGAATTTTCGGCTTCTCGTCGCTTGCATGTTGCCAAATGGAGCGACAACGAAAATCTGGCCGTCTTTGGTCCCGAAACGAAAGCGCGTCACGGAAGCGGTCGCAATTACGCCGCCTATTTCGTTTTCACCGGTTCCGTCGATCCCGCTACTGGAATGCTGATCAACATCAGCGAAATCAAGGAGCGCGCGAGCAGGATTGTGCGACAGCGGTTTGATCACAAGTTTCTGAACGAGGACAATCCTTCTTTCCGTGATGTTCTACCGACTGCCGAAAACATTGCGAGGCAACTCTACGTCGATGTCGCGCCATTATTTTCTGATGACATTGCAAAACTTGTTGCCTGTCATCTGACTGAGTCGCCCGAGCGAAGCGCGACTTTTTACTCCAATGGCGCCTGCGAGGTGAATTACTGGTTCGAATTTTCAGCTGCTCGCAAAACGATGTCGCCTCAGTTAAGCGCTGCGGAAAATGCGCGTTTATTTGGGCCGGCGACTTCGATTCACGGGCATAATTATCGCGTTCGGCTAACGTACCGATCCACGAAACCGTTCAGCGTCCAGGATCTGCCGCTGGTTCGTTACGATGCGATCGATGCTTGTTTGCACGCTTTGCAGAAAGAACTCGATCACCGCTATCTCAATGAAGACGTTGCAGGTTTGGCCGATCGCCCCATCACAACAGAGAGTTTGGGCAATTACATCTTTCGGCGGGCGAGCTCGATGACTCCGCTGGATCGTGTACGCCTGCACGAGCGCGCGGATTTTTTTGCCGAGGTGTGGAAGAACAGAGCCGTCTTCCTTGGGATGCGGATGGCATTTCACGCGGCACACCGTTTGTGCGCTGCTACTCTTTCCGATGCCGAAAACGCAAAGCTCTACGGCAAGTGCAACAATCCGCGTGGCCATGGCCATGGTTACCTGACAGAAACTACAATCGGCGGCGAGTACGATGAGCGCAGCGGAACGCTCTACGATTTTGTTGCGTTGAGGAGAGCCATTCAGGAATCGTTGGAATCGTGGCGGGATCGGCATCTCGATTTGGAAACAGAGGATTTTCGCAGCGCGCCTTCAACGGGAGAAAATATTGTGCGCGCCCTCTGGCCGAAGATCGATAATCGCCTCAATCAGCAACTCGTTAGGCTGCGCTTATGGGAAACGGCGAATAACCGGTTTACGTTACGGCGCACGTAACGAGAATTCTTCTGTAGTGGCGGCCGTGCCGGCTGGAACACCAAGGACTTGCAGGCGACACGCCTGCCACTACAAGCCTTGAAAACTGGACGTTGAGCGTTGAACGTTCGACGTTTCCGCGACAACAGATGAAACGCTACCTTATCACAGGTGCGAGCCGCGGAATTGGCCGCGCAATTGCCGAGAAACTGGCAGGTCCGGATGTTGAATTGCTTCTTCACGGGCGCGATACCGTCGCATTAGCAGAAGTGTGCAAGGCAGTGAAGCACCGTTGTGTGCATGTGGTCCGCTTGATTCATGACCTTGCCATGCCACCCGGTGTTTCCGATCTCATCGATCAAGTTGGGAAAAAGCCGCTGGATCTGCTCGTAAACAACGCGGGCATCGCGATCGTAAAGCCCTTTTGCGAAATCACACCGGTTGAATGGGATCAAACTATCGGGGTCAATATCACCGCGCCGTTTATGTTGATGCAGCACTTTGCCCCCGAGATGCCGCCCGGATCCAGCATCGTCAATATTCTTTCCATCGCAGCGAAGACTGGGTTCCCAAACTGGAGCGCTTATTGCATGAGCAAGTTCGCGCTCGAAGGTTTCTCCCAATGCGTGCGCGAAGAATTGCGCGACCGTAAAATCCGGATGATCAACATTTATCCCACCGCTACGGACACCAACATCTGGACTCATATCGAAGGCGAGTGGCCGCGCCACAAAATGATCTCGCCAGAGGATATCGCCAGCGCGGTGGCGTACGCGCTCTCTCGTCCCGTAGACGTTACATTGGAGAGTATCAGTATTTCCAGCTTGGCTGGAAATCTCTGATTCGTTAGTCTTGGCGTCAGCACTACGTTGTAGCCACGGCTCTGTGAGCCGCTTTCCTAAGGGCTGCGTTCCCGACGGGCATCAGCCGCAGGCCGGTGGCTAAGCAGCAGGAAAGATATTTGTCCTATGATTAAAGCTCTGCAGAGCGAGCTCAGCGTCAATGTCATCGCGTCGATCCTCGTTTCGCTGCTCTTTCTCGTAATGGGGTTTCTTTGGGGCAAATATAAGGAACAACGCCGCAAGTTTGGGCGAAACCTGGAAGACTACGATTTCTATCCATTCACGGTCACGCGCGAAAATTTCGGCGAGTTCAATTTAAAGGATTTTCGTCTCGGGATGCATTATTTTCTCAAGAACGAAGACCACACGGCGGCGCGGCAACTGATTTTCATCGGCGAGCAAAATAATATCCGCGCACAACTCGAACCTGCTGAGCAAAAGGTTTACGCGCAGCTATTCGAGAAATATGACGCCAAGACAATCGCCGACGACACGCATGAATTCCTCGAAAACTACGAGCGGATTGTGCGCCTGATCGGGAAATCGTTTCCGAATACTGGAATCGAAATCTTACTGCACAACCTGGCCGATCCTGCGCACTCCCTTATCACTTTGGAAAACAATGTTACGGGCAGGCATTTGCGGGACGGCACAACGAATCTGCTGATTGATCTCAAACGCCGGCAACTCCTGAACGAAGAGAAATTGAATTACGAGCTGAACATCGGTGCGCGAAAATTCAAATGCACGACGATCCCAATTAAACGAAAGGAATTTGGAATCGTTGGTGCGATCTGTATCAACATCGACGCTAATTACATCACTGAGGACGTACTGCGCGACCGACACCGTATCGAAACGTGGTTCCAAAACTTTCTCCGCACTGACATGCAGCTCGACGAAAATATTCTGAGCAGGGACGAATACGCGAAGGCGCTAAAGGGCAAACGCCACTTCAAGGACGAAACTGTCTGACGCGTAGTCTGTCATTCCGAGCGAAGTCGAGGAATCTCTTGTTCTAAGAAATATTGAGAGATGTCTCGACTTCGCTCGACACCACAAACAGGAAGGCGAATAGGCGAAAAGCTCTGCAAAGCGCGCGCAGCATCATCGGTGAACATTTTGAATCCAAAATAGCGACGGACTGCATCACAAACAGAGATGCAACGTCTCAAGATTCATCCATTGTCGCTCGGATTGATCTTCTGCACCTTGTCGGCAGGCTGTATCGGCGTTGCGTTTGCAGGCCATGTGGAACCCAGCGCAGTCGATCATTGCCAAATAGGCGCTTACCGCTTCCCAGATGGGGAGATTGTCGATATCGCGCACTCCGAAGGGAAAACGCTTCGCTGGCGTAAATTCGACGGCACGACCGGGGTTCTACATAGGAAGGACGACGGCTCGTGGACGAGCACATTGGGATGGACGGATCGTCCAGATGGACACGCGGCGTCTTTCACTCGTTGCGCGACGGGTGAAATCGAACTCGACGGTAAGAAAGCTCACCGGATCCCATTCGATGTGACTGACACGATGTTCAAAGGCCGTGGCGGACTTAAGCTCGCGGGCCGATTGGTTCTACCGAAGGGCAATGATCCGGTCCCGATTGTGGTTCTCGTTCACGGAGCGGAAAGAGACTCTGCGCGCGACTCGTATGCTCTTCAACGACTGTTACCCGCCGAGAATATTGGCGCCTTCGTTTATGATAAACGCGGAACCGGCGGATCGGACGGCAAATATACGCAGGATTTCGATACACTCGCGGATGACGCCGTGGCTGCCATGCGGGAAGCGAAGCGAATTGCTGGCACTCGCTGCGCCCGGATCGGATATCAAGGTGGTAGTCAAGGCGGCTGGGTCGCGCCGCTCGCCGCAACACACGCGCCCGTCGATTTCGTTATTGTCAGCTTCGGGCTGGCCGTCTCCGTCATTGAAGAAGACCAGGAGGAGGTTGCGCTTGAGATGCGGCTCAAAGGTCATAGCGAGCCGGAAATTTCGAAAGCGCTGGAGGTAGCATCCGCGGCGGAAGCAGTATTCGAGAGCGGTTTCACTAAAGGCTTCGAACGTTTCGATGCGCTGAGGGTCAAGTACCGCAATGAGCCTTGGTACAAGGACATCCATGGCAATTATACGCATTTCATTTTGCCGTACACAGCGGACGAGATACGCGAGAAGGGGAAGGATTTTATCTTCGGGACGCCATTCCGCTATGACCCGATGCCCACGCTTCGCGCCGTCGAGGCGCCACAGTTGTGGATTCTCGGAGAGGACGACCTCGAAGCGCCGAGCGCTGAGACGAGTCGCCGTATCAAGGCAGTGATCGCTGAAGGGAAACCGATTACGCTGGCCCTATTTCCTCATGCTGAGCACGGGATGACCGAGTACGAAGTCGCTTCAAATGGCGAACGCGTCTCGACCCGATACGCGCCTGGCTACTTCGCCATGATGCGTGACTATGCGCGAAATGGCCGCGTGTCGGGTTCCTATGGCTCGAGTGTGGTCGTCAAACCGACGGCGGATTCGCCGCCGTCTGACCGGCCAAAGACGAATACGCAGACGCGTTAGGGGCAAACTCCATTTCAAGAACGAAGCGATTTAACTGTAGGCGGCGCGACTCCCGCGAGCAATTCACGCGAGCGCCACGCTTCACGCAGCGAAGCGACCACACTTATTTCGGCGAAGCGTGCAGTGCCGCCTGGTATTCTGGTTTCTTGTGATATTCGACCAGGCGGAATCCCCAACTGATTAGTGTCGAGAGATCCTTCGTCTTGGTTTTCTTTTCGTTAAGGAACTTCTCGATCCTTGCTTTCAATTCTGGCTGTTGGTCGGTTGCGTCGAGAATTTCGAAAATTTCCATCGACAACAGCCAGTCTTCCGGATGTTCAGCCTGCTGTGTCTCCCAAATTTCGGCAAGCCGCTCATAACCGGTTTTGCTCTCTCGAATCTTGCGCACCTGCGCGTAAAGGTTCTCGAGTCGTTCGCGCTTCGGCGTAGACGGCACCTTGATGGTGCGTTCTTTTGGAACCAGCGCCACCTGGTTGTAGGCATCCTTGTCTGCCGCCCCATTAAAGACTGAGCTGATTCGTTCGCCAATGGCCATGTCGTAGACACCCCACTCAGGCTCGAACAGGACTCGGTCGTGGCATTTCGCGTTGCAATTTGAGAATGTGATCAACAACAGTTTCCCGTCGCGGTGCAGAATTTTCTCAACTTTCCCTGAGACAACGACGCCGCTGACGAACTCGATCTTCGCTTTCTTACCCTCAACAATTCCAAGCGCATGCAGTTGATCGTTGGTGAGCAACTCTGGCTCCGTTGGTGTTTGTTTCCATTTGCCAATCGGCGAACCAAAACCCTCCTTGTGATAATCGATGCCGTGGCCTTCGAGTTCTTTGCCCTGGAATGCGAGCGCCGTCTTGCCCGTCGTCCGCAGGTAAATCGGTGAATTGTTTTCGTCTGTGATGACCTCAGTGAAAATCCCGCTGACTTGGAGACCGGACGAATACTCACAGGTCGCAGTATTATTACATTCGATGGCTTTATTGATGCCCTCAAGTCCGCCGACCATGAACGCCATCTTACTGGCAAATTCTTCAAGCACGTCTTTCAGGTGCTGAAAATCGCGACAGACGAATAGCTGCGGTTGTTTTGTCGTAATGTCGAACGCGCAGTTCTGAGCATCGATGGAGTAGGGGATCTTCTTTACTTCAGGCTCGAGGCATGACACCGATTCACCGATCGATGAAAGCAAACCTGCGCCGAAAATTTTCGGATTCTCGAGTGTGCCAATGAGTCCATATTCGACCGTCCACCAGTGCAAGCGTGAGAGCAGCGCCATTTCGGAGGGCGCGCCGAGATTTTTCTGACGATGTTCGACCAGTTTGGTTGCTTCATCGACTTCTTTCCGATCAGCGTTCGGGCGCTCCTTTAAAATCGATAAATGCCGGATCGCTTGATATAACTCGAAGTCTTTTTTGGAAGACATTGCTTTTGCACCGACCTCACCGAAACGCTGCAAATAATTTGAGTATTCGCGATCCACAATGATCGGCGCGTGGCCGGCGGCTTCGTGGACGATGTCCGGCGCCGGCGTGTATTCAATGTGATGGATTTGCCGCATGTCGCAGGCGATCACCAGCACCTTATAGGCTTGAAATTCCATGAACGCCGCCGGCGGAATGAAACCGTCCACTGCCACCGCGCCCCACTCGATCTTTGCCAGAATATCGTTCATCTCTTCGATACGCGGAATGCGTTCAAACGAGATGCCGGTGTCGAGGAGACCCTGGAAATAAACTTTGTGCGCGTATTCTTTCAGGAAAAAGGTGTTCTGGCGCATGATGAATCGCCAGACTGCGTGATCGACCGATGTGTAATCGTCGTACCGCTGATCGACCGCGAATTGGAGCAAATGCTTTGGACAAGCGGCGACTGCCGCGTTGCTATAGCTGATACCGCCTTGAGCTTTCATCGCCAATCTTCTCGGGAAATACGAGTAACTTTATGGCTCGTTTGCAAAGCGGGCAAGAATGATTCCGTGGTGCAGACAATCTTGTCTGTCCCCTCGCAGACAAGATTGCCCGCGTCACAGTTTCCGCCTCGCGCGAATTACGCGTCGCGCGATCCAAATGACGCCAATAATTGCAATCGTCCACGGCGCGAGAAAAGCGATCGCCACACCAATCATGCGCAAGCTCCACATGATTGCGCCCGCGCTTTGCGCCAGGGTTCTTCGTAAAGTAGCGAACAAGCCGCTCTCCTGCGAAACGATGTTGCCCTGGCTGTAAACCTGGATCGAAACGTCCGCCGGTGCGTTTGCTTCATCGATCTGCGCATCCGTGCGGTCCTGACGTTGCACACTCACGTTCTCAACTTTGCCTAACGAGTCGAGCGATTGCATGAGCGCCGGATAATTTCTCATCGGTACGCGTAGCGAAACGTTTGCCATTGCAGGGCCATCCGGACCGCGACTGAAGGTAGAACTGCGAATGCGTCCGCCTTGTTTCTCTGCAAGAGCGCGAAGCTCCTTTGCCTTTTCGTCCACTGACGACGTGCGAATGCGCAGGCTCGTTTGCTGAAAAGCTTGCTCCTGTTCCTCACGTGAGATGGCGATGTTCAGTTCCACCTTGTCACGTTTGGTCCTGGCATTTTCCGACATGCCGCTGCCGCCCTGCGCGGTGCGTTGGGTCTGCGTTTGGAAATTTTCCACGCGCCCGAAAGCTTTGACACGGCCGATTACACCGTCGCTTTCTTCCGGAGCGATCAACATGCTCACTTGCGCTGAAATACGCCCTGAGTAATCGCGGTTTAGTTGTGCATTTGTGATCTGCACCTTTGGCGAGGCGAGGCCCTTGATCTCGTTGTAAATCTTCTCCACATCGGGCGCGTAGAGTGCCAGCTGGTCGCGCTCCCTGAGCAGGAAGGCCGCTGGCTCTTCCATGTCCTTTTCCGCCAGTGAAATAGTGACCGTGGCGAATTGCACCTGCGAATCCCAATATTTCAATTCGCCCTGCATCTTCTCGATCTCTTCGCGGACACGGCCTAGTTCTTTCTCGACTTGAAGCAAATCGGAAACTTTGCCGGTCTTGGTTTTCAACATGTCGATCAGGCGTTGTTCCATCACGTGGGCGTTTTTCAGGCGAGCATCGGTATCGAAATATGCCTTGGTCACGTCTTCAGTGCCCAGTGTTTGGTTTTTCAATTCGCCAAGGCTCCGGATCTTTTGCAGAAAGCGATCGAGATTTTCCGGGAGTACCTTTACAACGACTTGCCCACGTAGCTTCCCATTTGTCTGTTTCTCAGAATTTGTTGTAGCGACGTAACCGTGTTCTTCGTTCGCAAATGCAGTGATCTTCTGGACAGCATTATCAAAGCTGACGATCTCCAGCTCGACTGTCGCATTGCGAATTAGTTTCTGATTGGCGAGTGCCGGAGCAGGCGATTCGACTGGGCTCGCTGCGGCTTGCTCTTCAATGACAGCGACTTCCGGGAATGCGTTGCTGGTCTCTGTCTGCGCAGCCTTTGCTGGCGCAGCCGTTGTGGCAGCTGTTTTAGCCTCTTCATGGAATTTTGATCGGGTTGCAGCCGATGGCGGCGGCGCCGGTGCCTCGAGTGCTAAGTCTTGTGGCCGTCCAGCGGCGATTCCGCCTGATCTACCCAGAGCGCCGGCTTGACTTGGGAGTGATTCAGGCGGCTGCGGAGCGGCCAATTCAAACTCCGCGTAGTGCTCGCGGGCACGCGGCGCAGTTACAGGTTCGCCCGTGATCAGTCGTCCGATCTGTACAAGCCCGAGCAACACAGCGGCGACTGCCGTAATTTGAACGGCGCGCAAGCGCATTAGATCGACGAGTAGCTTTACGAATCCGGCTCGCTGCGGCGCCCGATCGCGAAAGCCCGCTAGTATCCGCCGTTCGAAAGCTGGATCGGGTTTTTCTTGAGCGAGAGTTTCTTCCAGAATTTTGTTCATAGTTTTGAGTTCCTGATGAGTTTTTCGGCATGCGGCGCAATCGAGCAGATGCGCGTGAAGCGCGCTTTGTTCGCTATCTGAAAGCTCGCCGTGCAGATCGCCCGCCAGCCAAGCGTCGATTTCGTCGTGAATCGTTGCCATACGTTTAATCCATTGAGGCGAGAGCCGGGCGAAGTGTTTTACGCATCGATCCCAGAGCGCGACCAAGAATTCCGCGCAGCGATCCATTGGTCAGACCCAGGGTGTTTTCGATGGTGCGATAATCCATCTCTTCGAAGTAACGCAGGGTGAGTGCCGTTCGATGGAGTTCTGGCAACGCCGCAAGCGCGGAATGCAATTGTTGATCCAACGCAGCCGTATTGGTAGGCTCTGGTTCGATCGGTTCGGTCAATTGTTCCGACAAAGGAACAGTGCGGCGTTTGCGAAAAATGTCGTGCGCTTTGTGTCGCGCAATGGTTGCGAGCCATGCAGGAAATTTTTCTGGGTCGCGCACGCGCCAACGCGTTTTCCATGCTTTAACCAGCGAGTCTTGCACGACGTCCTCTGCCTCCTCACGGTTTTGGAGAAGACCGTAAGCGATGGCAAAAAGTGTCCGGCTATACGCGCGAATAATCATCTCAAATGCCTCTCGATCGCCGTGAATGGCCGCCTGATATTGTTCGCGTTCACTGGCATCCATTGGGTCGATCTAAAGCCTAGACGTTCGACGACGCGATTCCGCGCGAAATTTTTTCAGCAATTTGCTAGGGTGCGCTCGCCGACCGCGCCGGCTCCCGCGGTACGTCCCTACCTAGAAAATGAGGACGGTATTGCCGACGCTCGCGTGTCATCCCGAGCGCAAGCGAGGGATCTCACACAGGGTGGTTGATCACGCAATCCGGCGAGAATGCATGAACTTCGATTGCGAGGTCCCTCACATTCGGTTCGGGATGACAAAGGGAGGATCAGAAAATGAGGACGGTATTTCCTACACTAACCAAGTCTTTTACCCGCGCGGCATCCCAGTTCGCCAGGCGAATGCAGCCGTGACTGGCAGCGCGGCCGATTGTCTCGGGATTGTTAGTGCCGTGAATGCCGATGCCGGGCTTGTTCAAACCCATCCAAAGAACGCCAACGAGATTATTCGGGCCTGGCGGAAGATTGTAGTAGTTTTCCGTGCGCACGCCGTGGTTGAGCATGCCTTCATCGTAGCGGAACCACGGCCAAACATTCGTGCCGAGAATCTTCCAAGTGCCCACTGGCGCCGGCAATGTCTTCGATCCTGGTGTAATCGGAAAGACACAGACGAGTTGGTCATGATCGAATACCTCCAGAAGATGTTCGTAGGTGTCGACAAAAACCTTGCGAGAAGCGAACGCCGGATTTTCAGGGACTTTCCCTTCGGTGAATTTCTCAACTTCAAAGGGCAATACATTCGGCACCTTTAAAGTTTCGCCCGGCTGAAGGTGCTCCCAGTTCTTTCCGGGATTAAGTTTCTGAATGTAAGACTCGGCCGAATGGTAACGCTCGGCGACGAATTCAAGCAGGGACGTATAAGACAGCCATTTTAATTTGGCCTGCTCGGCACGGCTGCTCGGCACATTGCCTACCAACTTCAGATCTTCATCCCTGATCGTATAAGTGGTGTAAGGCACGGGCACTTGATCGAGCATCCATTGATCGACCGCGCCAGTCTTTGGCATGGCGTGCGCATGCTTGTATGAGATCAGCGCTTTGCGGAAGAATTCGCCCATCCTTCCGTCAATTTTTCCAGGCCCGAAATCGCTGTTGTCCAAAAAAATCTGCAACCGCGTGGCGGTCTCCTCATCGTAATTCGGCAAAGCTACGGGATAAACTCTGGGCGGCGGCGTGGTTGTCTCCTGCGCCAGAGCGAACATTGTGATTGCGGAAATCGCGAAAATACAAAAAACGAACTTCATCGGCTGAAGTTATGCGCTGCGAGGCGCACCGGCGCAAACGCGATTTCAATCCCGCTATCATCGCATCGCAGCGGTTTCGCCAAACACTGTGTCGACCTCCTCCCGATAACCCATTCGGCCTCGCGTAGCCGCAATGAGCGCCAGTGCTAATGCGCATGCAGCTATCGCGAGATTTAAGTAGCTTCCGAGCACGATCGGTGAGTGAAACAATCGAATCAAGGCGGCGGAATAAAAAGTATTCCAGGAAGCGTGTACCAATATTGCCATAAAGACGCTGTTCCTCGTGTTATTGACGACCCAAATGATGACTAGGCGCAGACCGATTAGGGCTAGGGCGAACACTGCGAATTCGAGGACCGTGCCTCTCGGAGGTATATCCGTCACGTCCTGGGAGGGGATCAAAAATCCAGGCAAATGCCACAGAGCCCACAGACTGCCGAGGATTAGGCCTCCGATCAAAGGACCACATAATCGCTGCAAGCGAGGCTGCGCGAATCCGGTCCAGCCTGGCTCCTCGAAGAGCGGTCCCCCTAGGAGAACCATTAAGATGAAGGCAAGCAAGTAGTCCAGAAAGAATGGCCGCGCGGAGATGTCGAACGATTCCGAGGCACTGGGCCGGATGAAAGTGGCAAGCACCATGGTTACGGGGAGCCCAACGAGAGCGAACACGTACCATCGAATTCCAACGCGCCAGCACACCATTCGGCGGAGCAAGCGCGCTATGCCGGGCCGCCCTTCGGTAACCGCAGTCATGATGAATCCCGATAAGATTGGTCCGAGCAGGCCGGCAATAGCCAATAAGCGGACTACGTCGTCGCTCAGACTTATAACGCCGTAGTACATGAGCGGACCCGGCAGGAACATGAGCCAGGAGAAACCGAAGGCGATAACGAAGTACGAGACGAGCGGATGACGAGCCAACGAACCTTTGCACACGAAGGCAGGCTGGTTTGGTGCGGTAGTCAACTTCGGAACCTCTCCTTCCAAAAATTAATACATTTGCTAACAAGGATGGAACGCTCGAGCGGCTCGATGCCTCGTCTCTTGTGGTGCGAGCATAGACTTCCTGTGAATCAAACGAGGATCAAATCAAGAAACGTAATAGCGAGGCGAACCATCATTGATTCGCAGGGCGCACCGCAGCCGAGCGAAGACAGGCTGTTCCGATTCCGTCATTTAAATGGGATTGCTT
>Ga0307312_10001141_pt1 | contig 13373 bp, 16 predicted proteins | sample ER_DNA_202_FD_194489 | JGI IMG/M metagenome (GOLD analysis project Ga0307312, IMG submission 194489) | Bulk soil microbial communities from the East River watershed near Crested Butte, Colorado, United States - ER_DNA_202 | ecosystem: Environmental > Terrestrial > Soil > Floodplain | place...
ACCGGCTCCGCGGAAGAGCGGCGCGAGCGCCGAGAAGAGGCGGATCAGCCCGCGCACCAGCGGCACGCGCCGCAGCGCTTCGGGCGGCTGCGGCATCGAGCCTTCGCGCAGGCTGCCGTCGCGTGCGGCGAACGCCCAGTGGTCTGCGCTCGCGATCACGACGCCGTCGGCGCGGGCCATGCCGCCCATGCGGGGCAGCTCGGCCGTGCCGTCGGCCTGGGCGAGAACTTCGAGGACGCGCGCGCGATCCACATCGGAAGGATCGCCTCAATGAGGCCGCCCGGCAAGTGCCGGGCGGCCTAGTCGCGCGTCAGTCGAGTCCTACCAGCGGCCGCGAGAAAAGAAGCCGAGCAGCAGGAGGACGAGCACGATGATCAGGATGATCCAGAGAATCGACACGGAGGAGCCCCCCTTCGAACGGTCGTTTGTCGGAGAAGAAACGGGCGAGACCGGAAATCGGTTACGGGACCGGCTTAACCGACGCTTAACGCCGCGTAACGGGGGTTGAACACGCCCCGGCTATAACGCGGTCGGTGGCAGGAAACGGGCGTGTGATCTACGTGGTCGGACTGGTCGTGGCCGGCGCTCTCGGCGGCGCGCTCGCTCTCGGCGGGGCCGTAGTTGCAGGCGGCTTCGGCACGACGACGACGGTGCGCGAGATACCGGGCTTGCCGCTGCCCGCGCCGATCTCCCTGAGCCAGCCCGCCTTGAAGTCCGGAGCGCTCTCGGTGAATGCGATCTACAAACATGCGGCGCCCGGCGTCGTCCAGGTGACCGCAACCCAGGTCGTCTCCTCGGCGAGCGTCGACCCCTTCTTCGGCTTCGCCTTCCCGGCCCAGCAGAAGTCCAGGGCTCTCGGCTCCGGCTTCGTGATCGACAAGGCCGGCCACATCGTCACGAACTACCACGTCGTCGAGCACGCGCGCTCCGTCGACGTCAGCTTCTCGAACAACGAGAGCATGAAGGCGAAGGTCGTCGGCACCGACCCCTCGACCGACATCGCGGTTCTACAGGTCGATGCGCACTCGCGAGCGCTGACGCCGCTGGTGCTCGGCAACTCCGATGCCGTCCGCGTGGGCGACTCGGTGGTCGCGATCGGCAACCCGTTCGGCTACGACCGCACGGTCACGACCGGGATCGTGAGCGCGCTGCAGCGTGTGATCCAGGCGCCGAACAGCTACTCGATCGACCACGTGATCCAGACCGACGCCGCCCTGAACAAGGGCAACTCCGGCGGCCCATTGCTGGACGCGCGCGGCAACGTGATCGGCGTCAACTCGCAGATCGCGGCCGGCGACTCCGGCTCGAGCGGCAACATCGGGATCGGTTTCGCGGTTCCGATCAACACCGTCAAGACGGTCACGGCGCAGATCATCAAGACCGGCCACGCGGAGCACCCGTACCTGGGCATCTCCGTCCAGGCGGTCACCGCGAACGCCGCGAAGCTCTTCCACCTGCCCGCGACGCACGGGCTGCTCGTCGCCCGAGTCCAGCCGGGCAGCGGTGCCGCCAAGGCGGGCCTGCGCGCCGGCTCGGGGAACGCGACTCTGGCGGGCGAGAGCTACCCGCTCGGCGGCGACCTGATCACGAAGGTCGACTCGACGCCGCTCTACTCGCTCGACCAGCTCCGTGACGCGATCGCCAACAAGCAGCCTGGCGACGAGGTCCGGCTCGAGACCTACCGCGGAGACCAGCTACGCACGGTCACTGTCAAGTTAGGACGGCAGCCATCCTCCCCTAGCTGACTGTCCAGTTGGCCCCACCCCCTGGGGCCTGGCTCCCGGCCGCGCCGTTCGCCAGCACGGCGCGCCGGGATCGACAGAAGGAGGCCGGAAGCCTGCCCCGGCCTCCTTCTAATTTTTCTCCGGTGCCTGACTTCAGTCTGGCACCGGCGTGCTCAGATAGGTGCCTGAGTTCAGTCTGGCACTGGGGTGCTCAGAAGAAGCACGCTCAGTCCATGAAGGCCGAGTCGACCAGGTCTGCCATCCACGGCACGGCGCGCTCGGCGGCGGCTTTCACGCCCTCGCCGAAGGTCGGGAAGACGTGGTGCATCGCGGCGAGGTCGTCGACGGTGGCGCCGAGGCGCAGGCCGAGCGAGAGGCCCTGCACGATCTCGCCGGCGTTGCGTGAGACGACGTGGATGCCGAGCACCTTCCGGTCGCCCCGGTCGAAGACGATCTTGAACAGCCCGTGCTCGGCCCCGACGAACTGGAACCGCTTGACGTGCTCGTTGCGCGCCACGTCGGCGTCGTGCCCCTGCTCCCGCGCCTGCTCCTCGGTCAGGCCGACGGCGCCGAGCTCGGGGTCGGTGAAGATCGACGTCGGCAGCACCGAGTAGTCGGCGGCAGGCGTGTCCATCCCGAACATGTCGGCCACGGCCACGCGTGCCTGGTACTGGGCGATCGGAGTGAACTGCGCGACGGCGGTGACGTCGCCCGCGGCCCAGATGCCGGGCACCGAGGTGCGCATGCGCTCGTCCACCGTGATCCCGGTCCTCGTGGTCTCGACGCCGGCGGCTTCGAGGCCGAGCTCCTCGATGTTCGGCACGCGCCCCGAGGCAAGCAGCACCTTCTCGGCGCGTCGCTCGTACGGTTCGACTCCGTCGCGCGGAGCGATCGTCGCCACCACCTCGTCGCCGTCTTGCCGGACTCGCTGGACGAAGACGTTCGTCGCGAGCTCGATTCGCTCGGCCTGCAGCGCGGCGGCGAGCGTGGCCGAGGCGTCGGCGTCGGCGAGCGGCGCGATCCGCTCGGCGCCGTCCACGATTCGTACCTGGGCCCCGAAGCGCGAGAACGCCTGACCGAACTCGAGCCCGACCGCGCCGGCCCCGACGACCAGCAGCGAGCGCGGCACCTCGGTCAGGTCGAGCGCGGAGACGTGGTCGAGCCAGTCGATCCCCTCGATCCCCTCGACCGGAGGCACGGCAGTGCGCGAGCCGGTCGCAACCAAGATCCGGTCGGTTTCGAGCTCGCGCTCCCCGGCGCGGATCGTGCGTTGCCCCGTGAACGTCGCCTGGCCAGTGAAGGTCGCGAAGCCCGAACCTTCGAGGTCGCGGAGCCACTGATCCTGCGATTTCTTCAGCGACTCCTTCCACTCGCGGACGCGGCCCAGGTCGACTCGCGCGCCGCTCGTCTCGATCCCGAGCACTGCCGCACGCGTGTTGACGTCGTGTGCCAGCTCGGCCGCGACGAGGTAGGCCTTCGTCGGAGAGCAGGCGACGTTGGGGCAACTGCCGCCCCAGCGCTCGCGCTCGACCAGCGCCACGCGAGCGTCGTAGTCGCGCATCGCCATGTTCGCCGCGTCGCGGGCCGCGGAGCCTCCGCCGAGCACCACCAGGTCGAATTGCTCGCCCACGAGCCGCATTGTCTCGCCTCAGAGCCCGTCGTTACAGTCCTGGCGTGGCAGTAGCCGAGGCGCAGCTCCTCGAGGCGCTGCGGGCCGGAGACGGGGAAGCCTTCGCAGCGCTCGTGCGCGAGTACCACCCGTCGCTCGTGCGCGTGGCTCGCATGTATGTCTCGACTCAGGCCGCCGCCGAGGAGGTCGCGCAGGAGACATGGCTCGGCGTCCTCAACGGCCTTCACCGCTTCGAGGGCCGCTCGTCGCTCAAGACGTGGATCTTCCGGATCCTGACCAACATCGCCAAGACGCGCGCCGTCCGCGACGGCCGCACGCTGCCGTTCTCGGCCCTGCAGGACCCCGGCCGCGTACCGGAGGCCGCCGTCGACGCCGACCGCTTCCTCGACTCCGAGCACGCGCGCTGGCCCGGCCACTGGGCGGTCAAGCCGGTTGCCTGGCCCGAGGAGGCGCTGGTCGCGGGCGAGACCAGGGAACGGCTGGCCGAGGCGATCGAGGCGCTGCCGGCCACGCAGCGGGCGGTCATCTCGTTGCGTGACATCGAAGGCTGGTCGAGCGACGAGGTGCGTAACGCTCTCGACCTGAGTGAGACCAATCAACGAGTCTTGCTGCACCGCGCCCGCTCGAAGGTCCGGGCGGCGCTGGAGTCGTATCTGGAGCAGGCATGAGCGTGGACGTCGAACAACTGAGTTGCCAGGAGCTCGTCGAGCTGGTCACGGACTACCTCGAGGGAGCCCTCTCGGCGGAGGACGCCGCACGCTTCGAGGACCACATCGGCCGCTGCACCGCCTGCACGATCTACCTCGAGCAGATGCGCCAGACGATCGCTCTCACCGGGCGGATCACGCCCGCGTCACTGTCGCCGGATGCCGAGCGCGAGTTGCTCGAGGCCTTCTGCGGCTGGCGCCCGTAGCGTACGGGCCTTGATCGAGCAGCATTTCGGCGAGAGCGCCCCGTGGTCGCTCGGGCTCGAGGAGGAGGTACTGATCCTCGACGCTGACACCCTGGCGCTGGCGCCCGGGGTGGAAGAGCTGCTCGCCCCCGTCGAGGGCCGCGAGCTGCCGGGTGTCCTGAAGATGGAGCTGCTGGCCTCGATGGTCGAGCTCGCAACCGGCGTCTGCTCGACACCGCAGGAGGCGCTCACGTCGCTGCGGGAACTGCGCGCCGCGGCCGACGAGAGCGCGCGAGGGAGCGGCCTGCGCATCGCCGCTGCCGGGACGCACCCGTTCAGCACTCCACAGGCGCAGGACATCGCGCCCGACCCGCGCTACCTCGAGTTCGTCGAGTATGCGGGCATCACGGCGCGGCGCCAGGCGGTCTGCGGACTGCACGTGCACATCTCGATGCCGGGGGCCGACGAGTGCCTGCGCGCGCTCGAGGGCGTCCTGCCCTGGCTGCCGCTCGTGCTCGCGCTGTCGGCCAACTCGCCCTATCTCGCCGGGGAGGAGACCGGCCTCGCGTCGGCGCGGGCCGAGGTGCTCGCGCTGCTCCCTCGCGCCTCGGCGCCGCCGGTGTTCGGCTCGTACGGGGAGTGGGAGGCCTTCGTCGAGCGGTTCGTCGAGATCGGGCTGGCCGACGGGTACACGCGCTTCTGGTGGGACATCCGGCCGCACCCGCGCTACGGGACGCTCGAGGTGCGCACGCCCGACCAGCCGACCTCCGTCGAGATCACCGCGGCTCTGGCCGCCCTGCTCCAGGCGCTCTGCGTGACCATCCTCGAAGGCGAGCCGCCCGTGGCCGCCAGCCGCGGCGACTACGCGCAGAACCGCTGGGCCGCTCTGCGGTTCGGGCCGCGTGCGGAGCTGATCCATCCGGACGGCGACCGGCTCGTCGGCGTCGAGGAGCTGACCGAGGAGCTGCTCGCGCTGATCGAGCCGGCTGTGCAGCAACTCGACAGCGGCGAGGCGCTGCAGGCGCTCGACCCGCGGACCTGCGAAGGCGACCGCCAGCTCGAGATCGGCCGCGAACAGGGGCTCGTGGCCGTTGCCGCGGACGCCGTCGAGCGGACGCTACGATCGAGCTAGATGACCAGGCGCTCCGAGACGATCCAGGTCAGCGGCATCCGCTGCGAGCGCTGCGTCGGCCGCCTTGCCGGCGCGCTGCGCGGCCACGAGGGCCTCGAATTCGCGAACGCGAATCTGATGGGCCAGGTGATGCTGCAGTGGGACGACGAGCAGACCGACCGCGACGCGATCCTGGCCGCGATGGCCAAGGCCGGCTTCAGGGAGCTCGAAGCCGTCTAGAGCGGGTCGTGCGGGCCCGGCGGGATGATCGGCCGGCCGCGAACGCCAGCCTCGCTCTCGCCCTGCTGGATCTTCACCCGGCGCTCGGTCGTCGACTCGATGCCTGACCGCGCCGCCTGCTGCTCCGCGCTCCAGGCCGGGTCGTCCGGCGTCAGCTCGCCGTCGCCCTTCGTCTCCGGCTCGTCGTAGCCCTCGGCCAGCCCGTAGTGCGCGGCGGCCGCCTTGCGGTCGAGCTCGCCCTCCTTGAAGGTGGGCGAGTCTTCGACGAGCTCCTTCGAGACGGTCAGGCGCACGACTTGCTCGCCGTCGTCGGCGTGGGCGAATGCCTTCGGGATCGCGTGACGCCTCTTGCGGAGCGTCCCCTCCTCGGCGATCAGAAAATCGCCGTCGATCTCGACGACGTGCCCGAGCCTGCCATCGTCGCTGCCGATCACCTCGTAGCCGTTCATCGAAGCCTTCGTACCCGTCGACGCCAGTTCGGAAACGGGAATGACGAGCGCTCCGGCGGCGTTCCAGTGCATGACAGAGGCGATGCTAGGGTGGCCGCGATGGGCGAGACCACTCCGGAAGCGGACCCCAGGAAGCTGGCCGAGGAGGCCCGCGACCGGGTGCGCTTCGAGGAGGAGGCACTCGAGCTCGCAGACCAGGTCTACCGCGTGGCGCGGCGACTGGTGTCCACCCGAGAGGAGGCGGAAGACCTGATGCAGGAGACCTATTCGCGCGCGTTCCGGGCCTGGCGCTCGTTCCAGCCGGGCACCAACCTGCGCGCGTGGCTCCTGCGGATCCTCACCAACCTGAACATCGACCGAGGACGCAAGCAGCAGCGCTCGCCCGACCTGCAGCCGCTCGAAGAGGGCGACTACTACCTCTACAACCGGCTCGAGGAAGCCGGCCGCGAGTCGAACGTCGAGCAGGAACGCGTCGATGAGCGTCTCTCGCAGGACGACGTGGTGTCGGCGCTCTCGGCGGTTCCGCACGACTTTCGCGACGTAGTCGTGCTCGTCGACATCGGCGACTTCAGCTATGCGGACGCGGCCCAGATCCTCGAGATTCCGATCGGCACCGTCATGTCCCGCCTGCATCGTGGGCGGCGTATCCTGAAACGAGAACTGGCGGACGAAGCTGTGGGGAGCGCTTGATGTCCTACGCGGAAGTCGATCCCTGTGACAAGTGCGAAGAGCTCCTGCAGCCCTACCTCGACCGGGAGCTCTCCGACGCCGAGCGTGTCGAGGCCCAGTCGCACCTCGACCTCTGCTCCTACTGCAGGAAGCGTTACCGCTTCGAGGAGGAGCTGCGGCGATTCGTTCGGCAGGCAGCCGTCGAGGAGATGGCGCCGGAGCTGAAGCAGAAGCTCTCCGAGCTCCGCACGTCCCTCTTCTGACGGAAGCGAAGCGGGTCGACCGGCAGCCCGAAGTGCCGGAGCTCGAAGTGCAGGTGCGTGCCGGTGCACCAGCCGGTGCAGCCCGCGGTGCCGAGGCGCTGGCCGGCGGACACCTGCTCGCCGACACGGACGCGCCAGCTGGCCAGGTGCGCATAGAGCGCGACCCAACCGCTGCCGAGCGAGACCTTCACGAGGTGCCCGTAGCCCTCGAAGCCGCGCGGTGTGCCCACGGCGACCACTCGGCCCGGCTCGGCCGCGCGCACGGACAGGGAGCGGAGGATCCCGATGTCGATTCCGGGATGCCACCGGCCGCCGTCGTCGCCGAACGGCGAGGTGACGGTTCCCTGCGCCGGCCACGCCGACCAGTCGGGCGCGGGTTGCTGCGGGATCGGCGCGCGCGAAAGTGCCAGGGTGACGAGCACGAGAGCCAGCACGAGCGGGGGAGGCTAGCCGGTCGCGTGCGCCGGGCCGACGATCACGACCAGCCGGCGCTTGTTCGTCCCGCCTGGAAGCGGGTGCACCGGGACGCCGCCGAGCTGTGCGGCCAGGCGCTGGGCGAGGCCCGCGCCGCCGGGCTCGAAGTAGACCGACGTCTCCTTGTAGTCGAACCGGCTCGCCCGCGTGACGTGCTGGATGCGGTACCCGAACGAGCCGACACTACTTGCCACCCGGCGCGTGTAGTTGATGTCGCCGCTGCCGTTGAGCACGTCGATCGAGACCTTCCACGGTGGCGGCAGGGCCGAGGAGTGGAGGCCGGCCGCGGAGGAATCGTTGCCGCCGCGAAGCCCGATCGCGAGGGTGACGCTGGCCGCGAGCAGGACTGTCAGGGCGGCACCTGCGGCGACCCAGCGACCCACCTGCCGAGGGGCGGGCGGCTCGACCGGCATCCCCGAGAGTCGGCGCGCCTCACGGTGGTCGATCCCTAGCGAGGTGGCGTAGCGGAGCAGCGCCAGCACGGCGGTGTCCTGGCCTGGGAAGCGGTAGAGCTTCCCTTCCTCGAGCCACTCGACCTGCTCGGGCCAGAGCGCGGCGCGCTTGGCAGCTTCCTCGACCGTCAGCTTCCGCTGCAGGCGCAGCGTCGTCAGCGGCGAGGTCTGTGCGGGCGGTTCGGCGGCTAGGGGTCGGGCGAGCTCCATGGCTTCAGTCTCTCGGGCACCTCATCGGCGAAATCGACGTCTCCTGGAGGGGTTAGATCGTCGCAGGCGACGAGGACGGCGTCGAGTTCTCGGGCACCTTCGTCCGGAATTTGCGGCCAAACGGCGCGGTCGAGCAGCACCGGGTGAAGTCTCGTGCCCGCGTAGGTCGCGGCGACGACGGGGGCCGGTTCCGCGCGCCAGGCGGCGATCACGCGGTCGATCGCCTCTGGGCTGAGGTCCGGCCCGTCGCCGAGGACGACGACTGCCGCTTCGGCCTCCGCGGGCAGGGCGGCGACCCCGCAGCGCAGCGAGGAACCCGGCCCGCGCTCCCAGTCGGGACAGCGCACGGTCGGCGCAGAGGTCTCGAGCTCGTGGGCCCCGAGCACGACGACGAGGCCGTCGACCGAGCTCTCACGGACGCGCTCGAGCACGGGCTCGAGCAGCAACGCCTGCTTCGGCGAGCCGAACCGGCTCGAAGCGCCGGCCGCCAGCACGACGGCCCAGACCCCGGTGTCAGACACGCGAACAGAAGTGTGACGAACGTTCCACCGTTTCAGGTGTGCTCGGAGGCTTGGAAAGGGCGCACGGTGTCAGACACCGTGACTGAAGTGTCACGCGACGGCTTCGAGTGCCCGCCGCAAGAGAGGCCGCGCCAGGTCGACCTTGTACGCGGTGCCGGGGAGCGGCGTGGCGCGGTCGAGCTCATCCGGACCTGGCAGCAACCAGGGGATCGGCGCGACGCCGGCCAGAGCGAGGTGCGTCTCCTCGCCGGTTCGCGCGGCCGCGACACCGACCAGCGCGAAGGAGAAGAGGTTGCGCCCCATCGCCTTCAGGTAGGTACTCGCGTCCGGTCGCGGGAGGTCGAGCTCGAGGATGAGCTCCCCCGGCTCCAGCGCAGTCACGTCGCGGTCGTCCTCGGTCGGCAGCCGGTAGAGGTCTGCGACCGGAAACGAGCGCCGGTCGGTTCGCAGCGTCGCGCCGAGCGCGAGCAGCGCGGCGGCCGGGTCGGACGGGTGCGCGGAGGCGCAGCGCTCGTTGCCGAAGATCGCGTGCTCGCGGTGCGCGCCCTCGCGCGCGTGACATACCGACCCGCCGTGCAGGAAGCACGGGTAACGCAGCCGCCAGTACCAGCAGCGCGTCGCCTGCAGCAAGTTGCCGCCGATCGTCCCCATCGAGCGGAGCTGCGGCGAGGCCGCGAGCGCGCAGGCCTCGCGCAGCGCGGCCGGAATCTCAGGGTCGGTCTCGAGCTCGGCGAGTGTCGTCCCCGCGCCGATCGTCGTCCCCTGCACGCCGCGCGGGACGACGGCGCGGACGTCGACGAGCGTCTCGGCGTCGACGAGCCGCGAGCGAAGCAGCGGCACGAGCTCGGTCCCGCCTGCGAGCGCGCGGGAGCCGTTCCCGAGCGCCGCCGCGGCGGCCTCGAGCGACTCAGGCTGGACTAGTCGCAAGCTTCCGCTCCCGCTCGCGCGCCTCGTTCAAGGCCCGCAGCATCTCCTCGCGCGTCACCGGCAACGAGCGCACGTCCGCGCCGGTTGCATCCCGGATCGCGTTCACGATCGCCGCGGCGGTCGGCACGATCGGCGGCTCGCCCAGGCCCTTTGAGCCGAGGTTCGTCAGGTGCTCGTCCGGGATGTCGAGCAGCTCGACGACCATCTCCGGCACGTCGGCGATCGTCGGCAGCTTGTACGCGTCGAGCGTCTGCGTCAGCACCCGCCCACTCGCGGGGTCGACCAGCCGCTCTTCCGAGAGCGTGTGGCCGACGCCCTGGATGATCCCGCCCTCGACCTGGCTCTGGGCGCCGAGCGGGTTGATCACGCGGCCGACATCGTGAATCGCGGCGATCCGGTCGACCCTCACCTCGCCGGTCTCGATATCGACGGCCACGTCCGCGACCTGGACGCCGAAGGTGAGCACGCGCATCCCCGCCGGGTTCGGCCCGCGGGAGCCCTTGCCGAGGATCTGCGCGTCCTCGAGCAGCCCGGTCACCTCCTCGAGCGGCCACGAGCCGCCGTCGGCGGAGACGATCTTGCCGTTCTTCAGCGAGAGCACGCGCTCCTCGAGGTGGTAGCGCTGGGCCGCGATCTCGACGATCTGACGCGCGGCGTCCGCGGCAGCGGCGCGAACGGCCGGGCCCATCGAAGGCGTGGTCGACGAGCCGGCGGAGATCGAGGCGTACGGCCCGCGCGCGGAGTCGCCGAGCTCGCAGCGGACGCGGTCGAGCGGCAGCCCGAGCTCCTCGGCCGCGATCTGCGCCATCGCGGTGCGCGTGCCGGTGCCGATGTCCTGCATCGCCGTGAGCACGACGGCGCGGCCGTCGGACCCGACGCGGACCCAGGCGTAGGAGGGCGGCCCACCCCCGCCGTACCAGATCTGGCTTGCGAGCCCGGTGCCGCGGCGAATCGGCCCTTCGGAGCTTGCGCGCACCGCCTCGCGGCGGCCCCAGTGCTCGTCGGCGCGGTCGTAGCACTCGAGCAGCTTCTTGGACGAGAACGGCCGCCCATCGGCCAGGTCCGTGTCTGCATGGTTGCGTCGGCGCAGCTCGAGCGGGTCGAGCTCCAGGCGGGCGGCCAGCTCGTCGAGCACGCACTCGAGCCCGAAGGTGCCCTCGACGAAGCCGGGTGCGCGGAAGGCCGCGTTCGGCGGCAGGTTCAGCTTCGTGCCGTACGTCTGCGTGCGGACGTTCTCGCAGGCGTAGAGCATCTCGATCGGTCCGTAGGTCGGCCCCGAGAAGCCCGACCAGCCGATCGTGTTCACGTACTCGGCCTCAAGCGCGACGAGGGTCCCGTCCGAGCGCGCGCCGGCGCGCAGGCGCTGGATCGTGCCGTTGCGGTTGCCGGTGGCGAGGTTCTCCTCGCGCCGGGTGAGCGCGCAGCGCACCGGCCGGCCGGTCTTGCCGGCGAGCGCGATCGCGATGTACGTGTAGTCGCCGGGCCCGTTCTTCGCGCCGAAGCCGCCGCCCATGTAGTTGCAGATCACGCGCACGCGGTCGGGCGGCAGCTCGAGCTGCTCGGAGACCGAGTCGCGGATCCCCCAGATGAACTGGGTCGAGATGTAGATCTCGAGCGTGTCGCCCTCCCAGCGCGCGACCGACTGGTGGGTCTCCATCGCGTTGTGCAGCACGGTCTGCGTGCGGTACTCGGCCTCGACGACGACGTCGGCCTCCGCGAAGCCGGCGTCGACGTCGCCGCGCTCGTAGCTGCGCGGCTCGTCCACGAACGACTTCTGCCGGACAGCCTCCTCGGGGTCGAGCAGCGGCTCGAGCTCTTCCCACTCGACCTCGACGAGCGCGAGCGCTTCTCGGGCCTGCTCGTAGCTGTCGGCCGCGATCGCAGCCACCGGCGCGCCGTGGAAAGGAGGCTCGGACTGGAGGACGTGACAGTCGTCGGGGCCGACAGCGCCGAGCACGCCCGGCAGCTCGAGCGCGCGGCTGAAATCGATCGTGTTCACGTGCGCGCGTGCGTGAGGCGAGCGCAGCACGGCTGCGTGAGCCATCCCCGGCAGCTGCAGGTCGCCCGTGTAGATCGCCTGACCGCGCGCCCGCTGGTGGCCGTCCTGCCGCGGCGCGGGACGGCCGACGACCTCGCCCGGGCCCTGCGGCCACTGGTCGAGCGCGTCGTCGTCGCCCTCGACCACGACCCACTGCTCGGTGTACTTGCCCTCGACTTCCTTCTCGGTGCGGATCAATCGCGCCACGTGAGCACCGCCTCCTCGATTCGCGGGTACGCGCCGCAGCGGCAGAGGTTGCCGGCCATCGCGTGGCGGACGCGCTCGGGGGTGAGATTCGGCTCGGCCTCGACGAGCGCCGCCGCCGAGACGATCTGGCCGGGCGTGCAGAACCCGCACTGAAGCGCGTCGGTGCGGACGAAGGCGTCGACCAGCGCGTGGTCGCGCAGGCCCTCGATCGTCGTCACCTCGCGCTCGCCGACGGTGTGCACGAGCGTGATGCACGAGAGCACCGGCACGCCGTCGAGCTGCACCGTGCAGGCGCCGCAGTGGCCCTCGCCGCAGGCGATCTTCGTGCCGGTCAGGCCGAGGTCGTCGCGCAGCGTCTCGGCGAGCGTCCGCCCGACCGGCGGGTCGCCGACCTGGAGCACCGCGCCGTTGACTCGCAGCTCAAGCACCACGCTACGCCTCTGGTTTCGCCGTCGGGAGGTTTGTCATTGCCATCTGCATGCGCCGCTCTCGCAAGGTATCGCCTCCTCAGACGCCGCTGGTCACCGCCAGGATGTCCGCCAGGTGCACGAGCCGAAACGTCGTCCGGCTGACGACTCGCTGCTCGCCCTCGTCCTCGACGTCGGGCAGCACGCGCCAGAGGTCGCGGGCGACCTCGATCAGCTCGCGGATCCGGTCGCGTTCCTCCTGGTGCCCGTCGCGGTCGGTGGTCGCGTTCAGCGCGAGCCCGAGCACGCCGATCGTGTCGGCCTGCCGCGTCCAGAGAAGCGGCGTCGCCATCGAGAGGTACTGGTGGATGCGCGCGAAGGCGATCGGCTGCGAGAACGTCTTGCTCCCGATCGGAGCGCTCGGCTCGAGCGGCGGCTCGCCTTTGGCGATCCGGCTCGCGGTGCCGTAGAGCATCGCCCGCAGCTGATCCTCGTCGAGCCCGGCGATCTGCGCCGTGCGCAGCGCGATCAAGAGCGAGCTCGGCTGCTGTCCGTAGGGATAGTCGGAGGCGTAGACGACCTGCTCGGGCGAGACGAGGTTGTAGAGGCTGAGCAGGTCGATCGGGCTCCAGACCGAGGTGTCGAAGTAGACGCCTGCCTTGCCACCGAAGGCGGCGGCCAGCGCGGCGAGGTCGGCGATTCCGGCGTGGGCGATGATCAGCTGTGAGCCAGGGAAGGTGTCGACCAGGCGACGCAGATGGTCGGCGATCGGCGGCAGCCCGCGACCGCCGTGGATCAGGATCGGCACGCTGCGCTCGGCGGCGAGCTCGAACACCGGCGTCAGCCGCTGGTCGTTCAGCAGGAACTTCTGGGCACGCGGGTGGAGCTTGATCCCGCGCGCGCCAAGGTCGAGGCAGCGTGTCGCCTCCTCGATCGGCTCCTCGGTCAGGTCGAGCCGCACGAACGGGATCAGGCGTCCGCCCGAGCGCTCGGCATAGGCGAGCGTGCGGTCGTTGGCCGCGCGGAAGGCTGGGTGGCGGTCGACCTCGTCCATGCAGAACATGAAGCAGCGCGAGATCCCGTAGGTCTCGCCGATCCGCTCGAGGTCCTCGTAGACCCCGGTCATCCCGTCGATGTCGTGGCCGAGGTGGACGTGCGC
>Ga0307312_10001144_pt1 | contig 13352 bp, 15 predicted proteins | sample ER_DNA_202_FD_194489 | JGI IMG/M metagenome (GOLD analysis project Ga0307312, IMG submission 194489) | Bulk soil microbial communities from the East River watershed near Crested Butte, Colorado, United States - ER_DNA_202 | ecosystem: Environmental > Terrestrial > Soil > Floodplain | place...
CATCGTGTCGAGGAGCCCGAGCACCCGCAGGCGGTCCGGAACCGGATCAATTCCCCAGCTCGGTGTCTTCTCGTCGATCAAATAGCTACGCTCCCTCCGCTGGCATGACCCAGAGCAGGTTCAACGCGTCTTTTCTCAGCCTCTCGGAATGAGGCACCGCGGCGTCGCAACTCTAGCGGCCCTGGGCTTCGCGCTCGCCGTTGCCGGCTGCGGTGGCGGAGGCGGCGGAGGAGACGGAACCCCGCTCACCAAGGCCCAGTACGAGCAGCATCTCGCAACGGACAGTCAGGCGATCACGAAGGCGTTCCAGCCGCTGAGCACGCCGCCGAGCTCGCTGTCGGTGCTGGCCAGCCAGCTCAAGGTGGGGCAGGAGAAGCTTCGCTCCGCCGCCGATGACCTGAACGGTTTCACCCCGCCCAAGGACGTCGAGAAGGACAACCAGGCACTCGCGAAAGGTCTGCAGACGCTCGCTGACGAGCTCGAGTCCTTGCGCTCGGCCGCGGCGAAGAAGGATCCGGCGCTCGTCCAGAAGGCGCTGAACGGGCTGAAGTCGTCCCACGCCCTGGTGGACGCCCGCGCCGCGACCGACGACATGAGGAAGAAGGGCTACAAGCTCGGCGGCTTCAGCTAACGGCTTAGGCTTTCGGGCAGTAACCGCGTCGCCGTTGCCTTGAAGCTCGCCACCGCGGTTCCGCCGACCTGGAGGCCAAGGCGCTCGGACGAGTCGGTGGTGATCTCGGCGGTCAGCGGTCCAACCCGGGCGCGAACGCGATTGCCGACCGGGACGAGGCTCGCGACGACGCCGGTGATGTGGTTCTGCGCCGAGTCGTTCGGCGGCGTTCGGGACAACGTCACCTCCCACGGATAGACGATCGCGACCGCGTCGCCTTCGGCTGGATCGGTGGAACGGATCAGCTCGCCGGTCGGCAGCTCGAGTTCGGTCAGCTCCTGTGCGCGGCGGGCGCGCCCGCGCAGAACGTTCGCGCCGGTCAGGCTGGCGACGAAGGGATCGGCCGGGGAGGCGACGAGCTCGGCCGGAGTGCCGAGCTGGCGCAGCCGGCCCTGCACGAGCACTCCGACCTGCGTCGCCAGCGTGGCCGCGTCCTCGAAGTCGTGGGTGACGACGAGCGTCGGCCGGTCGGCCTCTCGTAGCAGCTGCTGCAGCTCGGCCCTGACCTCTCCGCGGGTGTGAGCGTCGAGAGCAGAGAGCGGCTCGTCGAGCAGCAGCACCGCCGGATCGGGGGCGAGCGCCCGCGCCAGCGCGACCCGCTGGCGCTCGCCGCCTGAGAGCTCGCGCGGCTTCGCGTCGGCGAGCGTCGCGAGGCCGAAGCGCTCCAGCAGGGCGGCCCCGCCCTTCCGTCCGAACTCGACGTTCTTGCGCACGGTCAGATGGGGAAAGAGCGCGTACTCCTGGAAGACCAGGCCGACCGACCGCTCCTCGGCCGGCAGGTCGAGGCCTCGAGCCGAATCGAGCCAGTCGTCTCCGTCGACCGAGATCCGGCCGTGAGCGGGCTGAAGCCCGGCGATCGCGCGCAGAAGCGTGGTCTTGCCGGCTCCGGAGGGCCCGACGAGCGCCACGACCTCACGGCCGACGGTCAGCTCGACGTCGAGGGCGAACTCGCGGAGCGGAATGTCCAGAGAGAAATGGAGCGGGTCCATCCGGGGATCAGCTTGAGTGCGAGTAGGAGGGCGGCGCCGAAGACAACGAAGAGCGCGCCGATGGCCAGCGCCGTGTCGAAGGACACCTCGAATTGCGCGTAGATCGCAAGCGGAAGGGTCTGCGTGACCCCTTGCAAGCTGCCGGCGAAGAGGAGGGTGGCCCCGAACTCGCCGAGTCCCCGCGCGAGCGCGAGCGCCGAGGCCGCGCCCAGCCCGCCGGCCGCGAGCGGCACCGCCACGCGGGCGAAGACCCGAAACGGTCTCGCTCCCAGCGTGCGAGCGGCCTCGAGGAGTGTGTCGTCGATCCCCTCGAAGCTCGCGATCGCCCCGCGAACGTAGAACGGGCTTTCGACGAAGGCAATCGCGATTACAACCGCCGCCTGGGTGAAAGAGACCGAAAGCCCAAAGGCATCGAGCGTGCCACCGAGCAGGCCGAAGCGGCCGAAGGTAACGAGCAGGGCGATTCCGGCGACCACGGGCGGGACGACGAGCGGCAACTCGATCAGAGAGAGGACGAGCGGGCGGCCGCGGAAGCGGTTCCGGCCGATCGCATACGCGGCCGGAGTGCCGAACAGCAGGACCGCAAGATGCGCAATCAGGCTTGTCTTGATGCTGATCACGAGTGCATCGCGCGCAGCGCTCGATCCCAGTGCATCGATGAGCTTCCCGGGCGGGACGTGCACAAAAATCGCCACCACCGGCAGGGCGAGGAAAGAGACCGTAATTGCCGCCGCGACCACTGCCGCCGCGGCGAAGAGGTGCCTCACTTGTTCGGACGCTTGGGCAGCCCCAAGCCCGCGGTCACGAGCAGCCGCCGGCCACGGAGGGAGGTCACCCGCTTGATGAACGCCCGCCCGGCCGCGAGATGCGAGCTCTTGCGGACGATGCCGATTTCGTAGCGAATCGGTGGTTGCGCCCAAGCAGGGATCAAAAGGCTTTTCACCTTCCTGCCGGCCGGCTTTGCGTCAGTCTTGTAGACGAACCCCGCGTCGCCCTCGCCGAGCGCGATCTTCGCGACGATTCCCTTCACGTCGGGCTCCTGGTCGACCACGTTGCTCATCACCGCCTGCGTGATGCCGAGCGAGTCGAGGATCTGGCGCGTGTACGCCCCGACCGGAACGGTGGGCGTGCCAATGATCACCTTGACGCCGCTTCGCCGCAAGTCGTAGACGGAGGCGATGTGCGCAGGGTTCGAGCTCGGCACGATCACGATCAGCTTGTTCGTGGCGAAAACGACCGGCCGGCGTAGCACCCCGTTGTGGTAGAGGAGCTCTGTCTGCTTCGGGCTTGCCGAGGCGAAGACGTCCGCCGGAGCGCCCTGTGTGATCTGGGTCGCCAGCGTGTCGGAACCCGCGAAGCTGTACCGCGGCGCTTTGTCGATGCGCGGGAAGACCTGGGTCAGCGACGCCGCGGCGTAGACCGTGATCCGGGTCGCCGGCATGCTCCCGGCTGGAAGTGCGAGGACGACAATCGCGCCGACTGCAACGGCGAGGCGTCTCATCGCTCGAGCATCACCGAAGTCGCCTTGACGATCGCGGTCGCCGGCGCGCCAGGCGTGAGACCGAGCTCCTCGACCGCCTCGCGCGTCACGACCGCGACGACTCGAAACGGGCCGGCCTCGAGCTCGACCTGAGCGAGCAGCCCCTCGGCCTTGATCTCGCGGACTGTGCCCCGGAACCGGTTCCGGGCCGAGAGCTCGTGCGGCTCGCTCCCGCGCAGGCGGTCGATCTCGCCTGCCGTCACTGTACGGCGGTTGGCGGCGTCGCGGAGGGTGCGGATGCGGCCGCCCCGGTCCCAGCGGCGCAACGTGTCGACGCTGATCCCGAGCGCCGCCGCGGCCTCGGAAGCCGAATAGGTGCGCTGCCTAGGCACTGCCTAGACACTAGTCGATTCGCGCTCCTCCTGTTCGCCCGCGCACGCCCGTTTGGATCGGTGCCTTCGGAAAAGCGACAGCTTCGTCAGCCCGTCAGGCGGAAATAGAGCAGCTCCCGGACCGGGCGCGGGTGGCTGGTCGTGCGCGTGACCGTCAGCGTGCCGCGCGCGTCGTCGTAGAGCCGGGTGCCGCCGACGATGGCGAGGTCGTAGAACTGGCGGAAGCGAACCCTCCCGGTGGCTACGAGCTCCCCCTTCGGCAGGCTGACCGTGGCAGTGCACATACGCGTATTCCCAATCGTGAACGTGCAGAGGAACTGGGCGCTGCCGATTGGCTTCGGAGTGATCTTCCGGTTGAAGAGCTTGTCGTAGATGATCTCCTGGTCGCCCGGGCTCCGTCCTGGGGCGCCGACGTCGACGCGCTTGTAGCTGAACTGCCGATCGGTAATGCGGATGAACTCCGGGCCGGTGGCCGCGTTCGAGTTCAGGCTGGCGTAGGCGACGAGTCCCCCGAGGATGACGGCGGCGGTCAGCAGCCGTGAGGTGGTGGACATTCGGTTTCTCCTTCCTTTCCTGGCCATTTCATTCCGGTGAGGCGGTGGGAATCTCGAACCAGAAGGTCGAGCCCCTGCCCTTCGTGCTTTCGAAGTCGATGCTCCCGCCGTGCGCCTCGACCAACGAGCGCGAGATCGCGAGGCCGAGACCGCTCCCCTCGATTCCGTTCGCGGTCGCGTGCCCCCTGACGAATTTGCCGAAGATTTCGCGTTGCAGCTCGGCGGGGATTCCGACGCCTTCGTCCTGAATGCTGACGCGGACGACGCTGTCTGTTCGCTCGCCCGCGACGCGGACGACGCCGCCCTCGGGCGAATACTTGATCGCGTTGGAGAGCAGGTTCGCAACCACCTGTGCAAGGCGGTTCGAGTCGCCGCGCACGGGCAAGGGCGTCGGCGGCAGCGAGACGTCGAGCAGGTGCTTCGGGCTCTGCCCCGCGAAGAGCTCCGACTGCTCTCGGACGACGGAGCCGATGTCGACCAGTTCCTTCGCGATCGACAGCTTGCCCTCCTCGAGGTGCTGGACGTCGAGGAAGTCGTTGACGAGCGCGCCGAGACGGCGGGCCTGAGCCTCGATGATCGCGAGATACTCGCGCCGCTGCTCGTCGGTGACCTCCCGCTGGAGGAGAATCGACGTGAAGCCCAGCACGCTCGCAAGCGGTGTCCTCAGCTCGTGCGCGACGATGCTGACGAGCTCGGATTTCGCGTGCTCGCTCTCGCGGAGCTTTTGGTTCTGCTCCTCGAGCTCGCGCCGGCTCGCCTCGAGCCGCTCGGCCATCCTGTTGAAGGCGTGCGTCAGCTCCTCGATCTCGCCGACGCCCTGAGGCCGGAGGCGCGTCGTGAGGTCGCCTCCGGCGAGGCGTGCCGCGCCCTCGGCGACCTCACGGGCAGGCCGGGCGATCGACCGGGCGAGATAGAGGCCGAAGCCGATGATCAGCAAGGCCGAAGCGATCAGGCCGGCGACGGCGGTTGCGATCGCCTCGTCGGATCGGCGCTGCGCGGTCGATGTCCGAGCGGCCGCGACAGCGCTCTCCGTCGAGAGGAAGTCGGCGAAGCGGTCGCGGACGGCGGCGAGCTGTTGTGCTCCTTCCTGGCTGACGAATGTTTGTCGCGTCGCGGCGGGGCTCTCCCGTGCGATCTCGACCACAGGCACCGCGTAGTCGTTGACGTACTGGTCGATCGACGCGACGAGCGTCATGGCGCGACGCCGCTCGCCCGCCGTTGTCGACGCGAGCTGCTGGAAGTCGCGCAAGCTCTTCGGCAGCGCGGCCCGGGCGCTCGTCCACGGTGCGAGCAGGTCGTTCTTGCCCGTGAGGACGAAACCGCGGAGGCCGGTATCGAGGTCGAGCACGAGCCTCTCGAGCCGGAGGGTCTCGGCGGTGACGGCCTTCGTATGGCGCTCGCGCTTTGTCGCGTCGTCGAGCGTGGTGACGGCGAAGACGAGCACGCCGAAGGCGGCCGCTACGACCAGCGCGAGCAAGGCGCTTCCGACTACGAGCCGCGCAGAGAGCGACCTCGTGCGGCGGTCACTCGTTCGCACTATCGTCCTCGAGCAGCGCGATGGCGGCGTCGCGCAGCTCGTCGGGGTCGAACGGCTTGGCGACGAAGCGGTCTGCGCCGGCCTGGACTGCCGCTTCGTCCGAATCTGACCAGGCGCTGATCACGATCACAGGCGTCTCGGCGAAGTCGCGCGCGTTTCGCAGCTCGCGGAGCACGTCGAGGCCGCTGCGGCCAGGCAGCATCAGATCGAGCACGATCAGGTCGGGCTGCGTTCGCCGCGCGAGCGCAAGGGCGCTTGGCCCGTCGGGCGCCTCGAAGAAGCGATAACCGTCGTCGCCGAGCGCCAGCCGCACGAGTGTGCGTAGGTTCGGATCGTCCTCACAAATGAGGACAGTCTTGGCGGCGGTCTCGGCTATGGCGGTCACGACGGGTCAGGCGTCGGTACTCAGAGGTTGGCTCGCAATCGGTAAAACTGCAACCCGGCAGGGGAAAGTCCTTCACGTAAAGTCGGGGCTCCCGATGGCTGAGCGGAATATCGTCGGAATCGGCGGGGGTGGGTCGAGCGAGGAGGAGACGCGCCGGTTGGTGGCCCACGTCGTCGGGCTGACGGAGAAGGAGCAACCCAAGGTTTGCTTTGTCCCCACCGCCGTCGCTGATGACGCTGACGTCGTGCTCAGCGTTTTCGGGCTTTTACCAGAGGGTGCTCGGCCGTCGTTCGTGCCGTTTTTTCCCTGGCCGCCAGAGGACCTGCGCCGGCTCGCTCTCGACCAGGACGTCATCTTCGTAAGCGGCGGCAATACGGCGAACATGCTCGCGATCTGGCGCGTGCACAGCTTCGACCAGATGCTGCGGGAGGCCTGGGAGGCCGGGATCGTGTTGACCGGCTGGAGCGCCGGAATGATCTGCTGGTTCGAGGCGGGAGTGACCGACTCGTTCGGCCCTCAGCTCGAGGGAATGCACGACGGCCTCGGCTTTCTCGCCGGCAGTGCTTGCCCGCACTACGACGGCGAGGAGTTGCGGCGGCCGGTCTATACGAAGCTCGTCGCCGACGGGTTCCCGCCGGGCGTGGCAGCCGACGATGGCGTCGGCCTCCACTACAAGGGAACAGAGCTCGCCGAGGTCGTGAGCGTGCGCGAGGGCGCCGGCGCTTACCGCGTCGGTCCGGACGGCGAGGAGCCGTTGCCGGTCCGTCTGCTTGCCTGAGTCACCGCGCGGTTGGAGCTACTTCACCGTCGTCGAGAACAAGCGGCTGATTTTCGATCCTTGGAATCTCGAGGTGATCGAGCCCTTGAACCGCATGCCGTGCCCAGTTGCGGGCAGCCGCCAGGTGCGCGCCGATGCCGGGGGTGATTGAATCGCCAACGGCCGCGTACAGCCCTTCAGCCTGTGTGCGCGAAGCTCCGACGGTCCCGGCCGAACCGCTGATTACCGAGGCGGGTTGGGCGTAACGCGTAGGCCGAGCACGTCAGGGCGGTGGTAGTGGCCGGCCGGATCGAAGCGCTGGCGCTCCTCGTCCAGCCGGGCTGGGTCGAGCTCGGCGTAGAGGATTCCCTCCTCGCCGTAGAGCGGTCCGGCGAGGTACGAGCCGTCGGGAGCGAGAATCGCGCTTCCGCCGCGGCCCACGAGGTCGATCCCCTCGAGCAGGCTCGCAAGCGGAAAGTCTTTCGGGTAGGCGGACGCCCGTTGGAAGTGGCTCGGGCTGACGACGAACGCGCGCGCCTCGCGGGCGATGTGGATCAGCGTCGGCTGCCAGCTGTCGCCGTCGTCGGCGGTCGAGGCGATGTAGATCTCGACCCCGGACTCGTAGAGCGCGAAGCGGGCGAGCGGCATGTAGTTCTCCCAGCAGATCAGCCCGCCGATCCTGCCGATCCCGGTCTCGATCGCCCGCAGACCCTCGCCGTCGCCCTGGCCCCAGACGAGCCGCTCGTGGTTCGTCGGCACGAGCTTGCGGTGCTTCAGAGCCAGGGAGCCGTCAGGCGCGTGGTAGAGCAGTGTGTTGTAGAGCGTTCCCGGCCGCTGCGGGTCGCGCTCGGTGACGCCGGTCACGAGCCAGACCTCGTTCTCGCGCGCGATCTCGGCGAGCCGGTCGGCGGGCTCGCTCGGAACCTCGAGCGATTCCCGAGCGAGCAGGGCGAAGGCCTCCTTCGCGCCCGGCTCCTGCCACCCGGCCAGCGCGCGCGCCCAGACCGACGACGGATACGCGGGGATGAACGCCTCCGGAAAGACGAGCAGCTTGGCGTCGTTGCCCGCGGCCTCGGCGGCCAGGCGGCCGAGCTTCTCAATCGTCGCGTCGCGGTCGAGGATGACGGGCTCCGCCTGAACGCAGGCGACGGTGACGGGGACCTTCATCGGCTCATTGTCGCCTTAACACAGACGCAAAGCGCGCTTAACGCCGCTGCAACGGGGCGGGGCGATCACGGACCGTGGGCTCCGGGGGCATGTGCCCAGATCGCTCGGCTCTTGCGAGCGCCAGGGGGCGCGGCTGGGCCGCGCCCCCTGGCGTGTCGCGTTTCTCAGTAGCCCGTGCCGAAGGTGGTCCGCGGAACCGTCGCCAGCACCTGCTGCTGGTAGTACACCGGTCCGGCGCCTCCATCGGCGGTCACGTCCGACGGGTTGTGCGTCGAGACGAAGAGCGCGTAGACGTTGTCGTTCGAGATCGCTAGGCCGAAGTAGTCGCCGATGAAGCCCGTTCCGACGGGGCACGGGTCTCGGTGACCGGCACACGGATACTGCGAGATCCCGTCCACCTTCTGCTCGGGCTGGTCGGGATCCCACGGGTTCTGCGTAAGACGGACGTTCCCGCTGACCGGGACGGCGCCGGCAGCGTCGCCGGCGTCCTTGTAGGCCTGAAGGGAGACGTCGATGCAGGTATTCGCGTCCCCCCAGTGCGCCTGGATGATCGACGGGTCGTCGGTCGGGCAGTTCGCCCGGCGGTCGTAGAAGGCGACAGCGACGGCGCCCGAGGGGCCTGCCGCGACCGATGGCTGGAACTGGTCGGTCGACCCAGTGTTCGCGTCGTCGTTCACGAGCGCCGGCGTCGACCAGGTCGCGCCGCCGTCGGTCGACTGCGTGAGGTAGACGTCCGCATGGCTCGCGGCCGGATCCCAGTTCTCATAAGTCAGGTAGAGATGGCCCGAATAAGTTGGGCTCGCGGCGAAGTTCTCGAGGATCCCGTCTCGGAAGTTCGTCGGCGGGAAGTAGCCAAGCGGGTTCTCGATCGGCGAGGCCGCGACCACGAATGGGCCCCACGTCTGCCCGTCGTCCGAGGACTTCGTCACGTAGATGTGTCCGACCTTGTTCTTGTTCAGGTCGAACCCGCCCTCGAACGCGACGTAAACCGTGCCGTCGGGGCCGATCGATGGGTACACGTAGGTGTTCCCCGGCGTCGTCGCGGACGGCGTCGAGAGCTGCACGGCCTTGGAGAAGGTCTGGCCGCGATCGCGTGAGACGGCGACCATGATCTTGCCGTTTCCGTTGGCACCGTTGAAGGTCGTCCACATCGCGTAGACGTGGTCCTGGTACGGGCTGCCGGGAATGTGGTTGACGGCTATCCACTGCTTGTCCTCGACGTGTCCAAACGAAAGGCTCGTCTGGTTGTTCGTACTGTCGATCGCTCGGCCGCCGTTCCCTTTCGCCCAATGGCGGCCCATGTCGTCCGAGTACGAGACATCGATCTCGCCGTTCGGGTGCAAGCCGCCCTCCCAATAGGCATTGAACGGCAGCGTTGTCTGGTACACGCGCCCCTGGGTGTCGAAGTCTGCGTTGGGGTCGGTGTTGTTCGTCCAGCTGGGCGGCATCGCCTGCGTGCCGACCGTGGTGCACTCATAGCCCTGCACCTGGTTCGTCGCGACCGTCGCTCCGTCGGCGATCGAGTACGAGCCGAGATGGAAGTCGTAGAAGGTGCTCCACTTGCCGACGAAAAACTTCGAGGTTCCGACGAGGTTCTCTGTGCCTGGCTTGACCGCGAGCCACGACTCGGAGTGATTCGAATTCAGGTGCTGTGGTCCGCAGGTGCCCGGCAAAGGTTTGGTCGAGCCCGGCGGGACCGGGTATCCACCGCCGTCGACAGGTTCGCTTGCCACGACGTTCGTGCCGACGAGGCTCCAGGATGGACTCGCCCCACTCGTAATCGCAAAGATCCCAGCCGCCGCGACTGCCGCCAGGAGCCCAACGAGGATTGCCAGGATTCTCTTCACGGTCGCTCCCCCCTCCGTTTGAGATATCGGGAACTCGATGTAGGGCGGCAGCTTACTCGGAGTGGAAAAGGCAGGCCTCCGACGGCTTAACACAGACGCAAAGCACGCTTAACGGCGCTGCAACGGGGCGGGGTTATAACCGGACCGTGAGCTCACGGGGGCATGTGTTGCCGGCCGCTGCGCTCGGCGCGGCGAGTGTGCTCGGAGGGGTGGTCTCGCTCGTCGGGGCCACGGCGCTCGGGGTGGGCCGCACGACGACAACCGTGCGGCAGATCCAGCCGGCCCTCGGCGGCAACTCGCCGACCTCGTTCCAGACGGCGAAACCCGGTAGGGGGCTGTCGATCAACAAGATCTTCCGCCAGGACGCGCCCGGCGTCGTGCAGGTCACCTCGACGCAGGTGATCAGGACGAGCTCCGATCCGTTCTTCAACTTCGGCGCGCCCCAGACGCAGACCCAAAAGGCGCTTGGGTCCGGCTTCGTGATGGACAAGGCCGGCCACATCGTCACGAACTACCACGTCGTCGCCGGCGCAAGGTCGGTCGAGGTCAGCTTCTCGAACAGCGACAACATGAAGGCGCGAGTCGTCGGCTCCGATCCGTCGACGGACCTCGCCGTCCTGCAGGTCGACGCGCGGTCACGCGCTCTGACGCCACTCCCGTTCGGCAACTCGGACCGGGTCAGGGTCGGCGACTCGGTCGTCGCGATCGGCAATCCGCTCGGCTACGACCGCTCGGTGACCGCCGGCATCGTCAGCGCAGTCCAGCGCGCGATCAGCGCTCCGAATCAGTATCCGATCGATCACGTGATCCAGACGGACGCGCCGATCAACCACGGCAACTCCGGCGGTCCGCTGATCAACTCGCGCGGCCAGGTGGTCGGAGTGGCCGCCCAGATCGCCACCGGCAATACGGGCAGCGACGGCAACATCGGCATCGGCTTCGCGATCCCGGTCAACACCGTTCGCACGGTCGTCGCCCAGCTGATCAAGAAGGGCAAGGTCGAGCACGCCTTCATCGGCATTACCGCGAAGCCGGTCACGGCGCAGATCGCTCGGCTGTTCAGGCTCCCCTCGCAGAGCGGCCTCCTGGTCGCCACCGTGCAGCCCGGCAGCGGTGCGGCTGCTGCCGGGCTTCGCGCGGGTCCCGATACCGCCGTCGTCTCGGGCGAAAGCTGGCCCATCGGCGGTGACCTGATCGTCTCGGCCGACGGGGTCCCGCTGAGCTCCATCGACCAGCTCCGCGACCTGATCGCGGCGAAGCAGCCCGGCCAGTCGCTGTCGCTCGTGGTGTATCGCGGCACCAAGAAACTGACTCTCGACGTCAAGCTTGGACGGCAGCCATCTTCCCCCGGTTGACCGTCCTGGAAGGCCCCTGACCCCTGGGGCCGCGCTCCCGCGCCAGCCGTCGCCAGCAACGGCTTGCGGGAGCGCTTACTGGAGGGCCCGATGCCTGCCCGGGCCCTCCAGTCATTTTCCTGCGGAAAGTGACTGGAGGAGATTGGACCGCGCGCAGACCCTCGCCGCCTGCCGGCGGCGAGGCCTTCACGCACCGGGTCCCGCGCTGGGCTCGGAGCTAGGGACACCTCGTTCGGCCGCGTTCGGCGGCGTTTAGCCTTCGGCTCTTGATCGAGCAGAGATTTGGAACGAGCTCGGCGTTTTCCGTCGGGGTCGAGGAGGAAGTGATGATCCTCGACGCAGAGACGTTGGCGCTCTCGCCCTCGGTCGAGCTACTGATTGGCGAGTCGGAGAAGCTCGAGCTGCCGGGGCGGCTCAAGACCGAGCTCTTCGCTTCGGTCGTCGAGCTGAACACGGACATCCGCGACTCGGTCGGCGGGGCGCACGAGGCGTTGCGCGAGCTCCGGCGCGCGGCTGCGCGGATTGCCGAGGAGAACGGCCTTCGCATCGCCGCGGCCGGCAGCCATCCCTTCAGCGATCCCGAGCAGCAGCAGATCGCGGCCGATCCGCGCTACAAGGAGTTCGTCGGCTTCGCGGGAGTTTCCGCGCGCCGCCAGGGCGTCAGCGGGCTGCACGTCCACATCGGCATGGCGACCGCTGAAGCCTGCTACGCGACCCTGGAAGGGATCCTGCCGTGGCTGCCGCTCGTGCTCGCGCTGTCGGCGAACTCGCCCTACCTCGCGGGGCGCGCGACCGGGCTCGCGTCCAACCGCGCCGAGGTGCTGGCGCAGCTGCCCCGCGCCGGGGCGCCCCCGGCGTTCGGCTCCTACGAGGCCTGGGAGAGCTTCGTCGAGCGCCTGATCGGTCTCGGGCTCGCCGACGACTACACGCGTTTTTGGTGGGACGTTCGGCCCCATCCCCGCTTCGGGACGCTCGAGATCCGAATGCCGGACCAGCCGACCAGCCTTGCCGTCACCGCCGCGCTCACCGCTCTCCTGCAGGGGCTTTGTGCGTCCGTCGACGTCGAGCAGCCTCGGGCGGCCGAGCGCGGCGACTACGCTCAGAATCGGTGGGCGGCGCTGCGTTTCGGCCCGGGGGCCGAGCTCATCCACCCGGACGGCACTCGCCTGATTCGCGTACCTGAGCTCGCGCGCGAGCTCCTCGATCTCGTCGCTCCGGCGGCAGAGCAGCTTGGAACGACCGACGAGCTCGTGGCTCTCGATCCGTCGACCTGCGAGGGCGAGCGCCAGCTCGAGATCGGCGGACGCGAAGGGCTCGACGCGGTCTGCGCCGACCTGGTCGAGCGGACGTTAGGCTGAAGGCCAATGGCCGTTCGGTCGGAAACGCTCCAGGTCAGCGGGATCCGCTGCGAACGCTGCGTGCAGAGGCTGGGGGCGGCGCTCCAGGGCCACGACGGTCTCGAGTTCGCGAATGCAAACCTGATGGGCACGGTAACGCTCAGCTGGGACGAGGAGCGCACCGATCTCGATGCGCTCCTCGCCACGATGGCCAAGGGCGGGTTCCGCCCGGCCCAGTCCGTCTAGCGCTTGTCCGGCACCCGATCGTCGAGGTAGCCGGTCGTCGTGCCGTCTCGGTCGGCATCGAGTCCCCCCTCGCGGATCTCGGCGCGCTCCTGGTCGGCCGGCTGGCCACCGGCGCGAAGGATGTCCTGATCGGCGCCGTACGCAGGATCATCCAGCAACAGGTCGCCTTCCCCCTCTATCTCCGGAGCCGGCGTCCCTTCCGCTAGGCCGAAGTGCTCGGCGACGGCCTGGGTGTCGATCGAACCGTTCTCGAGCTTCGGCGAGCTCTCGACGATCTCCTTCGAGACGCTGAGCCGAACGATCTGGTCGTCCTCGGTGGTGTGGGCAAATGTCTCCGGCACGGCGTGCCGGGTCTTTTTCAGCAGTCCGTGCTCGATGATCACGTGCCGGTCGCGAACCTCGGCAACGTGACCGATCTTGCAGTCGTCGCTGGTGACGACCTCGAACCCTTCCATGGCAACCTGCCTTTCGGTTGGTGGCAGGACCCGCCCTACCCGCATGCGACCGTGAACTAACGGGGAATGCGAGGCCGGGCGACTGCGTTGGAGGCTGAAAGGAACGTTGCTAGGGTGGCCGCCGTGGGTGAGACGGCACCTGAGACAGAGGCAAGAAGACTCGCCGAGGACGCGCGAGACC